>Ga0070733_10003199_pt1 | contig 11277 bp, 8 predicted proteins | sample Coa_R1_9_FD_66450 | JGI IMG/M metagenome (GOLD analysis project Ga0070733, IMG submission 66450) | Surface soil microbial communities from Centralia Pennsylvania, which are recovering from an underground coalmine fire - Coalmine... | ecosystem: Environmental > Terrestrial > Soil > Unclassified ... | reverse complement strand
TCGGCCTTCGTGATGTTCATGGGCGGCGCCATGCGAATCGTATTGCCGTAAAGCCCGCCTTTGCCGACGAGAAGGCCATTCGCGCGCGCTCTCTCCATCACTTGAGTGGTTTCGGCGGCGGCGGGCTCCTTCGTTTGGCGGTCCTTCACCAGTTCGAGGGCCTGCATCATGCCCATGCCGCGAACGTCGCCTATCAGCGGATATTTCCGCTGCAACTCCTCAAGCTTCTGCCGCAAATAACCGCCGACCACATGCGTGTTCTCGCGCAGATTTTCTTCTTCGATCACCTCAATCACAGCGCGCGCCGCCACCGACGTTACCGGATTGCCGCCAAAAGTCGAAATCGTCAATCCCTGAAACTTGTCGGCCAACTCGGCCGTGGTGATCGTCGCGCCCACCGGCGCGCCATTGCCCATGCTCTTCGCGCACGTGATGATATCCGGCGTCACTTCCCATTGCTCGATGCCGAACCATTTTTTCCCCGTGCGCCCGAAGCCGGTCTGCACTTCATCCGCGATGAAGAGGCCGCCGTAATTTTTCACAATGCGATAGACGATCTTGAAATATTCCGGCGGCGGCGTAATGAATCCGCCTACGCCTTGAATCGGCTCGGCGATGAAAGCGGCGATCGACCCGCTCGTTCCAGTCTGAATCAAGTTCTCCACGTCGTTCGCGCACGCCACTCCGCAATCCGGGTACTTCAAGTGCAGCGGGCAGCGGTAGCAATAAGGATTCACCGCGTGCGAGATGCCCACGCTGATGACGCCCGCCTTCCGCCACGGCGCTTGCGCCGTCACGCTCTTCGCCAGCATCGACCCGCCCGAATACCCATGACGCAGGGCAACCACGTCGTAGCTCGGCCCCGCCATGCGCGCCAGCAGAATCGCCGCTTCGTTCGCTTCCGTACCGGAGCTGGTGAAAAAGCTCTTCTGCAATTTTCCAGGAGTGATCTGCGCCAGCTTTTCGGCGAGCGCAACGATCGCTTCGTTAGGGAAGAGTGTGGAAGTGTGCTGGAGCTTGCCAACCTGGGCCTGGATTTTCGACGTGACTTTCGGATTGCAATGCCCGACGCCGATCGTCACAATGCCCCCGAAGAAATCGAGATACTTGTTGCCCTCGACGTCCCACAAATACTGCATGGACGCGTGATCCGCCACCAGTGGCTTCTCGTAGTAGTTCGCCACCGCCGGCCAGATGTATTCCTTGTGCTTGCGGACGACTTCTTCGCTGCGCGTTGTCATCACTTTGGGTTGAGTCGTCATTCTCGATCCTTTTTATCCACAGATGAACACAGATAAACACAGATAAGGCAAAACAGGGAAGCTCCAGAGTGAGCACCCCCTGTCTTATCGATTGCTTCGATGTTTTTATCTGAGTTCATCTGTGGTTTCGCTCGCGTTGTGCTCAGTATATGAAACGCCGATATTCTAATCTGGGCCGGCCGAAGTTCAGCAAAAAGCCCCACGTGAATGTTCGACGCACGTAGATAGTTGATGATCTGCGCGGAATGGTTAGGGTCAAGCGCAGCACAAGCCTTCATCTCGATCAGCACTCGGCGCTCGACGAGGATGTCGGCGACATAGTCTCCAACGATCGTGTCCCTATAGGTTACTTTGAGAGGGGCTTCCTGCACGCAGTCGATTCTGTTTCTTCGCAGCTCGAGGGCCAGCGCGTTGGAGTAGACCCGCTCCAGAAACCCCACGCCCAAGGCGTTGTGAACAGTGAAAGCGCTTTCGAGAACCTTTCCCGTCAGCTCCTGCTCTGGATAAACAGGGTCAGCAGCTTCTGTCCTATCGATCGCTTCGATGTCTTTATCTGTGCTCATCAGTGTTCATCTGTGGTTTCAATGTGTTCGTCGTCAGTCTGCGGCGTCGGCAGGACGTGCCGCTGTTTGCGTCCGCGAAATCTCGCCGTAGGATTCCGGCCGGCGGTCGCGATAGAACTGCCAGGTCGCGCGCACCTGATCCATTTCCTCCAGGTCCAGATCCGCCACGAGGACTTCGTCCTTGTCGCGACATGCTTGGGCGAAGATTTTTCCGCGCGGATTGCAGAAGTAGCTCTTCCCGTAGAATTCGCCGATGTTCCACGGTGATTCCTTGCCCACGCGGTTGATGGCGCCCACAAAATAACCGTTCGCTACGGCGTGCGCCGGCTGTTCGAGCTCCCAGAGATATTCGCTCAGGCCCGCCACCGTGGCCGATGGATTGAACACAATCTCGGCTCCATTCAGCCCCAGAACGCGCGCTCCTTCAGGGAAGTGCCGGTCGTAGCAGATGTAAACGCCCACGCGCGCGAATTTCGTGGGGAAAACGATATAGCCCGTATTCCCCGGGGTGAAATAGAATTTCTCCCAGAATCCCGGATGGCAGTGCGGAATATGGTGCTTGCGATATTTTCCGAGATACTTTCCATCCGCATCGATGACGGCTGCGGTGTTGTAAAACACTCCCGTCATCTCGCGCTCATAAACCGGCACAACGATTGCCATCTCGTGTTTCTTTGCGAGCTTTCTCATGCGCTCGATCGTCGGGCCGTCCGGGACGGGCTCGGTCAATTCGTACCAGCGCGCCTGCTGCTCGGCGCAAAAATACGGCCCGTTGAACAGCTCCTGAAGGCACAAGATCTGCGTCTTTTTCTTGGCGGCCTGCTCGATCAGCTTCTCGTGCTTTTCCACCATCTTCTTGGAAATGTCTTTGATCGAATACTTTTCAGGCGACCACTCGCAATGGGCCTGAATCAGCCCGCAACGCACCAGGCGTGGCATCGCACACCTCCCTTGCATCTCAATGGTTCGCGAGAATTTTAACCTGTGCCGAGCGGTGCGGCAAGCAAGGCCGGGGTTCTGCCTGCGACGCCAACTAGCGCCGTCTGACTATGATCCCAGCCGCAGAATCTCCGCCCACTTCCGCCCTGGTACCCGTATAATCCGGCGTTGAACCGATGCTCCCGCTCCTCCGCAACCTGATTCGCGCCGTGGGCCGGATCTTTCCGGATTGCGTGACGCTCAGCCAGGCCATCGCCTTCAACATGTTCCTGGCGTTTTTCCCGAGCCTGCTTCTCGCCATCGGCGTGCTCAGCAACACGTCGTTTTTTCAGGCTGCGACGAAAGAAATCCCAGAGCGTTTGAGTGTGATCCTCCCCCCCGGCAGCACGGACGTGGTGTTCGCTTATTTTGTTCGCAGGAGCGTACACACTTGGCGATGGATTTCGTTGGGGTTTGGCGGGACCTTGTTCGCAGGCTCGCAAGTGATGGTCGGGTTTATCCAGGGATTCCGGGTCATCGAGGGCGATTTTCTTCGCCCCACTTACTGGCGGCTTCAATTGAGGGCGTTGGGCTTGCTGTGCTTGACGATCGTGCCGATCATGGCCGTCGTCGTTCTCACCGTGTTCGGCAAGCAGGTTCGGCCCTGGCTGATCCTCCGCACGGGCTTGCCTCAACTGGTCCGTTACGCAGGAGTTTTGTTCTACGGAGCGGTTGTTTTCCTGCTGGCAATGAGCGTTCTGGTAGCGCTTTACCGCATCGGCCGGCCGGAGCATCGGGGCTACAGAGTGGTGCTTCCGGGGGCGTTCATCGCAAGCGTCCTGTGGTGGGCTGCCGATATCTCTTTCGGCTTCTATGTCCGCAAGATGCCATACGGCGTAATTTACGGCGGTCTCGCTGCGGCGATTGGCCTGCTCCTGTGGATGTACCTCACTGCCGTCGTTGTATTGCTGGGTGCGGCCTACAATGCCGAATGGCGCGAATCCGCCATGGCGGTCGAAAACATACCCAGCAGCGTGCTGCAACTCGAGAAGCGGCCGCGTCCGCCAATAAGCGATAGGTAATCGCTGATCCTCACTATTCTCACGGGGCTCTGCGGACTGATACACTCGTATCTGGTGTTTGAAGTTCTTCAGCGGCGGCCACCCTTTCGACCCCGCGGAGGCGCGATGAACGAAATTCGCGTCGAATGTTATGCGGGGCACCGCGCCGACGAGCGGCCTCTTCGTTTCGTCCTTCGGGGACGCCAGTTTGAGGTCAGCGAGCTCGACGGGCGTTGGTACTCCCCCGGAGCCAGCTATTTTCGTGTCCGAGCCGATGACGGCAATTATTACGTGCTCCGCCACGACGAAACCCAGGATTCCTGGACGCTCGACGGTTTTCGCGCCGTGCGTTAGCGGAAGAACCCGGAGGAGATCTCGATGGGGGTGGTTCTAAAGGACTTGCGGCGCCATCAGCGCCTCCTAATACCCGAGGGGCGAAAAATTATGGCTGAATCAGCTCATCCGCTCCTGTCCGGCACCGTGAGCGTCATTGGACTGGGCGGCATGTTCATTCGCACGAAGAATACACATTCCTGCGGCACTGTTCTGCGGTTGAAGCTTGTCGATCCGTTCGTTGTTTTTGAAGCAGAATGTACCGTGCGCAACGTCGCCGAAAATGGACTAGGCGTTGAAATCACAGGCATCACCTTTGAGAATGAGAAAAGGCTTAAGACCCTCCTCCTTCATTTGAAGCCCCAAGCGTCCTAGAAGAAGCGACTGTAGACGGATTTCCCCGGCCTTGTTGACTCCTACGAGCCCCCGTCACAACTTTCCGTCTGAGATGGGGTTAAACTAGTCGGAAAGTGGGAAGAGACTGTCCCTTGGGCTTTGGGGGTTTCGGACACCGAAGCGAGTCAGGTAAATGGCCAAAAAAAGAACGCAAAGAACGCGTCGGCGGCTTGACGTTGTTGGCACACTGCTTCTAGCAGTCCTGCTGGGTGTAACGCTTACGCTTGCCGTACCACACGTGAGTGCTGGCAATAACGACAAAAAGGCGTCGGGCCCTCCTGGTTCCACTGACCTCGATAAGAAATTCAAAGGCAGGCTCCCCATCACCGAGCTCACCGAAGATGAAGCAATCATGCACGCCCTCAACCGCCTCGCGTACGGGCCGAGTCCTGGCGACGTGGACCGCATCCGCAAAATGGGGCTCGAAAAGTGGGTGGATCAGCAGCTTCATCCGGAATCCATTGACGATTCGGCGCTCGACGAACGGCTCGAGATATATCCAACCGTGAAGAAGTCGTCGAAGCAGCTTGCGGATGAATTTCCGCGTCCCCAGCAGGTGGCGAAGAAGGAAGGGCTCACAAAGGAAGAAGCCAAGGAACAGGTGGGGCAGCAGACACGGGAAAAGGTGCGCCAGGCCGAAATGGGCGTGAGGTCGAATGCCAGCGGCAACGACAATCTGGACAAGGCCCAGCAGATGCTCGCAAAAATACAAGGCCCGGGCCGGATCATCGCCGAATTATCCATGGCGAAGATCGACCGCGCCGTGTACAGCCGGCGCCAGCTCGAAGCCGTGATGGAAGACTTCTGGTTCAATCACTTCAATGTTTTTGCGGGCAAGGACGCTGACCGGTGGATGCTCACCGCGTATGTCCGCGACACAATTCGCCCGAACACCATGGGGAAATTCCAGGATTTGCTTCTCGCCACGGCGAAAAGCCCGGCCATGCTCGTCTATCTGGACAACTGGCAGAGCGCCGACCCCAAAGCTGTTGCGATGATGCAGCAGGGAGCGATGAACCGCGCTCGATATCAGGGCGCTTTCTCGTCGGGAGCCAGGCCGACGCCCGGCACTTTTCCGGGTCCGGTGTCCGGCCCGCCGCAGAATGCCGCGCAGCCCAAGAAGCAGGAGCGCGGTTTGAACGAAAACTACGGCCGCGAAGTGATGGAGTTGCATACCGTCGGCGTGGACGCTGGTTACACGCAGCAGGATGTGATTGCCATGGCGGAATGCCTCACCGGATGGACTGTCCACGAGCCGCGCAAAAATCCGGAATTTTTCTTCGACGAGAGCATTCACGCGCGGAACACGGAAGTCGTGATGGGTCGCAGCTTCAGCAACGGCGGGATAAAGGATGGCGAAGAAGCCCTGAAGATGCTGGCGAACCACCCGAAAACGGCGAAGTTCATCTCCACTAAGCTCGCTCGCCACTTTGTCTCCGATAATCCCCCGCCGGAGCTGGTGGATCGCATGTCGCAAACGTTTGAGGCGACCGGCGGCGACATCCGCGCCGTGCTGAAGACGCTGGTCTATTCGCCCGAGTTCTGGTCCAGGGATGCATACCGCGCAAAAGTGAAAACGCCGTTCGAGCTCGTGGCGAGTACGGCGCGCGCACTGGATGCAAGCGTTCCCGTAACTTTGCCACTCGTTCAGTGGGTGGGGAGAATGGGCGAGCCGCTCTACCAATGCCAGCCGCCCACAGGGTACTCCGACAAGGCGGAGACGTGGGTCAACACCGGCGCGTTGCTGAATCGGATGAATTTCGCCCTGACATTTGCCGGAGACAAAATGCCCGGCGCGAAGGTTGACCTGAAAACGAGGTTCGGCGCGGACGCAGTAACCGATCCGAATGCGGCGCTTTCTCGCGCTCTGGCTCTTTTCCTCGATGGACAGGTGGCGCCGCAGACGCGCGAGACACTCGAAGGCCGCCTGAGCGACCCTCAAATATTGCAAGCGCGCCTCGATGATCCGGTGAAGCATGTAAATGAAGGGCTCATCGGGGGACTCGTGCTCGGATCGCCCGAATTCCAGCGCAGGTAATCGGAGAACCGCAATGAAGATTTCACGCCGGTACTTTTTGAAGAATGGCGGAATCGCTATGCTGGGCATGGCTTCGCTGCCTGCATTCCTGCAACGAGCTGTCGCGGCCACCGCCGTGGCGGGCAAAAAGAAGATGGTCGTGCTGTTTCAGCGCGGGGCGATGGACGGGCTGAACGTAGTGGTGCCGTTCGGCGAGCGCAATTACTATGCGATGCGCCCCACGATTGCGATCCCCCAACCAAGCCGCGGCGGAGACGCCGCAGCGATTGACCTCGACGGTTTCTTTGGTTTGCATCCGAGCTTGCAGCCTCTTCAGCCTCTTTTCCGGAACGGCAATCTCGCGATTGTTCAAGCGGCCGGCTCGCCCGATCCCACGCGCTCGCATTTTGATGCGCAGGACTTCATGGAATCGGGCACACCGGGTTTGAAAGCCACCGACGACGGCTGGCTGAATCGCGCGCTACAATCCATGCCCGAAGAAAAGCCTTCGCCTTTCCGCGCGGTTGCCTTCGGCCCCTATCTGCCGCGCACGCTGCAAGGAGTTGCGCCGGCCGTGGCGATTCCGGACTTGAAGCAATTCAAAATGTACGGCTCGCAGCAAACCGTCCAGGGCGGTTTCGAGGCGATGTACGCGCAGACCGTGGACCAGGCGCTTCGCGGTGTCGGCGCGGAAACCTTTGAAGCCATTGACCAACTGAAGAAAATCAATCCTGATTCGTATCTGCCGGAAAACGGCGCGGAGTACCCAAAGAATCGTTTCGGACAGAGCCTTCAGGAAATCGCCCAGCTGTTCAAATCGGACCTCGGGCTCGAAGTCGCGTTTCTCGATAGCGGCGGATGGGACCATCACGTGAACGAAGGCGGCGTACAGGGGCAGCTCGCGAATCTTCTGCGCGATCTAGGGGAGGGAATTGCGGCGTTCCATCAGGACATGGGCGACCGCATGGGCGACGTTGTTTTTGTCAGCATGTCCGAATTCGGCCGCACCGCGCGCGAAAACGGAAATCGCGGCACTGACCACGGCCACGCGAACTGCATGTTCGTGATGGGCGGCGACATCAAGGGGGGAAGAGTTTATTCGCGCTGGCCCGGATTGAGCGATGGCGAGCTTTACCAGGGGCGCGATCTCGCCGTCACAACGGATTACCGCAGCGTGCTCGGCGAAATCATGACGAAGCATCTCGGCAACCGCGACTTGAAGGCCGTGTTTCCCGGCTTCGCGAACGACCCGAAGAAATTCCTCGGCCTCGTCAAGGCGTAGCGATTCCCCTGGCTCCTACCGCGCGGCTACTCCGCTTTGATCCGCATGCCGTAGAACGAGCGGTACACGAAGAGGAACGAAACGGCGAAGAAAGCGGCCGCCAGGATGTGTGTTAACCCGCCGCCGGTGTCAGCCGTGAGTTTTACCGCCAGCTCGACCGCCAGCAAGCCAAACAACGTGGTGAACTTGATCACCGGATTTAGCGCCACGGACGAGGTGTCCTTGAACGGGTCGCCGACGGTATCGCCGACGACGGTGGCGTCATGGAGCGGTGTGCCTTTTTGCTTGAGCTCGACTTCGACAATTTTCTTCGCGTTGTCCCACGCGGCGCCTGCATCCGCCATGAACATAGCCTGATACAGGCCAAAGATAGCGATCGAAATCAGGTAGCCGATGAAGAAGAACGGTTCGATGAAGGCGAAGGCGAGCGTGGCGAAGAACACGGCAATGAAGATGTTCAGCATGCCTTTTTGCGCGTACTGCGTGCAGATTTCGACAACCTTCTTGCTGTCGGCGACGGAGGCCTTTTCCGAGCCTTCGAGCTTGATATTTGCCTTGATGAATTCCACGGCGCGGTAGGCTCCCGTGGTGACGGCCTGCGTGGAAGCGCCGGTGAACCAATAGATCACAGCGCCGCCCGTGATGATGCCGAGGAAGAACGGCGCATGCAGCAGCGAGAGCTTGCCGACATTTTCGGTGATGCCGTTCGTGAGCGCCATGATGATCGAGAAAATCATGGTTGTTGCGCCTACCACGGCGGTCCCGATCAGCACCGGCTTTGCAGTGGCTTTGAATGTGTTGCCCGCGCCGTCATTCTCTTCGAGCAAATCCTTTGCGCGCTCGAAGTTGACGTTCACGTTGAAGTCTTTCTTGATTTCCTGCTTGATGTTCGGAATGGTTTCGATCAACGAAAGCTCGTAAACCGATTGAGCGTTGTCCGTTACCGGGCCGTAGGAATCAACGGCGATGGTCACGGGACCCATTCCGAGAAAGCCGAAGGCCACAAGCCCAAATGCGAACACCGGCGCAGCGATCATCAGGCTTCCGAGGCCCTGCAAGCTAACGAGGTAGCTGACGGTCATCAACGAAACCATTGCCAATCCGAGATAGTAAGCGGAAAAGTTGCCGGCCACGAAACCCGAGAGAATCGCCAACGATGCGCCACCCTCGCGCGCCGACGCCACGACCTCGCGCACATGCCGTGACTCAACGGAGGTAAAAACCTTCACAAGTTCCGGGATCACCGCGCCGGCCAGTGTTCCGCAGGAAATGATCGTCGCGAGCTTCCACCACTGCGTCGTGTCGCCCACCTGCAAGGCATCGCCGCCGAGGACGGGAATGATCACGTAAGAGATTGCGAACGTCATCGCGATGGAAACGATGGACGTGATCCACACGAGCGAAGTAAGCGGCGATTCAAAGTTCATGTGGTCTGCATTTGCGTACCGCGCCTTGGCGATGGCCGCGTTGATAAAATAGGCGGCGGCGCTCGCTACCAGCATCGCAATGCGCATCACAAAGATCCAAACCAGCAATTCCACCTGCACGATCGGACTCTTGACGCCGAGCAAAATGAACGTGATCAGCGCGACGCCTGTGACACCATAGGTTTCGAAGCCGTCGGCGGAAGGGCCAACGGAATCGCCTGCGTTGTCGCCGGTGCAGTCCGCGATCACGCCCGGGTTGCGCGCATCGTCTTCCTTGATCTTGAAAACGATCTTCATCAGGTCGGAGCCGATATCGGCGATCTTGGTGAAGATCCCGCCGGCGATCCGGAGTGCCGCCGCTCCAAGTGATTCACCAATCGCGAAGCCGATGAAGCATGGCCCTGCGTAATCACCGGGAACGAATAACAGGATCAACAGCATCATGAGCAGCTCGACGCTGATCAGCATCATGCCGATGCTCATCCCCGCTTCGAGCGGAATGCGATAGATGGGATACGGCTTGCCGCCGAGGCCCGCAAACGCAGTGCGCGAGTTTGCAAACGTGTTCACCCGGATACCAAACCACGCGACACCGTAGCTCCCGGCGATCCCGATGAGACTAAACATCAGAATGATGGGCAGGGTCACCGCGATGGGTTTACCGGGGACCGGCGCCAGCACGCCGAAATACAGCACGATTACGACTCCGATGAAAAGCCAAAGAAGCAGCAGGAACTTGCCCTGCGTGATGAGATACGTCTTGCAGGTTTCATAGATCAGCTCGGAGATCTCGCGCATCGAGCGGTGCACCGGCAGATTCTTCAGGCGAGTGTAGATTGTGAGGCCGAAGATCAGTCCGAGGACGCAGAAAAAAATCCCGAAGAGGAGCAGCCTGTGTCCATCGATGCCAAGGAATTGGACCTGCGAGAGATCCGGAAGCTTGAGACTAGCTTCGCCGCCCGGCGTTTCGCCAGGTTGCTGAGGCATCGCGAAAACGGCGCTCGAAAGGAGCAAAGCGGCGAAAGCGGCGATGATCGACGCGAACCGATGCCGCCAGACCAGGAGAGCACCCACACGTCCGAGATTAAATACTTGTGCATCCAGCGACATTCATCCTCCGGGTTAAGACTCCAGAACGGAGCCGCAGATCGCGAGAAGTTACAAACCAGAATCGACCTTTGTAGCAGGAATCGCTGTCTCCGTCAAGAAAAGACGAGGCTTGGAATAGGAAGGTCACATCGTTACCCCCTGTCGGAGTTGAAATGCATGAGTCCGAAGAGGCGGTTGGAGATGGCCGCCCGGCTGGGGGGAGAGCCGGGCGGCGCGCGGCGGCTAGAATCTCCGGGCCATGGCTACCGCCGCCCGTTATTTCGATCTGATTCGTGAGATGAAAAAGAACGCTTACAACCATCGACTTCGCCTGGTGGAATCGGTCCGCATCCGCGGCATCCAGCCCACCGCGCGCTTGTTCGCGACCAGTCCCTTTACCGTCCGCAAGTGGTGGCGTCGCTATCAACAGCTCGGGCCTTCTGGCCTGCAAGAACACAGTCGCGCCCCTCACCGCCAAGCACGCAAGACTCCTCAGGGACTGGCGGAAACTATCCTCGCTCTCCGCCGCCGCTTGCCCCCCTTTGGGGCCGCGCGCCTCCGCCGCGAGTTCGACCTGCCCCTCTCCCACATGGCCATCCAGCGCATCTGGCGCGAGCAGGGCCTGATGCAAAAACGCCGCAGAAAATATCAGCGCAAGCAGGACCTGGCCCACATCAAAGCCCAGTGGGCCTTGTTTCAGCAAATCAGCGCCGATACCAAGGATCTCGACGATATCCCCCACTACTGGCCCCAGGCCCAGCGATTCCGTCTGCCCCTCATTCAGTACACCGCTCGCGATGTTCGCAGTGGCTTGCTCTTCTGGGCCTTCGCCCAGAAACGTTCGGCGGCGGCCAGCGCCGTCTTCGCCTCGCGCATCCAGCAGCATCTGCATCGCTACGGCGTTTCGCTCCGCGATCTGGTCTGGCAAA
>Ga0070733_10003198_pt1 | contig 11277 bp, 10 predicted proteins | sample Coa_R1_9_FD_66450 | JGI IMG/M metagenome (GOLD analysis project Ga0070733, IMG submission 66450) | Surface soil microbial communities from Centralia Pennsylvania, which are recovering from an underground coalmine fire - Coalmine... | ecosystem: Environmental > Terrestrial > Soil > Unclassified ... | reverse complement strand
AGCCAGACGCCCTTGAGATTGATGTCGATGGTGCGGTCCCAGTCTTCTTCGGATTGTTCGGTGATGGGTATCCAAGCCCCCTCGATCCCGGCATTATTGAACGCGACATCCAAGCGGCCAAACTTCTCGACCGTTTTCTGCACCAGGGCAGCAACTTCGGCGTCTCGCGATACATCAGATTTCAAAAACAGACCATCGCCTCCGGCGGCACGAATTAGGTCGATGGTTTCTTTTCCTTCCTTTTCGCGCCGGCCGGAGACCACCACTTTGGCTCCCGCCTTCGCAAAAAGCACGGCGGCATCACGGCCAATCCCCGACGTGCCGCCAGTCACGAGTCCAACTTTGCCTTCCAATTCCTTAGTCATAGTGTTCCCCTCACGAATCAGATCCCTCAAGATGAAGCGGGAGAGTTTAGGCTGTGCGTGAAGCTCCCGTCAATCGGGACGCTCAAATGCCTAACTAACGCTGGAGAAGTGGAGTGCTGATCTTCGTTTTAATCAAGGAGTCTGAGGCTGGTCCTCATCTTCAGCAAAGCCAATCTCTGTTCGTGATCCATGGGCTCCCACGGGACAAGTTTCTCGGCAAGCACATCCATTCTGCGACGGAGGGTCAACTCGAGGAAAAGTCTCATGAAATCCATGTCTCGGAAGACCAACGAGCCAGCCTCTCTCATCCTGCCGCGAATCCGCTCGAAATGGACTGGCATCTCGGTCCAGTGAAGGCTGGCACGGTGGTGGTGGCAGAGGTGGTATCCTTCGTTCATGAAGTTCACCTCATCGACAAGGGTCACGGAACTGGCGAAATAATCTTCCGGACGTTCCGGGTCACAGAAAGCGTGCTGGACCCATGCGGTGATGGCGTTGATGAAATTCATGCAGAGAAGAGGAACCAACACGAACATCGCCCCAATTCTCCAATCGTAAATAAAGACAGCACCGAAGTAAGCATAGTAGCGCGCCATTCCCCACAACATGCGTCTTCGGTTCTTTTCGTCGCCTCTCGCTTTAAAGTAGGCGTAGGGCGCGAGCCCCAAGACGGTCCAAATGTTGTCGGAGAGATACCACAGGAAATCGAGCCGGCTGGTCCGATCGTAGCCCATGGTGTTACGAGTATCGTCGGGACCGCTGTTCTCTCTATGGTGGAGACACACATGAGCCGTCCGACCCAGCTCCGGAATGTTCCCATAGAAATACCCCAGGAAGAATTCGAGGTAGCGGCCGAAGACTTTATCGTATTTCCCCGAAAAGTAGCCCTGGGGCCGGTGCGCCTCCAAGTGGCTGGCGCTGAACATCCTCACAAAGCGCTGGAACTTGAGACCGTAAAGAGAAAGGTAAAAAGCGATCGCCAGCAGGAGCCGAGGTTTCCCTAAAACGAGTTGGATCACAAAAATTGGCACGGCGGTAAGGCTAAGAGAGATCATCAGCCGTAACGCAGGGGTGTCTCGGGAGTCCCGCAGAACTTTTTGGCCGAGCCGGTCGAGGACCCGGTCGTACGCCCGGGAGAGATATTCATACGCGTCGCGTAACGGACGAACCCTCCCGAGGAGCATAGCCGCGCCGTAGCATCCGAAGGAGAGCCCGGCAACTGCCAATGCGGCCACCGCGCTTGCTAAACCCATGAGAACTGCGAACCACTGAAATAAGAATAGGAGTTTGGATTTGGCTCCCAGACTCATCGTCACGGAGGAAATGCCTAACTCGGGATTATAAATTTCCATTTCAGCATCGGGCGCCAGGATTTGCCTTACGCACCCGTGAGGTCATATTAGGCCGCCCTACGAGAGCGCGTCAACAGGGGCGCATGACACTCGGGGCATAGAATCACTATGGCGGCTTGGGCCTGACAAACGCGTACCGGAAATCTCTAACAGTGTCGGTGTCGGCTTTGGCAAACCCTTTTTGGGCACACTTCTCTGTTCACTTCGAAAAGTGTCCTCTTTCGTCGGATTCATGGAGAAACCGGAAATCCCTCAGGGACTAGCCGGAAACACAATCGGAGATTGCTACTTGCCCGGGATATAGCTCAAATCCGCACGGAACTCGACAATCTCGGTGTACGTGCTTTCGATCGAGCTGTTGAGCCGTTCGATCACCGACATGGCTTCTTGCTCGCCGAAAGCGTCCCGAAGGATGTCGCGCAGCGGCTTCGTGCTGGGGTCGTCGTCGAACGAAGCCCAGTTCGCGTGGTCGACGAGCAGGACGTAGGTCCCGCCGGGGCCGCCGTTCGCGAGCCTGGACCACTGGTAATGGAAGGGCCAATTGGTTTTCTGCGTGGCATCGTGAATCCTGCCGATGGCGCTGCGGAAATCGTCAGTGTGGGCGTACTTTATGTGGAAGGTGGTGACGGCGGTGTACTTGGCGCCGCCCGGCCCTGGATTGCTCACTTTGGGCATCGACTCGAAGTAGGCCGTGGTGCGATGCTCGACGTACGGGCCGACAACCTTGTTGTACTCCTCCTCATCGGCGGCATCGGGGACGGCAGGCTTATCGAAATCAGCCCAGTGCGGGGCGGTTTCCCCGACTACGTACGAGCCGGTATGTTCGCCGGTGAGCACTTGCAGTACCCATAGCGTTTGCGTGTCCTTTTGCTGCTTGTGCCAGGCGGCCTTTGTTTTGCGCGCTTCTTCGTATTGTTTGGTCATGCCGTTCTTTGGTGTTTGAAACTCCAGCGAACTGATTTCACTGGACGTTCCCTGCGCGGCCGCCGAAATTGCAAGCAGCAACACGCCGGCACAAATTGACGCGAGCTTGGTGAACTTCATCTTTCCTCCGGATTTTGATTTTGAAGGGGAGCCGACGAACGATGTGAGAGTATGCCGCACCGAGGGAGATGTCAATCTAACGTTGCAGGCAATCGGGAATATCGGCCACGCGATCAGGTCGAATCGCCTTTTCGCGCCTTACTGATTCGTGAGGACCGACCGGACACGGTTTAGCAACTCCGTGCCCGCTTGGCTCGCTTCGGCAGTCGAAAAATCGGACGGAAGAAGTAGGACCTGCACATTCGGATCGCTCTCACGAAACTTCTCGATCACGGACTCGCTCGTTTGCGTCCCAGGGCGATAAATCACGACACCGGGCCGGGTCGCGACTACGAGTGTCCTGGCATCGGACAGGTGTCTGGTGGTAAAGACTTCATAGCCCGCTCGCGTCAACAGGGCTTTCAGGTAGGCCAATAAGTCATCGGAGCTGTCGATGCAAACGATTTTTGTTCGGGGTGTTCGAGATGCCTTTTCAAGAGGTCCTGGCCCCTCGGAAAATGCTTCAATTGCTTCTCTCTCCGACGCATACGTGGGTATTACGCCGAGTAAGTTCGTGCCTTGAAGAACCTGAAGGACGAATGGGGACAACTGGCAAAGTTTGAGGCCACCGCCGCCGAATCGCAGCACACCGAACAGACGAACCAGGGCTCCCAATCCGGCACTGTCTATGTAACTGACTTCTGCCAACTGCAGAACGACCCTCTTCTTAAAGTGTGTCAGTTTTTCAACTTCGAGTTGGAGAGCGCGGACCTCATCGCCTGAAACGATACGACCCTGGCAGCGAATGATGACCACATACTCGAGGATTTGGGTTTGCAAGATTAGATTCATGTGCACCAGCCTACCGCAACGGTCCCGTTCCCGTGTCCCCAATCGCCAGTGAGATTGATTTCTCCATCGAGTGGAGGGCCAATGCCTGATTGGCTTGCGTCCACGCAAGGGGAGTGTGATCGTTGACCACGAACTGGCCGTCGCGAAGGTAGTAGAGCTCGGGACACTTTCCATCTTCGGTTAACTGTTCGAGCGAACGATTAAAATAGAAAGTCTGGTTCAGCAAATCGCCGGGCTTTCGCGACTCGGTGTAGCGGCTGCCATAAATGATTGAAAGGACGGGATCGAATAAAGACCATTGCGCTTCGCAGCCCGGCTGCAGAAGCGCATCGCGAAATTGAATGGCATTGCTGAAATCAGCCGCCTGCTCTTCCGGCGGGAACCATTTATCATAGTCCTGGCAAAAGTATGAATCTCCCAGGTACCGCTTGATTCCTTTGGGGCCCTGCAGCCGCGCCTGGACCAAGTGCATGATGGAATCCTCGAGACTTCGCGAGTTGACGATTCCAAGCGGATGAACGAGGAACAGCACCGCGCCATCAATCAAGCGGTTCGGCGGAGATTCAAACGGCAACGTGCTTTCCAGGCGCTCCCACCCCTTTGCAAGCAGAGAGTCGATTGTCTGAAGCAAGCTGGCCGTGTCTACTTTGAGCGACTTCTTGCCTTCCGCCTGAAGGTGCAGGATGTGTTTACGCATCTCATCGAGTCCGGCGACAACCGGTCCGACGCTCGAGTTGTTTATCTTTCTGGCTTCCTCCCATGTGCCGCTGTCCGGGTCGTGCCAGTATTCGATAGCCTGAAAATAGGCCGGGAAAAGGCTGAAGACTTCCCACGCCGCGCCATCCAGGTCGAAACGCGCCTCATTCGAATTGGCCATCTTGAAGCGCAGCCATAGCGTGTATCCCAGCGCGTCATTTTGGGCGTGTGGCCAGGTTTCCGAGTTTTCGCCCAGCGTTCGGGCGTTGAAACGGATGTGCGGCCGCTCCTGGATACTTTCCTTCAGGCCCGGAGACTTTATGACATTGCGAAAACGATTGAGGTGTTTGTGGAAATAATCCGTGAGACCCTGCGCGGTTCCTTTGGCCAGATCCGTGCGACCCCGCAAGCGGAAGGAGTTTGCGATCATCACATTGTCGCGAACCCAGGCGTTTTGGTAGCCGGTCACGGAGCCTGTCTCAAGTTCACCGGTCGCCGCGAACAGGCCGTGCGCAACCGGCTTCACGTCGTGAGTGCCATGCCGCTCGAGAAAGTCCCGCACCTTCTTAAGAGACTGCTTCGTGTACCGTTCCCGGAGGAGCAGTGCCACGCCGCGCGCTCTTGCTCGTCGAGACTTCACGCAGACCTCCCAGTGGATGCTTCGCGCTGCGGGAGTATATAGCAAAGGCGAAAGAGTGAGTAGAAAAGGCACGTGTGAGCGAACAATGAATTCGTGCGGATCAATTGCCCGCGATCAATCGGCGCGCGGTTCTTGTGGATTGAGTTCGCGCAGACCGGCATAGACGCGCTGAGCCTGCGCGCGCGGAAGTTCGGCTTCGAGTTGATCCAGGGTCATCCGCCGCAGCCGGGCGATGCTTCCGAAGCGTTGCAGAAGTTTCCTGGCGGTGCGCTCGCCAACGCCTGGAATCTCCGTCAGTTCGGTGCGAAGCCGGCGCGTGGAGCGGCGCTGACGGTGAAACGTGACGGCAAAGCGGTGCGTCTCGTCGCGGATTTGCTGAATTAAGTGCAGCACGGGCGAATGACGTTCGAGAACGATGGGCTCGTCCTCCCGCCCGAGCACGTACAGAATTTCCTCTTTCTTGGCAATGCTCGCCAGGGGCTGATTGATGACCTCGAGTTTTTCCAGCGCTTGCGCCGCGGCGTGAAGCTGACCGAGTCCACCATCGATCAAAATCAGGCTGGGAAACGGCTTGCGTTCTTCCTGCAAGCGGCGATAGCGGCGCTCGACAGCTTCCTGCATGCTGGCAAAATCGTCCCGGAGGATTCCCTCGCGCAGCTCCTGCGTGTCCGGGTACGCCTGGCCGCGGATGATGAACTTGCGGTAGTCCGATTTTTTCATGCGCCCGTTTTCCCAGACCACCATGGAAGCAACCGTATCCGATCCCTGAATGTGCGAAATATCGAAGGACTCGATTCTCTTGGGCGGTTCGGGGAGCGCCAGAGCGGATTCCAGGGCTTCCACAATCGCCGCGGAATTTGGTTTCAGCACGCGGAAGCGCTGGGTGAAGGAATGCTGCGCATTCTTCTCGACGAGCTCGAGGAATGCGTGCTTTTGCCCGCGCTGAGGATTCAGGATCTCGACGCGATGACCGGCGTTTTCGGAGAGGACTTCCTCGAGCAGCATGCAATCTTCGAAGCTCATCGGCACATGGATATACCGCGGCAGATACGCCGCATCGAGATAGAGCTGTTTGAGGAGCGAAGAGAGAAATTCCGCCGGTTGGAAGTCATCGAGGTCTTCCCAATAGAAATCCCGCCGATCCACCACGCGGCCGCCTCGCAAGTGGAAGAGGTTTACAGCGACTTGGGGAGGTTCTGCATACCAGGCAAGCACGTCGGTATCGTCGCCGGAAGCAGCGGCGATCTTTTGGCGCTCTTCCATCTCCGCGAATGTGCGGAGGAGATCGCGGTAGCCTGCGGCTTCCTCGTAGCGTTGCTCTTCCGAAGCGCGCTGCATGCGCTGTTCGAGGCTGCGCGAAAGATCGCTGCGGCGGCCTTCGAGGAACAGCCGGACGTCGCGCGCGGCTTCCGCGTAGCGCTCATCGGTGACGAGTTCATCCACGCAAGGGCCCAGGCAACGGTGGATGTAATACTGCAGGCAGGGACGCGGGTGCGAGCGCGTGAGATCCACGGTGCACGACGGCACGAGAAAATGCTTGTGGATCAAATGCACGAGCCGGTACGCGAGGCTGGCGGGAAAGTAAGGACCGAAATAAATCGAGCCATCCTTTTTGAGGCGGCGGGTGACGTAGACGCGCGGATACTTTTCGAACGCCGTATAGCGGATGTAGGGGTAGGTCTTGTCGTCGCGCAGGAGTATGTTGAATTTCGGCTGGTGCTTCTTGATCAGGTTGTTTTCGAGAGCGAGCGCCTCTTTGTTGTTATCAACGATGATGTAATCGAGGTCCGCAGCTTCGCGAACCAGCGAGCCCGTCTTCGCATTCTCCCAGCTCGATTCGAGGAAGTAGGAACGGACGCGGCTGCGAAGCGACTGCGCCTTGCCCACATAAAGGATATTCTCCGCGGCATCCTTGAAGATATACACACCCGGCTGCAGAGGGAGATTGGCGACTTTTTCGCGGAGTTCCATGGTGAGGCGTTACAATATATTAGTCCGCCGGATGGGGTGCGCGGCGGTGCAACTGCAATGATAGCAAACGGAATCTAAGCCCATCCAGAAAGCCCATGCGAAATAAATTGCTGTACGCAATGCTGTTGAGCCTTTTGGTTTCGCCGCCGGCGTTGCGAGCTCAAGACCAGCAACAGAGGCCGCCTTCGCAGCAGCAGCCGGACAAGCCTCAGCCACAACCGCAGGCGCCTCCTAAGCTGGGGCCACAGCCATCCGCGCCTGCTTCTTCACCGGCTAATATGGATCCCGCCACGGGCACGTGGAAGGCGGAAGACGTCCCTTTCCCTCCTTGGACGCTGCAGCTTGCGGTGGCCGGAAAGTCCGTGAAGGGCGTGGTGAGCCAGGGTGCCATAGACCGAATTGGCGGGATGCGTACCGACGAGACCGGCCCGGTCGGAATTTACGAAGGCGCATTGGACGGAACGACAATCTCCTTCAAGTGTGTCAGCCCGGACGGCGATCGCACGATTAGTTTCAGCGGCAAGATCAACGGCGACGAAATTACTCTTACTCGAGACGTGATCGTTCGCGTGGGAGGCGATCGCGGCAAGAACGGAATCTTCGACGCGTCGGGTCCGCGCTCTTTTACCGCCAAGCGCGAATCAGGCCACGACTCTCACGACGCAGCGGGCCAACCGCCGGAAGACAAACCCGCACTCAAGCCTACGCAACCACCCGTGAAGGCCTCGAATGCGACTGCTGACCCATCATCCGGGACCGGTCCGAACTACGATCCATTCCATGCCGCGCAGGACGTGGATGTCGGGACGTTCTACATGCACAAAGGCGATATTGACGCGGCCATCGATCGCTTCAAGGATGCGATTCGATTGAAACCGAACTTTGCGAAGCCGCGGCTGCTTCTCGGCGATCTCTACGCGAAGAAGGGCGACAAGACGCAGGCCATTCGCTACTACAAGGAATTTTTGGAAATCATGCCGCCGGGGTCGCCAGACACGAAGAGAGTGCAGAAGCAAATCGAGAAGCTCTCGCAGAAGTAGGGCCGTGGTGATTCATTTGTGAGTCAGGATGCGGGGAAGCGGTCGAGAAACTTCATCGCACGCTCGAAATCCGCGAACCGCTTTTCTTCTTTGCGAAATTCCGCAGAATGCGACTCCCTCCGGCAGCGCGCGAAACGCATGGGATGTTTTAAGTGCAGCATCTCGTGGTAGAGAACGTAGCCAACGACGTATTCAGGCACCCCCGTGTGGTCGAGCTGGCGGTTGATGACAATCTGCTGCAGCGCGGGGTCGAAGCAGCCCAGCTGCGTTCGCCAGGAGCGAGCGCTCCAGCCCAGCCGAGGCCGGGGAAGGGTATTCGCGAAGTACTGCCGGTTCAATCGAGCGAATAACGGTTCGAGATCGTGATGCGCTCCTTCGGGCCTGTGTTCTGCGCGGCGCGCACGCCGCTGGCGTAGCAGCAGCAACCGGCGGCGCGTCGACCGAGCGTAGGAAAACGCGCGATACAGTTCGAGTACCTCCGCGGGAGGACGCCTGCGATACAGACGTCCGAGCAGAATCGCCGCTGCCGCTTCGTGGATCGTCCGGGGAGCCGCGCGCAGAACATCGGAGAGCCGGACATAGGCCGTGTCCTCGCGCAGACGAATGGTATGCGTTAGGTCGGCGTAGGGGTGGTACTCGACCACGAAATGCGGAGGACGCCCCTCGCATCCGAGCCGGGTGTAGATGCGATGGAAGAGCCGTTCGCCGCCGGGGACGAGCCGCTTACTCCGCTCCGTGTGCATTACGATGGTTTTCTCCGCACAGGTGGAGGCAGCATTTCTTTCTGTGCCTTCGCGGCATCAGCGATGGCGTCCTTCGTGGCTTCGATCGCATCCTCCAGGGTTTCTTTATACGCATCGAAATCCGGGCCGCCTTTGTCGAGCTTTTCCAGAACCTCCATGAATTCCTTGCCCTTGTCCTGCATGAGCTGCAGCGCGTCGTGGATGTTGGCTTGTTTTTCCTCCGCCACGGCGATTTGATCCGCGGCGTCGTCCACGCAGCCGGAATAGGCGTTCATCAGGGAGTTCAGAATCTCGCCGCGCCGCCGCTGGGGCGTTGTCCGGCCCTGTTCGTATTGAAATTTCTTCAGCCGGTCGTCCGCAAAGGAAATGAATAATTTGATTCGCTCCGACGGCGTTTCCGCATCGCGGATCTTATCGGCCTCGGTGTCGGTGAGATATTCTTTTTTTTCGTGCTGGGCCGCAGGCGCGCTCAATGCAGGAAGAGCCGGTAACAACCAAGCCGACGTCAATGCCCCCAGCAGCAAGAGCCGGACGGCTGCGCGTACAGGAGAAGGCTGTCGGATTAGAGGATTCACGTTCATGGTTGCTTCTTTGGCTTCTGAGTTGCCGCGCCAGGCTGCGACGGAAAAAGTTCGAGGATCAAATGACGGTCAAGTTGCTCGAGATCATGTCGCAATTCGAGGAACGGTTTTTGATCGTCGCCGGGAAGAGTGACGAGCACGTCTTCCAGCCGCCGGAGCGATTGACGCAGCGAAAGCTGAAGTTGCTTGAATCCTGCAGGATGATTTTCGGCGTCAATGGCCTTCGAATCCAATTCCTTCGCGCAGGTTTGAGCTTCCTCCCGGTACTTCCGGAAACCGTCTAAGGCCTCGGCCGTATTGCCAGCGGCGACGCTCTTTTGGATTTCCTGAAATTCCGCCGCGCCGAGAGCCGGCATCAACTTCGCCTTCTTGACGGGATCCAGTTCTCGTTCAAAACGCTCCCGGAGTTCGGCGACGCGGTCCTGCGGAAGCAAACCCAGGCATATGCCCAGAGCCATCGCAGGTGCTCCGATGCGAATCAGGCCAAGCACAATCTTACCTCTTCTTATTCTCCAGCTCGCGCTTCAGGAATCGAACGCGCGCGGAAGCTTCGAAGTACATGTCGTTATTCTCGTCTTTGTTCAGTTGCAGAAACTTTTCATACGCTTCGAGCGCGGGCGCCGGTTGCCCAAGCTTATCGTAACAAGTTGCGCGAATAAACCAGGTCCCGAGTGGAAGCGGCTTGCGTTGGGAGAGGAGGTCCATGCCTTGCAGCGCCGCGGCGTAATTCTTGTTGAGGTATTGCGCGGCAACAAGATCGCCCAGCACATCCGTATCACGGGGATTCATCTTGATCGCCACGATCAGTTCCCTCACAGCACTCGGATAATCCTTCTTCTCCAGATAGACGTGTCCGAGGCGCGCGGGGATGTCCGGGTCTTGCGGGGCCAGAGCGGCTATTTTCTGCAACACCGGCACGGCGTCGTCGTAGCGTTTCTTGTGAAAATAAACCAGAGAGCGCAATTTGAGCGCCTGGATGCCTTCCGGCTGCACGGCAGCGGCGCGATCGAGTTCCGCCAGAGCATCATCGTCCTTGCCAATATCCGCGAGTGCGGATGCGCGTTCGAGCCGGGCCGACGTGTCGTTCGGCTGAGAGCGAAGATAGAGCGCGTATTCGGCGGCTGCATCCTCGAGCTTTTTTTGCGCGAACAGGCTTTGCGCAAGGCCGAGATGCACGGGCGCCGAATCGGGGAGCAACACGAGCGCTTCTCGAAACTCCCTTTCGGCGTCGGCGGCGCGCTCCGCGCTCAAAAGCGTCCGGCCGAGCGCGAAGCGAATATCGAAATTCTTGTCGTCGAGTTTTTCGGCTAACTGATATTGCTCGATTGCCGGCGCGAGCTTGCCGGAGCGTTCGAGCGCCCAGCCAAGAAGGAACTTCGGCCGCGCTTGATCGTGTGTCAGCTCCGCGGCTTTCTGAAGCGGTGAGACGGCTGCCGCGGGATCGGTGTCGAGCAGAGTCAGACCAAGATTGAGCTGCGCCTCCGCCATGTCCGGCTTCAGCGCGGCCGCTTTCTCGTATTCCGTTCTTGCGTCTGCCGGCCTCTGCAAAGCGGAGTAGGCGTAGCCGAGCTGGAAATGAGCGGCTGCATCGTCCGGATGCTGGGAAAGATAATCCTGATAGCTTGTAACGGCCGCTTCGAAATCCTTGCGGTCCATGGCAGCCTGCGCCGATTGGAGGGCGGCGTAGGTGGGATCCTGTGCAGCGGGGATTTTCTTGCGGCTGACGCTTGTCTGTGCCAAAAGATCCGGAGAGGCGCCGAGCGATACGCACAGCGCGCAACACGCCAGCAGCTTCAGACAGTTCTTCATTTCTTGAATACAGCTACGCCAGTGCCTCGGGCCCCGTATGTGGCCCGTGATTATCGTGGTTCCCGCCATTGCGCAGATTCAGGATACGCGCCAGGAATCTTCCTGTGTGGGACTGCGGGTTGCGCGCTACCTGTTCGGGCGTTCCCGCAGCCACCACGTGGCCGCCTTGATCGCCGCCCTCGGGACCCAAATCGATCACCCAGTC
>Ga0070733_10003197_pt1 | contig 11281 bp, 5 predicted proteins | sample Coa_R1_9_FD_66450 | JGI IMG/M metagenome (GOLD analysis project Ga0070733, IMG submission 66450) | Surface soil microbial communities from Centralia Pennsylvania, which are recovering from an underground coalmine fire - Coalmine... | ecosystem: Environmental > Terrestrial > Soil > Unclassified ... | reverse complement strand
AGGGACAGAGACACTGACCGGCTTCTGATAAATCGCGGGTCGGATATAGGAGGGTCAAACCCTTCGCTGCCACGTGCCGGTTCGAACGATTCCAATCGAGCCAACACCTCGAGCGTAAGCCTGAACTCGAACCAGGGCGAGAGTGCAGCTGAAGAGGAATCCGGCAACTTGCCGATACAGAGCAATCGCCCACTTATAACAGACTCTGAAGCGCGGCGTGCGTCTCGAGCGACATCAACGCCACCGTCCGAACGATCCGACGAAAAAACAGGACGGGAAAAACCAGGAAAGCACGGCGCTTTCGAAATCGAATCGACAGAAATGGCAGGACCACCTGGAACGCCGCGACACTGGACTCCTTATTATGAAATCCCCTCGGTCTACGACATGTTCGTGCACGCCGCCGCACCCACCGAGAAAGTGGAGCGATTCGGAGAACAGGTATTTCTAAACCCGCCAAAAGCCTCCAGCAACATGCCGATCGATTTCCCGGCTTCACCGGACTACGTGGTTGGGCCGGGAGATGGACTCGCGATTGATTTATGGGGTGGCGTCTCGCAGCGACTGGAACGCACGGTGGATCATGAAGGGCGCCTTTCTCTGCCGGAAGTTGGTCCGGTACTGGTGAACGGCCAAACGCTGTCTGACGTTCAGCAGACCGTGCAGCGCTTGTTGCGCACACAATTCCGGGATGTTGCCGCGGATGTTTCATTGTCGCGTCTGCGGAGGGTTCGAGTGTACGTGGTGGGAGACGTAAAGCGCGCCGGCGCATACGACGTGAGTTCCCTTTCGACGCCACTGAATGCGCTGCTGGCAGCGGGTGGACCGACGGCGGACGGTTCGATGCGCATTGTGAAGCACTATCGGGGAACCGAGCTGGTGCAGGAAGTGGATTTGTACGATTTGCTGTTGCACGGAGTTCGTACGGGCATCCAGCGCCTCGAGCCGGGGGACACATTGCTGGTGCCTCCAGTGGGATCGCAGATTCGAGTGGATGGCATGGTTCGCCGGCCCGCAATTTACGAATTGCGCAAGGAAAATACGCTCGCGCAAGCGCTCGAAATGGCGGGCGGGATTCTGCCCACCGCGGCCCTCAGTCACATCGAAGTGCAACGCCTGGAGGCTCACGAGAAGCGCACGATGCTGAGTCTTGAAATTTCACCCGCGACCGATCCGGCGGGAATTGAGGCGCAATTGTCGTCCTTCGCCATCCGAGATCGCGACGAAATTCACATCTTTCCAATTGCCCAGTTCAATCAAGACGCCATTTATCTCGAAGGCCATGTGCTGCGCGCGGGACGCTACGCCTACAAGCCGGGCATGAAGCTGACGGATCTGATTTCGTCTTACAACGACGTGTTGCCCGAGCCGGCCCTGAACTATGCCGAGATCATCCGTTTGAATCCGCCCGACTTCCATCCCAGTGTAGAAAGCTTCGATCTCAGCGCGGCGCTATCCCATCCTTCAGCCTCGCCCGCGCTTCAGGCCCTCGATACCGTGCGGATTTTCAACCGGTTTGAGCTCGAGAATCCGCCGACGGTTTCGGTGGCCGGGGCCGTGCGGCGTCCTGGAACATTCGAACCCCCCGGCCAGATTCGCTTTCGCGACGCCATCGAGCTATCGGGCGGATTGAATTGGGACGCTTCGATGGACTCGGCACAAATCATCCGGATGATGCCAGATGGCTCTTTAAAGATTCTGAACGTGCGGGTGAAGGATGCATTGGAAGGCGACGCGGCCAACAACATTCTCCTCGAGCCCCGGGATCGAGTTTTGATCCAGCAAAATCTATACCACGTGAATCCTCCTTCCGTACTCGTCGGCGGCGAAGTGGTCCATCCGGGGCGGTACTTGCTGGCTGGAAATCTGCACGTATCGGACCTGGTACAGATAGCGGGGGGATTGAATCGCGGCGCCGACACCAAGAGCGCAGACCTCACGCAGTATCAGGCCTCCAGCACGGGCCCGCTGATCGCGACCCACAAAGACATCCAACTCGCCGCGGCGATGGCCGGAGATCCCGCAAATGACACGCGATTGCGCGACGGCGATGTCCTTACCATTCGGCAGGTACGCGGGTGGACCGATCTGAGAGCGGTCGTTCACATCAATGGCCAAGCGCAACATCCTGGGACGTACGGAATCCATCCCGGCGAGCGCCTCAGCTCGGTTCTCGAGCGAGCCGGAGGGTTTGAACCAGACGCTTATCCCTATGGCGCCGTGCTCGAAAGAACCGAAGTGCGCGAACTGGAAGCCAAGGAACAAGACGCGATGCTTCTTCGTCTGAAACAGGCGCAGGATGCCGTGGAACTCTCGCCGGATGGTGATCCCAAGCAGAAAGTGGCGAAAGAGCTGGCCTTGCAGCAGTGGAAGTCCAGCATCGACCAGTTGACTGCGAACCCGCCGGTGGGACGCGTATCCATCCGGATATCTTCGGATATTGAGCGCTGGAAGAATACCTCCGCGGACATCGAGGTCCGCGCCGGAGACACGCTGGTGATCCCCAAGAGACCCGGGTACGTGATGGTTTCCGGCCAAGCGTTTAATCCAACAGCGCTTTCTTACCGTCCGGGTAGGAGTGCGAGCTGGTATCTCAGCCGGGCCGGGGGGCCGACGCCCATGGCCAACAAGAAGCGAATCTTCGTAATTCGAGCTGATGGAAGTGTAATCGGAGCCAAGGGCGGTTTGTGGAGCGGGGATTCGCTTGGGGCCGCACTGCAGCCGGGGGACATCGTTGTAGTACCGGAAAAGGCTCTTGCGGGCAACATTCCTTGGCAAAACATTCTTTTGCTCGCGCAGGTAGCCTCGTCCGTCGCTTTAACGGCTTACATTGCAGCAAAGTAGCACAAGCCAGCGATATGAGTCAGATGCGTACGGCACTTGTTGTTGGATGGTTGTCACTGATGACCTTGGCAGGCCTGAACAAGGAGTGCTACGCCAAGCCGAAAGCACAGTGCGCTCGTTGCGTTGCTGAGGGGCAACAGAACGATGTCCAGTCAACTTCCAATTCCAAGCCCCAATCCAATTTGTCCCAATCCAATTCGGACGCTGGACCCAATGCCGACGCCCCTGCCACGCAAACGCCAGATTACGATAATTCGCTGCGCCCGCATTTGTTGGCTCGTTTTCTCGGGGACCAGGAGGCCATTTGGACGAGTCCTGGTCAACTCCGTCTGGAGGATGCCGAATGGCTCCTGCCTTTGGGCCTGGCAACGGCCGGGACGCTTGCAACCGACACAGAGTTCTCAAAGCATCTCTCCAATTCCCCGAGCCGGATAAAAAGAAGCAACGATTTCGCGAACTACGGGCTTGGCGCAATGGGAGGACTGGCAGGAGGAGTTTACCTATGGGGCCAAATGAGCCATGACGATCACAAGAGCGAGACGGGATTCCTGGCCGCTGAAGCAGTGGTCAACAGTCTGGCGGTGGTTTACGCCTTGAAATATTCGTTTCAACGAGAGCGTCCTCTGCAGGATGACTATCGAGGCGCCTTTTGGAAAGGCGGCGACAGCTTTCCATCCGAGCATTCCGCGGCGGCTTGGTCCATCGCCAGCGTTATTGCACATGAATATCCGAGCCCCCTTACACAGGTACTGGCATACGGCATGGCATCAGCCGTAAGTGTTTCCCGCCTGACGGCAAAACAGCATTTCCCTTCCGATGTTCTGATTGGCAGCGCCATCGGATGGCTTTCGGGAGAAGTGACCTATCGTCGGCATCACGACCCAGAGCTGGGCGGCTCAACATGGAATACGTTCGCTGAATCCCTCGATTATCTGGAAGAAAGCCGGCCGCGGCAAAGGATGGGAACGAGTTTCGTTCCACTCGATAGCTGGGTGTATCCAGCATTAGATCGATTAGCCGGACTCGGTTACATCCATACTTCCGTTGCAGGGCTGCGACCTTGGACCCGGATGGAGTGCGCCCGCCTGATTGAAGAAGCAGGCGAAGGATTGCAGGACAGCCAGCCCGCTATTGGCGCGGCAAGCGCGCTCGTGGATCGGTTGCGGCGCGAATTTTCATACGAGATGGGGCTTCTCGGCGGCGGGCGCAACATGACAGCGAACCTCGAATCGGTCTACGTTCGTGCCGTGTCGATTAGCGGGCCCGCTCTGGCCGATGGGTTTCACTTTGGTCAAACTGTTTCTTACGATTTTGGCCGGCCCTTCGAGCGCGGGACGAATGGGCAGGCCGGTGGTGCGTTTCGCACTGCGATGGGGCCGATCGCGATCTATATACGAACGGAGTATCAGCACGCGCCCGAGGCTCCCGCGCCTTCCGATGCCGTCCGCGGCATCATAGCCCTTCGCGACTTGGTGCCCGAACCTCCGGCCATTTCGGTCGCTGCAATAAACCGGCCGCGTTTGCTCGATGCGTATGCGGCCGTGAATTTGGATAATTGGCAGATTCTATTTGGCAAGCAAAGCTTGTCCTGGGGGCCGGGCCCGGGTGGACCGCTGTTGTGGAGTGACAACTCCGAACCGGTCGATATGGTTCGCCTCGTGAATTCCGAACCTACCCGATTGCCCGGCTTCCTCAAGTATCTGGGTCCCGCGCGCGTTGACCAATTCATTGGCCGTTTGGAGGGTGGTACCTTCGTCCGCCACCCCTTCATCTATGGAAATAAAATAAACTTCAAGCCTTTGCCGAACCTTGAGTTCGGGTATGGGCGCACGGTAACCATCGGAGGCGTGGGCGTTGGAGCAGACCCGCTTACTCTCAGCAATTTCTATTACAGCTTTTTCGGCCTCCACAAGAGCAGCACCTTGGGTGGTTCGGTGCCGGGCGATAGTCACGCAAACTTCGATTGGACCTTCTACGTTCCCAAGGTTCGAAACTATATTGTCTTTTATGGTGATTGGTACACAGATGACGATCCCATCGGCATAACGGCCCCCACAAGAAGCGCTTATCGTCCTGGAATTTACATCACCCACTTCCCAGGCGTACCCAAACTCGATCTGCATATCGAAACGGCGAACACAGAATCTCCCGTAGTTTTCCCCAACGGCGCGGGCAACACGGGAAACCTGAATTACTGGAACTTTGGCTATCGAGATGGCTACACCAATAACGGCTATCTGATCGGCAATGTCGTGGGACGGATGGGTCTGGCTTACCAGGGTTGGCTCACCTATTGGGCATCGGCCAGAAACGAGTGGCAGTTCGTCTATAAAAACAGTTCCGTTGCCAATGCTTTCATTCCCGGCGGGGGCGCCTGGCAGGACTACAGCATTAGGAACGAAACGTATTGGAAGTCCGGTCTTTACCTGAAGACCCAACTGCAATACGAACACATTTCCCACTATCCCATTTTGTTCAAGGGCCCCCAGCAAAATGTTACCGCTTTTCTGGAAATGGGTTTTTCTCCGCAAATGGGGCATTGGGGCTCCTGGAAATGATGCACACTTTCGCTCAACAGCAGCGCGAAACCGAGGCCGAACAGCCCACGGAAAATTTTGAGGCCCATGAAGAGCCCGGCCAGTTCCCCGCGAGTGGGAAGGGATTTACGGAACGGCTCGATGTGCTGTGGGAGGAACGCCGTCTGCTTTTTCGAGTTTCGGCGATCGGGTTCATGGTGGCCATTCTGATCGCATTCCTCGTTCCCAAGCGCTACACCACTACCACACGGCTCATGCCGCCGGATACGCAGTCCGCGTCCAGCATGATGATGCTCGCGGGATTAGCGCAGAAGGCAGGCAGCCTCGGAGCGGTGGCCGGCGACCTGCTCGGAATGAAAAGCTCGGGGGCGCTTTTCGTTGGCGTCCTCGAAAGCGAGACGGTCCAAAACCGCTTGATACAGCAGTTCGATTTGAAAAAAGTTTATGGAACACGGTATCAGCAGGATGCGCGCAAGAAATTGGGGGAGAACACCTCCATTCAGGAAGAGCGCAAGAGCGGCATTATTACGATTGGCGTAACGGACAGGAGTCCCGCACGGGCCGCCGGGCTCGCGAATGCGTACGTCGAGGAACTGAACTCGACGGTTTCGCAGCTCTCCACCTCTTCGGCCCACCGCGAGCGCGTATTCCTCGAAGAGCGGCTTCGAGCGGTCAAACAGGACTTGGACGATGCGGATATGCAGCTCGCCCAATTTTCGAGCAAGAACAACACGCTCGACATACAGCAGCAAGGAAAAGCAATGCTGGAGGCGGCCGGAACTCTGGCCGGGCAGATGATCGCCGCCGAATCGGAACTCGAGGGACTTCGGCAAATCTATTCCGAGAACAACGCGCGCATCCGCGCCTTGAACGCGCGTGTGGAGGAATTGCGCAAGGAACTCCACAAACTCTCCGGGCAAGACGGCGACGCTGAACATAGCGCTACCACGGCAGCAGATTCGTCCGGCAGCATGCCCTACCCTTCCCTGCGCAAACTTCCTCTGCTGGGCGCCCGCTATGCGGATTATTACCGCCGCGCGAAGATCCAGGAAACGATCTATGAGCTGCTGACCGAGCAGTACGAGCTCGCCAAAGTGGAAGAAGCCAAGGAAACGCCCAGCATCAAGGTTCTTGACCCGGCCGAGGTTCCTGAAAAGAGGAGCTATCCGCCGCGCTCGTGGATCATCACCGGCGGCACACTTGCTGCGGCCGCTCTGTGCGCGATTTGGATTCTTGGTTCCAAACGCTGGCAAGAGATAGATGTTCGCGATCCGCGCAAGGTGTTTGCGCAGAAAGTCTTCGCGGCATTGAAGCCGCTGGTTCCGCGGCGAGCGCGGAAGCAAGAGTGGAATTGAGCGCGATATCGAGACACTTGATATCGAAACAATGGCGCTTTTTCGGACGGGAAAATAACCTGTGTCTTCTTTTGAGAACCTGGAGACCCTGCACACCGATTCTGCCCTGGCTATCGCCCGGGTTCCCGCGCGATTCTCGAACAGGAGGGCCTATGTGCAGACGATGGCAGCGACAGTTGCGGTGCGCTGCTTCGGCGCAGTCTCCGGCGTCCTCGCGGCACGGCTTCTCGGGCCCGCCGGGCGCGGAGAATTGGCGGTCATCGTATTCATGCCTATGATGCTGATTTCATGGGGAGAGTTCGAATTCTCCCGCAGTGTGGTGATTGAAAGTAGCAAGAGTCGCGAAGCATCTCCGGTATTGGTGGCCACTTCTTTTTGGGTAGCCGCTCTCCTCGGGATTGTGGAGATGGTGTTGCTGGCAATGGCGCTTCGCTTCTTCCTGCCTGCGGACAAACTCCATCTGCTGGCTTCGGCGAGATGGTTCGCTCTCTATCTGCCTGCAACCTACGTGACGGTTTCGCTCGTGGGCATTGATCAGGGCAGAGGCCGGTTCGGAAGTTTCAGTCTGTTTCAGATTATGCCGGGATTGATCTATCTGGTGGCCATCGTATGCGTGATCTTGCCGGCGCATCGCAGCACGCCCGAGGCGTTTGCTGTAGCCATTCTGGCAGGGGTGATATCGGCAGCCGTTCTGCGCATCGCACTGGACTGGCCGCGGATCTTGGGAGCGCGCCCAAGCTGGCCGATGGCTTCCCGGCTGCTCCGACGAGGGTTTAGCTTCTACCTTCCAGCTCTGGCTGGGCTGGCGCTTCTACGTGCCGACATGGTCTTGCTCGTCCGCTTGGCTCCGGCGGCGGCAATCGGAGCTTATGCGGTGGCGCAGGCCATCGCCATGGGTCAAGTCGGCATCGTCAATCCCTTCGTGCAAGTGGGCTTTGCGGCGGTGGCAGGAGAGGCCGACCACGGCCGCGCTCTCGAAACTCTGGCGCGCCATTTTCGCTTGGCCCAAGGGGCCCTTGCCGGCATGGCGATCCTGACGATCGCATTGGCGTCGTGGGTCATTCGGGTCCTGGTGGGCCCTAAATTTCTCGTGGCTACCACCGCAACGTATTTTCTGATCGGCGCGAGCGGATTCTGGGGCATGGGGCAAACGCTTGAGCAGGGCCTCCGTGCCGCGTCACATCCGAGACTGGGCATTGTCTCGAATCTGCTGGGATTGGCCGTGCTGCTCGCCGCGGCGGTGCCGGGATATCTGCACTTCGGCATCGGGGGGCTCGCTGCCGCGGTGTTTCTAGGGCAATTTGTCAATCTTCTCGCGCTGATCGGTTTTTGCGTTTTCTATTTGCATATGCGGCCTGGATCGTTCTGGGCTTTCGACGCGGCAACATTTCACGAACTAAAAGCGGCAACCGCTTCCCTGAGAAAGCGCTTGAGCTGGGTGGCCCTATAGTGATGCAAAATGCCACGCGCCAAAGACCCCCGCACAAACAGTTCTCCCGATGGGTTCGCATATTCCCGATTGTTTTCTTTTTGGTTTATCTCACTGGGACTGTGCTGTTCTTTGTGGCCGGGCCGTTTGAATACCCGGTCGACAATCCATGGACTCTCTACCTGTTTCTGGCGCTGGCTCATTTGGCTCTGTTCGCGGGGTATTGGCGGGCCGCCTCCGGCCAGCCCAAGCAATACTTTGGTACCTGGAAGCCGCCGCAACTGTTGTTCTGGAGCGCCGTAATCAGCCTGTTGTTGCTCATGCCCACGAGCCTGGCCCGGACAGGCAACGCCATACCCGATATCGTCGATGGGATCGTCAACACGGGGGACGCGTATTCCAGGACAGTATCTCTGTCGGAGCAGCCCAGGGGGCTGCCGATCATCGAGTACGTGCGAATTTTTTCGGGTCCACTGATCGGACTTCTGCTTCCACTCACGGTTTTTTATTGGACGCGGCTGCCACGAACGACGCGTGTGCTGGCGGTTGCTGGAATGTTGGGCACCGTCGCTTTGTTCGTTGCCATGGGCACCAACAAAGCGATTGCCGACACGGTTTTGCTGGTTCCCTGGATGATTTTCGCGGGATACAAGGCGGGCACGCTCCCGTTGAAGCCCGGACGGATTCTCGCTCTCGGCTTGTGCAGCGTACTGGCGTTCATTTTGTTTTTCACCTTCTTCGGACTGGCGATGGAGGGACGCTCCGGTTCACCCGCGGTTTCGGGATACTTCCCGGCCACCGGAGCGACGGCGGATACCGGGAATTTCCTGATTGACGGACTCAGCGCGGGGCCGGCGGCCGTGATCACGGGGCTCGATATTTATCTCACTCCGGGCTACTACGCGCTGAGTCTTTCCCTCCGCGAGCCCTTCGTCCCCATGTATGGCGTCGGGAATTCGATGTTCCTGTACCGGCAGGCGGCTCGGCTGACGGGCGACGAAAGCATCATGAAAAAGCCCTATCCGGCTCGCATCGAAAAATATGGATGGGACGCGTACGGATTGTGGTCCTCGATCTATCCCTGGATTGCGTCGGATGTGTCCTTCCCCGGAACCATTTTTATCGTGTATCTGATCGGGCGGCTGTTCGCGTGGTCGTGGCTCGACACGCTGGGTGGGGCCAACCCGTTTGCCGTGGCGATGTTTTCGCAGTTTCTGATCATGTTGTTTTATTTCCCCGCAAATAACCAGCTTCTGCAATCGGGGGAAGGGTTTACGGCATTCTGGGTAACCCTGTTTTTGTGGCTGAATTAGAGAAGGGGAGAAATCGAATTGCACGTGGAGTTGCCCCACGAAAATCGAGACGGAATTGCCCTGGCGTTTGTCGGAGCCATCGTCCCCGATGAGCCGCGATTTCACACTTCCGCTTTTTCGCCGGCCGGCCAGATGTACCAGCGGGAACTGCTCGTCGGCTTACGGCGCGCGGGCTTGCCCGCTTCGGCCATCATTTCGGTGATGCCTGTAGCGTCGCGGCGGCACGGCGAAATGGGGCGGAGATGGTTCGGCGGGGGCACCGCGATGCTGGGGGAGGGCATGTCGATAAAGTTTGTTCCGTTTATCAATGTCACGCCGCTCAAGCAGATCACCATTGGCATGGGGACAGCTTTCGAGCTGCTGTGCTGGGGATGGCGGAATCGCCGGGCGCGCTTTCGTGTGGTTTATTGCTACAACCTGTCCGTTCCGCCGGGGATATTCATCCTCTTGAGTGCCTGGCTGATTCGCGCAAGAACGATCGTTTCGCTCTGTGACATTAACGTGCCGGGCGAAACGGTGCCGAAGACGCTGCTCTGGAAACTGGACTACTGGATGCACCGGCGGCTGATTCCCCATTTCGATGGCCATGTCGTTGCGTCCGACCTGATCGCCCGTGATTTCCTGGGCGGCAAGCCGCACCTGCGCTTGGAAGGAGGAGTGCGCAAAGAGCATCTCGATTGGACCAGCAGACAAGATGCATTCAAGAAAAAGAAGGATTGCGAAAATCCCTTTGTGATCGCCGTGGCTGGATACTTGAACGAATCGAACGGCCTGCCGGTACTCTTGGAAGCCTTTTCTTTGCTTCGCGATAAACGTTTCCGGCTGCGCATCGCCGGGACCGGCCCGCTCGACGCGCTAATTCGCGCGGCTGCGGCCCGCGATTCACGGATCGAGTTCCTCGGCCTGCTTCCGTTTGAAGATGTGCTCGAGATTTATGATTCCTCGAACCTCCTGATCAATATGAGGATTACGAAGTCGCGGAACACAAAATACTCTTTCCCCTCGAAAATGATGGAGTACCTGGCTTCGGGTGTGCCGGTTATTTCCACCTGCACGGGCCATGTGGAGGAGGAGTTTGGGAGCTTCACTTATCTTCTGCGCGAAGAGACTCCGCAAGCCTTGCGCCAGCTTATCGAGCGCGTGGCGGCACTCGATCCGGAAGAAAGATGTAAGACCGGCCAGCGGGCGCGTGCCTATGTGGCGGCATACAAAACGTGGGAGGCACAAACGCGGAGGCTGGCGGAATTCATTCGCGGCACCGTGTTGCAGCCGAAGGCGTCCTTCTGAATGCGCCCGAAAATATTCATCGTCGCCGATTGGTATCTGCCCAGCTATAAGGCCGGGGGGCTGGTGACCGCGGTGGCGAACCTGGTGGAGTTTGTCGGGGACGTTTTTGACCTCTTCCTGTTCACGCGCGACACCGATTTGACCGATACACGCCCCTATCCCGGTATTCGCCCCGACCAATGGATGACCATCGGAAAAGCTCGTGTGCTGTACACCGGAGACTTATCGTTTCGGCACCTGCGGAGGCGCATCCTCGAGGTAAAACCCCAAATCATTTACTTGAACAGTTTTTTTTCCACGCTTGTCATAAAGACGCTCTGCCTTCGGAAGCTCCATTTGCTGGGCCCTTGTGCCGTGGTTCTCGCCCCGCGTGGCGAGTTTTCGCCGGGCGCGCTGGGAATCAAGCGGTGGCGGAAGTCGATGTATAAAGCCGCTGCGCTTCGTGCCGGGCTCTATGACCGCCTGATTTGGCAGGCTTCCTCGGAACTCGAGCAAGGGCATATTGCCGCTGAGCTC
>Ga0070733_10003195_pt1 | contig 11281 bp, 8 predicted proteins | sample Coa_R1_9_FD_66450 | JGI IMG/M metagenome (GOLD analysis project Ga0070733, IMG submission 66450) | Surface soil microbial communities from Centralia Pennsylvania, which are recovering from an underground coalmine fire - Coalmine... | ecosystem: Environmental > Terrestrial > Soil > Unclassified ... | reverse complement strand
GTTCACCCGCACCGAAATCGAGTGGATCGCGGACTTCGCCGCCCGCCATGACCTGTTCGTCTTCACCGACGAGATCTACGAGTACTTCCTCTACGACGGACGCGAGCACGTCAGTCCCGGCGCGCTCGACGGCATGCGCGAGCGCACCATCACCATCTCAGGATTCTCCAAGACCTACAGCGTTACCGGCTGGCGCGTCGGCTACTCGGCCTGCGACCCGCGCTGGGCTTCAATGCTCGGCTACATGAATGACCTGGTTTACGTGTGTGCGCCGTCGCCCTTGCAGTGGGGCGTGGCGGAAGGCATCCGGCAGCTCTCGCCCGCCTTCTACCAGCATCTGGCATCCGAATACGCCGCCAAGCGCGACCTGATTTGCCGCGCCCTCGAGCGCGCGGGCCTGCCGCCGTGCTCGCCGCAGGGCGCCTACTACATCCTGGCGGACGCTTCGCGACTGCCCGGCTCGACCAGCAAGGAGAAGGCGATGTTCCTGCTGGCGCGCACCGGCGTCGCCACCGTCCCGGGCGAGGCGTTTTATCACGGCAGTGACGGCAATAACCTGCTGCGGTTCTGCTACGCCAAGAACGACGCCGATCTGGCGGAAGCGTGCCGCCGCCTGGCGCGCCTGGATTCGGCATGATCGGCGTTCTCAACCGGGCCCCCTGGCGCGGATGTAGGGGCGGCCCCCCGTGGCCGCCCGCCGGCGTGGGCTGGACAGTTTGATCAAGGGCGGGCGGCCACGGGGGGCCGCCCCTACATCCGCGCCAGGGGCCGGGGTGAGGGGGCGATCACGTGCCGGGACGTTAGTGGTAGCCGCGGTCAGTGCTTTTCTGACCGTGGGCTTTTCCACGCCACGATCGAGCTTGTGGATTCGCGAGGAGCGCGAACAAACGTAGCCGCGGTCAATTGAGGGCAATGTCATTCTGAGCGGAGCGAAGAATCTCGCTCTGAAGGGGACAAAAGCCCACGGTCAGAAAAGCACTGACCGTGGCTACCACCGTAGGGGGAGGGTTATCATGAAAACGATTCGGCCTGTATTCTTCCTGATCCTGCTTGCCGCCACACTAGCGGCCCTGCCTGGCGGACTCGCCGCCCAGGGCGACTTCACCGCCGTCACCGGCAAAGCCTTTGACTCGGCCATGCCCAAGGACTTTTACCTGGAGGGCAACGCCATCCCCACCGAAAAACGCAACGCCGCTCTGGTGAAGACGCCGGCCGGCGCGCGCGTCCTCTTCGCGCTCATCGACACGACGGGTTACAGCTCCGAGATCAAGAAGAAGTATATCGGCATGATCATCGCCGAAGGCGGCGTCTCCGTCTGCGGCGCGGCGCTCGGCGTCGGCAGCTACGGCTTCGGCCTGGACAAGCCCGCGCCCTCGAGCAACGACGACGCGCATTTCAATATCTACAACCAGGCGGGCGAAAAGGTGGGAGACTGCGCGTCCAAGAAAGACAGCGCGCTGAAACTTCCCCGCCCGCTCCAAGTGGTCCTGACCCAAGGCTCCCCCGCGCGGCTGTACCTCGGGCGGTACTCACTGGAACTCGGCGCGCACTAACGCGGTGCCGGAGATGGGGTGCATGCGGCCGGGGCGGAACGGACGGGAGCGAGGCTTTATGTCACGCCTGAGGCAGCCATGCGGATCAACCGGGAAACCATCGCCGCAGCGTGGTCTTGAGTTTCCCAAAGGCCGGATCGAGACAGCCTTCGAACGTGACACTCGCAGCGAAATCGTGAAACAGCGACGAAGATCGGCGTTTTCTTGTGACCCGAAGGACGTGCAGGAAAGCCTCGGCGGGCTCTCGCGGTTTGAGATGGCCTTTTTCCAGGAACCCTTCCTCTTGAAGCATACGGTTCAGATCTTCTCTGTTGCCCTTCCATCCCAGGACTGATAGCACATGAGGCGACTGGCTCCATGCCCAGGCTTCGAGCTCCGGCTCGATGACGACTGCGGCACATCGCCCTTGCCAGCCGTTTTGGGCCAGCCGGCGCTCCACTTCTTGCTCCAGGCTTTCCCGGTCTGCCGAGCGGCCGCAGCCGTGGCGGTCGAGCATGACAAGGGCATGGTCCGAGCGGCTCAGGAAAGGTCTCAGGAATTCCTGGCAAGTGTGGAAGGTGTCCGGATCGCGTGGATATTGCGGATACACTTGGTATTTAATCTCGCGGATGCCAAGGCTTTGTCGCCTCTTCTGGAGCAGCCCATCCAAAGACAGCTTCATGTCCTTGTCGGCCACTAGCGCAATGAGGTCCATCTTCTTGGACCGCTCCGATTCAGATGGACTCACTCAGCACACCGGCTGCGAACAGATCGCTCAGGCTGACCTCACCCTTCCATTCGCGTAAGACGGGATGATCCGTGCCATTCAAGATTCTCGTGCCTGACGGCGTCTTCTGGAAACACAAGAGTTGCTCCGGCTTGGCCAGACTTAACAGAAGCGGCGAATGGCTGGTCACCAGAACTTGGCCCTCGTAGACCGAAGACAACGATTGGAAGATGGTTTCCAGAGCTTGTGGATGCAGGCCGTTTTCCGGCTCTTCGATGAGATAAATGCCCTTGAAGTCGGGCAAGTAGGCGAGGATGGTCAGCGCCAGCAGGCGCAAGGTTCCATCTGACGCAGCCCACGCAGGCACTTCCACTCCGTCGTCGTAGCGCAGCATCAGGTAGCGGTACTTATCTTCCGGACGGTGAACCGTTCGGACGCTCGCCAGGTCGGTCAAGCTCGTGCGGACATGGGCGAGCCAGTCCTTGAACAAGTCCGGCGATTCCTCCAGCAGCCTTGCCACAACGCGCGCCAGGTTGAGTCCGTCGAAGGTTTGGGCCTTACCCTGCCCAGGCGGGCTCGCGGCCCGTAGAAGCTCATTGTCGAGCAGGACGAATTGAATCCCCTCCCTGAGAAAGTTCTTGAGCCAGACGGCGACGGGATACTTCGATTCGTCCGCTGGCAAGTTAGCGAGGCCCGACAAGTAAGGCGGCAGCTCGAAGGCCAATTCTCCGTCGCCGCGCTCGGGGAGGAAGCGCACTCGATTCCCCAGCCGGCTCACAACCTCGAATTCCGGGCTGGAGGCGGCGGCCCTCAGCCGGACCGACTCGGATGCGATCGCCAAAGCGTCGGTCGAGGGGTCAATCCGCACGCCAACCGAATAGCAAATGGTTTGGGAGATTTCACCCACCATTCGAGTCTGGTATGTCTGAGGGATGACGGCCTCCACTGACAACTCGAACGAGTTTTGCTCACGACCCCAGACGAGATCGTGGAAGTTCTCGCTGCGCTCTTTAACCGCAGTCCCAAGGGCTTCGGAGACCAGAGTCCCCAGAAACGCCACAACATCCAAGAAGGCAGACTTGCCGCTGGCGTTCGGACCCACGAGGATCTGAAAGGGTTGGACCGGCTGGTCGATGGCCTTGAGGCAGCGATAGTCCCGGGCCTGAATGCGGGTAATCATCGCGAAAAGCTCCACCCGGATTGTAAACGATCTTGTTCACGCCCGTGAAGGTTTTGCGAACCTTCGCAAAGGCTGTACCTAACAGGATCCGCCCTCCATCAGCGGCTGAAAGGCCTTCTTCGCGGGGCTGTGAACGTCATCTCCTCTGCGGCTTCTCCCCCGTTCGGCCCAATGCGCCGAGGGACGACGCACCAACACGGGCAAGAACCGCAGACCTTGAGAAACAGGTCTGCGCTACCCGCCTGCTGCTGCCAGCATTGTGAGATGAAAGCCAGAGCTGGAATCAGCGCTTGGGTGAGCGTGCGGGTTGCGGCGAGCGCCGTCGTGCAATCAGCCGAGTGATTTCCGGAACCAGGCGCTTGGGTACCACCATCACGGTCTGGCCGCGCTTGCGGAAAGCCGCCTCGTCCTCCGCCGCCGCCTGATCCTCAGTCTGCTGCTCGTAATGCTGCAAAGACCCTGCGGACCCTGGCTTCATTCCAGCCAGCGGGAAATTGGTTGCGGTTCATAGAATGCCATTGGAAGGCCATTCTACCCTTTCGGAGCGCACAGTTCCACCCGGATGGCACGGATGTAGGGGCGGCCCCCCGTGGCCGCCCTCCCACCTGGGCAGGCCAGCCAATCATCGCAGGGCGGCCACGGGGGGCCGCCCCTACATCCGCCACAACGGTACGGAGAGATTGGCAAAGGCTATCGCCGCCCGAGCGTCGGCGGCGGTGAGGCTGGGAAAATCCGCCAGAATCTCCCCCAAAACGCCTGCGCCGCGCGCCACGGTTGGCGCATCTAAGTTTCATCCTGACAGGAGGTCCTTATGTACGTCATTACAGGTGCGACAGGAAATACCGGCGGTGTGATTGCGGAAAAGCTTTTGGCGGGCGGCGAGAAGGTTCGGGTGATTGGCCGCGACCCGAGGCGGCTGGCGCGTTTCGCGAGCCAAGGCGGCCAGGCCTTTACCGCCGACGTGACGGACGCCGCCGGACTGACCAAGGCCTTCGAGGGAGCTGCGGCGGTCTATGCCATGCTGCCGCCCAACCTCGCGGCGCCGGACTTCGCGGCTTACCAGGAACAAGTGTCTGACGCCTTGGCCGCAGCACTCAAGAACGCCGCGGTGCGGAAGGCGGTGGTGCTCAGCAGCATCGGAGCGGACAAAGCGGAAAAGGTTGGACCCGTGGTGGGTCTTCATAACCTGGAGCAGAAGCTGAACGGCATCCGAGGCCTGGACGCGGTCTACCTGCGGGCGGGCTACTTCATGGAGAATCTGCTGCCGCAGATCGGGGTGATCCGGAATTTTGGCATGGTGGGCGGTCCCCTTCGGCCCGGCCTCGCGCTGCCGATGATCGCCACGCGCGATATCGGCGCCGTCGCGGCCGAGCTTCTGCTGAAGGCGGACTTCACCGGCAAGCAGCCTCGAGAGCTGCTGGGCCAGCGTGACGTGAGCTACACGGAAGTGGCGTCGATCATCGGCAAGGCGATCGGCAAGCCGGGCCTGAGCTACATGCAAATGCCGCCCCAGCAGCTGAAGCCGGCGCTGGTGCAAATGGGCATGTCGCCGAGCATCGCCGGCCTGCTTCTGGAAATGGCCGAATCCCTGAACTCCGGGTACATGGTGGCGCTCGAGCCACGCTCGGCGCGCAACACCACGCCAACTTCGATCGAAAGCTTCGTGGCGGAAGAGTTTGTCCCGCGCTTCGAGGGTAGGGCGGCGGGAGCCTGAGCGGCGACGCGGATCATGCGCCCGGACGCGAGAGGCGCCAGCGCTTAGCCAAACGCGCCGTGCCGCATCTCGTCGGCGATGTAATCCGAGGCGCGCATCGCCAGCGACAGAATGGTGAGGGTGGGATTCTTCTCCGTGGAGCAGACGAACGCCGAGCCGTCGACCACGAAAAGGTTCTTGATTTCGTGCGACTGGTTGAACTTGGTAAGGAATGACTTGGCGGGGTCGTCGCCCATGCGCGCCGTGCCCTCTTCGTGGATGCTCCAGCCGGGCGGCAACGGCTCGGTGCGCTCGTCCAGGATCTCGATGCCGGCGGCGCGGAACATTTCGCGTTGCGTCTCCACCATATCCTTGGCCATGGCCAGCTCGTTCGGTCCGAACTCGATATTGAACTTCAGCACCGGAATGCCCCAGGCGTCGCGCACCACCGGGTCAATCTCGACGTAGTTTTCCGGCCGCGCCAGGACCTCGCCGAAGGAGCCGATGCTGATCACCGTGGCTGAGTTCTTCTTGACTTCGTCCTTGAACTTGGCGCCGAAGCCGGGGATCTTGCGCGCGAAGCCGGGAAACTCGGAGCTGCCGCCGTCGCCCTCGAAGCCGTAGCCGCGGATGAATCCGCTCTGCTTGTCCTTCAGGTTGCGGAAGCGCGGGATGTAGATGCCGGTGCCGTTGGGACGCGCGTCGTCGGAAGGCGACCGCCGCCCCTTGAGCGTCGGCACGATGCCGGTGATGTCCCCGGCCATGATCTGCTCGCAAAAATACTTGCCCAGCACCCCGCTCGAGTTGCCGATGCCGCCCGGCCAGCGCTCGTCGGCCGAATTCAGCAGGAGGCGCGTCGATTCGAGGCATCCCGCGCCGATCACGATCACCTTGCCGAAAGCCTCCTCGGGCTGGCGGGTCAGCCGGTCGATGAAGAGGACGCTCTTCGCCTTACCTCCCCCTTCGGTCAGCACCTTCCAGGCCACGGCGTTGGTGCGCAGCGTCAGGTTGCCCGTCTTCTGGGCGATGGGCAGCAGCACCCCGGACGAGCTGAATCGCGCCGCCACGTTGCACACGCGGCCGCAGTGCCCGCAGTAATGGCAGGGAAGTCCGGGGCGGCCCGCGACGGGCTCGGTGGCGGTCGCCGAGCGGCCGTGGATCACCGGCCGGTCGGGAAATTGGTGGCGCATCGAGGACTCGAAGATCGCCTCGGGACAGGTGAAAGGCACCGGCTTCAAAAAGTGGCTGTCGGGGTTGTTCTCGAGGTGGTCGGCGGTTCCGCTCACGCCGATCATCCGCTCGACGCGCGCGTAGTAGGGCTCCACCTCCTCGTAGGTGATGGGCCAGTTCTCACCGTAGCCGTCGTGGCTGGCCGCCTGGAAATCGCGCGGGCTGAAGCGCAGGGCCACCAGTCCCCAGTGCAAGGTCTTCCCGCCCACCGTCCGCGCCCGCACCCAGGCGAACTTCTTGCCGGTGTACGGATGATCGAGCTCGTTGACGAAGCTCGGGCGGTTCCACTCGTTCACCACGTAGTTGTACTTCGCTTGCTCGTGCGGGCGGATGCGGCCGCGGAAGGGGAATTCGTAGGGCTTCTTGTGGTGCTGGAAATCGGTGGCCTCGTTGAGCTGCGGTCCCGCCTCGAGCAGCAGGACCTTGAGACCCTTCAGGCAGAGCTCGGTCGCCGCCATGCCCCCTGCGGCGCCCGATCCGACGACGACTGCGTCATAAACTTGCGGCATGGAGCAAGCCACCTCCGGAAATCTTTGCGAAGCAGAAGTCTATCGCGGAACGCCGGGGTTGCAAGCGGAAACTCAACCGGCAAGCCAAGAGGAGCGTTTCGCCCGCCTCGGACCCGGCGCACGGGAACGGGTGAGCGGCCGGCGGTTTCGGTTATAATGCGCGCCGGGAGCCCCTATGACCAACTCAACGACCCCGGGAAGCGCCAAAGCTGGAGTGCGCGAAAAGTCGCAGTTGATGTCGGCCTCGGAGATCGACCGCACCCTTCTGCGCCTGGCCTACGAAATCGCCGAGCGACACAACGGCGCGCAGGGTCTCGCCTTCGTCGGCGTCAAACGGCGCGGCGTGCCGCTGGCCCAGCGGCTGGCCGCCCGGGTGGGCGAGATGGAAAAGAGCCAGCCGCCGGTCGCCGTTCTCGACATCACCTTCTACCGCGACGACCTCTCGACCGTCGACATCAAGCCGGTGGTGCAGAAGCAGAACGCGCCCTTTTCACTCGAGGCGCGGGACGTGGTGCTGGTGGACGACGTGCTCTACACCGGACGCACGACGCGCGCCGCGCTCGACGCCCTGGTGGACATGGGGCGGCCGCGCCGCGTCGAGCTGTGCGTGCTGATTGACCGCGGGCATCGCGAGCTGCCGATCCACGCCGATTACGTGGGCCGAACCGTGCAGACGGCGGATAACGAGGTGATCGAAGTGCGGCTGCGGGAGGTCGACCAGGAAGAGCGGGTGATGCTGTGCGAAAGGACTTCCTGAAGGAGGCGGCGGAGCCGGAGCGCGGGACGGATTGGCTTCCAGCGCGGCCGCGAGTTTAGCCAGCCCTGGCGACCTGAAGATCCCCACCGCAGCGGGCTAAGTTTTCTTCTCCCCGTCGAGTCCCAGCCGGCTGACGACCTTGTCCCCGCAGCCATTCCACTCCGCCAGCATCTGATTCCCCGTGTAGGGAAGGTCCTTCACGCCCATTTCGCTCGAGAAGAACCCCGAGACGACGAGTCCCCGCAGGTGGTTGAAGAAGGCGACGCCCGCCGCGTCCTCGGGCGCCGCGGTCTTGGGGTAGGCGATGCGGTCGAGCATCTGCTTCTGCTGCGCTTCGGTGCAGTCGACGAAATCGTGGGAGAAGGCGCGATTGCACTCCATGTCGAGCCAGGTCAGCCCGCCGCGGATCGAGCCCAGCGTGTCGCCGCCGCGCAAGTCCAGCCAATCGTCGATGAACTCCGGGGTCTTGGCCTGGGTGGCGCTCCCGCTGCGCTCGTCGGCGGGAATAATGATGTCGCTCAGAACCGTGACCGTCTTGTATTCGTGCGGATCGAGCGCTTTGAGCTGATAGGCGCCCGCCGGAGCCGCCGCGGCTTGCGCGACCGGCATCCCGCTGGCGGCTTTCGCGCTGCCGGCCGTAAGCGGCACCAGAGCCGCGGCGGGAACCGCGGTCATCACTTTGAGCCAGTCGCGCCGCCCGAGCGCTCCTCCCTGGCTCGCGCCTGCCTGCTCGGATGAAATCGATTTTTCTTCCGCCATGTTCCGTCTCCCCGTCTACAGTCTACAGTCTACCGTCTACTGCCTTGTCACACGTTCAGTTTCTTCACCTGCTGGGCGGCGTATTCCGACGTCCGCCAGGCCAGCGCCATAATGCTCAGGGTCGGATTCTTGTCGGCGTTGCTGACGAACGGCGCGCCGTCGGTAACGAACAGGTTCTTGCAGTCCCAGGCCTGGCAGTACGGATTCAGCACCGACTTGCGCCGGTCGTCGCCCATCTGCGTCGTGCCGACCTCGTGGATGATCTCGCCGCCGCGCGAGATGCCACAGTTGTCTTCCGGCCCAAAATTCGAGAGCACCTCGCCGCCCGCCGCCTCGATGATCTCGCGGAAGGTCTCGCGCGAGTGCTTGGCCATCAGGATCTCGTCGTCGGAGAACTTGAAGTGGAACTTGAGGCAGGGGATGCCCCACTGGTCGATCACCTCCGGGTCGATCTCGCAGTAGCTATCCTTGTTGGGGATCATCTCGCCGCGGCAGGAAAAGCCGATGAACGCGCCGTACAGCTTGCGCACGCCGCGCTTCAGGTCCAGGCCGTAGCCCCCGCCCAGGAACCGTTCCGTGCCGTAGCCGACGCCCGGACCCGGCATGTCGCGCCCGCCGCCGAACTCGATGTGGTAGCCCCGCGCAAACGGCAGCTCATTGCGCATCTGCTTCTGATAGTTCCACCACGGCATGTAGAGGTGCATGCCGCCCACCCCGTCGCAATTGTGCGCCGGCAGATCCATCAGCATGGGCAGAAAGCCGTCCGAGCCGTCCGCTCCCACCGTGTCCATCAGGTACTTGCCCACCAGGCCGGTCTCGTTGGCGAGGCCGTCGGGGAACATGTGGCTTTTGGAATTCAGGAGGATGCGCGCCGTCTCACAGGCGCTCGCCGCCAGCACCACGATCTTGCCGCGCGCCTGCATCTCCTTGCGGGTTTTCTTGTCGATGTAGGAGACGCCGGCAGCCAGTCCGTCGCGGCCCAGGACCACCTCGCGCGCCATCGCGTCGCAGCGGATCTCCAGGTTCCCGGTGGCGAGCGCGGGCGGCAGCAGCACGGTGGGCGAAGAGAAGTTCGACCCGGTGGCGCAGCTCCGGCCGCACTGCCCGCAGTAGTGGCACGCCGGCCGCCCGTTCAGCGGCCGCGTGATGATCGACAAGCGGGCCGGCACGCACGGAATGCCGAGCTTCTGGCACGCCTTCTGCACCACCAGCTCGTAGCAGCGCGGCTTGGGCGCAGGAAGGAACTTGCCATCCGGCGTGTTCTCCAGGCCCTCGTGCGACCCGAAGACGCCGATCAGCTCTTCCGTCTTGTCGTAGTAGGGAGCCAGATCGTCGTAGCTGATCGGCCAGTCGAATCCCTTGCCGTCGCGGCTGTAAGGCTTGAAGTCGTAAGGACCCATGCGCAGCGAGATGCGTCCCCAGTGGTTGGTGCGGCCGCCCAGCATGCGCGCCCGCCACCACCGGAACTCGTTTCCGGGCGCGCTGCTGTAGGGCTCGCCATTCACGTGCCAGCCCCCGTTCACCGTGGCGTCGAAATAGCCGAACGGCTTCTGCGGCGTGGAGGCGCCGCGGTGCGGCGCGTTGTAGTTCCACTCCATCATCTTCGATTGCTTCGCCGTGTCGTACCAGCTTCCGGCCTCGAGCATCAGACATTTCGCTCCGGCCTGGGTGAGAACGTAGGCGGCCATGCCGCCTCCCGCGCCCGATCCGACGATGACGGCGTCATAAACCTTGGGACTGGACATTACCTGCGCCATGTGTGCGATCCCCCGCCATTCGATTTTTCATTGACACGCGGAAGTCTACCACAAACCGGGGGGCGCGCCACGCGCCGTCATAATGGCTCAGTGGCGTAGCGCCGACCTTGAGGTCGGCACTCTGGCGCTCTGCCGGGCTTAAAGCCCGGCGCTACTCGGCGGTCATCGTGATAAACTCTGGCGCGGTTGGTGTCACGGGGAGCGATTTCATGAACAACGGATTCAGTCGCAGGGACTTTCTCAAGGCCGGCAGCGTGGTGACCGCCGAGACGTTTTGGGCGGGCGGCGCGCAGACCCATCTGCTGGCCCAGGCGCAGGGCGAGCCCGCGGGGCCGCATTCGCCCAACGACCAGATTCAGGTGGCGCTGATCGGCGCGGGCGGCCAGGGCCAGCACGACGCGCGCACCGCCGCCGAAGTGCCGGGCGTCAAGGTAGTGGCCGCCGCCGACTGCTACGAGGGCAGGCTTACCCACGCCAAGGAGTTGTGGGGCCCCGACACCTTCACCACTCGCGACTACAAGGAGATCCTGGCGCGGCCCGGGATCGACGCCGTGATCCTCGGCGTCCCCGACCACTGGCACAAACAGGCGGCGGTCGACGCCATGAGCGCCGGCAAGGACGTTTACCTCGAAAAACCCATGATCCACGTCTACGACGACGGCCCGGAGATCATCGCCGCGGCGCGCAAGACCAACCGGATTATTCAGATCGGCAGCCAGCGCGTCAGCTCCATCCTCTACAAGAAGGCGCAGGAGCTGGTCCGGGCCGGGGCGATCGGTGAGATCACCGGCGTCAGCGCCTGGTGGGACCGCAACTCGGAGGTGGGCGCGTGGGGCTACACCATACCGCCCGACGCCTCGCCCGAGACCATCGACTGGCCGCGCTTCCTCGGCACGGCGCCCAAGATCCCCTTCAACTCCCAGCACTTTTTCCAGTGGCGCAAATGGAAGGCCTACGGGACGGGCGTGGCCGGCGACCTGTTCGTGCACTTGTTCAGCGGCACCCACTTCGTCACCGGATCGCACGGCCCCACGCGGGCCATGGCGACCGGCGGCCTCCGCTTCTGGAAGGACGGCCGGGACGTCCCCGACGTGTTGTTCGGGCTGTTCGACTACCCGCAGGGGTTCAACCTGGCGC
>Ga0070733_10003193_pt1 | contig 11283 bp, 12 predicted proteins | sample Coa_R1_9_FD_66450 | JGI IMG/M metagenome (GOLD analysis project Ga0070733, IMG submission 66450) | Surface soil microbial communities from Centralia Pennsylvania, which are recovering from an underground coalmine fire - Coalmine... | ecosystem: Environmental > Terrestrial > Soil > Unclassified ... | reverse complement strand
CGGATCGACGACGCCCCGGCTATCCACGGGGACCAGCGTCGCCTCCGGCAGTTGCGCCGCCGCCTGCAACACGGCGGGGTGCTCGGCCGTAGTCGTGATGACATGACCGCCGACGCCGAACAGCGCCATGTTGTCGGCCTCGGTGCCGCCGCTGGTGAAAACGATCTCCTCCGCCCTGGCGCCGATCATCGCCGCTACCTTGCGCCGGGCGTCATCCAGCGCCCGCCGCGCCTGCTGGCCGAAATCGTGGATACTGGAGGCGTTGCCGAACACTTCGGTCATCATTGGCGCCATGGCCTGAAACACCTCGGGCGAGACGGGCGTGGTCGCGTTGTGATCGAAGTAAAGTCGCTTCACGGCTTCACTACGATCTTACCAGCACCATGCCCAGCGGACTCATTACTTTGACCACTGATTTCGGCCAGGCGGACCATTTCGCGGGCGTCATGAAGGGCGTAATCCTGGGGATCGCGCCCCGCGCCCGCATTGTCGATATCAGCCATGAAGTCGCGCCCTATAACGTGACGGACGCCTCGTTTGTCATCGCGCAGGCGTGGCGCTATTTCCCTAGGGGGACCATTCACGTGGTGGTGGTCGATCCGGGGGTTGGGAGCTCACGGCGCCCGCTTCTGGCCCAGGCGGGAGGGCATTTCTTCGTCGCGCCCGACAACGGCGTGCTGTCGACGATCTACGAAGCTTCGCCCCACAAGGTGCGCGCCATCACCAACTCCAAGCTGATGCGCAAGGAAATCAGCCGGACCTTCCACGGCCGCGATGTGTTCGCGCCGGCCGCGGCGCACTTGGCGAGCGGCGTTGCGCCCGGGCGATTCGGAAAGCCGATCCGCGATTACGTCCGCTCCTGGAGCATCAAACCTCTGCGCCTGGGCGAACAGGTATGGCGCGGAACAATTCTTAAAACCGACGGCTTTGGCAACCTGATCACGAATTTTCAGATCGACGAGTTCGCCGGCATCAAGATCCGCCCGTTCGAATTGCGTGCGGGAGCGGCGCGCATCCGCCGCCTGGCCGTCAATTACGCCGAGACGGAAATCGGCGAAGTGTTTGTGATCGCCGGCAGCTCGGGATACGTGGAGATCGCGGCCAATCAGGCTTCGGCCGCCTCGCGCATCGGTTGCATCGCCGGGACGGCGATCGAGCTGGAGTTGTTTTAGACTAAGCCGCGAAAAACTCGCGCGCGGCTTCCACGGTCGCGCGGATATCCTGCTCACTGTGCGCGGCCGACACAAAGCCGGCCTCGAACTGTGAGGGGGCAAGATAAACGCCACGCTCTAGCATGAAGTGGAAAAACTTCGCGAAACGCGCCGTATCGCAGCGCTTAGCGGAATCCCAATCGGTCACCGGTCCCGGCGTAAAGAAGAACGTGAACATCGAGCCAACGCGATTCACCGTCACACCGGGTGGAGTCCAGGCACATAACTGCGCGGAACGGGCTTCGAGCGTCTCGTAAATCTCTGGATGCGCCATCAAGTAGCGCAGCATCGCCAGGCCCGCCGCAACCGCCACAGGATTCCCCGAAAGCGTCCCGGCTTGATAGACCGGCCCCAGCGGCGCGATCTTGCGCATGATCTCCGCGCGGCCTCCGTAAGCCGCGAGCGGCAACCCGCCGCCGATAATTTTACCGAGTGTGGTCAAATCCGGTTGGATGCCGAAGAGTCGCTGGGCGCCGCCCAGGGCCACGCGGAAGCCCGTCATCACTTCATCGAAAATCAACACCGCCCCATGCCGCGCGGTCAATTCGCGGAGTGCTTCGAGGAATCCAGGAACCGGGGGCACGCACCCCATGTTGCCGACAACCGGCTCCGCAATCACGGCCGCTATTTTGTCGCCGCGCTCGGCGAAGGCCTTCTCCGCAGCGGTAATCGAGTTGAACGGAAGCGCGATGGTCGTCTCGGCGAACGCCTTCGGCACGCCCGCGGTATCGGCGATCCCAAGCGTTGCCATGCCCGAGCCGGCCTTGACCAGCAGCGAGTCGACGTGACCGTGATAGCAGCCCTCGAATTTGATCGTCAGGTCGCGGCCGGTGAAGCCCCGGGCCAGGCGCAGGGCGCTCATGGTGGCCTCGGTGCCGGAGTTCACCAGACGAACCATCTCAATGGACGGCACGGCCTGTGCGATCAGCTCGGCCAGCTCGACTTCCCCCCCCGTGGGCGCGCCGAAACTCGTTCCAGTTTCGAGCGCTTCCCGCAGCGCCTTCATCACCGACGCGGGACGATGGCCGAGCAGCAGGGGTCCCCAGGAGCACACGTAGTCGATATAAGAATTGCCGTCGGTATCGAAGATGCGCGAGCCTTCGCCGCGCGCAATGAACCGCGGGACGCCCCCTACGCTGCGAAACGCGCGCACCGGGGAATTCACGCCACCGGGAATACGGGCCTGCGCCTGCTCAAACCAAGCTTCGGAGTGCGCTGTCTTCATAGACCCGCGCGCGAACTCTCCGGGATCACGCGGTTCAGCAGGAAGTTCATAAGCACCTCCTGCAGCGTGCCGTTCAAATTGCGAAGCAGGCTGGCGCGCAGTTCGAGATACGGCTGCGTGCCGGCGAACAGGTCCTGCATCAGCTCACAAAAGCGCGGGCTGCGGCGGATGAACTGGATCATGCGCGCTGGAACAGAACTGAACATAAATGTTCCGAGGAAAACCCTCCGCGCCAGCGTGGATGCGAACTCCAGATCGAGCGCGAACTCGCCCGCCAGCAACGCTCGATAGGCCGCCGGCTTCTCGGCCAGGTTGTGCGAATCGTTCAGTACCACGCGGCTGGCCAGGTCGCCCGAGCGCATGGCGTAATACAAACCCTCGCCGGTAATGGGGTCGACCAAGCCGCCCGCATCGCCCACCGCCAACCAGCCTTCGCCCGCGACACGGTTGTTGCGCCACCCGGGCGACTCGAGCGAGGGCAACATGTGACTGTAGAATTTCGCGCCCTTCCAGGCGATGCCGCGCTCATCCATATATTTTTCCAGCCGCGCGCGCAGAACCTGGGCGGGCGCACCCTTGCCGCAGATACCGACCGAAAGATGCCCGCATCGCGGAAATACCCAAATGTAGCCTTCCAGCCGCGGCAAAAATTGAATATCGATGTGATCCTGGGACGCCGGCACGTAATAACCCAGGGCGCTCGTCGTATCCTTGGCGCCCCACTCGGTGCCGACCTCGCGTAGAGGGTTGCGCGCGCCGGTCGCCACCACGCAGAAATCGGCTTCCGCCGCGCCGTTCTGCGTACGCAAGCTCCAGCCACGGCCATGGCGCTCGATTCCCAGCACACGCGTTTTTTCGATCGCGGCGCCCGCTTTTTCGGCCCGCTCGAGCAACATCCGGTTCAAATCGAAGCGTGAATAAATGACCACGGGATTGGCGAGCCCTAGGTTGACCTCGCCCGCCTTGGGCGCGCAAAGCGACGTTTTGCAAATTAGTTTCTTGGGCGTGTCGTTGTCGATCAGATAAGGATATTGCTGGTACGCCTTGTAGGTGAGTCCGCCGCCGCAGGGCTTCTCCCACGCCAGTTTCTCGTCAAACACAACCGTCTTGAGGCCCGCCTGCGCCAGCCGCTCCGCCGCAAATGCCCCCGCTGGACCTCCGCCCAGCACCGCGACCGTTTTCATTGCCCCGGTACCGTCCCCGGATGTCCGGGCGGCATCTCTCCACCGCTATGAGGATTCCCAGGATTGACCTGGCGGCCCTTCACTACCCACTTGTCGCCTTTCCGGTCGAGCACGTAGTTCATAGACATCCCGGTGACGTTGGGGGCGCTCTTGGGACTGAACGCCACGGTGGCGCGCGCGACATCCTGCTCAAATGAGACCGATGTCACGGTTACCACTAGCGAGTTGACGTCAAGCCCCGTTTCGGCATTTCGCTGCTGCAGATAATCGACGACTCCCTGCCGCACAGCCTCGGTGTTCTGAATATCCTTAGAGCACGCGGCCAGCAACACGACGGCCAAAAGGAGCACGAGCGTTTTCACAAAACGATTATACCGAGGCATGCTAGCGCAACAGTTCCGCGATGCGGTCGGGGTCGTTCGGCGCCTGGACAGGGTGGTTGCCGAAGGTGGATTCGATCTTCGCGCCACCGGGCGTTTCCAATTTTCCGGTGTGGTACTTGTAGATGTAATCCGGATCCTTGAGCAGGTTGCCGGTAAGCACTGCGATCACGTCCGCGTCGCGCTCGATCACGCCCGCCGCGGTCAGTTTTCGAATACCCGCCAAGGTTGCACCCGAGGCCGGCTCGCACCCGATCCCCGCGCGCCCGATCTGCGCCTTGGCATCGGCGATCTCCTGCTCGGTCACCTTTTCGACCACGCCCTTGGACGCGCGCACCTCGTGCAACGCCTTGGGCCACGACACGGGATCTCCGATGCGGATCGCCGTGGCCAGAGTCTCCGGTTTCGCCACTGCGTGAAACTCGCCGCCCTGGTGGAAGAGATCATAGAACGGCGCGGCACCCTCGGCCTGGATCACGGCCAGCCGGGGCATCTTGTCGATCAGCCCGAGCTCGCGCGCCTCCCGCAGCGCCTTGCCGAACGCCGAAGTGTTTCCGAGGTTTCCCCCCGGGAGCACGATCCAATCCGGCGCACGCCAGTCGCGCTGATCCAACAATTCAAAAACGATGGTCTTCTGGCCTTCAATGCGGAACGGGTTGATGGAGTTCAGCAGGTAAATTCCCAGCCGCTCGGCCAGCACGCGCACCAGCGCCAGGATCTGATCGAAGTTGGCCTCCACTTGAAAAGTACGCGCGCCATATTCGAGCGCCTGGGCCAGTTTCCCGAACGAAATGTTGCCGTGCGGCAAAAAGATTAGCGCTTCGAGTCCCGCCGCCGCCGCGTAAGCCGCCATCGAAGCCGACGTATTGCCGGTCGAGACGCAAGCCACGCGCCGCATACCCAGGCGGCGCGCCTGCGCGGCGCCGCACGTCATCCCGTTGTCCTTGAACGAGCCCGTGGGGTTGAATCCCTGGTGCTTGAAGGTGAGGCGCGCGAGTCCGCCGTACTTGGCTGCCAGTGGCGCAGCGAGCAAAGGCGTATTGCCCTCACGCAACGTCACCACATGAGCGTAGTCATCGAGAAAAGGGATCAGCTCGCGATAGCGCCACGCCCCGCTGGCATCGAGCGGCGCGTTGCTGATCCGGCGTTCGCAAAAAACGCGGCGGAGCAAAGCGGCATCGGGGCGGCTGCCGGTGTAAATGACTTCTAACAGCCCGCCGCAGCGAGTGCAATTGTAAAGAACCTCTGTGATGGCGAACCGCGCGCGGCAAGACGGCTCGAAGCAGACCAGCTCGGCCCGCGCTTCGGAAGACATATTCTCTAAGTGTAAACGACAATGCTTTCCGTTCATCTGGAATCCGGCTGTGTGGAAGTGCGGCGCAATATTTTCAGGCGCCCAGATGCGAGTACCAAACCACGATGACTTGTCCGAACAACCCCACAATTAGCGCGGCCAGTCCGAGAAAGCTGCCGAACGGCAGCTCGTAAGTCGAGGAATCTTTGCGCGTGGCGAAAACATAGATCAGGCCCAGGATCGCACCCAGCAACGACGCCAGCATGAGCGTCAACAGAGCCAGCCGCAATCCCAGGAACGCTCCGATCATGGCGATCATCTTCACGTCGCCCAAGCCTAATCCTTCGCGGTGACGGATTTTCTCATATAAGAATCCGACCAGCCAGATGGCGCCGCTGCCGATCAGCGCGCCGAAAGCTGACTCGGCAAGCGAATGCCCGCGCGGCCCTAGATGAAACGGCAGGAGCAGTGAGATGAATTCGGGATCGAGCAGCACAAATGCCGCGAGCACCAGCCCTACCAGCGTTCCGCCCAGCGTGAACTCATCGGGCAGAATGCGCTCTTCGAGATCAGAGGCGATCAACGTGATCAGGATGGCGGAGAAAATCGCGTATTTCAGCGCCGGGAGTGAAAGCCCCAGCGCCGCCACACACACCGCAAAGGTAAGCCCCGTCGCCAACTCGACGATGGGGTAGCGAATCGAGATTCGCTCGTGGCAGTGGCGGCAGCGCCCGCCCAGCACCGCATAGCTCACCAGCGGAATGTTGTCGTACCACGCGATCATTTTTTCGCAGTGAGGGCAGTAGGATCTCGGCCGCACGATGGAAAGGTCTCTGGGAAGCCGGTGAATGCAGACGTTCAAAAAGCTGCCGATCAGCAGTCCGCCCACAAACGCCAAAATAATCTCTAGCATCTGACTACCTCGTGATATACGCGCATCGTATTCTCAGTCATTTGCTCGGCGGAAAATTCGCGTTGTACATGCTCCCGTCCGGCGCAGCCCAATTCGGCGGCGAGGCGCGGGTCATCGAGCAGCCGGCGGACGGCGCCCGCGAAGTCGCCATTGTTCACCAGCAGACCTGTGCGCGCATGCACGACTACTTCCGGCAATCCTCCCGTTCCGCTGGCAACCACCGGAACACCCGATGCCATCGCGGCGAGCGCGGCTGATCCCAGCGGCTCCGCTTCGCTCTTGTACACAAAGACGCTAGCCGCTGACAAATCTTTCCACAAGTTGGAGGTGAAATGCACCTTAATCCCGGGAATCTCGACGGGCTTATTGGCGAGCGCGACCACGCGTCCGGGCTCCGGCCGCGCCGGCTCCGGCGGAATCGGGACGCCGTCGTAAACCAGCCGAATGCGGTTCTTGTGCACGCCCGAGGCCTCCAGGCTCGACGTCACGAATTTCGACACCGCCACGTACAGCGCGGCGCGCCCATACTTCCATCGCGACGCGATCGACCGCCGCACCGGAAAATGCACGCGGCGGGCGACCACCAAAGGTGCTCCGCCCGCGAATGCTGCCAGGGTATGCGCACGCGCCTCATGTACGTGAACCAGGTCCGCTCGCCGCGCCGCCGAAATCAGCGCGGAAAAAGTAAGCGGATGTACATCCAATCGTCTTATGCATGCTTCCCGAAACAAAGGCGAATCCGGCGGCGCCAGCAAGACCGCATCGGCCAGCCGTTCAATAAGGTAGAGCGCCTGCCATTGCCCCCCACCCATTTGCCGACCGGCGTCCACGTGGAGGGTCCGCATTCATCTACCCGGACTCATGAAGCGCGCCTTGGCGTACTTGAGAAAGTTGTAAAGTGCGGCCATGTTTGCGATCGCTAATCCCTCGACACCGTCCAGAAACCCGAGCTTCAGAACGTAGGTCTGTAAAAACGTCCACGGAGGCTCCAGAATCAGCCTACCCCAAGTTACGTTTTCGCCAGCGTCAATGAGCTGCTCGGCCGCCAGGGTCGTGTAACGGTCCATGGACTTGATGTGCTCGGAGAGCGAATCATAAGTGAAATGCAGGAGGTTCGACTCAAAGTGCCCGATCCGCCCGTTCACTGTCACCGATTCGTGGACGTATGGTCCTTCCCACCTACCCTTGCGCCGGTCATAGAGACGCACCTTGCGATCCGGATACCAGCCCGAGTGCTGGATCCAGCGCCCTAGATATTGCGCGAGGCGCGCCATGGTGTAGGCATCGCACTGCGGACCTCTTTTCTTAAGTTGCCAGATCTCGCTTTCGAGCGCCTCGCTCAGGGATTCATCGGCGTCGATCGAGAGAATCCAGTCATAAGACGCCTGCTCGGCCGCAAAGTTCTTCTGCTTGGCATACCCGGGCCAAACGCTTTCGACCACGCGCGCCCCCAGCTTCTGCGCTAATTCCACCGTTCGATCAGTCGAGCCGCTATCCACCACCACAATTTCGTCCGCGCACCGCAGGCTTTCGATGGCGCGCGGCAGGTTGCGCTCCTCATTAAAAGTAATGATGGTGGCCGAGATCTTCACAGGCCCGTGGTCCGGACGGGAGACGCGGTGAAGGACAGGATGAGAATGATGAGCGCCGCGATCGCCAGCCAGGTTCGAGCACGTCCAATCGGGCGCGGATCAAAAAGAGGAGGGTGACGGCGCGCAAAAAGAAAGAGCAGCACCGCCCACACTAGCCAGCTGTAGGCGAAGATAAACCCCATTGGAATCAGGATGCCGATGAAGATCAGCGACAACCAACGCGTGCGCTCCCCCAGAAAGGCGTAAAGAATGTGTCCGCCATCCAGTTGGCCGATGGGAAGCAGGTTCAGCGCCGTCGCAAGCAACCCTACCCAGGCCGCGCGCACAGCGGGATGAAGATAAATGTCGGCGGTGGCCGCGCCCGGAAACTGGATCCATTCGAACAACCGCAGAATCAGCGGCGTTCCGAAGATCAGATCACCGTGCGCGGAAATCCCCGGAACCACTTTCGAAAGCGACAAGCCAGCGGCCAGTGGAAACACCAGCACTGCGAATCCAGCCAGCGGCCCGGCGATTCCGATATCGAACAGCGCCCGCTTGGAGGGGATATGCGACCGGATGCGGATGAACGCACCCAGCGTCCCGATCAGCGTCGGCGCAGGCAGAAAGAATGGCAGTGTAACATCCACCCCGTAATAACGCGCAGCTATATAATGACCCATCTCGTGGGACATCAGGATGGCGAGCAGCGTCAGTGAAAATGGCAGCCCATTGAGCAGATAGGAAGGGTCATGCCAGGCGCGCACATAGCCTAAAATATCGGCGTCGAAATCGAAGGAGCGATTTTCGGCGAAGCTGCGGGCCAATCCAGCTCCCACGACGGTAGTGGTTACCAGGGTCAGCAACAGAAGCAGGGCGTGAAGCCAATACCGGTACCTGGGCCGTGTCTCTTCCGGCGCCAGAGCTTCGACGAGCGCGCCGTGCCATTCATCGAGAGGAGCCCCGCTAGGGGTGGGCGACGGATAGCCGTTGGTGGACACAGCGAGAGTTGCCTTATTCGAGGGTTTGCAGCTCCTTGCCGGGCTTGAAGCGAACCGCCTTGCCGGGAGGAATGGCGACCTCGGCCCCGGTTCGAGGATTACGCCCGATGCCGGTCTTGCGCGGCCGCACGTTGAAGATTCCGAATCCCCTCAACTCGATGCGCTCACCCTTGCCGAGGGCGCGCTTCATGCTTTCAAAGACGGTTTCGACGGCCATCTCCGCTTTCGTTTTCGTGATGCCCGTCTTATGGACTACTTCGTTGATGATGTCGAGTTTGATCAAGTCCGCCTCCTAAGCCGCAAAGCCCATGATAGGATTAGAGTTATTGGCTTGTCAAGCACGCCCGTCCGATCCTGCGGCATCCGCATAGCCGCGGCAGGCCTGCTCGCCGGGCTTGCTCTGCTGCTAATTTCGCCTTCAGCACCATCTCTTTGGGCCGATGATGCACCCCAAGCTCTAGCCCGTGCAGCGCGCTCGCCTTACGACATCGAGCGTTTCGTCGCCACGCATAACGAGTATGACTGGGCCCCGCTGTGGCAGGCGCTCGATATACGCGACGCGTCTCTGCCCACGTGCACGCTGGGCTCGGAATCGCTGGCGTCGTGCTCGGCCGACGTGGTCTCGGTGTTCGATCCCTCGCAGGTGATCGTCGTGTTGCGGCACGCGGCCAACGCGTCTGAGGTCTACCTGCGGTTTATTCCAGTGGTTGGTCCGGATCGGTCGGTGCGATGGCGTTTCACAGGTCACTACCAACCCAAGGCGTCTTTTTTCCGTCCCCGCTATCACGTAATTGTGTTCGACCGTAAGCCGTTCCTGATTATCGACGGCCATGGCGCGAACGCCCAGGACGCCTCGAGCGAATTCGAGGAATGGCTGGATCTCACGGCCAACGGGTTGGAACCAGCGCTGCACTTCACGTTAAAAGGCAGCCAGGAAACAAAATCTGGGATTCGCCGCGAGGTAGCGGCGACGATCCTGTCCACCCAGGCCGCGCGGACTGAGACGATTCGCATTTCCCGCGAGGCGGCTTTTTTTGCGGAAGACTCCGACGGCGAGTTGGCCCTCGGCTCGCAGACCGCAACCTCGGTTTACACGCGCGCGGGAACAGGGCCCTTTATCTTCGACGAGACTCAATCGAGTTCCCCGGAGGCCGAAGTCTCAGAGCTTTATGAGGATTTCGATCGCGCGCTTTCGAACGAGGATTTTCTGAGCCAGGATCGGGCGGCGTTGTTTGCAATTGCGCGGAATCCGGAAAGCCGCGAAAAGCGCTGGCTGCGACTTTGGCTGGTGCGCTGCGGAGATACGGAAGATAAGCGCGCGGTGGTGAAGTTGATCGAGGGAAAATAGCGTCAACGCTTGTTCCCGTTGCCGCCGCCCTTGCGGAGCGAAGCCAAAAACCCGATCTGGGCGCGTTGCAGCTCCTTTAATTGCACATTGTTCTGGATCACTAATTTCATGCCCGCCTGAACCAGCTTGCGCGTAACCTCCAGACGCTGGTCGAACTTCTCCATGCGCCGTTCGGCCTGCCCCATCCGCTGTTCGGCGCGATCCATACGGCGGTTGAACCGGATTTCCATCTGGTTCTCGCGCTCTGCCATGGCATGCAGCAGCGCCTCGATCCTAGCGAAACGTTCCTCGGGTTGCATCCTTGCGATATCAACGGTATATATCAACGGTCGCGGTCTTAAGCGGACCGTTTTCGGACCTCGATGTTGAGCCGCTTGATCTTTTGATTGAGAGTCGAAAGCGGTATCCGCAGCGCCTCTGCGGCAGCGGTCTGGCTCCAGTCGGAGGTCTCCAATTGCTCGATGATCTTGCGGCGCTCGAAGTCTGCGACAATTTCGAACAGCGATGCATCCAAGGCCAGCCTGCCGCTCGCGTCGCGGCGGATGTGCAGGCCGCGGGCTTCGAGAAGGTGCTCCGGCAGCACGTCGGCCGATACCGGGGGCTGCGCCGCCAGCACCACCGCTCGCTCCACCACGTTTTCGAGCTCGCGCACGTTGCCGGGCCAGGTGTGATCCATCAGAATCTGCATCGCATCTGGTTCGAAAAACAGGCGCGAGCGATTGTTTTCGTCCAGTAGCTTCTCGTTTTCGCGGCAGTATTTAGTGAAGAAGTGGTCGACCAGCGCGGGAATATCTTCCTTACGCTCCCGCAGAGGGGGCAGCGCCAGGTTGATCACGTTGAGTCGATAGTAAAGATCTTCGCGGAATCTCCCTTCTTCGACCAGTTTCTTCAAATCCGCGTTAGTCGCCGCGACGATGCGCACGTCTACTCTCACGGTTTCGGTCGAGCCCAGAGGCATGAACTCGCGTTCCTGGATCACGCGCAGCAGTTTGGTTTGGGTTTCGAGCGAAATGGTCCCGATCTCATCAAAAAAAATGGTGCCCCGGTTGGCAGTCTCAAAGTACCCTTTTCGCGAGGAGATCGCGCCCGTGTAGGCCCCCTTCACATGGCCGAACAGCGCCGATTCCAGCAGATCGGGCGGAACCGAGCCGGAATG
>Ga0070733_10003192_pt1 | contig 11287 bp, 13 predicted proteins | sample Coa_R1_9_FD_66450 | JGI IMG/M metagenome (GOLD analysis project Ga0070733, IMG submission 66450) | Surface soil microbial communities from Centralia Pennsylvania, which are recovering from an underground coalmine fire - Coalmine... | ecosystem: Environmental > Terrestrial > Soil > Unclassified ... | reverse complement strand
GTGACCGCGCCAAGGCCATCCTTGGAGCGGTCGCTGCAGGCAGCGACCCCGCGGGCGAACTGATCAAGGCGCGCGCTGCCTAACGGTTGCACAGCTCGTCGAGCGCTACCTCGAGGAAGAAGTGACGCCAAAACTCAAGAGCGGCACCGTGGCGCTCTATACCCATTACCTCCGCGGACTTGCTATTCCTGAGATCGGCGAAATCAAAGCGGAGGCCGTGCGACGCTCCGATATTTCGAAGCCTGAAGCTCGGCCGAACCCGCCCGGTGGCGGCTAATCGCGTCCTCGCAGCACTCTCGGCATTATTCTCTTATGGCGCCAAACAATCGTTCTTGCCGGACGGCTTTAATCCGACAAAGGGCATCGGCAAATTTCGCGAGGCCGGCCGCCAGCGGTTTTTGAACGCCGCGGAGCTGGAAAGACTCGGCGCGGCGATCCGCGAGGCTGAGACGATCGGCGTGCCATGGGCGGTCGACGAGACTTCGCCTTCGGCCAAGCACATTCCGAAAGGCGAACGCGTAACCCGCATCTCGCCGTTCGCCGCAGTGGCCCTGCGCCTTTTGCTGTTCACCGGCTGCCGACTGCGTGAAATCTTGCATCTGCGCTGGTCGGACGTTGATCTCGAGCGCGGTATGCTTCAACTCGCCGACAGTAAAACGGGCCGAAGAAGCGTCATATTGAACACCCCTGCCCTCGCCGTAGTCAGCGCTCTCCCCCAAGTCGGCGACTTCGTGATTTACAGCGGCAAAACCGACACCCCCCGGTCGGACCTGAAGCGGCCATGGGCGGTCGTTAGCAAGCGTGCGGGTCTCGACGGCGTGCGCCTCCATGATCTGAGGCATTCGTTCGCAAGCGTCGGCGCGCCGGCGCCGGTCACGGCCTGCCTATCATCGGAAAGCTTCTTGGACACGCCACGCCTTCGACGACCGCGCGCTACGCCCATCTTGACGCCGACCCCATTCGGCGAGCGTCCAATTCGATTGGAGCTGCGATTGAAACCGCCATGAACGGCAACACAGGTAGTTTTCATCATTCAAACGAGCCGACGGTTGATGATCGCCGCTAAAACCTCGGCCTTCGGCGCCGTCACGGGCGCGCTCATGTGAGAGATGTACAGTGCGAACGTGGATCAACTTGCCCGACAACATCCCACCGGAACTACTGAAGTCGGCGCGTCGGGACGACGACCGCTTTGTGGAGCGCGAGCGAAGACGTTTGCTCCTTTCCTATTTTGGAGGTTCAGTCGAGACTCGGGAGCAAGCCGAAAAACTGATCTTTGAGCTTGCGGCAGTCCTATTCCCCGCCTTCGGAAAGCCACCTCCTCTGACCCGACCGGGCCGTCCCAAGACTTGGCGATCGAAATATTCGATCGAATTCCTCAATGACGTGGCGGAGGCTTTCGGTCGTACCAAGGCCACAGTTACTAAAAATGCCGATATGCCATTTGAGCTGATCTATCGCAAATTCCTGAAGGACAAAGCAAAATTAGCAGAGCGACTCCGGGGTCAAGGACCGCTCGCCGGGATGATGCAGCGGCGCTTGAGGTGCCACGCGCCCTTGAACGACGCCTTGGTCTCAAGCTCTTCGGCCCGCGCGTTGGAAGGTGGCCCAAGAGAACCGTTCGTCCGGCGTCTTCGACTTCCAGAAATTCGGAATGAGGCCCCAGCGCATTTGGACGAGCTCACGGCCCTTGCCGCGGTCAACGATCACGTCGACGATCGTCGTCGGCGCGATGTTATGGCGCCGCTAGTCGGCGTGCCGAGGATATTCACGGCTTCGTGGACTTCCGCCCACGTATAGGCCTGTGTAAAGCGTCCGCACACGGCGGCAGCATGCCGCGGCCAGCCTGCGGAGTCGATTCACTCGCTCAAGGCGTCAAGGTCGACCTCGCCGAACTTCGCCAGGATCACCGCGTCCTGAAACTCGCCTGTGACGGGATCGCCCATGCGCGAGAAGGCGACGGCGCCCGCGTGGTCCTGAGCGAGAAAAGCGAGCCGAGCGCTCCGCAGCCGACGCGCTGGTCGCTTCCCTCGCCTCGCCGACCTTCAGGACCCCTTCCGCATCACGATCGAAATAGACGATGACGTAATAGGTGACTGGCATGCGGGGGGCAGCCTACCACGAAGCCTGCGGCTTGACGCCGCCGGGCGGTCGTAGAAGCCTCGGCCGAGCCGTCGGGGGACGCGCCAAATATTGGAGCCTCCCCATGAGCCGTCGTAAGGGCGAGATCACGCCGCGCCGCATCGACCGCGACTATCCCCATCAAGTCGAGGTGTTCGTGCCTCGCCAGGGTCTTGGGCCGTTGCTCAACCTCATGCACGAATTTTGCCACGGCCTGATTTCCAGACCCGCGACATAGGCAAAAAGCGCATTGAGACCCGACGGGATGGCGTCCGCTTCTGCTTCAAGACGGCCGAGCTCGCTGACGCCTTTCGCGCGCGGTTTGGCGGCGAACGGCTGTCGCCGAGATAGGCGCGCGCGCATCCCGCCTTCGATGTGACAGGCCGAGGTGACGCCGGCGTCTTGCGCAGCCAGCGCCGGCCAAGGCGCTACACTCGCCGAACGCGCAACAGAACACCAGGCCTTTACGTGCCCCGACGCCGAGTTCGTGCAGCATGCCACCCAGGCCGATGTTCTGCTTAAGGTTCGGATAGGGCGAATGCAGCGAGCCCGGGATGACCCCTTGCTTCTCGCGCTCGCCGCCCTCGCGCAGATCAATCAACGCGATATCCTCGCGGCCAAGCAGAGCTTGCGCCTGGATGGCGCTCATCGCCCGGCCGCGCCGAGCAATTTCAGCTGCAGCAAGCCCTGACGCATGTTGGCTGGCACCGCGACGTCCATCATTTTGGGTTCGGCAGGAGCCGTTCGCGCCGGGCCGGCCCGACACCAACTCCTCGCAGAAACACCTTCCGCGGCGCCCCGATACTGCTAGAATTGTTCCCCGATAGCCGCCGTTTCAATTCTGCGCTGGAAATCTCGCTCGCAGGCAAGCCTGCCGGGGTTTGGAGGCGACCCGATGGCCGAGGATGCGCCGGGTCTGAAAAAGGCGATGATCTTCACCAGTTACGGCTGGCGCGACGCCGAGGACGTTGCGCGCAAGCTGGCTGAAGACCTGACCGCAGCAGGCTACGAAGTCTGGATCGACCGGGAGCATATTCGACCCGACCAGAAATTTCCCGAAGTCATCCATCACGCCATCCGCGACGCAGACGTTATTCTCGTTCTGATCAGTCCGCACTCGGTCCGCTTGCCGGGCGACGACCAGAACGCCGACAATGGCGCCAGCGTCTGCCTCAACGAACTGCTTCAGGCCCATGAAGAACGCAAGCCGTTCGTGCCCGTGGTTGTCGTGCCCGCGGAGCCGCCGTGGCTCTTGAACATTGTCGACCGGGTCGATTTATCGAGGCGGGAGACCGAGGAAGCCTATCGCGTCGGACTGTTGGAGATCCTTCGTCGGATCGCCGTGGCGAGGGACACCGGCCGATCGATCTACATCGCCGCGATCGAACGGCTTCATCCGCTCGACTTCCGGAACGAGATCGCCCGCGGCGCCGGCGACTTCGTTGGCCGGCGCTGGTTGTTCGAGCGGATCGACGGCTGGATGGCGGGGCCTCGTCGTTGCCTGGTGATCGAAGGCGACGCCGGCACGGGCAAGTCCGCGATCGTGGCCGAATTGGTCCGACGCGACCCGGGAGAGAGAATTCTCGCCTACCATTTCTGCCGGTCGGATCAGGCAAGCACGGTGCAGCCGGCGGAGTTCGTTCGCTCCGTCGCCGCCATCGCCGGCGGGCGCATCGAAGGGTACCGAGCGCAACTCGATCGCGACGATCTGAGGGTGCGGCTGATCGGCGACGCCTGTGTCGCCGATCCGTTACGGACCTTCTTTTCCTGCGTCGTGAGTCCGCTTTCCGAATTGCCCGCGGTCGCGCCGCGCTACATCGTCGTGGACGCGCTCGACGAGGCCTTCAGCATGCGAACCGGCGCAACGATTCCCGGCCTGATCGCCCAGGCGCTTGGTGATTTTCCGCTCTGGTTGAAGATCATCGTCACGATGCGCCGCAACGATCGCTTGCACGCGCAGTTCGCGGACGCTGAGTTCATTCGCCTCGATGCCGACGACCCCGCGCAGCGCGCCGATATCGCTGCTTACCTCGAAAAACGCTTCGACCCCGCCAATGCGAATATCGGCGGCGCCGCTCAGGCGATCGAGGAGCGAAGCGCCGGCAATTTCCTTTACGCCCGGCAAGTCGCGAACGCAGTCGCCGAGGGCGACCTCGGAGTCGACGAGGTCAATCGTCTTCCCAGTGGTCTTGGCGCGCTGTTCGGCCAGAACTTTCAGATCCGGTTTCCCGATGCGGCCAGTTACGCGAGGCCCGAGCGCATGCTCGGCGTCCTTCTCGCCGCCAAAGAGCCTTTGACCGCAGCGCAGCTCGCGGCGATCGCAGGGCTCGATCTGCGGGAGGACATCCTGCCGATTCTCGAAAAGCTCATCGGCTATGTCGTAACGTCGGACCGGCAAGGCGGCGAAAGCACCCTGACGGTGTTCCACAAGTCTCTGGCCGATTGGCTGGAGTCGCCGCCTGTCGGCGCGGCCGCGTTCAAGGTCGACGTCAAGGCGGGACGGCAGCGGCTCGTTGCGTGGTGCCGCCAATGGAAGGTCACCGCCGATCGCTACGCTCTGCTTCACGTCGTCGCCCATCTCCTCGAAGCGGCCGCTGTCGATGAAGTCCTGGCCGCTGTCCGGGACGGTCTTCTTGTCAAACGTCAGGCGGCGCTCGGCGATTCCAGGGCTGATCTCGAGGACGCGATGGCGCTCGCGTCGGCGCTCGCCGGACGCGACGACGAGAACGCGATCTTCGAGCTCGCGACGACCGGCAGCGTTTGGCAGCGCAATGGCGTAGCGGCGGCGTTGCGATCGCCGTCGTCCACCAGTGCGGCTCTGGCAAACCGCCTTGTCGGCCGGTTTCTCGCGCTGCCCATCCCTGACCCGTTGCAGCCGTCCGCCGAGGCGCTAGCGACGCGGCGCTTGGCGATCCGCGTTGCCGAGGCCCGAGATCTCGACGGCCGCTTGCTCGAAGCCGCCGAAGACAAGTCGCCGGCGGTGCGTGTCGCCCTGGCGACGATGATCTACCGCTATTGGCGACGACAAAGAACCGAAGGCTGGCTTCTGCTGGAGAAACTGGCCGCTGCCATGATGGGGCCCTTGTCGTTCCCGCGGACGAACATCCTGGAATGCTTCGGCCACGCTTCGCTCGCGATCCTCAACAATCATCAGGACGAGCCGGAGGCGATGCAGCGCTTGCTCGGCATTTGGCGCAGCTATGTCGAGAAGCTGATGCGCAGCGCGACGGTTCGTATCCTCGGCAATCGTTGGGCGCTCGGTGTGATGCTCGGTCCCCTGATCGAGCTAATGAAGCGCCAGCCCACCTACCAGCCGCTCAACGCGAAGGAGATGGACGTCACCTTCGCGCGCGGCGACGATTTTCGGCGCGATTGGAAGGTCGCCCTCGACTGCCTTCAGGACCAGCAACGCGGCCTCGATGATCTCGTCGCACTCCTGAGTCGCAAGGACATTCCTTTCGACGTGTACCTCATGCTGGTGTGCGAGCGGGCGCTGGTGGTCGCCGGCGCTGACGACCCGGTCGCCACCCTCACCGTGCTTGAAACGCTGTTTCGCGACGGCGCGCCCTGGTTCCGGCAATCCGTGCTTTACGTTCTGTTCCACCTGCTTGGTCGCGCCAGGACGGTCCCCGACGACTGGCTGGAGCGCTATGCGACGATGACCAAGGTTTTCTTCGCCGAGGGGGGAGCTACGCTGACCACGCAGGTCGCCAACTACAGCTTTGCGCCCCATTTGGCGTGGCCTGAAGTCGTTCACGAAAAGCATCGTCCGGGATCGGGGTCGTGGATTCTTCCCGAACTGCTTCGGACATCGTTGGCGGTTGGCGATCGGGGACGAGTCGATCGGGTCTTCAAGGCAATCGACCTTGTCGGCTTCGCCTATGGTCGTCGAACGCTCGCGCTCGCCTTGATCGCGAAGGCGGCGGAGATCGGCGGCGCCGACGTCGAGGACCAGGTGATCGAGGCTCTCGCCAATGTGCGTTTCGAGGACGAGGCGCTTGTTGACGATCTCCTGGAGGCGCCCGACTTTGTGAGATTCAAGACGACGGTACGAGCCACCTCGCCCTCGATTCGCGGCGAGGACATTCCCACCTGGATCGACGGCTTCGTGGTACAGTCGATGTTGACTTCTGATCCGTTCCGCCAACAAGTTTGCGAGGCCTTCCGCCGCGCGCTGACCGCGCACAGCACGAAGGAATTTCTGATGCAGATCATGGTTTGGGTCGTGAACCTGTTGGCCGGGCGGCCGGTCGCGGGGGAGACCACCTAGTCAGTGGAGGGATCGGGTATGTTGAAACCGTCCGCCTTGCGCTGCTCTTTGACGCTTCTCGCCGCAACGATCGGATTTGGCGCCGAAGCCTCGGCAGCGACGGACGCTTACATCAAGCGGTTTTTTGTCAAGTGGTCAGGCGGCGGCAGCGTCCTCCTCGATCTGACGGGATCGCCGTGGAGCGTGAATTGTTACCTCAATTCGACTCCGGGAGACAACGCTGTGACGCTCTCAGGCCAATGTAGCCTCAAGTACCTATTCTTTATCTCGCGCAGCGTCGACGCGACCCTCAAGTACATCGGCGGCTCCAATGACTATTCGGGCACCTACAGCGTCGACGGCGGGCCGCCGGCAATCCTTTCCGGACGCCGCGCGGGCGACGACCTGACGGTGAACGTGAAGTGGCCGACCCCGGTGAACGGGCACCTGCAGGCTGTCATCACGATCGTCAACGACGGCCACAATTTCACATTGAAGACCGTCGACCCGCTCGGCATCGATGGAACGCCGGTTACGACGTCGAACCTCGCGTTCACAGCGCAGTAAGCCGGGAGGACCGCCGGCTTCATGGAGGCGCCGTCGCGTCCTCGACGTCGCAGACACATTCGAGCCGAATGTCGCGCGAAGACGCGCCGACCAGGATGCGTCGCGGGCCGGCTTTTATCGTCCAGCATCCCGCGTATTCGTTCCAGCGGCCGAAGACGAAGGCGGGGATTTCGATCGCTGCCTCGCCGGCCTCGCCCGGCTTCAGGCCAATCCGGGCCCAGCCGCCGAGCCGCAGGCTCGATGCAAGCCCAGCGCCGCTGTTCTCGACATAGACTTGCACAGTCTCGAGACCTTGGCGGTCGCCAACGTTCGTGATTGTGATCCGGGCTAGCCGCTTATCGCCTTCGCATGAAACGGCGAGCGAATCGTAGTGGAAGCGCGTGTAGGTGAGCCCGTGGCCGAAGGGAAACAGGACCGGGAGGCCGCGGCTCGCGAACCATCGATAGCCGACCTCGGCCCCTTCGTCGAACCGGATGTCGAACGGCGACGACGACCCCTCGCGCCCACGGGAAGTCGCCGGCGCTTGGGGACGCGGTAGGTCCGCCAGCGATTTCGGGAACGTTACGGGAAGACGGCCGGAGGGTTCGCATTCGCCGAACAGAATTTCCGCAATAGCCTCGGCGCCACGCTGTCCCGAATACCACCCGCATAGGATCGCGCCAACCGCATCCGCCCAAGGCGTCGCGACCGGCCCGCCGCAGGAAATCACGACGATCGTGCATGGGGCGACGGCGGCTACGCGTCTCACCAGCGCATCCTGGTTCAGCGGAAGCGAAAGGTCGGACTGATCCTGTCCCTCCCTCGCCGGCTGATGGACAAAAACGATCGCGACCTCGCTACGAGTCGCCAGGCGTTCGGCTTCGCGGATGTCCGTGCCGTCTGCGAACGTTACCGTCGCCTGCGGCGCTCGGGACGCGATGTTGCGGAACGGCGAACAGGGTACCCAGACGCCCGCCCGCAATAGCGCGAGCCGCCCTCGTCCGGTCCGAATGGCGTTGCCGCCGATCGGCAGAACCGCGGGCGATCCCATCCCCGAGGGCAGACCGACATCGGCGTGCTTGCCGATCACCGCGACGGAATTGAGATTGCGTCTGAGCGGCAGGGTCGAGCCGTCGTTCTTGAGCAGCACCACCGCTTCTCGCGCAGCGCGATGGGCGACCTCGGCATGGCGATCGACGTCCACCGTTTTGTTCCGCTTCGGCGCGTCCAGGAGCCCATGTTTCGCCATAACTCTCACGATCCGGCGCGCCATCTCGCGCAGCCGCGCCTCGGGAACTTCGCCCGCCTCGACCGCGCGCGCTAGCGCCTCGCCGAACCAAGCGTGGCGTCGAATGTCGCCGGTCATCCATGAGAGTGCGACGCGCGCAACAATGCGCAAGGCCGGAAGAGCGCCGTTCAGCAGCGCCATGCCGCCGAGCGCAATAATCCGGTCGGCCTCGCACGCTGACTCCTGGTCCAAGCCCGCCAGCGCCGCCCTCGCCGTGCTATGGACTGCGCCGAAGTCGGACATCGCCCAGCCCTGAAACTGCCAACGATCGCGCAGCACCTCGGTCAGCAGCCAGTGATTCTCGGTTGCGTAGTCACCGTTGATCGCATTGTAGCTAGCCATCGCCGCGCCGGGGTCGCCGATCGCGAGCGCGAGGCGGAACGCCAGCAGGTCGGACTCCATGGCGGAAGCGCGATCGATGACGACGTTCTGCTGCATGCGCCCGTTCTCATAAGCGTTGAGCGCGAAATGCTTGACCGTCGCGACGATCCCGCCGACGCTCTGAACACCGCGGACGAACCGGCCGACGACGACGCCGGCCAGCAGCGGATCTTCCCCGGGATACTCGAAGCAGCGCCCGCACCGCGGATCGCGGATCAGGTTGACGCTGCCGGCGAGGACAACGTTGAAACCTTTCGCGTACGCTTCGCGTCCGAGCACCGCGCCAGCCTCCTCGGCAAGGTCGGGGTTCCACGTCGCGGCGATCGCCAGACCGGAGGGAAGCTGCGTCGCCTCCGCGCTCGGCGTGTTTCCCGCGGGATCGCCGACGCCCATCTGACCGTCGGTCTGCCGCAGAACGGGAACGCCGAGCCGCTCGACGCCGCGCACAAAGCCCAGGCCGTTGGCAGGTTCGTAGTCTCCCGGCGGGGGTTTGGTCAGAATCGAGGTGTAGCCGCGCAACAGCGTCAAAAGCTCGGACCGGCTCATTTGCGCAATGAGCGCCGCCGAGCGCATGTCGGGATCCTTGAGGCAAACGGGCGAGGCCGTCATCGCCTCCAGCTTATACGATCCGGCGGACGCCTGCTCGCTTTCGGCCGTTCCGCGAGGCGGCGCCGCCCCGATCCTGGGCGGATGACGAAAGTGAAGGTGTCGGTCATCTCAGGACGCTGCGGCCGGGCGTCGGCTTGCAGTGGCGCGCGGGAGAAATCTAGCATGGCGTGCGAGCTTTCGCAGCGGCGGGCAATTGGCCAGGCAATTCTGTAGAAGCCCGTTTGGCCGTGCGCCATCCAGACGGGGGACCGGCGTGCCGCGTTCGACAATGTTGGTGTCGAGCTCGATGCGGCCGTCGTCGAGGAAAAGCGTGAGCCCTTCCCAGTGGTTCAAGCCGTAACGGTTCTCCTCGGCGATCGACGCCTTGGCGGAGACGCGAGCGAGTTGTTGCTCGAACCAAGTCTTGAGCGCTGCGACCATCCTGGCGCACTCTGCGGCGTTCGCCGGCGCTCGCGCCACGGATTTCATCGAGAAATTTGGCAATTTCGGACATTGCACAATTTACTTTACAAATAAGTATAATTGTGATATGCTTAAATTGTTGGGCGGGCCATGGGTCGCCTCACCCAAAAACTCGACGGCCGTCGCCGCGTGTCATTGCGCACCTTTTCCTTCGCGTCGATTGCGTTCGGCCTGCCGTCGTCCATTTGAGGAGATGATCATGAACTAGCTTCGCCATTATTCTGCGTTTTTCGTTCCCCTTCCGGCGCTGTTGGCGCGCCGACACCGAGGCCCATTGAGGGCCTCTTTTGATTCTTGGAGACCGCCAATGTCGACTACGACTGTGAAACAACCCGATCCCCTTGCCGCCCTCATCGTCTTTGGCCGCCTTGACGGCGTCGACCTGCCGCAAGCCGCCTGGTTCAAGAAAGAGGATAGTCAATCGGCGGAAGCGGCCGCGGCTTCGCTCAAACTTTCCGTCATCAAGCTGCAATCGCCGGAGGAGAAGGCGCTCGCCGTCGGGGTGTCGGAAGGTTCGGTCAAAAGCAGCGGCCGGATTCTTCTGGGATCGGTCGCCGCGGAGGTCTACCGCCGCATCGAGGTGCACGCTGCCGCGTCAGCTTCGAACGCGCCCGCCGCGAAAGAGCCAAACTTAACCCAGCCCGCCCCTGCCCCGCGCGACGCCTGGAACGACTAGAAGCCGGGCTCGGTCGTGCTCGCCGCCTATTGGGACAAGAAGAACCAGCCTGCGGGCTGGTGGCCGGCCGTGGTCGCGAAGACCTGCGACAACGGATACGTCCTGCATTGGCGCGATGCGCCAAACATCCCCCTCGGCAAGGTCAAGAGAAAGTTCGTCGCTATCCTCCATCCGGAGTTCCTGGCTTCGCTCAAGTGATCCGAAGCAAGACAATCGAGACCTCAGAAGAGGCGGCCTTCGGATCGCCTCTTCTGTTTCCGGCCGGCGCGATCAGCGCCGTCCCTCCCCTTCCTTTCTCTTCTTTCATCGAGGACGTCATGACGCAGACAGCTTCCGTTTCAACCGCCATCCGTTCCCTGAACGATGATTTTCGACACACCTTCGTCGGCGGCGCCGTGCTCATAACCGCCGGCGTTGAGGCTTTGGCCGATCCAATCCGAGCCTCTTTGCTGAAGAAGGTTCGCGAGTTCGAAGCCTTCGAGGAAGGCAACGTCCCATACGGCGAACACGACTTCGGGGCGATCGAGGAGGGCGGCGAAAAGTTCTTCTGGAAGATCGACTACTACGACCGAGCGATGGCGGCCCATTCTCCTGACGCCGCCAATCCCGACGTCACGACCCGCGTCCTGACCGTCATGCTCGCCGAGGAATATTGAAGCGAGCCGAGCGGCGTACGCGCCGCCATCGCTTTATCGCAGCCTCACCCACGATCTTCGGGGCGCAATTTCTGCGCCCCCTCTTTCGCTCTTTGGAGGTTTTTTCATGCCTGGCAAACAAGCCAAGATCATCACCCCGGCCATGCTCAAGGCGATGCTCGAGCATGTATCCTACTCGCCCTACCCGCTTCGCGATCGCGCGATGATCCTGCTGTCGGTCAAGGCGGGATTGCGCGCCGGCGAGATCGCCAAGCTCGAATGGTCGAGGGTCATCGACGCTCGCGGAAAGGTCGGCGGCA
>Ga0070733_10003191_pt1 | contig 11291 bp, 6 predicted proteins | sample Coa_R1_9_FD_66450 | JGI IMG/M metagenome (GOLD analysis project Ga0070733, IMG submission 66450) | Surface soil microbial communities from Centralia Pennsylvania, which are recovering from an underground coalmine fire - Coalmine... | ecosystem: Environmental > Terrestrial > Soil > Unclassified ... | reverse complement strand
GTTGCCGGTGCGATGATGCTCGGCGTGAAGAATGCGGTACATAATGGGATCGCGCAGATTCAAATTCTTGGACGCCATGTCGATCTTGGCGCGCACGGTCCGGTTGCCGTCAGGAAATTCACCCGCGCGCATTCGCTCCAACAGACCCAGATTTTCTTCGACGCTGCGGTTGCGGTAGGGGCTCTCTTGACCCGGCTCGGTCAAGGTGCCGCGCTGCTCGCGGACTTGTTCCGGTGTCAGGTCGCAGACATAGGCCTTGCCTGCCTTAATTAGTTGGACCGCCCAATCGTAGAGCTGCTGGAAATAATCGGACGCATAGAAGATGCGATCCTCGAAATCGCCTCCCAGCCACTTGACGTCTTCAATGATCGACTCGACGTACTCCGTCTCCTCCTTTTCAGGGTTGGTGTCGTCGAAACGGAGGTTGCACTTGCCGCCGAACTCCTCCGCCAGGCCGAAGTTCAAGTTGATGGACTTGGCGTGGCCGACGTGCAGATACCCGTTGGGTTCGGGCGGGAAGCGCGTATGCACACGCCCCCCGTATTTATTGGTCTTCAGGTCTTCGAGGATGATGTCCCGGATAAAATTCGACGGGGCAGGCGTCGGATCGCTCATGAGATTTTCCCGGCTGGCAGCAACATGCGGATGGCGCGATCGAAGCGCTTCAGGCACGCCTCGCGGCCCAGCACGACCAGCGTTTCAAACAGCGGCGGCGCCACTTTGCGGCCGCACACGGCTACTCGAATCGGCTGGAACATTTGGCCGGTCTTGACTTTCAATTCGGCAGCTCCGGCCCGGAGCGCGGCGTCCAAGGCATCGTGGCTGAATTCGGCGGTGGTCAGGATTTCGCGCGCCCGCTCTAGCACCATGGCCGCCATCGCAGCGTCGCCCTTCTGCGGAATCAGCTCCCCGCTGTCGTAAGGGGGCAATTCGTCCGCGAAGAAGAAATCGGCCGTGGTTGCAACCTCGCTCAACGTTCGGAGCCGCTCCTGAATCAGTGGCGTGATCGCCAGCACTTTCGATGCGTTGGCATCGAAGCCCGCGGCCCGCGCAAACGGCAGCAATTGTCTGGACAACTCTTCCACGGGAAGTGCGCGGATGTGCTCGGCATTGAGCCACATAGCCTTCGGGTCGAAGGGGTCATCCTCTGTAAAGTTAATGATCGCGTTCGAGTGATGAATGTTTTCGAGCGAAAACGCATCGATCAGCTCCTGGCGCGACAGCACCTCGCGGTCGTCCTTGGGCGACCAGCCTCGCAAGCACACGAAATTCACGAACGCATGCGGCAAAAACCCGGCATCGCGATAGGTGGTGACGCTCACCACCGGGCCGTGCTTGCGCTTGGAAAGCTTCGAGCCGTCCGGCGCCATCAACAGAGGCAAGTGCGCAAACTGGGGAAGCCGAACGCCCAGCGCTTCGAAGATCAAGATGTGTTTGAAGGTATTGGCCAGATGCTCCTGGCCGCGCAGGATGTGCGTGATGCGCAGATCGGCGTCGTCGGCCGACGATGCCATGTGATAGGTAGGCACGCCGGTGCTGCGGAGCAGCGCGAAATCCTCCAGATCGGAGGTCGCTTTGGAAACTCTACCGTAGACCAGGTCGTCCACCACCACTTCGGTGCGCGCCTCGCGGGGCACGCGAAAGCGCAGCACGAAGGGCTCACCGGAGGCCGCGCGGCGATCGCTTTGCGCCCGTGACAACTCGCGCACGCCGGGGTTGAAGAGCCACGCCCCGCCGCCTTGCGCTTTTTCCTCATCCTCGGCCGCCGGACTGAAATCCCGGTAAGCCAGCCCCTTCGCGAGAATTTCGTTCGCCATGCGGCGATGCAGATCCACGCGCTCGGATTGTTTGTGCAGCTCATCCCAGCCGAGATCCAGCCAGTTCAGCCCTTCGAAAATCGAATCGAGTGAAGCCTGGGTGTTGCGCTCGGCGTCGGTGTCGTCAATCCGCAGGACCATGACGCCCTGATTGTGCCGGGCATACAACCAATTGAAAATGAAGGTCCTCGCGCCGCCGATGTGGAGATAACCAGTAGGAGAGGGAGCAAAACGGACTCGGGGCATGGAAATTCCAGGATAACAGTGCGGGAGTGGCGAACGCCGCGCGCGCCGCTTGCCCGCTATTTCTGGAACATCGGTTGCGTCACCTTCCCGGAAATCTGCTGATTGTTTGGGATGGCCTGCGCAGCCCCCGCAGCCGCTAAGCCGCCGACCGCATGGCCGCGATGGTAGGGGTGGTCGCGGATGATGAGGAAGTTTGGATCAATGCCAATCGCAGATCCGATACATCCCGCGAAGCGCCGTCCTTCCCATGGGCCGTTGCCGATGGAATCTAAATCTTCTGCTCCTTGAGAAACGCCAGAGTGTGGGTGACGCACTCGTCCGCATTCGCCGCGGCGATGTGGTACGCGTCGCTCCGGATCACGACGAGTCTCGAATTCGGAATTTGCATCTGCTCCGCCCGCACTTTTTCGACCGAATGCATTTTGGTGCGGTCCGCCGTGATCACCAGCGTCGGGGCAGTGATGCGCTGCAGGACGCCCTCCTTGGCGAGATCGAAATTCGAGAGCGATTTATTGAGGCCTTTTGCGCCCTCTTGATCCGGCCTGGCGAAGAGCGTGTTCCAATACGCGATCATCTCCTGCGACGCGTTCGAGCCCAGCCGGTCCCGCTGCGGAATGGGCGAGGGGTCGGCTATCTTGAACGTCGCTGCCGGCGCACCGACCACCACCAGTGAACGAGTGCGCTTAGGATAGTCGGCCGCAAATCGCATCGCAACCGCGCCACCCGTTTTCGCTCCGATGATATGCGCCGAATCGACGCCGGCCTTGTCCATCACCTTCGCGACGAAGGTGGCGAGATTGGCCAGCGAATATTCGAAGCCGGGTGGGATGTTGGAATGCCCAAGTCCGGGCAGGTCCGGCCGGATCAGGCGATACTCCTGTGCCATACGCGGCACCCACGCATACCATTCCACGCTGGATTCGTCATTGCCGTGGATCAGAACCACAGGCTCCGGCTTACGCCAAGGTTCCCCCAACCAGTCTTCCCTATAGAAAAAATCTTCTTTGTAGTCATCTTTTAAGTTCCTCACCGGCAGGCTCTGAGCACGCATCGTTTCTGACGTGAGTTTGCCCGCCACAGCTGAGAATCCGAGGGCCGCTATCACCTTCCGACGCGAGGTTGTTCGAGTCATTTGAAGCACCTTTCTTCTGATATCACTTACCGTTCAGCTTGGGGTCGTCTTCGAAAGCGCGTTCACGTCCTTCGTTCCACGTGGCCATTCGAGCGACCAACCGCGACTTTATTGATACTTTCCAACGGCGAATGGAAACCGATGCCCATAGTGTAGCTCTGTCCGGCCCCGTCAAGCCGCTTCCTCCGTAAAATTCGGGGCCGCGAATCCTGTCCTGCGTGGATGCCGGTTCGAAAGGCGGGCTGATTCGCGCGAACCGGCAATCGTCCTGACAAAAACTCGGTCTGCCGGCCATGACGTAAGTGTTCCACGGTCCGCTCGATTTGTTGCCAGATCTTCATCGACCACAGTTACTTGAGCGATGCGAGACGGGTGCTTGGGGCTTGCGGCGCCGCGTCGATGCAGTACTGATGAGAGGCATCGAGGAAGAGGTTCGTGCGGAATCGCCATTTCAGAGAGCGAACCGCTCTCCGCGACCTCAACTATGTCTGCCCCGCCAATCAAGCGTCGAGGCACTGGCCGAAGACTCGCAGTTTGGCTCCCCCACTATGGAGGCCAAGTGCGCCCCCTACTTCGCAAACGTCAGCCGCAGCCCGGTGGTGAACAGAACGTCGTTGGCCTTGCGGCCCGGAATCGGGTTGCTCAAGTAACGGTCGCTCACCGTAAACTGCCAGGAGAGCCACTTCCGGATCGTCGCCGCGGCGGAGGTGTCGAAGTTGATGCGGTAGTTGCCGTCGGTTGGCTCCGGATAGAAGAACAGCTTCTCCTGAAACGTCACGGCGCCGCCGAGTTTGTGATCCAGTTCCTGGCCCACCACCATCGCAAATGCGGTCCGGTTCAGTCCGGTAGAAAAAAATTCGCGATCGCCGGACGCGCCTAAGTCGAAATCGAGCGTCGTGGATGCGCTCTTGACCGCGTGGTAGCCTGCTCCCCCGGCCGGTACAAAGCGCAGATCGAGGAACTGGAACTGGTCGGACTCTAGATCCACCGATCCGAACACGAACCACTTGGGTTGAACGTTGAGATTGTAGCTGACGCCGCCGCGTTTGGCGTTGGCGGTGGTGATTTGAGTGCCCGACGCGTTGCTGTTCGAAAACACCGAGGTAAAGTCGGCTGTGATCTTATCGCGTGTGGTGGCGCGTGTCGCGTTGGTGCTGAGTGAAAACGTGGAGGTGTCTACGTTGCCATGCGTGTTGGCGAAGCTCAGATCCAGGAAGCCGGTCCACAGATCGGTCAGCCGGGGATTGTTGTAGCGGTCGACTTCGGCCTGCTCCTGATCGGAGCGGATGGCTACCACCGAATCCCTGGCCGCCGTCACCGCGCCGGTTTCTTTGGTGGCGATGGTGAACCGGCCCTCCGGCGTCGTGCTCACGGTGCCCACCACCATCTGCCCGTCTTTCAGGGCGACATGCAACTGCGTCGTGGATGTAATCGCGGTGACCGAGTCCCACGGGATGGTCACGTCGCCTGCGAGCTCGGTCTTCATCACCAGGCTCTTGGCGTCGGACTTGACGATGGTGCCTGAGAGGCGGTCTCCGTTTTTCATCGTAACCTGATCGGCGAAGGCGACCTCCGCGCACAGAAGGATGGCGAGGAAGCCCAGCACGGTTTTCATGTGTCCAGGCTACCGCGCGGCGCGCTGAAAAAGAAAGTAGATGGGGACGCCGATCAGCACAATCACCAACCCCGGAAAAGTGGTCGACGGCCGATAGGCGAACAGCAGAATCAAGATAACCAGCGCGCCCGCGATATACAGCACCGGCACCAGCGGGTATCCGAAGGCGCGATAGGGCCGCTCGGCATCCGGGCTGCGCTTGCGCAGAACAAACACGCCCGCAATCGTCAGGATATAGAAGATCAGCGCGGCCGAGATCACATAATCCAGCAGGTTGCTGTACAGATTCCCAAACGCGCCGGTCTCAGGATTATAGGTGCGCGGCAGCACCAGAATGGCGGTCCACACGGCTTGAAAAATCAGCGCCACGCCCGGCACATGCGCCTTGTTGACCGACGCCGCTCCGCGGAAGAACACGCCATCGCGGGCCATCGCGTAGTACGCCCGCGCGCCCGCCAGCACCATGCCGTTGATGCAGCCAAATGTAGAGATCATGATGGCAACCGCCATCAACTGCGCGCCCGCCGCGGGAAAGACCGCGCGCAGCATAGCCGTCGCCACCCGGTCCTGAGGAGCGTGCTGAATCTCAGCCAGCGGCAGCACCACCAGGTACGCCACGTTGGCCAGCACGTACAGTCCGATCACAATTCCCGTCCCCAGCGCCAGCGAAAGCGGCACATTACGGCGCGGGTTCTGCACCTCTCCTGCCGTGAAGGTGATATTGTTCCAGGCGTCGGCGGAAAACAACGACCCGGTTTGCGCCACGCAGAGCGCCACCAGAAGCCCGAACGCCGATTCGGGCGTCAACCCAGGCGCGACCGGCACAAAGCCGCGCGCCGTCCACAGCTTTCCGAAATTCTCGGCCACCGCCTGGCTGTTCCAGCCCAAAAAGATTCCCAGCCCGACTAGCCCCACCAGCGATCCGATTTTCACGGTCGTGAACACATTCTGGACGCGCTTGCCGTACTTGATCCCGCGCATGTTGGTGGCGGTGAGAAGCAAGATCACCAAAATCGCGATCACCTGGGCAGCGGAAAGCGACACAGCATAGCCGCTCGAGAGATGAATGGGAGCAACCAGATAGTTGCTTTCCGAAATCGCCGGCCACAGGATGCCCAGGAAGCGGGCGAAGGCGATTCCCACGGCGGCGATGGTGCCGGTCTGGATCACCATGAAAAGCGTCCAGCCGTAGAGAAAGCCCCACAGAGGCGAAAAGGCGTCGTGCAAGTAGACATACTGCCCGCCAGCTCGCGGCATCATGGCCGCCAGTTCGCCGTAGGAAAGCGCAGCGGCGATGGTGAGGACGCCGGTGATTACCCATGAAATCAGGAGCCATCCGGGGCTTCCGACGTTGCGCGCCATCTCCGCGCTGACGATGAAAATACCGGATCCAACCATTGACCCGGCAACGATCATGGTCGAATCGAAAAGCCCCAGGCTGCGGCTGAGCGCGGTTTCTTGCGAGGCGGAAGCCGGCGTCTGCACGGGTTACTCAGTATAACTTATGCGCCGCGCAGACGCCTATGAAATCCGCAAATCCGATCTTATCGGCCGAGACTGCTGCCGCTGCGCGATCAGCTTCCTCTCGGCTTTCTGTAGTGCGACCAGCCGGTCACGATCCGTTGGGTCATGAGAAGGGTTTCTGTTTCCACCTTCTCCAGCCGGACTTGGTCAATTAGGATATTTCTACTTGGCACTATTAGGACTTTCTTACGTGGCAGCGGCGGTTGCTGATCGGCCCTGTTGCTGATCGGCGTGCTTGACAATCGGAAGTCTTCGGCGTAGCATTCTCGGTTATGAATGTGGTGAGGTTTTCTAATGCGTGCCGCCCGTCGCGCGCGCCGGCCGGCGATGGAAACACTAGCCCTGCCGATAGGGGAGACATAGATTTGCGTAAGCCTTGAGCGGGCTTTGTTATGCCGATTTACGATTACGCATGCCGCCGTTGCGGGCAAAGATTCGAGTTGTTGGTGCTTACAGCAACGACCGAAGCCTGTCCGTCATGTCAGAGTGAGGATCTCGAGCGGCTGCTCTCTTCGGGATTTGCAGTAAGCTCGGAAGCCACTCGCCAATCGCACCTTCAGGCTGCGCGCCGCAAGAACGCGACTAGCAGCGATTACCGGGATAAGAGAATCGCCGAAGCTGAAGAAATCAGAGAGCACAGCCCCCCGATCCCGCCGAGGCGCAAGTAAACCGGGCGCGGCCGCGATCCGCTCCACGCCGGCGAATGCGAGGATCGCGCGGTTATGCTACTAACCGTGGTTTTGGTAGTGGCCACTTATGACCACTACCAGGGTTTTTGTCGGGTTGCACGACGATTCCAACTAGCGTACTCTGACAGTGTCAACGTTTGGTGCAGAAACGCTGGTGTGCGGTGGATATTGAGAGACTTGCGGGGGTAAATGCCCGGCTTGCTCGCTCGCGCGACGAGTATCTCGAAGCCCTGACCGCTGAGCACAAAACCGAAGAACTAAGCGTCCGGCTTCCTTCCGCGAGCAAGTACGCTCGCAAGACCGTTCAAAGCGCGCGCGAGAGGACCAGGCGCGCCGCGGAACAATACCAGCAGGCACTCGACGAGTTCATCAGGTTTAATTCGAAGCGAGGCGCTTAGGCCGCCGCTTTTAATGCATTCACCACCGGGTTTCAAACCGATACAAACGTATCGATGCGGCACCTGCTATCATGGTGGGTGATGCAAAAACACCATACTGCCCCCTCCTCGTACCACTTCAAAAGGGGTAAGCCTGACGGCCTCATTCTGGTCCTCAATGAAGGCTCGTACGTAATGGCTGAATACAGCGAGCGGACCGGTGAGGTGAAATGGCAGCGTGTTGTGCTGGCCACGCAAAAGGAAAAAATCGAGAGGTGGCTCGGCGAGCACTATCCAGTCCAAAGGGCAGCGGCCGCCCGAACGTAATCCGCCAGTAGGGGGCACTGCGACCTATCGCGCCGCTGTTGTGTTTCGAAATTCCGCCTGCCATTTGGCTCTCAATGCCGCACGGGGGACTTCCTGTCCCCGCAGATAAACCTTATTGATCCGCCGCGTGTTGGAAATGCTCTCCAAGGGATTCGCGTCCAGGACGATGAAATCCGCGCTCTTGCCGGCCGCTACCATCCCCGAGTTGACATGCGCGATTTCGGCAGCATCGCGCGTGGCCGCGACGATCACCTCAGCGGGCGTCATCCCGATCCCCACCAGTCCCTCCAAATCCATGTGCGTTGAGTAGCCGATGAAGAACCGCGTCTGCCCGGTATCGGTACCCATGACGGCCCGCACGCCCGCCGCTCGGAGTTTCAGCGCGTTACGTCCCAACTCTTCAAAAATTTGATGGGCGCGGGCAATCCCTTCCGGCTTCATATTCTTCAACGGATCGCCCCAAAACATCTGGATTTGTTGCGCCGAGTATGTATCGCGTAGCAGGGGGTCGTCGAGCCAAGTGGGATGTTGGCCCCCGAAGGTGCTCATCCAAGGCTCGGCCAGAGCCGGGGTCATCCAGATATTGGGCCGGTCGTTCTTGGCGATCCGTTCCTTCACGACGGCGATCAATTCGTCGTCCACTTCGTCGCCGCCGCGAACCGGGACGTGCAGCCATCCCTCGACGCCGGCTCGCATCAGAGCCTTGGCGTCGGCCAACGTGACGTTATGCGCGGCGACGGGGACGTTGAACTTGTGGGCCTCCTCGGCAATCGCGCGGTAGAGAGGCGGCGTCAGCTTGGGCTTCTTTCCACCCCGATCATCCACCCAGATCTTGATAAATTCGGGTTTCATCTTGACGTAATCCTGCACGGCTGCCCGCGCTTCCTCTACGGTCGCGACTGGGTATGGTACGTCGGCCCTAGAAGGGTGGCCTGTAGGTCCACCGTTCGGGAAGGCGATACCCGGGCCGGCCGTGCGAAACAACGCGGCGTTCGGGATTACTTCGTCCCGGACCCGCAACGGCACGTCGCCCCATTTCGTCCGACCGCCGTGCAAGTCGGATCGGTCCACCAGGCTGGCAACATCAACCACTGCGCCGATTCCGTTATACGCGAGACGCTGTAGATGGTCGATGAGATTATCGCGCGTGAAAGTTTCTTTCGACATGGTCCCTGCGGCTACGTTCTGGTACCCGAGGTGGCCGTGGAGATCAATCATCGTGGGCATCACGGTCTTGCCGGTCAGGTCGACGCGCCCCGCGCCGGGGGGGAGTTCCATCTCACCGCGCCGACCCACGCGCGTGAACTGATTGTTCTCGACGATGAACGCTGAGTTCTCGATCGGCGCGCTGCCGTCGCCTGTGATCAGTCGCGCCCCTTCGAAGACCGTCACGCCGGTGGTCCCGGCCGCCTGGTTTTCCACCCGGGCGGAACAGGCCGCCAGAAACAGACACGCCACTAAGAGCACGTAAAATCTCATCACTCTGAACATAGAGCCCGTGAAATTACCTGGTTGGACAGATTCAAGGATACCCTAGGTCCTGAGTTGAAGGTCGTGCCCAAGCGGCCCGGTCTGCCGGAAGGCGGTTCCCTTGCACCCCTTAAATTGCTGCAAAATAGAGTTTATGTGGATTGTTCGCCTCGCTCTTCGTCGCCCTTATACCTTTGTGGTGATGGCTATCTTGATCGCCATTCTGGGCGGGACCGCCATTGTCACCATGCCCGTCGATATCTTCCCGTACATCGACATACCCATCGTGAGTGTTGTGTGGCCGTACTACGGCATGTTGCCGGAGGAGATGGAGAAGCGCGTCATCACCAACTTTGAGCGGGCGATCACCGCGGGTGTCAACGACATCGAACACATCGAATCGCAGTCCTACAAAGACATCGGAGTGGTCAGAGTTTATTTCCATCCCAACGTTCAGATCGACATGGCGGTGGCTCAGGTGACGGCCCAAATGCAAAGCGCACTCCGCTCGATGCCGCCGGGAATGTTCCCGGCCAACGTGCTGAAGTACGACGCGGGAAGCGTCCCTATCCTGAAGCTTGGTCTTTCCAGCAAAACGTTGCGCGAACAGGATATCTTCGATCTGGGGCAAAACTTCATCCGGACCCCGCTTGCCACCGTGCAAGGCGCCGCTATCTCTTATCCTTTTGGCGGCAAGAATCGCGCCGTGATGGTGGATCTGAATTTGGACGAGCTGTATGCCAAGCAGCTTTCGCCGATGGATGTCTCCAATGCCTTGAACCTGCAGAACCTGATCCTCCCGGCGGGCACTGCCAAACTGGCCGAGACCGAGTATCAGATCAAGGTCAACAGCAGTCCTGTTACCGTGGATGAGTTCAACAACCTGCCCATCAAGACGGTGAATGGCGCTACGGTTTACATGAAGGATGTGGCGCAGGTTCGGGATGGCTTCTCGGTTCAGACCAACATCGTCCGCACCGACGGAGCTCGCGGCGTGATGTTGAGTGTGACCAGGACCGGGAAGGCCTCCACGCTGGCTGTGGTCGACGCCGTCAAAGCCGCCCTCCCCCGGATTCTCGCCACTGTTACGCCGGAGCTCAAGGTGGTGACGCTGGCCGACCAGTCGGTCTTTGTGCGAGCCTCTATCCAGGGCGTGGAGCGGGAAGCCATCATTGCCGCCGGCCTTACGGCCCTGATGATCCTGCTGTTCCTGGGGAGCTGGCGCAGCACGCTCATCGTGTGCATCTCGATTCCGCTGTCGATTCTGGCCTCGCTGTCGATCCTGAGCCTGCTGGGACAGACCGTCAATGTAATGACGCTGGGGGGACTCGCCCTGGCGGTCGGCATCCTGGTGGACGATGCCACGGTGGAGATCGAGAACATCCATCGGAACATCGCGCTGCGCAAGCCGCTGGTGAGGGCCATTCTGGATGGGGCGCAGCAAATCGCGGTGCCGGCGTTCGTTTCGACGCTGGCGATTTGCATCGTGTTCGTTCCCGTGCTGCTGCTGACGGGAACCGCGCGGTTCCTGTTTACGCCGCTGGCCATGGCGGTGGTATTCGCCATGCTCGCTTCCTACCTGTTATCGCGGACGCTGGTGCCCACCATGGTGCACTACCTGCTTCAGCCCGAGGTTGAGATGTACCAGCAGGGCGTCGATGGAGAAGCCAAGCACGGCGAGGGCCTGTTCTGGCGCCTCCACTACTGGTTCGACGGGGGTTTTGAGCGCCTGCGCTTCCGCTACCTGGGCCTACTGGATTGGTCCCTGCGGCATCGGGGGATCGTTCTGGCCGCCTTCATGGGATTTTCAATCGCCTCGGTGGGTTTGATCTGGCTCATCGGCGAGGATTTCTTCCCCAACGTAGATTCCGGCCAGATGCGGCTGGAGGCGCGCACTCCGGCGGGCACGCGCCTGGAACAAACCGAGGTACGGTTCGCCGCGTTTGAACGCGAGATCCGGGATGTCATCCCCGCCGGCGAGATGGACACGCTGATCGATAACATCGGGATCGTGAACTGTTGGGCGTGTCTGGCCCAGGGAGAAATCCCGACCATCTCCAGCGCCGACGGCGAAATCCTGATTTCGCTCAAGAA
>Ga0070733_10003190_pt1 | contig 11293 bp, 8 predicted proteins | sample Coa_R1_9_FD_66450 | JGI IMG/M metagenome (GOLD analysis project Ga0070733, IMG submission 66450) | Surface soil microbial communities from Centralia Pennsylvania, which are recovering from an underground coalmine fire - Coalmine... | ecosystem: Environmental > Terrestrial > Soil > Unclassified ... | reverse complement strand
CGTCTTGGCGCCGGGGAAATGCTCAATCAAATAGGGGCTTCCGAAGGAAAGCACAGCGCACGGCTTTCCGGCGGCAAGCAATTGATTCACAAAGACGCGCTGATCGTCCGGCAAGCCCACATTGCCCTTGCGGTCGGTGACGCGAACGAACAGCGCGGCGACGGCAACGTCGTAGGTTTCCGGAGGCGGCAGCTTGAGAGCGCTGGCGGCAGAGAATTGCGTATCCGCGCGCAGCGCCTTCAGAGAATCCACGCGCCAGCGAATTTCCGGCTCGAGTTCCAGTCCCGGATAAGGATCGGGATCGGCCGAAAGAGAAACGAGCAGCACGCGCAGCGGTTTTGTGGCGTCGAGCGGAACAAGCTGCGCCGCATTGCGCAAAAGGGTTACGCCGCGGTCCGCAATGCGCTGGGCTTCCGCGACGTATTCGGGGCGCCCGAATTTCTCGTTCAGGCGCGCAATATTCACGAGACGATCTTTGTCGAGCCCGACGCGCGCTTTGGCTTCGAGGATGCGCTCGACGGACGCGTCAATGCGCGCCATCGAAAGGCGGCCGGATTTGACCGCGTCTTCGAGGCCCGCCAGGGCCGCGTCGGGGACCAGCGGCTGAAGAATCACGTCCGCGCCGGCCTCGACCGCGCGGACGGCGGCTTCGCCTTGCGGATAAAGCGATGTGACGCCGCCCATATCCATCGCGTCCGTGACGATCAGCCCGCGGAATGCCATTTCTTTTCGAAGCAGCCCGGTGAGAATGCGCGGCGAGAGCGTCGCGGGAATTGCGGGATCGGGCTCGATTGCGGGCACCGAGAGGTGTCCGGGCATGATCGAGCTGACGCCGGCTTTGATGGCGGCGCGAAAGGGAACGAGTTCCGTGGAATCGAGTTCGGCGCGATCACCGGGCACGGAGGCGATTCCGAGATGAGAATCCACGCTCACGTTGCCGTGGCCCGGAAAATGCTTGGCGGTGGCAAGCGCGCCGTTCTGCTCGACGCCGCGAACAAACTGCGCGACGAATTCCGCGACGCGCTGCGGATCCTCGCCGAACGAGCGGATGTTGATGATGGGATTGTCGGGATTGTTGTTCACGTCCGCATCCGGCGCGAAAATCCATTGCACGCCCGCAGCGCGCGCCTCGAGGGCGACGGTCTTACCGATTTCGTAGGCAAGCTTGGGGTCGCCCGTGGCGCCAACGGCCATCGCAGAAGGGAAGGACGTGCCCTCGTCGAGACGCATGCCGGTGCCGGATTCGAAATCGGCGCCGACGAGGAGCGGAATCTTCGAGAGGCGCTGAAATTCGTTGGTGACGATGGCCGTGGGATACACCTCGCTGCGCTCGATACCAAGCGGGCTGCGAATCGTGCCGATAATCAGGCCGCCGATGTGATTGTCCTCGACCTGATGCAGCAACTCTTTGTACTCGCCGCTCCCGGTGGATGCAAAGACGCCAAAATAATAGGGCATCAGCATCTGGCCGAGCTTTTCACGCACGGTCATTTTCTTGAGCGTTTGGGCAGCCCAGGCTGAACTATGGGAGGATGGACGGGTTGCCGGACGGGAAGTGTTCTGCGCGCGAGCGGTGGGTTTCATGAGCCAGAATGTCGCGAAAAGGACCAGCGCCAGCGCGGGAAGCCCAGGGTGGCGCATGGCCCTTTTCCTGGTCTTCCATGTTGACGCCCGCATCCCGCGGCAGTATAGCAGAGCTTAGATGGCACACAATCAAAGGTCGGGGCGAGTGTTTCGTTACCGTTGCTACGGATTATGGCTGTCTGCGCTGGCGCTGCCTCTCTGCTTCGCGGTATTCGCCGCGCCGGGCGTTTGGAGCCGTCCTGGGAACGACTTTGGGGTGGGGGCGCAAAGCGAGCACACGAAAACAGGAGTGGATGTGCTTGAGGAGGAAAAATTCGCGGCACTGCGCGGGAAACGTGTGGGGCTGATCACGAATCAGACGGGAGTAGACTCCGCCGGGCACCGTACGATTGACGTGCTCGCCCACGCCGAAGGGGTGAAGCTCGTGGCAATCTTCAGCCCGGAACACGGCATCGCGGGAAAAGTGGAAGACGCAACGGTTGCGAACGAAACCGACGCCGCCACGGGCCTTCCGGTGTTTAGTCTCTACGGCGAAACAAGCCGCCCGACCGCCGAGATGCTGGCGAATCTTGATGCTTTGGTTTTCGACATTCAGGATGCCGGCGTGCGCTTCTACACCTACGTCACGACGATGGGCTACGCGATGGAAGAAGCGGCGAAACGCCACATCGCGTTTTTCGTGCTGGACCGGCCGAATCCGCTGGGCGGCGAAGTGATCGAAGGGCCCGTGCTCGATCGCGACCGTTTGTCGTTTACCGGTTACTTCCCCATGCCGGTGCGCTACGCGATGACGCTGGGCGAACTCGCGCAAATGTTCAACGCGGAAAACAAAATCGGCGCCGAACTTCACGTGGTGGCGATGAAGAACTGGCGCCGCGGCGAGATGTACAACGCGACCGGCCTCGCATGGATTCCGCCTTCACCGAACCTTCGGAGCCTCAACGCAGCTTTACTCTATCCGGGCATCGAGATTCTTCAGGCCGGCGGTATCTCCGTGGGCCGCGGCACCGACACTCCGTTCGAGGTGTTCGGCGCGCCGTGGATGCATGGAGCCGAGCTGGCGGAGACACTAAATGCCCGGTCGATTGCGGGCGTGAAATTCGAGCCTATGCAATTCACGCCGCGCAATGGACTGTACGCGGGCCAATCGTGCGAGGGCCTGTCAATGACCGTCAATTACCCGCCGGCGTTTCGCTCCATGCGCATGGGAATGGAAATCGCCGAAGCGCTGCATCACGCATATCCCGTCGAATTCCACGCGGGGAAAATCCTCGAGCTGGTGGGCTCGCAATCCACGGTGGACGCATTGCTGCGCGGCGATGCGGCGCCGCACATTGTTACCGAATGGTTTTCCGATGTGAACGCATTTCGCGCGGTGCGCGAGAAATATCTCATCTACCATTGACCTTGGATGGCGGGAGGCTGAGATCAACCTGTCTCAGAGATTGCGGGACGGCCCGGCCGAACTGCCTCAGGGGTTAAAACACCTGAATTCGTTTCTGGACAATTGTGGCACGGCTGAAGCCGTGCCCTGACGGAAAAAGCTGGCTGACACGAAAATGCGAATCTGCTCCTTATTGCCGTCGGCAACGGAGATTCTCTTCGCGCTCGGACTGGGCGATTCGGTGGAGGGCGTTACGCACGAATGCGATTTTCCTCCGGAAGCAGCGAAGCGGCCTGCACTGATTCATCCGCGCGTGGACCCGCAGGCGCGGCCCACCGAGCTTGATCGCCAGGTGACCGAGCTTGTGGCGCGGGGCGAGAGCATCTACGGGGTGGATGCCGACCTGCTGGGTTCGCTTTCGCCGGATTTAATCGTGACGCAGGACCTGTGCCACGTCTGCGCCGCTTCGCCCGATGATCTCGCCACCGCGCTGACGCGCCTGCCGAAGAAGCCGAAAATCCTGGCGCTCACTCCGCATTCGCTTGCCGATGTCTGGGACGACATCCGCCGCGTGGGGGAAGCGACGCACCGGAGGCGCGAGGCTCAGTCGCTTGCGATCGCGCTGGAGCAGAAGGTTGCGGCAATCGAAGCCAGGGCGGCAAGCGCAGGAACGCGGCCGCGCGTGGTGTGCCTCGAATGGCTCGATCCGTATTACGTGGGCGGCCACTGGGTGCCGGAGATGGTTCGAAAGGCAGGCGGCGAAGATGTGCTCGGCCGCGCGGGCGAGCCGTCGTTTCGTGTGACGGCGGAGGAGATCGCGGGAACGAAGGCCGAGGTGATTCTGGTGATGCCATGCGGCTACAACGTGGCTCGCAGCGCCGTGGAATTCGACTTCGCGCGGCTCCCAGAGAGCTGGCGCGATCTTCCTGCAATGCGCGAACGCCGCATCTTCGCGGTTGACGCGAACAGCTACTTTTCGCGGCCGGGGCCGCGGCTCGCGGATGGAGTTGCGCTGCTGGCGCACTTGCTTCATCCCGATTTGTTCGCGTTGAGTTTACCGAGTGGCGCCTACCAGCCTCTACGACTTGTCTCATAAACGCGGAACGGCGCGGCTGATGTCGTTCTCGTTCGCGACGCCGAAGAGAGATTCTTCGACTGCGCATCCCGGCCCACAGATTGCCGAAGGCGCAATCTGTGGGAAAGCAGAGGCTACCGGGATGCTCCGCTCAGAATGACGGCGCGCGAGGTGAACCGGGAATTCTGCCGACGCCTAGCGGGCCAGGATGTCATCCGAGCCAGGCGCTAGCTGTTTGAGGGGAGCTCTTCGCTGGGCGCTTTTTCCCGCCAGTAGCGGTAGAACACGAGGCCCGAAAGGATCATGGCAAGGCCAATCGAGGAGCGCACCGGGCGCTCGATCCAAATGTTGAACGTGAGGGCGAGAGCGCCGGCGACGAATAGCGCGGGCACGACTGGATAACCCCATGTGCGGTAAGGACGCTCGAGGTCGGGCGCAATGCGTCGAAGGCGAAACATAGCGACCACGGAGAGCGCGTAGAAAATCCAGGCGGCGAAGACGAAGAGGGACGTGAGTTCCTCGAACGTTCCAGTGAGAGCCATCAGGCCCGCGAGGACGCCTTGAAAAATCAGCGCGCCGCCGGGCGTGCGGAACTTCGGATGCACAGTGGCAGTGACGCGAAAGAACAGGCCGTCGCGGCCCATGGCATAGGGCACGCGCGCGCCGCTCAGGATGGAGGAGTTGAGCGTGCCCAGCGCTGAAGCGATCATGGCGAGGGTGATCCAGAATGCCGCGCCACGGCCAGCAAAGGTTTGAACGACGTCGGATGCAACATGCGCGGAGCCGGCGACCGCGGCGAACGGCAGGGCGTAGAAGCAAGCAGCGGTAAACAGAAGATAGATGGCCGCCACGAAGAGCGTCCCACCGACCAGTGCGAGCGGGATATTGCGCTGCGGCTTTTCCACCTCGGAGCCGACGCGATTCAGATCCTCCCAGCCGTCGTAGGCCCAGAGCGCGGCGGCAAGTGCGGCGAAGAAGCCACCGAACGCTCCTACGGCCCCGGTCGAAGGCCACAACGGGTGAAAGTGTTCCGCGCTTCCGTGTCCGAGCCAGAAAGCGGTCGCGATGATCGCCAGCACTGCCCCGATCTTCAGTAAAGTGAGGGCGACTTGTACGCGCCCGCCCAGGCGCACGCCGAGGTAGTTGATGGCCGTGAAGATGACGATGGTGGCGGCCGCCGCAGGCTGCGCCCAGGTGAAAATGAAGTCGTAGGGCCTGCCCGTGATCGGATTGCTCAGGTGCCAGGAGAAGATTGGTGCAGCAATGGCAGGGAGCAGGAAGCTCAAGAATCGCGCGAGCCCGGCGGCTATCGAGGCGGCCGAGCTCGATTCGCCGACCATCGAGTGCATCCAGCCAAACAGGAAGCCCCAAACGGGTCCGAGACCACGGCGCAGATACGCGTATTGGCCCCCGGCCTCGGGCAGGGCGGCGCCAAGCTCGGCAAAGGATAGCGCGCCAAACAGGGAGAGCAGGCCGCCGGCAATCCAAGCAGCGAATACGATGGTCACTGAGCCTGCTTCCGTCGCCATTTCGCTCGGCTTCAGGAAGATTCCCGTGCCGATCATGGTGCCGACGACGATGGCGGCGGCAGCCCAGCCGCTAAGACCTCGAACGAGGCCGAGCCGTTCCTCAGGTTTAGGCAGTTTGGCGATTTGGATTCTCCGGCGCAGTCAACGGGGCGCCACGACGGTGTTCTGCGGTTCGTCGATCAAGATCCAGCTTACGAACGATCCCACCGCGAACGTGACGATCGTCCCGAGCAGGACGAACCAAGTCCACGCCAGTGGAGTGAGCAATCTGGTCGTTACGACCACGGCGAGGCCAGTGGCGAATCCTGCAAGCGCTCCATCCTCGTTCGCGCGAGGGTTCCAGGTGGCGAGAAGAAAAACGCCGAGCATGGCACCGTAGGTGATGGATGCAATCGTAAGTCCGGCCACGAGCACCGGCCCCCAAGGAGCCAGCCCCAGGGCTCCGAGGACAACACCCCAAACGAGGGTCATCCACCGCGAACGCCCGAGCCATTTCGCTTGGTCAGTCTTTTGAGGGGCGGCACCGAGGTCTATGATGCTGGATGACGCAAGGGAGTTCAATGAACCGCTGGCGTTCGACATCGCAACTGCAAAGATGGACGCGAGGACGATCCCAGCCATGCCTCGCGGCATTTCGCGCACGATGAATTCAGGGAAAATGCGGTCGGGGTCGCCCGCCTGCACCGGAAACGAGCTGTAGTGCGCGAATACGAAAAGCATGACGCCAAGGACGAGAAAGAGCGCAAACTGCACGAAGATTATTACGCCGCTGGCGAGCAGCGCGGTCTTGCTGTCGCGCTCGTTGCGGGCAGCGAGAAGGCGCTGCACCATAGTCTGGTCGGTTCCGTGGCTTGCCATGGTGAGAAACGTTCCGCCGAGGATGCCGGCCCAGAAGGTGTAGCTTTGCGTGAGGCTGAACGAAAAATCGAAGATGCGAAACTTTCCTCCTGCGGCCGCAGCTCCTTGCGCGACAGTGGGCCAGCCGCCGGGAATTTTGTGCAGCAGCAAAAAAAATGCCGCCACGGACCCAGTGAGGTAGAGGGCCAATTGAACGACGTCCGTCCAGATGACGGCGCGCATTCCGCCCTCGAACGTGTAGAACAGAGTGAGCAGCGTGACGATCAGAATCGAGATGCGGTCGCCCGTGCCAAACGCCACGCTCACCACTTTTCCAATGGCCGCGATGCGCACGCCTTCGGCGAGCGCCCGCGTCCCCAGAAATACGGCCGCTGCCGCGGACTTCATGCGCCCGCCGAAGCGCTTCCCTAAGAGCTGGTAAGCCGTGTAGAATTCGCCCTTGAAGTACTGCGGGATGAGTACCACGCAGAGGATTACCCGCGCGATTAGATAGCCCAGCACCAGTTGTAGAAAGCCAAGATTTCCACCGAAGGCGATTCCGGGCGTGCCGATGATGGTAAGCGTCGAGGTTTCGGTTGCCACAATCGAGCAGGCCAGCGCCCACCAGGGGGCGGTGCGGCCGCCCAGAAAGTAATCGCGGAGATCCTTCTGGCCGCGGCGGAAGCGGGCGCCGAAGAGTGTGATACCCGCGAGGTAGAGGACCAGGATCGCGAAGTCGACAGGGCTGATTTGCATTGGGCCGCGGCCGGCAGGCGGCGCGATGCTAACCGCCCGATTCGAACACTGTCAAGCAGGGTGAAGCGATGCCAGAAAAGATCAGCACTACGGACACAGGCTATTACCTGGGTTTCGATGGCGGCGGAACGAAGACAGACTGCATCCTGGCTGATGGCGATGGCCGGATACTCGCGAGATCAGCGTCGGGGCCGTCGAATCCGCTTCGGACAGGCTACACGCGAGCGTGGTTCTCCCTCAGCAGCGCGGCGGATATCCTACTGAGCCGCCATAAGCTCCACGCCGAGGACATTCGCGGGGTATGCGCAGGGCTTGGCGGCGCAGGCCGCACGAGCGTGGCGCGCCGTGTGGTGACGTTCTTTGAACGCAGCTACCCGAACGCGCAGGTTCGCGTGACAACGGATCTCGAGATCGCCCTCGAAGCCGCATTCGGGACCGGCGAGGGAATCATTTTGTTGGCCGGAACCGGCTCCGCCGCGTTTGGACGCGATGCGAGCGGGCGCACCGCTCGAGCGGGAGGCCGTGGACCGTGGATCAGCGACGAAGGCAGCGCCTTCGACATTGGCCGTCGAGCAGTGGCTGCCGTGGCCCGCGCAGAGGAGTACGGAGGGGCATCCACGGAGCTTTCAAAAAGGCTTTTGGAATGGCATCAAAGCCGGAATTGGGACGCCCTGCTGGAACGCATCGCGAAGAATCCGGATGATATCTTTCCGCAAACTTTTCCTCTGGTCGCAGAATTGGCGGATGCAGGCGATGCAGTGGCCCGGCAGATTCTTTCAACCGCGGCTGCATCGCTGGCCGAGCTCGCCGCGTGCGTTGCGAACGAACTCGGGTGGCGCGGCCGCGATTTTCCGATTGCGAAAACCGGCGGCGTGTATGGCCGCTCGAAGTCTTTCGACGGCTTCATCGCAGCGGAACTAAGGAAATCTGTGCCGCGCGGCCAAATGATTTCCAGTAAAGTGTCACCGGCGGAAGCCGCCGTCCAGATGGCGATTCGCATGTGCCGCGCGAAGGGAAATGCCGCCTGAATTGGAAAGCAGTGTCGATCGTGCGCGGTCGGCCCCGGCAGATGAATTGAAGGGCCTTGTGCGCGAAGCGAATGAAGAATCCCTGCTTGCGCTTCTTGAGAATCCGAATCTGGCGGAACCTCACGTAAGCCTATTGCTCGAACGGATGGATTTGTCCGCGAATGTTCTGGGGGCCATTGCGGCGGACGGGAAATGGGCTTCGCACGAGGGAATTCGTTTGCGCCTCGCGCGCCATCCGCACACGCCGCGCCGCGTGGCGCTCGCCGTCGTGCGCCAGCTATTCTTGTTCGACTTGGTGCGGCTGAGCCTGCTTCCTTCGGCACCCGCCGATATCCGGCGCGTGGCGGAAGAAATCATCCTGGCGCGCGTGCCGCATCTTCCCGTCGGCGAGAAACTGACGCTCGCGCGCCGGGGACCGGCACGCGTTGCGGGAGCGCTGCTCGCCGAGGGGCATCCGCAGGCGATGAAGCTCGCGCTCGCCAGCGCGTTTCTGACCGAAAGCCAGGTATTGAAGGTGATCGCAAAGTCCGGCGTCCCGGCGCGTACGATTGCCGCAATCGCGCACCATCCGAAATGGTCTTGCCAGTACAATGTTCGCCTGGCGCTCGCGCGCAATCCGCAAACTCCCGTTGCCGCTGTGAAGGCGTTTCTTCCCAATCTTACGCAGCGCGACCTGCGGGAAATTGCAAAGCTGGATGACCTTGCGCCGCATTTGAAGAGATGCATCCAGCAAGAGCTCAATCGCCGGGCCAGCGCTGCCGGTGAGCGCGCCCGCTAAGCTTGCGCGGAATCTGAAATCGAGGGACGCATGGCAGGACGATCGAATCAAATGCGTTGGATCATGATTCTGGGAGGCCTCGTGTTGATCGGCGTTCTGGCTTACTCCACATATCAGCAGACCGGCAAGGAATATGAGGTGTGTGTGGCGTTCCGAGGAGCCACGAAATGCGCCACCGCGCGAGGATCCACCCCCGAACAAGCGATCCGGAGCGCGCAGGACATTGACTGCTCATCATTGTCCAACGGCCGTGATGAATTGATGGTTTGTACTGAAACACCGCCATCGAGCGTTCGCGAAATCAGATAGCACTCCTCGTACCCAACCTTGCCCCGGCTTATTTTGCAGGGCGCTTGAAGGGTTCCGGCGCGGGCGTTCCCAGCATTCGCAGATAAGTCATCAATTGCGCGCGGTGATGGACCTCGTGATCGTTGATACCAAAGAGAATCACCGCAACTTTGCGGCGAAATCCCAAGGCGGGATGCGAGCGCTCTTCTTCGAACAGGCCGGCCGGCTGGGCCTCGACAAGCCGGAGGGTTTCGCGGTGCGCGCGATCCAGGTTCTTGAGTTCTTCTTCGAGCGGGCCAATCTGACCAAGCACGGCGGAGAGGCCCTTTGGGATGCGCGCTTCGTAATAGCCGAAGTTCCCATCGAGCGCGACGCGCCGCACTCCATCCTCGGAAACCCACAGATGCCTTAGTATTTCGCCGATAGTCAACGCATTCTTCTCCGGCTTCCATACCATGTGCTCCGGGCGGAGCAGATTGAAGACCTCCTCCGAACGCTTGCGGATGGCCTCTTTCTGCTTCAAGAAGAATTCCTGCAATGTCGTGCTCATGCCGTGATTATACGTCAACCTCGATGGCGTTCTCCGGTGTCTAACACGGTGTAGAGGCATCAGCGCGTTCCGATCGAAACGAGCTCGTTGACAGCCAGGTTTGCACTGCATAGCATCAAATGTTTCCAACGGAGATGCGGCCCATAAGATGACGCGCTGCCTGAACTGCGGAGCCGACCGCGAAGCGGATATTTGCGAGGCCTGCGGGCTGAACTCCACCGCGGCGGAGTTCTCGCTTCGCAAGAAGCTGCTGAATCGCACAGCGATCTTTCTTCTGGGGGCCCTCGCATTCGTCGTCGCCAGCGAGCGCTATCCGGCGCTAGAGCTCGACGGCATTCTGATCTTCATCGGCGTTCTCTTTTTTCTAACGCTGGGCGTGGCCATGTGGGTGGAGCGCAGGGCGCTGCGCCACACGGAAGTGGAGGCATTGAAGCGGATCTACTATGGCTTGATTCCGCTGCCGTGGCTTCTCGCCTTGCTGCTGCTTGCTAATGGAGCGCTCGACCGTTCGCCGCCGCAGGTTCGTATATCGCGCGTGATGGGGAAATTTGCGATGTCCGGGCCGGTGGCCAATCGCCGGTTGATAGTTACGTCCTGGCGCGAAGGGCAGCGCTTCGAGCGCATCCCCGTGGACCGCGGAGATTACGACCGTTTCAGCACGGGTGATTCGATTGAAGTACAAGTGCAAGGCGGATTGGTTGGGATTTCATGGGTGGCCGGCGTCTCGCATCCATGAGCTCCCTTGAAGCTGCAAGGCCCGCGAAGACTTAAATGCGCGCGGGGTTCTCGCGTTTGATGAATTCTCCGGCACCAAGCTTGCCCATGAAGCGCCCGTTATCAACGATGGTCCGTCCGCGGGACAGAACAGTCTTGGGGATGCCCTTCACGCGGATTCCTTCGAACATAGAGTAGTCCACGCGCATATGGTGCGTTTTGACGCTGATGGTTTGTTCTTCGTCGGGATTGAAGACGATGAGGTCCGCATCGGAACCCACGGCAACCGTTCCCTTGCGCGGGTACAGGCCGAACAGCTTCGCGGGAGCCGTGGACACCAGTTGCACAAATCGATTTATCGAGAAGCGCTTGCCATGCACGCCGCCGCTGTACACGAGGCTCAAGCGGTGCTCGATGCCCGGCCCGCCGTTTGGAATTTTCGTGAAGTCGTCCTTGCCCAACTCCTTCTGCTCTTTGTAGCAAAAAGGGCAGTGGTCGGTTGAAACCACTTGCAGGTCGTCCTTCGCGAGGCCTTGCCAGAGCTTTTCCTGGTGCCATTTTTCGCGCAACGGAGGTGTGAAAACATACTTGGCGCCCTCGAAGCCCGGCACATCCATATTTTCGAGCGAGAGGTAGAGGTATTGCGGACATGTTTCCGCATACGTGGGAAGGCCGCGGTCGCGCGCCTCGCGAACTTTCTCGAGCGCGTCGTTGCACGAGAGGTGCACGATGTACACCGGCGCGCCCGCCATCTCGGCCAGCGCAATCGC
>Ga0070733_10003187_pt1 | contig 11303 bp, 8 predicted proteins | sample Coa_R1_9_FD_66450 | JGI IMG/M metagenome (GOLD analysis project Ga0070733, IMG submission 66450) | Surface soil microbial communities from Centralia Pennsylvania, which are recovering from an underground coalmine fire - Coalmine... | ecosystem: Environmental > Terrestrial > Soil > Unclassified ... | reverse complement strand
CCGGCCTCCTCGACCTGGTCGATCAGCTCACGCGCGGCAGCCTCGACATCATCGGTCATGGATTCCACGGCGTACGACCCGGCGAACGGATCCACGGTGGCCGTCAGGTCGCTCTCGTAGGCGACCACCTGCTGCGTCCGCAGCGCCAGCCTCGCCGCCTTCTCGCTGGGCAGCCCGATCGCCTCGTCGAAGGAGTTGGTGTGCAGCGACTGCGTCCCGCCCAGCACCGCGGCCAGCGCCTGGATGGTCACCCGCACCAGGTTCACCTCCGGCTGCTGAGCGGTGAGCTGCACCCCCGCGGTCTGCGTGTGGAACCGCAGCATCTGCGACTTCGGGTCCACCGCGCCGAACTCGTCCCGCATGATCTGCGCCCAGATCCGCCGCGCCGCCCTGAATTTCGCCACCTCTTCGAGCAGCGTCGAGCGGGCCACGAAGAAGAACGACAGCCGCGGCGCGAACTCGTCCACCTTCAGCCCCGCCGCCAGCGCCGCCCGTACATATTCCTTGCCGTTGGCGAGCGTGAACGCGATCTCCTGCACCGGGGTCGCCCCGGCCTCGGCCATGTGGTACCCCGAAATGGAAATGGTGTTCCAGCGCGGGATCTCGGTCCGGCAGTAGGCGAAGGTGTCGGCGGCCAGCCGCAGCGAGTGCTGCGGCGGGTAGATGTAGGTCCCGCGGGCGATGTACTCCTTCAGAATGTCGTTCTGCACGGTCCCGTTCAGGCTGCCCCCGCCGATCCCCTGTTCCTCCGCGACGAGCTGGTAGAGCAGCAGCAGCACGGCCGCCGGAGCGTTGATCGTCATCGACGTGGAGACCTTGTCCAGCGGGATGCCACCCATCAGCACCCGCATGTCCTCGATGGAGTCGATGGCCACGCCGACCCGCCCCACCTCGCCGTGCGCCACCGGCGCATCCGAGTCGTACCCCATCTGGGTCGGCAGGTCGAAGGCCACCGAAAGCCCGGTGGTGCCCGCGTCGATGAGCTGGTGGTACCGCCGGTTGGAGTCCGCCGCCGTGGCGAACCCGGCGTACTGCCGCATCGTCCAGGGCCGCGTCGTGTACATCGTGGGATAGATCCCACGGGTGAACGGGTACTCGCCCGGCTCGCCCAGCCTCTCCGCGGGGCTGAAATCCTTCAGATGACCAGGACCGTACACGGCCTCGACCGGCAGCCCCGACTCCGACTCACGCACCATGGGGCCAAGGCTACGGGCCATGCCAGGCCGGTGACACAGTGACCAGCACGACGAGGCGCACGAACTCGGGCCGACGACACCGTGGCCGTCCAGCCCAACGGGCTGGACGCACGCCGCTCACCGAGTTCAAGTCCGCCGCCAGCGGCTCGTTCCCTACGGCCCGGTCACGATCGGCGTCAGCTTCTTGGCGCTGTTCGCGCTGACCGTCGCCGGCTTCGTGCTGCACTACCGCCGGCGGCGCGCGTTATCGCGCTGAATCCGCCGGGAGCAGCAGGCCGATGTGGTCCCTGACCTGGGCCATGGTGGCCGCGGCGACCTTGGCGGCGCGGTGCGCCCCTTCGGCGAGCAGCCGGTCCAGCGTGGCCTCGTCGGCCAGCATCTTCTCGGTCCGCTCCTTCACCGGCGCGAACTCGTTCACCACCAGCTCGCCCAGCTCGCGCTTGAAGTCGCCGTAGCGCGACTGGGCGTGTGCGGCCTCGACCTCGGCCATGGTCACCCCCGCCAGCGCGGAGTAGATCCGCATCAGATTGGTGATCCCGGGCTTGCCGGTCTCGTCGGCCCGGATCTCCGTGCCGGCGTCGGTCACCGCCCTGGCGATCTTCTTGCGGATCACGCCGGGCTCGTCGAGCACGTCCACGATCCCCTGTGGTGAGGACGAGGACTTGCTCATCTTCGCCGACGGGTCCTGCAGGTCGTTGATCTTGGCGACCTCGGCCAGGATGTAGGGGCCCGGCACGGTGAAGACCGTGCCGAACCGGTGGTTGAACCGCTGGGCCAGGTCCCTGGTGAGCTCCAGGTGCTGCCGCTGGTCCTCGCCGACCGGGACCTGGTCGGCCTGGTAGAGCAGGATGTCGGCGGCCTGCAGGATCGGGTAGGTGAACAGTCCCACGCTGGCCTGCTCCAGGCCGCCGCGGGCCGACTTGTCCTTGAACTGGGTCATCCGGCTGGCCTCGCCGAACCCTGTGATGCAGTTGAGCATCCAGGCCAGTTCGGTGTGCTCGGCCACCTGGCTCTGCACGAACACGGTGCACCGCTCGGGGTCGAGCCCGGCCGCGAACAACTGGGCGGCGGCGATCCTGGTCCGGCGGCGCAGCAGCACCGGATCCTGCGGCACGGTGATGGCGTGCAGGTCCACCACGCAGTAGAAGGCGTCATGGGTGTCCTGCATGGCCACCCACTGCCGCACGGCGCCGAGGTAGTTGCCCAGGTGGAACGAGTCGGCGGTGGGCTGGATACCGGAAAGGACGCGGGGTCGGCGTTGCGGCTGGGTCACGCCCCGATTCTAGGGGGCGGCCGTACCCATCAGCGGGACGATGTCCGGGGCACCGAGCCGGATCGCGTCCGCCGCGCGGTCGTCGCTGGCCTCCTGGGCGGCGCGTTCGGCGGCGATCGCGGTCTGGTAGTGCGTTATCTCCCGCTCGATCTGCCGCGAGTCCCAGCCGAGCGGCCCGGCCATCAGCCCGGCCACCTCGTGGGCGGCCGAGATCCCGTGGTCCCAGGTCTCCATGGTGATGTGCGTGCGCCTGGCCAGCGCGTCATACAGGTGCCTGGCACCTTCGTGCGAGGCCGCGTAGACGATCTCCGCCCGCAGGTAGTCATCGGCGCCGGACAGCGGCCTGCCGAGGCTGGGGTCGGCCTCGATCAGGCCGAGCACCTCGCCGATCAGCGTGCCATACCGGTGCAGCAGGTGCTCGATCCTGGCCACGTGCAGGCCCGCCGCCCTGGCCATCTGGTATCTGGAGTTCCACAGCGCGGGGAACCCTTCGGCGCCCACCAGCGGGACCATGTCCGTGCACGAGCGTGGCACCTTGCCGTCCAGCCCGTGCGCCACCGCGTCCACGGCGTCCCTGGCCATCACCCGGTAGGTGGTGTATTTCCCGCCGGCGATCATCACCAGGCCGGGCACCGGGTGGGCGACCATGTGCTCCCGGGACAGCTTGGAGGTCTCGTCCGACTCACCGCTGAGCAGCGGCCGCAGCCCGGCGTAGACGCCCTCCACGTCGTCCCGGGTCAGCGGCACCTTCAGTACCCGGTTGACCTGGGCGAGCACGTAGTCAACGTCCGATCTGCTGGCGGCGGGGTGCGCCTTGTCCAGCGACCAGTCCGTGTCGGTGGTGCCGAGGATCCAGTGCCGGCCCCAGGGTATGACGAACAGCACGCTCACCGGGGTGCGCAGGATGATGCCGGTGCTGGAGTGGATCCGGTCCCTGGGCACCACCAGGTGCACACCCTTGGAAGCCCGCACGTTGATCATTCCCCGGCCGCCGACCAGCGCCTGGATGTCGTCGGTCCACACGCCCGTGGCGTTGACCACCTGCTGCGCACGGATCTCGATCTCCGCGCCCGACTCCAGGTCCACCGCGCGCACGCCGGTGACCCGTTCACCTTCGCGCAGGAACCCGGTGACCTGGGTGCGCGAGGCGATCCTGGCGCCGTAGCTGGCGGCGGTGCGCAGCAGCGTGGTGACGAACCTGGCGTCGTCCACCTGCGCGTCCCAGTACCTGATCGCGCCGTGTACTACGGACCGCTTCAGCGCTGGCGCCAGTTCGAGCGCGGCATGCCTGGTGAGCTGCTTGTGCCCGGGCAGCCCTCGGACCTGGCCCATGGAGAAGCCGAGCGAGTCGTACAGGCTCACCCCGGCACCCACGTAGACCCGCTCCCAGCCGCCGCGGTGCAAGATCGGGTACAGGAACGAGACCGGCCGGACCAGGTGCGGCGCGATCCGTTGCAGCAGCAGTGACCGTTCGGTCAGTGCCTCCCGGACCAGCCCGAAGTTGAGCTGCTCCAGGTACCTCAGGCCGCCGTGGATCAGCTTGCTCGATCGCGACGACGTGCCCGAGGCGAAGTCCCTGGCCTCGACCAGCCCGACCGACAGGCCCCGGGTGGCCGCATCCAGCGCCACGCCCGCGCCGGTCACGCCGCCGCCGACCACCAGGACATGCTGCTCCTGCGCGGCAAGCGCGGCCAGGGCGGCGGTCCGCTCCCGGTCGCCGAGGGCGGCCGCCCGCTTGTCCGGACCCAGCGCCGTGGCCGCTCCAGCTCCCGGCGCGGCCATCTCCCGATCCCCGGAGTTCACACTCCGAACGCTACCCGGCCTGTCCCGCCGGGCGGTGCGCCGGTGCCGCACCATCGGTTCGTGGCGCGAGCACCTCGGCCCGCGGCCTGCCCACCGGCGCGACCACGACCTCGACCCGCTGGAATTCTTTCAGGTCCGAGTAGCCGGCGGTGGCCATGGACCGGCGCAGGGCTCCCATCAGGTTCATCGAGCCGTCGGCGACGCTGGACGGCCCGTGCAGGATCTGCTGCAGCGAGCCGATCGTGCCGACCTTGACCCGCGCGCCGCGCGGCAGCTCCGGGTGGTGCGCCTCGCTGCCCCAGTGGTAGCCGCGGCCGGGCGCCTGGGTCGCCCTGGCGAACGGCGAGCCGACCATCACGGCGTCCGCGCCGCAGGCCAGCGCCTTGCAGATGTCACCGCTGTGGGTCATGCCGCCGTCGGCCAGCACGTGCACGTACCGGCCGCCGGACTCGTCCAGGTAGTCCCTGCGGGCGGCGGCCACGTCGGCGATCACCGTGGCCATCGGCACCGCGACGCCGAGCACGACCGTGGTCGTGTGCCCCGAGCCGCCGCCGAACCCGGCCAGCACCCCGGCCGCGCCGGTCCGCATCAGGTGCAGCGCGGCCTGGTAGGTCGCGCAGCCGCCGACGATGACCGGCACGTCGAGCTCGTAGATGAACCGCTTCAGGTTGAGCGGCTCGGCCTGGCCGGAGACGTGCTCGGCCGACACCGTGGTGCCACGGATCACGAAGATGTCCACGCCGGCGTCGATGACCGACTTGTAGTGCCGGACGGTACGCTGCGGCGAGAGCCTGGCCGCCGTGGTGATCCCGGCCGCGCGCATCTCCTCGATCCGCAGGCCGATCAGATCTTCCTTGATCGGCTCGGCGTAGATGGCCTGCAGCCGGGTGGTCGCGGCGGGCTCGTCCAGTTCCGCTATCTCGGCGAGCAGCGGCTCCGGGTCCTCGTACCTGGTCCAGAGCCCTTCCAGATCCAGCACGGCCAGCCCGCCGAGACGGCCGATCTCGATCGCGGTCTTCGGCGACACCACGCTGTCCATCGGGCAGACCACCAGCGGCAGCTCGAACCGGTAGGCGTCGATCTGCCAGGCGATCGAGACTTCCTCAGGATCCCTGGTGCGCCGCGATGGCACCAGCCCGATCTCATCCAGCGAGTAGGCCCGCCGGCCACTCTTCCCCCGCCCGATCTCCATTTGCGTCACTGTGTAACCCCTACTGCCTTACTGCTGCCGCCCGGCGTAGTTCGGCGCCTCGACGGTCATCTGAATGTCGTGCGGGTGGCTCTCCACCAGCCCGGCCCCGGTGATCTGCACGAACTGAGCCTCCTGAAGCTCGGCGATGGTCCTGGCGCCGCAGTATCCCATCGCCGCACGCAGCCCGCCGGTCAACTGGGTAGCCACCGCGGCCAGCGGCCCCCGGTAGGGCACCTGCCCCTCGACTCCCTCGGGCACCAGCTTGTCCTCGGACAGCACATCATCCTGGAAGTACCTGTCCTTCGAGTAGGACCGGCCACCCTCCCGGCCGCGCATCGCCGCCAGCGACCCCATCCCCCGGTACAGCTTGTACTGCTTGCCCCCGACGAACACCCGCTCACCCGGGCTCTCCTCACACCCGGCCAGCAGCCCGCCCAGCATCACGGTGTCCGCCCCGGCCGCGATGGCCTTGGCGATGTCCCCCGAATACTGCAGCCCCCCGTCCCCGATCACCGGAATCCCCGCCGCCCGCGCCGCCAGCGCGGCCTCATAGATGGCGGTGACCTGCGGCACCCCCACCCCGGCGACGACCCTGGTGGTGCAGATCGAGCCCGGCCCGACCCCCACCTTCACCGCATCCGCCCCCGCCTCGACCAGTGCCTGCGCCCCTGCCCTGGTCGCCACATTCCCGCCGACCACGTCCACCTTGGTGTTCGCCTTGATCTGGGCGACCATTTCGAGCACTGGCTGAGCATGCCCGTGCGCGGTGTCCACTACCAGGAAGTCCACCCCGGCCTCGATCAGCGCCTGCGCCCGTCGCTTGGCATCCTCGCCCACACCCACCGAGCCACCCACCACCAGCCGCCCACCGGCATCCTTGGTGGCCAGCGGAAACTTCTCACTCTTGGTGAAATCCTTCACCGTGATCAGCCCGCGCAGCCGCCCGCCCGGATCCACCAGCGGAAGCTTCTCCACCTTGTGCCGCTTCAGCAGCGCCAGCGCCTCATCCGCCGCCGCCCCGACCGGCGCGGTGACCAGCGGCATCGGCGTCATCACCTCGGCGACCCGGCGCCCATGATCGCTTTCGAACCGGATGTCCCGGTTGGTGACAATGCCCAGCAAAATGCCGTCATCATCGGTCACCGGCACGCCCGAGATCCGGTAGGTCGCACACAGCGCCTCCACCTCGGCAACGGTCGCATCCGGACGGCAGGTCACCGGATTGGTGATCATCCCGGCCTCGGACCGCTTCACCATGTCCACCTGTTGCGCCTGTTCCTCAACCGACAGGTTGCGGTGCAGCACCCCCACGCCGCCCTGCCGCGCCATGGCCACCGCCATCCGCGCCTCGGTCACCGTGTCCATGGCCGAGGAGATCAGCGGGATCCGCAGCGTCAGCCGCGGCGTCAGCCGCGCCGTAAGATCAGCCTCGGACGGCATGACGGTGGAGTGCGCAGGCAGCAGCAGCACATCATCAAAGGTCAGCCCCACCGGAGCAAACTTGACCCCGTCGCCCATAGCGCCTCCCCGGCAGTTACAAGTGGATGCCGTCCATCCTAGGTGCCCCACCCGCTCCCACCGTCCGGCCACGCGGCGTGCGGTGGCGGGGGGCACCCACCCGGCTATCCGGCTGGTCGGCTGTCGCCGAACGCCGGCTATCCGACTGGGTGCCCCCGCTGACTGTCGCTTTAAAACATTTCATCGCTCCTGGCCAGCGGGGCCAGGTTGGCCGGATAGCGACGTTCGGCGCAGCCGATCAGTCGCAATCCGGACGGCCTGGCCCTGCCACCGGCAAGGTTAGAGAAGATCTAAGGCTCTGAGCCGACCTGTGCCACGCAGCCAGAACTGCCAGGGCCTGGTGGCACCTCCGGGCGACGAAGGCCGGGTGACGCGGTGTGGTGTGCCTACAGCATGGCGGTCGGCGGGCACGTGCACTCTGGGGCCGCTATGCGGGTGCCGGCCGCCTGGGCTGGCACCGGTGTGGGGTGGCCGCCCTGGCCCGCTATGCCAGGCGGGAGCGTGCTTGGGGGGCGAGCTGGCAGGCACGGAAAGGTTGTTGACCGGCCCTGTGGCTGCGGGCTGGCTGGCGCCGGGCCTGAAGTCGTGGGTGGTGCCGGCTGGAGCCGAATTGCCCGGCAGGCCTGCCCGGGCGGCGCTGGCTGGGACCCTGCGGGTGCCGGCTGGGACGCTTGGGGAGCTGGGGGGTGTGCTCCGGGCTGGGCGCTTGACGGCGGACGGCGGCGGCAGGGTTGCCGGGCCGGGTGCGTTATCCGGTGACGGGTGCCGACCGGGGGTGCGCACCTGGATGGCCGGCTGTAGCTGGGCGGACAGTGGCCTGACGGCGGTCCTTCCTCCGCTGGCTGGCCATGGTGGCTGGACGACGGCCACCAAGGCGATGGCAGCGGCGGCGGCGAGGCCGGTGACGAGTGCCCGGACTGGGATCGGCCAGAGCCAGCCGCTGCGCCGCCGTGCCGGAGCGCCCGGCTGGGCGGTGGCCGCCGGGGCGGGGCGGGCGGAAGGGTCTATGTCGTGGAGGAATGCGGCCAGCAGGACGGCGGCCGGGTCGCCGGGCGGGACGGTATGGCCGGCTGCGAGTGCGTTGAAGAGAGCCTCGGTCTGCCAGATCTCGTCGAGGCTGATGATCTGCCCTGGCCGTTCGGCGTCCGGCGGGGACTCCGGCGAGCGAGGAACTCGCGGGGGCCCACCGGACGGCCTGCGACCGCCCCGCGTTGTCAAGCTATCGACTCCCGTACCGCGATCGCCCGCAGCCGGGCAAGTGCCCGGTGCTGCGCTACCCGCACCGCCCCCGCTGACATGCCGAGCACATTACCGGTTTCCTCCGCGCTCAGCCCGGCCACCACGCGCAGGACCAGCAGTTCCCTGAGATGGCCGGGGAGCCGGGCGAGCAGTTCCCTGGCCCGCTGGGCCTCGATGTACGCTACCGCCATTTCCTCGGGGCCGGGATGCTCGTCCGGGCCATCGGGCAGATCCTCGGTCGGCACGGCGGACCTGGTCGCGCTCCGGACCGCGTCGGCGACCTTGTGCGAGGCGATTCCGAACACGAACGACGCGAACGGGCGGCCCATGTCCCGGTACCTGGGCAAGGCCGCCAGGACCGCGATGCACACCTCCTGGGCCACATCGTCGGCGATGTGGTAGTGACCCGAGATCCGGCCGAGGCGGGCCCGGCAGTACCGGACCACCATCGGCCGCACCTGTTCGAGCAGGCTCTCGATCGCGTCGGGCTGCCCGCGGACCGCCAGGTCGGTGAGGTCGCCAAGGCCGGTCGTGTCGCTTACCGCACGCGTAGTCATGCTCTCCCCCGGGAGCGTGCGCCCGGCAATGCATCCCTCCGTCACAAAGGCATGATGCCCAGGTAGACGACAACTATCGCTGCCAGGCCCAATAAAAACTCCAGTCCCAGCGCCGGTGCAGGCTCTGCCGTCGCCTGAATCCCCCGGCCGGCCGTGACGTTGAGCATAAAGACACCCCAGTCAGCTACCGATAGTAACTGACTGGGGTGTCCTTTGTGATCACCTAGGAGCACGCTCAGTGAGCGTGGCCGTGTCCATGGCTGTGCGAGTGACCGTGACCGGCCGGCGTCTCCTCCTCCGGCTTGTCCACGATAAGCACCTCGGTGGTGAGCAGCATGCCCGCGATGGACCCGGCGTTCTGCACGGCCGAGCGGGTCACCTTGACCGGGTCCATGACACCCTGGGCCAGCAGGTCGCCGTACTCGCCGGTGGCCGCGTTGAAGCCGCTGCCCTCGCTGAGGCCGGCCACCTTGGAGACGACAACCGAACCCTCGGCCCCGGCGTTCAGGGCGATCCACTTGCAGGGCTCGCTCAGCGCCTCGCGCACCACGCGCACGCCGGTCGCCTCGTCCCCGGTCCGGCCGAGGTCACCGAGGGTGGCCGCGACCTGAACCAGCATGGCGCCGCCGCCGGCGATGATGCCTTCCTCGATGGCCGCCCTGGTGGCCGAGATGGCGTCCTCGAGCCGGTGCTTCTTCTCCTTCAGCTCGACCTCGGTGGCCGCCCCGGCCTTCAGCACGCAGACGCCGCCGGACAGCTTGGCCAGCCGCTCCTGCAGCTTCTCCCGGTCCCAGTCGGAGTCGGTGTTGTCGATCTCGGTGCGGATCTGGCGGATCCGGTCCTGGATCGCCGCGTGATCGCCGGCGCCGTCCACGATCGTGGTGGTGTCCTTGGTCACCACGATCCGGCGGGCCCGGCCCAGCATGTCCAGGTCGGTCCGCTCCAGCTCCAAGCCCAGTTCCTCGCTGATCACCTGGCTGCCGGTCAGCACCGCCATGTCGGCGATCATGGCCTTGCGCCGGTCACCGAAGCCTGGCGCCTTCACCGCGACCACCTGGAGCAGGCCGCGGATCTTGTTGACCACCAGCGTGGACAGCGCTTCGCCGTCCACGTCCTCGGCCACCACCAGCATCGGCTTCTTGGCCTGGGCGACCTTCTCCAGGATGGGCAGGAAGTCGGACATCGAGGAAATCTTGCTGGAGTGCAGCAGCACGTAGGCGTCCTCGAGGACCGCCTCCATCCGCTCCTGGTCGGTGACGAAGTACGGGGAGATGTAACCCTTGTCGAACTGAAGTCCCTCGGTGAACTCCAGCTCCAGGCCCATGGTCTGCGACTCTTCGACGGTGATGACGCCGTCCTTGCCGACCTTGTCGAAGGCCTCGGCAATCAGGCTGCCGATGTTCTCGTCCTGGGCCGAGATGGTGGCGACGTGCGCGATGTCCTTCCGCTCGGTCACCGGGCGGGCTGCCTTCAGCAACCGCTCGGACACCTCCTGGGCGGCAGCGTCGATGCCCCGCTTCAGCGAGATCGGGCTGGCCCCGGCCGCCACCGAGCGCAGGCCCTCGCGGACCATCGCCTGGGCGAGCACGGTCGCCGTCGTCGTGCCGTCGCCGGCCACGTCGTTCGTCTTGGTGGCCACTTCCTTGGCGAGCTGGGCACCGAGGTTCTCGTACGGCTCTTCCAGTTCCACCTCACGGGCGACCGTGACGCCGTCGTTGGTAATGGTCGGGGCGCCCCACTTCTTGTCTATGACCACGTTGCGCCCGCGCGGGCCCAGGGTCACCTTGACGGCGTCGGCGAGGCGGTTCACGCCGCGCTCGAGCGAGCGCCGCGCGTCCACGTCAAATGCAATGATCTTGGTCATCCGGACCTCGGACTCCCATCCAAATTGGCTCTGTCAGGCATCATGCGACCGCCCCGGCCTGCCCGGTTCACGCAGAAGTGGTCACTTCCGGGGCCGGGCAGCCCGGGGCGGTAACTGCGGGATACGGCGCCGTCGACCGGACACCGCCCCGCCGTGTACTACTTCTCGATGATGGCGAGTACGTCGCGGGCAGAGAGCACCAGGTACTCCTCGCCGCTGTACTTGACCTCCGTGCCGCCGTACTTGCTGTACAGCACCACGTCACCGACTTTGACATCCATAGGGACCCGCTTGGCACCGGCGTCGTCGAAACGGCCGGGGCCCACCGCAAGGACCTCACCCTCCTGGGGCTTCTCCTTGGCGGTGTCCGGGATTACCAGACCGGATGCCGTGGTCTGCTCCGCCTCAAGCGGACGGACCACGATCCGGTCTTCGAGCGGCTTAAGAACAACTTTGGTGGCGGTCGTCACGATCTGACCTCCCCCTCCGGAAAGGCTTATGAGACATGGGTTGAGAGGCGACCATGGCGGCCTGCCGTCGCGGGTGCCAGACCAACCTTGTCGCATTAGCACTCTACACGATCGAGTGCTAGTCCCGAACACTATCCAGGCCACGCGGTCCCGTCAACACGACGGGCTGCGCGCCTGCCCAGGTTCCCCCC
>Ga0070733_10003186_pt1 | contig 11306 bp, 7 predicted proteins | sample Coa_R1_9_FD_66450 | JGI IMG/M metagenome (GOLD analysis project Ga0070733, IMG submission 66450) | Surface soil microbial communities from Centralia Pennsylvania, which are recovering from an underground coalmine fire - Coalmine... | ecosystem: Environmental > Terrestrial > Soil > Unclassified ... | reverse complement strand
CCGGAACAGCAGAGCATGCAGCGCCTGCTGGCGACGGACCGCCAGGCATATTATGCGGCCGCGCCGGGCGGCGGCGCGGGGCACCTGATTTTCTTGCGCGGCGCCACCTTGATGGCGCAACCTTTTGACCCAGGCAAAATGGCGCTGAGCGGCGAGCCTGTGGCCATCGCCGACGGAGTGGACTCCTACACCAGTTCTTTTCATGGCCTGTTCTCCGTATCGGACACAGGAACGCTGGTTTACCGGGCAGGCACAGGCTCACAAACCGTCCTCATATGGTTCGATCTCCAGGGCAATCCGGCGGGCACGCTGGGTGACCCAGGCTACTATGCGAACCCGGCCATTTCTCCGGACGGCGCCCGCGTGGCTGTCGCGATGGGCCCGGCGTCGAACCGGGACATCTGGATTTTGGATGTGGCGCGCGGCACCAGCACGCGTTTCACCTTCGATCCCGCCAGCGACGATTATCCAGCGTGGTCGCCGGACGGCAAATACGTCGCGTTCAGTTCCAATCGCGGGGGAACGATGGACCTGTATATCAAGCCCTCCGACGGGTCCGGCGAAGAAAAGCTGCTCTTGCACACCGATGAAATGAAGATCGATGCGCGGTGGACCAAGGACGGGCGCTTCCTGCTGTTCGACAGCGCGGGCCTGGCGACTGCCCAGGACCTATGGGCCTTGCCGATGGTTCAGGCCGGGGCCAAACCGGTTTCGTTATTGATGACACCGTTTGTGGAGGCAGTGCCCAAGGTGTCGCCGGACGGGCGTTGGCTGGCCTATACGTCAAGTGAATCGGGGGCTGTCGAGACCTACGTCCGCCCCTTCACGCCCGATGCTCCTGCCGGTACGGGAGCGAAGTGGCTGGTATCGAAAGGCGGCGGAGCCCTTCCCGTATGGCGCCCGGATGGTAAGGAGTTGTTCTACCTCTCGCTGACCACCCAGGTGATGGCCGTGGACATCGACGCCAGTAAGGGATTCCAGGCAGGTACTCCGCGGCGCATGTTCGCCTCTCCTGTGTTGACGGCGCCCACGGTGAGATGGGATGTGTCGCCCGACGGCAAGCGCTTCCTGTTCGCTGCGCCGCCCAGCTCCAATCACGTGATCCCATTTACCGTGGTCCTCAATTGGGCCGCGGGGCTGAAGAAGTAGGTCCGTTCCCCGGCGCTACTGCGCCTTACACGAGAAATTCGCCGCGTCGTTGGTGCTGCCGACGCCCTTGTAGACGGCCACTTGCGGATAGGGGCAGAGCGGGCGCGTCATGTCGACAGTGCCGCCGGTGACGTGCGAAGCAAGGATGGCCTCGGGAGCCTGGCCGGATTCGCGCCAGCGCTCGATCACTCCCATTTTGTTGAACTGATCGGGACCGATGCCGCCGCCGCAATGCGCCATCCCCGGCTCCATGTAGAGACGCATCCAATCGTCCTGCTTCTTGCCCATCTTGGCGAGCACGGACTCGTAATACAGCACCGTGTGCTCGGGCGGAATGGTGGAATCGTACCAGCCATGGTAGAGCAGCAACTTCCCGCCGTGCGCTTTGAAGGCCGATAGATCGTACGTGAGAACGTCGATGCCGGCTTTATCAGCCTGCGCCACTTCGGCGTCGAGATCGAAATTGTGCCAGTCATAGTCCTTGTCCTGATGACCCAGGATGCGAATTACGTCCCAAACGCCGCCCGGTCCCGTGGGAACGCTGCGAAGTGATCCGACATTGAGCTCCGTACCGGCCGGATAGCCGGTCCAAATGACTTGACCCTTCTTGGTCTTGACGTCGCCGAAGACGATCTTCACGGTCTCCAACTGGCCCGGAGTCAGACACGACGGGCCATCCGCGCCCTTGCACAGCAGTGCGGCGGGATCGTAGTGGCACTTTTCGGGATTGCTGATGATGCCGTCTTTCACGCCGTCGAGCGCATCGCATGCGTTCATCACCGCGGTGTGCAGAGCCTCGATCTTCGGCTGCGTGAGCGGCGCATTGTTCTTCATTAACTCGAGCGATCGCTCCACTCCGGCCGCGTGCAGATGCACGTGAGGGTTCGCGGGAGCGCCCGCCGCGACAGCGTCGAAATCGTCGGGGAAGCGGGTTACCTCGACGAGCCCCTGTCGTCCGCCGGTGGAGCAGCCGTTGTAATAGGAGTACTTCGGACCCTTGCCATAAAACGCCGTGACGATCAGTTTCGCTTTCACGACGGTCTCATGCATGGCGCGATACGCGAAGTCGGTGATCTTTTCGGGGTGGCCGAGCCCGAACATGCCGCCTCCGCCGGCGTCGTTGGAGCGATGTCCCGTGTCGTTGGAAGCGGCGGCATAACCTTCACGCAAAGCCGCTGCCATTGCTGGATAGCTGACGGTGCCCGCCCATCCGCCGTTGCCGACCACTTGAAGTTTCCCATTCCAGTTTTCGGCCGGAAGGAATACCGCGGCTTCGATGTGCGAGTCCGTCGACGGAGTCAGCACCATGAGCACGCGGCAGTAGGCCGGCACGGATGCGGGAGGCTGCGCGGCGCCTCCCCGTCCTCCAGCGGCAGCGCCTCCGCCAGCACCACCGCGTCCACCTCGACCCGCCGGAGCTGCCGCAGCCACCGCTGCAGTTGGTACGGGAGCCGCGGCCGGAGCCGCAAATGGGCCCGCCGCGACGAACTGGATCGAGGTAATGGTCGTATCGGGAAGCGAGAGCTTCAATTGATCGCAAGTAGTTTGCGCGTACGTGAACGTAGCCGCCAAGGGCAGAGCAAAAAGCGCATACAGTCTGGACATCGGGGTCTCCTCTTACACCTAGCTACTCTACACGCAAAACCGCCGGTGTGCGCGGCCTGCTAAGCCGCGACTGTTACGGAGGCGGCGCTCTACCGCAGCACTGCCCCAGAATATTGAGTGAGTCGTTACCGCTCCTTCACGATCGCGGCTCAGCACGATCCACAAGTATACTGACGGAAAGGGCCCGCCTTCCATGCTCGATATTCTTGTTTACGCCGACTCACTCACCTGGGGAATCATTCCTGACACCAGGAATCGGCTGCCCTTCGAAGCGCGCTGGCCGGGTGTGCTCGAGAGCTGTCTGCGTGACTCCGGTAAGAGCGTGCGCATCATCGAAGACTGCTTGAACGGCCGCCGCACGGTTTGGGAGGATCCCTTCAAGCCCGGCAGAAACGGCTTGCAGGGTTTGGCTCAACGGATCGAGATCCACAGTCCTTTGGCGCTGGTAATCCTGATGCTCGGCACCAACGACTTTCAGTTCTCGCATGCGCACAATAATGCCTGGGCGGCGGCGCAGGGCATCGCGACGCTGGTGAATGAAATCCGGAACGCGCCGATCGAACCGGGAATGCAGGTGCCTCCCGTGTTGATCGTGTGTCCGCCCCCGATCCTTTCGCCCAAGGGTGCGATCGCACCCAAGTTCTCCGGCGCCGAGGAGAGGTGTCGAGGACTCGCGGCTGCTTATCGCGAAGTCAGTTCGAAACTTGCGTGCCATTTCTTCGACGCAGGAAGCGTGACGCCCGCAAGCCGCGTCGACGGTATTCATCTCGACGCCGGTCAGCACATCATTCTTGGCGAGGCGCTGGCGCCGCTGGTCGCGTCAATACTGCCGGTGTAAAGACGGTAGAAAGACGCTCACTGACTGGTCCATGACGCCTTCAGCGCCGCTCGATCCACCTGCTTGCCTCTGAGATACACCTTGGCGATCCGCCGCGTATTGGCGATGTTCTCCAGAGGATTCGCGTCGAGCACAATGAAGTCGGCACTCTTGCCCGGCTCCACCGTGCCGAGCTGATCGAGCTTCAAGATCCCGGCCGAAGTCTTGGTCGCGGCCACAATCACTTGAGCCGGCGTCAGGCCGGCCATGACCATGTCGGACAGTTCCTCGTGATCGGTCCAGCCCACTCCGGTCGAGGAGTCGGTGCCGAAGCCGGTCCGCACGCCCGCATCGTAAAGCCGCTTCAGGTTGCGCGCTTGGACGCCGTAGAAGTCGTTGGCCTTTTTCACGGCGTCCGGAGTGCGGCTGGCGAGGGCGTCCTGCATCTTCTTGACCTCGGCGGGAGGCACAGTCTCACTCAACCACGCCGGGTCTTGCAACGCGGTTCCGATATCCGGCAGGGTCGGAATGACGAAGACGTTGGGCCGCTCCTTCATCATCCGCACGAATTCGTCGTCGATATCCTTGTCGCGAACGCCGTGGGCGAAGCCGTCGATTCCCGCACGCAGCAATTCCTTGGCGTCGGCCAGATAGTAGATGTGCGCGACCACTCGCAGATCGTGCTTGTGCGCCTCATCGATGATGGCGCGATACAAAGGCGGCGTCAGCTTGGGCACGGTTCCGTTGCGATCGTCCACCCAAATCTTGACCCAGTCCACTTTCTTGGCGGCCAATTCCTGGACCGCCTTCCGGCCATCCGCTTCGGTGTCGATGCCGTAGGCCACGGGCTGCCAATATTCCCGCCCCGGACCCGCCTTGGGCCTGCCCATCCCTCGTCCGGAGGTGAGGAACAAAGCTGCGTCGGCGATGGGCTCCGCGCGAACCTGGTACGGTGTCTCGCCCGGATCGATGCCCATGCTCTGCGTCGCCGCAACCCCGTAGTAGGCCAGGCGATGCAGGTGATCGATCAGGTTCTCGCGGCTGTACGTGTCCGCGCCCATCTGGCCGGTCTTGACGATCTGCCAGCCGAGGTGAGTGTGCGTGTCGATCAGCGCCGGCATCACCGTCTTCCCGGTCAGATCCACGCGACTCGCACCCGCTGGAACCTGAAGTTGCCCCTTCTTGCCGACCATCGTGAACTTGTTGTTCTCGATCACGAAGGCGGAATCTTCGACGGGCGCGCCGCCGTCGCCGGCGATCAGCCGGGCGCCTTCGAACAAGACCGGGCCTCCCGCCGCCGGAGACAGCTCCGTCTTCGAGGAGCAGGCCGCAAGACCCAGCAGCAGACACACCAGCGCGCAACGCATACGGTCTCCTTACTTTCCAGGCAAATGCTCGACGTCCCGGTTGTTTTCGTTGCAAATGAACTCGATCAGTTCGGTGTCCGGCAACAGATGCACAGCTTCGCGCACGGTCCACGGCTTGGTGTAGGCTTTGGAATCGTCGATGGTGATTTCAATGTCCATATGCCCGAAATCCACGCGGTCGAAGCGCTCCGTGACGTGCAGAGCGTCGGTGGAGGGCTTGCCTAACTGATCCAGCCAAGCCTTGCCATTGAAGCCGCGAGTGTCGACCACCAAGGCATCGCCCTCCCATTTGCCGGTGGAATAACCCATCCAGGTCGGATTCAGGTCCGGAGCCAGTGACCGGCCGTCCATGAAGATCTGTCTCCACAGATTGAAGGCCTCGTAGACCACTACGATGAACCCCGGCGCCTGGACGATCTTCCACGGCGCGGGAGCGGCATTGATCTTGGGCACGCCCTGCGGCAGACAGTTTGCGTCGGGGTCTTCTTTGGAATGCGATCCGTCCTCGCGTTGCTCGTACAGAGTCTTGGCCCACGGTTGGAAAGGAACGTCGCCCGGTTTCAGGTCGGCGGCGATGTCGCGAACATACTTGTTGGCGCTTGGCTCCCAGATGCCGGAAAGGTCGGGATGGCCGTCGGCGGCGCGAGGAGCAGGCGCGGAAAGATTGGGCTTGCCGTCCGCGGTTCGCGGGATGCCCTTCGACGGCAGGTTCACCCACTGCGCGCTTGCAGGCACGGATAGCATTGCGAGTGCCGCCGCCATATAGAGACGATTACTGCCGTACTTGGGCATTTTGGTATTTGCGATTATACACTGGCCGCCGCGCAGGTGGAGCGGCCCTTAGCCGTCTGCTATCCTCAGACCCATATCCGCGCGGACCTCGAGCCATGCCCGATAGCGAACGCGAGCAGCAATTCCTCCAAGCCGAACATCTGGTCGAGCTGCACAGCTCCGAGCTCAAGAAAGAGCTGCGCCTCGGCGATCTGGTCCTGTCGCAGATGCTCTACATCACGGGACTGATCTGGCTCGGAACCGCCGGCAAGGTGGGATCGTCCCACATCATGTACTGGATCCCCGCCGTCTTACTGTTTTATATTCCGTCGGGCATCGTGGTAGTCCATCTGAACCGGGAGATGCCGCTGGAAGGGGGCCTGTATCAGTGGGCGAAGCTGCGTTTTGGCGATGCGGCCGGGTTTCTGGTGGCCTTGAATCTATGGGCCACCGTGGTTCTGATCCTGGCCGCAACGGCCTCTCAGATCGCCGACAATCTGGCCTACGCCGCGGGACCGTCCGGCGCCTGGATGGCGGAAAGCAAATCTTTCACGCTGGCGCTGGGAGCGCTCATGATGGGCGGATTGATGCTGGTGGCCGTACGAGGTCTGGCCATCGCAAAATGGATTCATAACGCCGGCGGCTTTGTCCTGCTCATCATCCTCGCGGGACTGATCCTGTTCGCACTTCCGCGCTGGCTCAGTGGCGGAGCGGCCGTCGCTCCGGTGACGCTCTCCTTCCCCGCAGTATCGCTGCGGAACCTGAACCTTCTGGGCAAGATGGGCTTCGGAGCCTTCTGCGGGTTCGATGGGGCGGCCATCTTTTCGGGAGAATGCCGCGATCCGGATGCAGCCCGAACCATACGCCGCTCGGTTTGGCTGGCAGCGCCGATCATCGCGGCCATCTATATTCTGGGCACGGCCAGTGTTCTGGTGTTCACGCCGCCGGGCGAAATCGACCTGATTTCCCCCGCCATGCAGGCGCTGAGCCGGGGCGCCCACGCCATGGGAATCGCATTCGTGGCTCCCGTTGCGGTGGCGCTCATCATCTGCAATCTGGTTGGAACGGCTAGCGTCTACTACAATGCCGTGATCCGCCTGCCAATGGTGGCCGGATGGGATCATCTGCTGCCCGCGTGGCTCAGCCGCCTGCATCCGCGCTTCAAGACTCCAGTGGGCTCCATCGTGTTTATCGGCCTGCTGACTTTGGGCTTGATCCTCCTCGGCAACCTGGGAGTGGGCGCGCAAGAGGCGTTCCAGCTGTCCAACAACGCGGGCATCATTTGCTGGGCGCTCGCGTACCTTGTGATGTTCGCGATTCCGCTGGTGGCCCCAGGCGAGAAGCCTTCCTGGGGCGTGCGCGCCGCGGCCGCTTCCGGCTTCTCGATGACCCTGCTGTACGTGGTCTTGTCGATTTTCCCAATCATTGACGTGACGAATGCGGCCTCCTTCACGGCCAAAGTGAGCGGCGTCGTGATTGGCATCAACGCCGCGGGCGCATCGTATTTTTGGCGCGCCAGCAAGCACAGGAGAGCGCTTGCCCCGATCCTTTGATCTTCTCGCCGTTGAAAAAGATCGCCCGAGTGGCCTGCGGCTCAGCGGCCTTCAAGACGCGCGATCAACGCGGATTGCTCTTTTACCAGCGCTGCGTGCGACTCGAGTTCCTTTCGATGGGATTCCGCCTGAGCCACCCAGAACTTCCTTGCTCCTTCGATCTCCGCAATCCACTCGGATTGCTCTTTGACCATGGCGACGTGCGATGCGAGTTCCCTGGCAAGAGTCTCCGACTGCGCCTTCCAAAACCGCCCCGCCTCCGCATAGCGCGTCAAAACAGCCGCCTGTAGGGGAAAATAGCCTTGAGATTCACCGGACCGGCAGAGTTCAATCAGCACGGGCAGCCACGCCTCGGTAGTAATCGGGTTCGCCGGGGCGCGGAGGGCAGCGGCAATTTGCGCAGCTACGCCGCGCAACTCGGATGGAGCATCGCAAGGGCGAAAGCTGAAGTGCGCGCAGCGGTTGAGTTCGTCGAAGGCAGCCGCGGCTTCCGGGAGAATGGCCGCAAAGATTTCAGCAGCCTCCTCATGGATGCACAGTCGAGTGAATTCCCGTTCTTCAAACACGGGTGCAGCGAAGCTCGGCCCGGCGGCGGACAGGCCCAGGAATTGCGCCAATATAGCGCGCAGATCTCCGGGATTCAAAAACGCATTTTGCGTATATATCACCAAACTCTGGCGAGGCCGTTCCTGGACGATGCTCAGAATTCGATGGTGATATTCGGTATAAGCGCGAAAGATCTCCTTGACATCAATCAGCATATCGATGGTCACGACGCGCTTGAGATAAGAGTATAAAATCTCCAGAGGATGCCGCAGGGGGATAATCAGCTTTGATTCCGGCAGGAGCTCCAGCCAGAACCTGATGAAATGAACCGTGCGTGGGTCCTTCCATCCCCACAGCCCCGGTCTTGCGAGACGCCGCAGAATGCGCAGCGCCCCTTCCCCCTCGGCGGCCGTGAGATCCGCGAGCGGCAGCAGCCTGCCAGTCATGCTGTCCCAGTCGCGCGCTCCTCTCAAACGCCGGAGCAGTCCCTGATGGAACGCGACGATTTCCGAATCCTCAAAATAGCCTCGTGGGTTTTCCGCGGAAGGAGGGATTAGGTTTGATCCTAAATCGACGCCATTTGAACCGAGAAAGCTGGAAAGATAAGAGGTGCCGCTTCGGCCCATTCCCAGTATGATCACGGGCGTCCCTGGGAATTGCATTTACTTACAATGATTACGTGGTCTAGCGGAATAAGTCAACCGCTCTTTGGCTTACCTCGCTAGGTCAGAGGGCGCGTAATCCGGCCTGTCGCGAATTTTGCTCGGGCACGTGTACACCGCGCCGAATTTATCCTCGTCTTAAGGTTAAATATGCCGCTTCCACAAACTGGTCCGTGGTCCAGGCGCCGGAGGTCGCACCATAGAGCGGATCGTAATCCATTGTGGGCTTTGCCGCCTTCACCTGCTCCAGCGTCATGCCCTTCTTGACCATTTCCTGAATGCGGTTACGGATGATCGTAACCATATCGCGATATTCGGTCACGTCGGCTTCGTCGCATAGGCGTCCATGCCCGGGAATGACGTAGGTGCCGCCTTCCTGTTTATCGGCGGGCACGGTCAGATCCAGAATTCGATTCAGCGCGTCGACAACTCCGTTGATGCTCCCGCCATTCTTAACCTCGATCACCGGATAGAGGCGCGGCGAAAAGATTTCTCCCGTGCTGATTACGTCCGAGCGGCGGAAGAACACGAGGCTGTCGCCGTCGGTGTGCGCGGCGTTGGGGTGAAATAGCTGCACGGCCTCGCCGTCGAAAAACAGGTCCTTCTGCTCCGTGAAAAACGTGTCCTTGGGCCAGCCATCCGCCGGGATCGGAGTCTCTCCAGCCGCGGGCGAGCTCAGATGCGTCGCCACATTTTCATGCGCGATGATGGTCGCGGGCCAGCCGGCGTTGAATCCGGCCACATTACCGCCGGTGATGGTATTTCCGAGCTTGGAAAGTTTCTCGTTACCGCCAACGTGATCCAGATCCGCGCTGGTGTTGAGGATGTAGTGGATCGGTTTATCGGTAATCGTGCGAATCGCCGCGATGACCTGGTCAGTCACTCGATCGTACTTCGAGTCCACCAGCAGGACGCCGTCCTTGCCCACCTGCACGGTCATGTTCGCTCCTCCGCCCACCAGCATGTAGATATTCCCCTGGACGGGAAGCACGTGGATCTGATCGTCTTGCGCGGGAGGACTCACAACAGAGGCCGGCGTGGATGTCACGCGCACATTCAGCCGGTACTCCGGATACATGGTGGCGGCGCCGCCGCGAGCGGCCACCTCTGGAACCTTGTTGCGCGTCGCGAACTCAGTCAGGTAGGGATTCGCTCCCGGCAGATAGGCCGGCACCACACCCTTATCGCGCGCCACTTCGTCGACGACCTCGCACGGATATGGATCGATCTGCTGATGCAGGTTCATCACGAAGTCCGTCGAGCGGACAAATGGCTCGGTCAAATACACGGGATCGCTGACGATGCTGACCAGCGTGAGGTGGTCGCCATGCCTGATCCAATGCTCAGTCAGAGTCGCGCGATCACTGCGGGGGATTCCATTGCGCCTGATCCAGCCGATCTTGAGATGGGTAGTGGTGACCGTCAGAATATCTCCGTCCCATTTGCCGGTGGAGAAACCCTGCCAGGTGTGGGCCGCGTACTCGGGCGGATGAGGCCGGTCATCCATGTAAATGGTTCGCTCCGTCGCCTGCCACGAGATATGCGTGTGCCAGGCGATGACCTGCTGAGTGGCGGGATCCACTTCCTTCCACAGACGCAGGTTCGCGGGGCCGCGCGGACCGTAGTCAGCCGGATGAGGTTTGCATTGATGCTCGGGCAGCGTCAAAATATCCGAGTCATAGATGTCACCGCGTGCGCGCGCGGAGTCGTTGATGGGGAGACCCAGGTAATCGCCGATCTCCGGGCCGGGGATGCGCTCCGGCTGATCCTCGTGAAACTGCGGCGCCCATTCGCCCGATAGATCCAGTTGCGCCAACGCCGGAACGGTAAAGAGAGCCGCTCCAATCAGAACAGCCCAGCGCCTTGCGGTGGTCATCGCATACCCCCAATTTCCTTCAGGATCGGCCGGTGCTCTTCATAATCAAGTTGATATCGTCTGGATTAATCAGGTCCGGCACGGTCCATCCATCCAGATCATACTCCGCCATGCACTGCTCCGCGAAGCCTTTGTAGCGCGCCGACTGGCCCAGCAGATCCGCCACCATCAGGACTTCAAAGCGAATGCTCTCGTGGCTCCCGAAGTAGTTGCGCTCGTACAATTCATGACGGCCTCCGAACTCGGTGCCCATGGCGTCCCACATCAGCTTCATGAGTTTCACTCGATCAACCGCCGTGTATCCATTCGACCCGCGCACAAACTGATCCAGATAGGGCCGGATTTCCGGATTCTTGAAATCCGCAGCGTGCGACGGCAGATAGATCAGCGCACTGGCCATTACGTTCTCGACGATCTCCTTGAGCTTCGGATACAGAGTGCTGGCAGCGACTCGATACGCCAGGCCGTAGTCGAGATTGGGCAGCACGTAGCCCGGAGTCCACGGCGTAGTGGCGCGAGCCATCGCGTCCGTCAGCCCCCAAAACAGGTTGCGCCACGCCAGCACCTCGCCCACCTGCGCCTGCACTCCGCGGAATTCCTTGGTGCCGGTGGCTTCCACGCCCTTGAGCAGCAAGCCCGCGATGAAGTCGAGCTTGACCGCCAACCTCACGCAGCCGTGAAACATGAAGCGCGGCAGAAATCCGGAGCGGGGGAAAAAGTTGTTGACCTTGTCGATGTCGCCGTAAGCGAAGACGTTCTCCCAAGGCACCAAAACCTTGTCGAAGACCAGAATGGAATCGTTCTCGTCCAGGCGGCTGGAGAGAGGATAGTCGAACGGGCTGCCGACGGCGGTCGCGGCCATTTCATACGAAGGCCGGCAGAACAGCTTTACGCCGGGCGCATCCGTGGGCACGATGCAGACGAAGGCGAACTCCTTGGTCTTGATGGGCAGCGCTCCGT
>Ga0070733_10003183_pt1 | contig 11312 bp, 6 predicted proteins | sample Coa_R1_9_FD_66450 | JGI IMG/M metagenome (GOLD analysis project Ga0070733, IMG submission 66450) | Surface soil microbial communities from Centralia Pennsylvania, which are recovering from an underground coalmine fire - Coalmine... | ecosystem: Environmental > Terrestrial > Soil > Unclassified ... | reverse complement strand
CACCACGAAGGTACCGGCGAATCCTAACAGCGTCATCAGAAGCAACGAAGTCCACGCGAGGCCAGGCAGATCTCTCTCTTCGCCGGCTCCCAGCTTTTTCGCGACAAGTTGCGTAAGGGCGCGCCCGATTCCAAGGTCGAATAAACTTGCATAACCAATGAGAGCCCAGACCAGCGCCAGTACGCCGAAACGATCCTTACCGAGTCCACGAATCAGGATGGGGATTGAGAAAACTGCGACCAGTAACGGTGCGCCGCCGCCGACCAGATTCCACACCACGTTTCTGGCCAGAAGACGCCCGTGGAGCAGAGGATGGTTTTTCGCAGCGGTCTCAGTCATGGGAGATGTCGGCATCTGATGCCGGGCCGCTGCCGTGCCCGTTGCGCGCGATCCAGGGAACCTTCGCTTTCAATGTGGAAACCACTTCCCGGGCAAGAATCTTGCGTGGATCCTGGGGGTCTGAAGTGTGCCAGGTCGCCGAACCCACGACCCAGGCAATCGAGGCGCAGAACACCAGGAAGCCTCCCAGGGCTGTGAGCAGCAACCGCGGAGGAGAGGATTTTTTCTCCGGAACCTTCGGCTGGTCCAGGACTTTGACGCTGGGAGTCTCTTTGGCTTCCTGAATTTTGGCCAGTTCATACTGCTGGGTCAACAGTTCGTAAACGGTTTCCTGGATTTTCGCGCGCCGGTAGTAGTCCGCATACTTGACCCCCAGCAACGGCAAGTTGCGAAGGCTTGGGTAAGGCATATCGATCGATCGCCCGTCCAGAGACGCAGGCGTGGTTCCGGAATCGCCAGAGGCATTCGATTCAGCCGGCGTGTTTTTCGCTCCTCCCAGCCTTTCCAGATCTCGCCGCAGTTCACCGACCCGGGCGTTAAGGGAACGAACTCGGGGATTGCTATCGGAATAAATCTGACGCAAGCCCTGCAGTTCGGATTGCGCGACGATAAGTTCTCCGGCGAGGGTTCCAGCAGCGTCCAAGGCTGCCTTCCCCATGGTCTGAATATCAACAGTACCGTTCTGGCTGGAAAACTGGGCCAGACCGTTGGAAGCGTCATCGAGTTCCCGCTTGGCCACCGTCAGCCGCTCCTCGAGGAACACTCGCTCCCGATGTGCGGACGAGGTTGAGAGTTCGGCGATCAGCGAATTCAGCTGGTCGACGTAGGCCCGGGCAAGGGCTGCGGCACGCTCCGGGCTGCGATCCGTCACGCTGATGCTGATGATGCCGCTCTTGCGATCTTCGGAAATAGTGGTGTGCCCGTCGAGAGCTGCGCGCGCATCTTGGTCCAGACGCGAGCCATAGACCTTCTTCAAGTCGAATTGCTCGACCAGTCGGGATTGGGCCGCATCGCTCCGCAGAATACCGACAAACAGCGCACCCGTACTGTTCAGACCCAACAAGTCGACCGCCATCGATCCCAGGCCGCCCGCGCCTTTTGCGGCCAGAGATGCCATCATGGCAAGACCTGAATTCGCCTGCGAATCAGGCGGCATCAACTGCGCGGTCGAGGTGTAGGACTTGGGAATCATGAACGCGAACAACCCTGAGAACAGCAGGCCAATCGCAGTGGCACGAATCAGAAACTGACGATGATCCCAGAGCAGGCGGATTTGATCCGCTTGCCGAGCGCGCCGATCCTGCAAGGGGATTTCCTGGAGCGATGGCTCGTCGCGAAGCGGATTCGGTTTGGTGGCGGTCAGACTCATTGAAACTGGTCTCTCGATTCTCTTCAAAGTGCCTCGCGGATCTTAGCTACTTCGTATCGGTGTCAGCACCTCAAACTCCCGCGGAGAAGCTGATCGGTAGCGTTCAATCCTAATTTGCGCGGGTTCTTGCCGGCCTTTACTTTGCCCGGGCCCGGGGCCAATAGCCGAGTTGAAGCGAGGCCAACACGTTCCCCTGTCGATTGGCTGCAAGCAGTGGAATCTGCCAGCTTTCGTACTGGATCGTACCTGTGAGTCGAAACCCCGACTTCAGCAAGAAATCTGTGTTGACAGCGACATCGTTCTGCGTCCCGCCTTGCGGCAGGAATTGGCGATCGACTTTCCGGTGCCGAAGTTCGATTCCGATTCTTTTCGTGGAGCTGAGCCAATACGTGCTCTGTAGCGATTCTCCTTGTGCCGCTCGTCCCAGCCATGTGCCCATCAGTTCGCCGTTGTTGGTGTATCCGTTGACGTATTGCGAATTGCTGTAGTAGCAGCCGTTGCAGGTTGGGAAGTTGATCGGACTCGTCGTCCCACCCTCGATTCTCAAGTCAGCTTTGGCAAACTTCGGAACTCTGGCAAGATACAGCCCGCTCTGAAACGCCGACTTGTACGGACGGTTTATCGGAGAGATCTCGTCTTCCTGAAAGGCGTCGCCATAGAAGCTGAGCCAATCGCGCAACTTGGGGAGCCGGTAAGTGAAATCCAGCGCTGCGCGTCCGTCGCCCAGCGATGCCCCGTTCACGTGGACTGCGAACGTGCTTTGGAACAAGGTCTTAACGGTCAAGGGATTTTGAGGTCCACCGTAAAGCGTTGTCTTGGACGCGCTGACTTCTAGGTTCGGCGTGAACTTAAAACTGATTTTGCCGCCGCTGAGAAACGGTTGTAACCCCAGGACTTTTCCGTACTGGCCGATAACAGTGGGGTTGAGGGAACCTTCTAATGCCGAGTTGTTAATGAACTGCTGTCCAGCGACCTGGCCGAGAAAGACCTCCATGCGAATATCCCCGAGCAGCCCGAGAAACGAAGGAAGACGAAACGGGCTGACCCGGCTGATGCGGAACATCTTGTTCAGCGGTTCGGCGTTGTTGGTGAAGAGCATCGCGCCCTGTTCTCCCGGTCCCCACCACAGACTTTGCCTGCCAAAAGAAATCTGCCAGTTGGCCAGAGTCATCCCCACATATGCGTCCAGAAGCTGAAATCGGCTAATCGCTGCGACTGGCATCGAGGGCGGGTTGGGAGGCAGACCGTCCGCATTGCTGATGAAACTCAGCGCCGCCGGAGACAACGAAGGGGCCGAGGGCGCCGACTGGTATTCCCCGCGTGCGTAGATCACGAACGGACCGGCTGTGGTCCACCCCGAGGCCCCCGATACACTGTTGAAACCGGCCTGATATGGTCTGCCGTAATCGTTGAGAAACGTTTGGCCAAAATGCTCGTTGTCCGTAAGCGGTTTGCCCGATATGCCCAAGCCTCTGGCATAAACAGATTCAACCTGAGCGTGAACATTCTGTTCGCCCTCGGTATCGTTGACTTCGCCGTCAAACTCGCGCGAGAGTGACTCGTAAAGTTGTTGGACTTCCACCGGGCCGTCCGCGCCAGGCTGGCGCTCCGAGGCTTCGCTCAACAGTCGCGCACACTCGAGCCGAGTCCACGGACGCAGCCCGAGAATCGCCGTTTTGATGTAACCCATGGCCGCGAGGCGTTCCAGCGCTGGGTAGATCCAGCTATCCAGGGGAACGTACGGTGAACCCATGTAAGACGGTCTCTGCATGGTGGATTCGCTCACGTATTCGCGGGGCGACTCCCATGATCCGCCCCCGATTTCGGCATCGTGGCGCCGGCGGTAAACGCTTTGCGAGGTTAAATATCCCAGTAGGCTGCCCACGAGAACATCCGCAGGAAAATGCTCACGGCTCCGAACCCTCGAGAGACTGACTGCCGAAGCCATCCCGTAGGCGAACAGCGATGGCAAGGTGCCAGGATACTCATGAGCGATTACTCCTGCAATGGACCAGGCTGCAGCGGCATGTTCCGAGGGAAACGACGTGCCCCCATTGAAGAAGGATCCGCTCCCGTTGCCCTCGTACGGGCGCTGGCGTCCGAGGGAGTACTTCAGAACTTCAGCCGTGACCAGGCTGTCCACAGCTGCCTCGCCTGCAAGAAATCCCGTCTCACGCCAGCGCTCGTTGTGCGCCGGATAGCTGAACAGATAAAGTCCTGCGCCAACGCCAGCCAGGCTTGCTACACCAAGGTCAGAAACTGTTTTGTAGTGGTGTAGGGTCGCGGAATTCTGCGGAAGAGAGGCGCTGTATTGGCGATCCGTCGCAAAAAGGCCGGTCGCAAGTCCGCCTAGAGGTACCAGCCAGGTTGCGTCGGATAAGCGCATTCGAAACGGACTCGTCCAAATGTTTTTCTGGTCGTCCACAAAATCTTTCAGGTGCCCGGAGAAACCGGATCTTGCGTAATCGGAGGACCCGTCGCTCAAGCCCGGAATCAGTGGTTTGATCGCAGACGTTTTTTTCGCTTGGGAAATCGTAGCGGGAGCATCCATAGACTTCTGGTTGATCCCGTCTTGCGAGCGAGCGCTGGAGGCCGATAAAAAGGCCATTCCAATAGCCAGAAATGTCGCTTCAAATCTCGTTTGTTTTCGCAAGCCTGGGGCCCCGGTGCTAAGGATGGATATAGGCAATGGTGAGGGCGGCAGAGGACGCAACTTGAGCAGCCTGCAACAGCGCCGACCAATTTCGAGTAGCTATCTTGGGCGCCTTCTCTGGCACAACAATCGAGTCTCCCGGCTTCAGGACAGCGCTGAGGGGATCGCCCATCCAAAATGCAGAATTGTTTTTCGAGGAAAGTACAGAGCCATCCGCGCGCACGACGAACACACCTGCCCGATCCGCGATCTGCGTCAGACCGCCGGACTGGCTTAAGTACCATTTTGCGCTCCTGCCCGGAATATAGCTGACAGCCGTGGGATTGAAAACCTGGCCGCTCACCACTACGTAATTCGTTTTCTTCGGAATGATGAGAACGTCTCCGTCTCGCAGCGGGACATCTGCCGGTGTCTTCGCTAAGCGCCGGATGTCGGAGGGAATGTGGATCACCATTCGTCCCACTGGCGCGGTCGCCTCGAGTTGTTGGAGAGTAGTATCGGTTCGGGCGATGGCGGTGAGTTTTGCCTCCTTCTGATCAGCGTCGCCATCTGGGAGAGCTTTCAAGTAGCCTTCCTCTGCTTTCAATCGGCCCAACAGTTCCAGATGGGACTGCATTTCAACGTCTCGAACTTCTTGACGGAGCAGTACCGCTCCGTACGGAAATGCCTCAGAGGTGAAGCCGTTACAGCGCGCCAGCAAGGAACTGAGGCGCTCTCCGGGCTCAATCCCGTAGGTGGCCGGATGCTGCACCTCTCCATTCACCTTGACCGACGCCCCGAGATCATTCCATTGCGGAATCTGTCGAATCGCCAGGACATCTCCATTGCGCAGCGGAACATTGTCGTTGATATCGCTCGACAACGCAGCCGCAAGCTTCACCTCAAGATGTTCAGCCGAACCGTTCCCGGCCGCAAATCGCGTGAGATCAGCGCTGTCCGCAAAGGCGCTGCGTTTGAGTCCTCCCGCAACGCGAACCAGGTCATCAACCCGCATGTCGGTGGTGAGGGGATAGCGCCCTGGCTTCGCAACTTCACCCCTGATATCTACGGTAGGCGCCTCCACTTTTGCCAGAATGCGGTGCACCAGCAGCCGATCGCGGGTCTGCAAAATGACGTTGTCCACCGGATTTCCAGCCAAGGCTTCGCGCAAGTCAACGCTTAGAATCCTCAGCGTACCGTCGGCTTGATGGCGGAACAATTGCGCGGAATCCAGCGCCGCGTCTGGGGTAGTTCCGCCAGCCAGGAAAATAGCGTCGCGCAAATGAGCTTGACCGGAGGTTCGGTACGATCCTGGCTGATGGACTTCGCCGCCGACCCATACTTCCGGCGGGGCCTCAAAGTCATAGCGACTGAATATTCGCACCGTGTCCAGGGGCTTCAGAGTTGGAGCCGAGGCTGGGTTTGCCAGTGCACTCGCGATGTCAAAACTTTCGATGCTGGGACGAAAGTCCGGAGCATTCAAGCGGATGATTTCTGCATAATGAGGTGCGGGCTCGGGAAGCAGATCGCCATACGACGAAATGAGGTCCGTCAACTTCATTCCCTGCTTGTAGGAGTAACGGCCTGGGCGCAAGACATGTCCTTGAAGGTAAATGGCGTCTTCGTTGTACGCAGCGATAGGAAAGATATGTACCTGATCGCCGTCGCGAATCTTAAAAGCTTGCAGTTGCTTGTCGAGTTCCCCAGACTCGGTGGTCGAAGCCAGATCCAGGGCCAGCATGGTGCGTTTCTCGTGAGCTTCGAGCCGTTGCACTTCGATATGGCGCAACGCCGCGGCCGGCAGGATTCCGCCCGCTAATTCGAGAACGTCGGCGAGCGAAGTCTCATCCAGCAGCTCGTATGCTGCCGGGCGTCGTACCATGCCATCGACGGTCGCTTGAGGTCCGATCGGCGGCACCAATAAAGTGTCGCCATTCTCCAGTCGCTTCAAGTCGCCGCGGATGCCATGGAGGAGCAAATCGTAGGCGTCCACCTGTTCTACGAGTTCCTTGCCCCGGTAGTGTTTGAGCGAACGCAAAGATCCCCGGCCAGTGACGCCTCCAGCGGCAAACAGCGCATTGAGCGGCGTTGAAAGGGAACTGATGTCATAGGCACCCGGTTGCGGAACCTCTCCCACCACATAGACGCGCACGGTGCGCAGGCGGGAAATAGAGACGTCGGCCGAAACATCCCGGTATGCGCCTCTGAGTGCATGCTGAATCTCCAATTGCACGTCCCCCAGGCTTTTGCCGGTTACCAATACTGGACCTGTCTCCGGCAGCGCGATGCGCCCCTCCCGATCCACCAGCCGTACCAGCCGTTGCGTAACGCTGCCCCACACGTCAATGGACAAACTATCACCGGTTCCCACCACATAATCAGGTCCTACGGGCAGGTCCATGGGAATCACATCTGGCTGATTTATGGTGTTGCGGAAGATTTCCGAGCCGAAACGTTCCGCCGGACGCTGCCATGCTGCCGCCTGCACGTACATATCGTAGAGCGAAGGAACATCGGCATAGGGATTGGCCGCACGCACCATCTTGACGGGCGTGACATCCTCTTGAGCTTCCCTGGGTCTCGGCCGCTGGTTCGAAGGCATCGATGGTGCGGGAATGTCGTTTCTCGCAGTGGTATCCCGCGAATTGGTTCTGTCGTCGTAAGAGTGTTTGCTTTGCGCCGCCGTCAAATCGTCCGGCACAGGGATGGTGGAACCTTGAGAACCAAATGGAGTATCGGCGCCAGATTTGATCGAATTCGCTGCCAGCTCGATCTGGCTGGTTGACAACAGTTCACGTTGACCGAGTCCATCCACCGACAGGCCGGTCTTCAACGTATGAGGCATTGAAATCGCTGGTTCTGTGTCTGGCGGATATTGCGGATTTGTGTCGGGAGCAGAAGGCTGGCTCCCACTCTCACCCCGAACATGGGTCCGGCTTCGTGCACCGGAGGTTTCGCACTCGCTGTCCCGTTGGGGGTCGCACGCGGTGGTACGCTCCAGCTCTTGATCGTTCCTTTCAGGGCGCACCGACTCGCTGTCTTCCTGAGCTTCGACCTGAACCAGACGCCGCGCACGCTCCTTCAGGACCAAGTCCTCTTCCTTGGCAAAGCTAGAATCCGGATTTGGCGACGGCATCAAGTACCCGTATCGCTGGAGCAGGCGAGTCGCAACCGACCGAAAGGCTACATCTCGATCGAGGCGGTCGAAGATCGCCTGGTCGGACAGATTCGAGTCCTCCACGACCTGTCCGTTGTCGGTGGCTTCCCTGGCAACCCACTGCTTCAACTCCACTAACAAACCCGCATCCTTCACCAGGACGGCCTTGATTTGAACCGGGGATGCGGCCACGCGGTTCAGGTTATCCTTTGCGAGGTCGGATAAACCGGACGTGCGGCTCTCGCGAGTATCACCCTGTTGGGGGCGAACTCGTTCGTTACTCTGCCCATAGGTGAAAGGGCAAAGGATCAATGGGCAGAGGGTGAGCACTGCTGCGCAACGTGCGGATTTCCCGAGCAGTCTCTTGAACACGAACGACAGAGTTAGACTCACATGGCCTCCAGATCAGCCTCATCCACTTCGACAGCTACCGAGCACGTGATCAAGTCGATTGAGAAAATAACTTTGCAGCGCGGTTTCTTCTGTTCACGATGACGCCCTCTAATTCCTGCATGCGAACGTTCTGCACCCGGACTCGGCGCCCGTGACGCCTGCGGTCACTGCCGCCAGATGCAGCTTTGCCCTCTCACTTACAGGGCTATCGTGAGCTAAACCCATTCATCCAAAAGAGTTACAAGTAACAGCCGGCACCATTACGAGCCCGGCGAAGTCTAGACCGGCACCAACCCGACGATAGCCGGCCGCTGCCGCACGGCGTTCAAAATGCCGGCCTCCGAACTTTCCACTGTTCTGCTTCTGATGTCGACGATTGCCCAATAAAACAAGGCTCGATTTTGTTCCGGTGCCAGCGCCAGAATCCTCATCTCGGGGTAACGCCCGAGCAGGAACCCGCATTGAGCGCGATGCTTCTCTCGTTCGTCCATCGCCAGAATCAGCACGTCGGGACGAGCCTGTTCGACAGCTTCCATAACGTCTTCCTCGTGTTCGACTTCTCCGACTAACTCGATGTCGGGCTGATCGGCGATGGTCGTTATAATGAGTTCTCGCATCAGACGCGGTTGGTTTGCGACGAGCACACGAACTCGTTTCACGTGATTTTCTCCAACGCTAAAACGTAAGGACTGAGACGTAAGGGGCGAGTATCGCTTCGAGCATCCCCATTCGCAAGATTCAAAAGATGTCCATTGCGGGTGTGACCTGCATTCACCTAGGTCGAGGCAATGTGATGTTACAGGACCATTACACGTACTAAGACAGTACTAAACAGTACTCACTGGTACGAAGCCTCGGTTGGCACGAATTCCGCTTTGACGAACCGATGTAGTCCAACTGAAATAAACGTCAGCACTCTTGACAGAACTTGTGGGCCCTGCGAAACTTTCGGCGACCCTTTTACCAAACGCCCGACATCCTCGGCCTGCTCGTCACTTTTAGTCATCTGGAGTTCTTGGCGACAACTTTTCCGGCAGAGTAGACATCCGAATCTCTTAACGAGGCCACAACTGGCTTTCAACGAATCGTAGCCCAAACGAATCGTTAACTCGCGAACTGGGCGTGGAGTGAAGAGGGGCACTTCCATGTCGGGAATTGGTCACGCGCTGTATCGCTGACCAGGGAGTCGTCATGGAGTCTCAAACGGTAGCAGAGGTTTTCCTCTTAGCTGAGAATCGATTGCTGCGCGAAGCATTAATCCGCATCCTCACAAAAAAGAGTGATATTCGCGTCGTTGGAGCTGCCCCATATTCGCCGGCTACGATGGAACGAATTGTCACGATCCGTCCCAGAATTGTTATCTTGGATTCCATCGCTCTGGTCTTGTCCGACGCCAGGCTAGTCTCAACCCTGCAGATTGCGATTCCCGGTGTGCTCGTTGCCTTGATCGACATGGACCTTGATCAGGACAAGTTCTTGCGAGCAGTCGGCGAGGGCGTAGTGGGATACGTCTTAAAGGACGCTTCGGCCGTAGAAGTAGCGGGCATGATTCGTGCGATTGCCAGGGGAGAGGCCGTGTGCCCATCACTTCTCTCCATGGCGCTGTTTAAGGTAGTGCGTCGTCGCCGTCTTTTCGCCACGACCGCGAGCCGAATGCTGAGTCGAAGAGAGCAGGAGCTGGTTGCACTGTTGCGCGATCGCCTCACAAACAAGGAGATTGCGGTGCGGCTAAACTTGTCGGAACAGACGGTAAAAAACCACGTGCATCGCATCCTGCGAAAGATCGGAGCGCAAGACCGTATGGCCATCGTCGAGCGCTACGAGCTTGACAGTCTCGCTGAAAACGTAGCCTGATCTAATCGCGACGCCTTCTCGTACACGGGCACATTTAGATTGCATTCCAGTTCGCGGCCCCTGCGGTATCATTGCCGGCACGTTCACGCCAATTGGTTGGCGATACCGTTCTCAGGTTTCGTAGTCCCTCTTCGCCAGATGCAGCTTCGCCCCCTCACTTACAGGGCTATCGTGAGCTAAACCCATTTATTCAAAAGAAGTCACAAGTAAAAACAAGGGCCCTGCTTGCCGAGCCCGGCGAAGCTTAGACCGGCGCCAATACGATGTCAGCCGGCTGATGCAAATGCCGGAGAGAAGCCACGACCGCTTTGTGAACAGGCTGATACTGGCCGATTTGCCGGAGGGCAGGGAGTTATTGCCGGAGACTTAGCGAAACACTGCTGATGCAGATAACGGCGAAAACTTCTACCCCGGCACGCTTCACCAAGCGTCCCTGTCCACTCTGCGCCGGCATTAGGGCCGCACGGACATTTGCCCACCCATAGCCTCGATATTCTCGACCTTAATCTTGTTCTTCGTCAGAGTTCCCAGCACGCGAACTCTTTGGCCTGCAAATGCCTCGGCTTTGTCCTGATCGTCGAGGCCGTAGATCGTTTTCTTGTCCGCGTCGAACAGAACATACTTAGAGCCAAGTTGTGCACACTTGGTAGCGCAGGTGTTCTTGTCGCGCCCCATACTCTTCATTTCGTCCATCATTTTTTCGTGGGAGCCATCTTTAGCGCAGAGCGAATCCATGATCTCGCCAGAGAATGTCTGCGCGTTGGCTTTGCCGGGTTGATCCTTTGGCTGTGCCTCCATTAGTGGCGTGGTGAGAAGCAGTCCCAAACAAACGATGAGAATAGTGCGTGAGTCAGTTTTCATTTTTCCCTTTAAGTTGCGGCGGCTGTAGAGCGGTTGCATGCAGTCAACCTAGTTGACGTGAAGTGTCGAGTTGTCACACAAAGGTCAAGACTTTGTAATTTGCTTGTCGCAACACGTTCTGTTCCAAGAAGTGACAAATTGTTTACATTCACCTGACAAACGGCGCGCATGGCTCGTCTAGTTTTTTTTGTGTCTGAGGAAAACACCAATGTCCCATCAACGTGTCAAGAGCTGGTTTGGAGTCGCCCTGAGCGGATGCTTGTTAGCTTGCAGTGGACTCGCGTCTGGTCAAGCTTCCGGCGCGAATGCCGTGTCCGCGTCAGATCTAGGTGTTTCTTTCGTGGAAGGTTCTGTGTCCCAGGTCATCGTAGAACGCGAGGGGACGAAGTATGTAGTGGATCTTGCCTCCCACCAGGTTCGTCTCGTCGATGCCGCGAGCCAGGTTGCTCCAGCGGAGTCATCGCGATCCACTGCGGAGGCGGTTCATCCGCGTTCCGCAACCCCGGAGTCGGCAAAGAGCAAGTTCTATAAACCTGGGGACGATTTTCTGTTCAATGTCCCCACCGGAAGGCCGGTCGAACGGCACGCCCTCGTCATTAACTTTGATCACCGCTTTCCTTACGAAGCGGCATTCACCGGATCCGGACGCGGAGATACGCTGTTGGGCCTCGACGACTTCTCTATTTCGTCGCTCGGTTTGCGTTATG
>Ga0070733_10003182_pt1 | contig 11320 bp, 14 predicted proteins | sample Coa_R1_9_FD_66450 | JGI IMG/M metagenome (GOLD analysis project Ga0070733, IMG submission 66450) | Surface soil microbial communities from Centralia Pennsylvania, which are recovering from an underground coalmine fire - Coalmine... | ecosystem: Environmental > Terrestrial > Soil > Unclassified ... | reverse complement strand
TTAGCGGGAGTCGGGTTGTCGGTTGTAGTCAATGAAGTTTTCGTGGCTGGAATTGTAGATCGTTGCCGGAGGATTTTGAGTTGTGAATGGAGGGCGTGGCAACGAGTGTAATCGCGATGTTAAGCCAACAATGCGGCGGTGGCCGCTTGGTCAATAATTTCTACGCGACCAGCGTGCCGCTCAATGAGCCTTCGAGTTCGAGCAGCTTGCGCTTGACGTCCATGCCGCCGCCGTAGCCGCAGAGCGTGCCATCGGAGGCGATCACGCGATGGCAGGGCACCACGATCGCGACCGGGTTGCGATTGTTCGCCATGCCGACCGCGCGGAAGCCTTTGGGGCGGCCGACGGCGCGGGCGATATCGGCATAGGTGCGGGTCTCGCCGTAGGGAATGTCGAGCAGCGCCCTCCAGCAGGCGATCTGAAATTCTGTCCCGCGCAGGTCGAGCGGGAAACTGAAGTCGCGCCGCCGGCCGGCGAAATAATCTTCCAGCTCATGCGCGAAAGGCTGGATTGCCGCCGGCGAATCCTCGAATTGAATCGCATGCCGGGATCGGCTGCCTTCCTGCCTCAAATCTCTTGGATTCGGTCGGATGCTTTCCTGACGGATGGTCTGCTGGCCGGGCAGGCGGGCCTCGAATTCGAGCGCGACCAGGCCCCTGGGCGACGCCGCCAGAAACAGGGGACCGACCGGGGAAGAGATTACCGCCGACTGCAGGGTTTCCATGGGATGCGAGACCTTTCCGGCATTACAGTAGCACGGCGACCGGAGTGCGTCTTCACCCGGCGAGGCCGGCTTGCTCGGCCCCTCGAGATCACCTCCACGGGGAGGTCCGGTATCACAGGGTCCTTGACAGAATCGAGGTTTTGGCCCACAGTGTCACCGGTCAGCCTGGACGCAGGGTAAGCCGGGCTATAAATCATTGAAAAAGCTGATTCTAATTCTAGTGGCGGTGATCCTGGCGCCGGTGCTCGTGGTCGGCCTGGCGGTTCGGGCCGCGGGCGAATGGCGCACGATCGGCCAGACCGTCGCGGGCGACACCGTCTCGGTCAGCGCGGTCCGCATTCTCAAGAACAACCAGCGCCTGGCCCTGGTCCGCGTGGAATATAAGGATCCAGCCTCCCTGCCGCAGGGCGGGCCATTCGTGGAGATGCGGGCGCGGGTGCGCTTTGATTGCGCCAGCGGCCAGGCTTCTCCTACCAGCGAGTGGTTCTACGTACGCGACCGCAGCGGCCACGATGTGGTCAGCAAGAAGGCTCGCCGTGACGATCAGTTCGGCCAGGCCCCCGAAGGCGGCTTCGCCGATCTGGCCAGCCACAGCGTCTGCACACTCGCGCGCTAATCTCCACTCAATAGCCTCCCAGCATTAAAGCTGCGAGCGGCTTTGTCTCAGACTCCATAATTCCGCGATTTTCCCGAAAATAGTTCTTGACAGAATGTAGTTTGCAGTACAAACTAATTACAGTTTGTGATACAAACTGCATTTAAAGCTGAGGTCCCAGCCATGAACTCGTCACCATCTCCTGTCGTCCACGCCTCGCAGCGCGCCTGGGATTACTGGTTTACCGACGGCCTGACTAACCTGATCGTGGGCACCGGATGCGTGCTGCTGTCGTTCTGCATCCTCTACCCGCCGCATTGGCCGCCCTCGCCGCTACGCTTTGGGCTTTGGGCGCTGGCTCTTTTTCTCTACCTCTCGCTCAATCTCCGCCACCGGCACATCCTCGAATGGCTCAAGGCGAGGACGACTTATCCGCGAACCGGTTACGCCCAGCCGCCGGCCGACGACACGTTCTGCCTCACCACTCTGAAGATGCGCCCCGGCCTCGGCCCGGAAGAATCCGAGCTGCGTGCGTCGCGCCGCCGCACCAACTACGTCATGCTGGGGATGATTGTCATCGCCAGCCTGGTCATGATCGTCGCCATCCGCCGCAGCTGGGTATGGATCGCGGCCAGCCTGATTATCGCCGCGGCCATGATCGTGGCGCGCAAGCTGATTCACGTTTCCTGGATTGTCCCCATCGGCTTCGCCGTGCTGGGCTTTTCCATGACGTTTTTCCCGCCGCCGCGCGACAAGGCGTCGGCGATATTCCTGCTGGGCTGGGGACTGATCTTCCTGCTCGACGGCGGCACGACGCTGCTGCGCTACATCCTGCAGAATCCGGCGCCGGGAAAGCAGGCTCCGACCGCATGACGCCCGATCTCCAGGCTCTGGCCACGCTCGACCGCACCATTCATGAACCCGCGCGGCTCATGATCATGACTGTGCTCTACGGCACCGGGGAGGCGGACTTTCTCTATCTGCAGCGCGAATGCGGATTCACTCAGGGCAATCTTTCGAGCCACCTGGCCAAGCTCGAAGCTGCCGGATACGTTCTGATCGAAAAGATGTTCAAGGGGAAATATCCGCTGACCGTCTGCAGCCTGACCACAAAAGGCCGCGCCGCTTTCGAGGAATATGTGAAGAAGATTCGCGCGGTGCAGCCTCCGGAACCATCTTCCGCCGGCCGCTTTTCGGAGGCCCCACCGTTTCGCCGTACCCTGGCACCTCGGTAACCCGCAAACTACTTTCGCTGTTCCCGGCTTTCCGCTTATGCTGAGAAAGAAATCGAGCTTGCCGCTCGAACTCACCGGCGTATGGATTCCATCAGATTCTATGGTTTTGTCACGGCCGCGATCATCGCGCTGATCGCCGTCTATTTTCTGGTGCGGCGCAAGCCCAAGACCGCCGACGACCTGGAGCGCGAACGCCGCTCCTGGCTTGAGGGCACCGGTCGCATCACCGACGGTACCGTCATTGACGTGCAGGAACTGGAAGCGGAGAAGAACCGCCGTTCCGCCGTCATGCTGATCTACAAATACGACGTCGCCGGAGTCTCCTACGAATGCTCGCAGGATGTGACCTATCTGCGGCAATGGATCAACCTGCACTCCTGCCGCCTCGGCCTGCATACTTCGGTGAAGTACGATCCGCAAAATCCCGGCAACTCGCTGGTGGTCTCGGAAAACTGGATGGGGTTGAGGCAGTAGAGGCGTCCCGACGGTGTGCGGGACAGCAGATTCCTCACGGCTGAAGCCGTTCGGAATGACAGGCGATCAGTTGCATAGGTCCTTCGGCGCACAAAAAGCGCCTCAGGATGACATGCATTTGTTTTAGCGGAGCAGTGAGAGACGGCCGAGAGCTGTCTAGCTGCCTGCGGCGAAGCCGCCGGCGTTGGCGACGGTCATGCGCAGGTACTTGTAGGGATTGACCGGGGTATCGTTGATGCGGACTTCGTAGTGCAGGTGCGGGCCGGTGGAGCGTCCGCTTTCGCCGACATAGCCGATAATGTCGCCCCGATGTACGGCCTGTCCTGCGGCCACGGCGAATCCGGAAAGATGGCCGTAGCGGGTGCTGATGCCGTTGCCGTGATCAATCATGATGGCTTTGCCGTAGCCGCCCATCACATCAGTGAAGGTGACGACGCCGTCGGCCGGAGCCACGATGGGATGCCCGATCGAACTCGAGATATCCACGCCACTGTGGAACGCACCTTCTCCGTTGAAGGGATCAATGCGCTCGCCGAAGCTGCCCGTTACCTGACCTTCGACCGGCCAGAGATTCGGAGCCGAATTAGCCTTCACCCAGTCGGCGGTGGTCGCGTTCCTGGTCAGGCCCATAGTGAGGCCGACCATGGTCGCGCCGGTCAGCGCCGAAGAGCGCAGCGCGCTGAGCTGATCGAGCGAAGAGTTCACTTCCGCGGCTTTCACCTGGTCGGCGCTGGCTGTAACCAGAGTGGGCTGCGTTTTCAAACCGTAAAGGGCGGAAACCTCGCCGGCGATCGAGCCCAGCGACGCCACCTGCACGTCGCGTTCCTGGGCGACCTGCTCCAGGCGGGAATAGTTGTTCTTGAGTTGGTCCTTCTCGGTGCGCAGTTCGTTATAGCGGGAAACCTTCAGCAACATCCGGGTATAAGAGCTGGCAATGCCGGTCAGACTGAGAAAACCGATGGCCGCGCCGACGACAAACACGTAGAGGTAATGGACCGGGATCGAGATCTTGCGTAGCTGCCCGTCGTCCCCGCGGGCCACGAAAAGGATGTAGAAACGTTTCTGCAAATCGTCTCTCGTTAAACTCCGAATTTTTTTCTTAAGCCGTTTTGAAGCATCAGGTCCGGAATTCCAGGCCAGATCGGTGTTTGCCGAGCGCCCGTTCGGACCACCTGATTGTCTTCGGGCCGCGCCCACCCTTTGCCTCGGTCCCACCTTGGGAATGGGAACTGGGTCGCGCCCTGCACCTACCGGAACTGCCGTCCGGGCTTCAAAATCTCGTGGTCTGCCACCACAACTGCCTGCAGCTCTAATGCTTGCAGACTAGGGAGCCCGGTTCAGGTTGTATGAAAAACTGGTTAACGGTAACAAACCAGGTTCCCCCCTGTCAACGACGCGTTGGGGCACCCCGTGTTACCGAAGATGGCGGGGCGCGGCGGTCGCTTTTGGACAGGTTACTTCCGGGTCGGGTTCGCAGAGTAGTAATGGCCCCCGCGCCGGCCGGGAAAGGGCCAGCACCGGCGGGCCTTTCCTGGCATATATGGCATATAGTGAGGCGTTCATGCCGCTGGCAGAAAAATCCCTGATCGCAGGAATCCGCCGATTGGCGAAGTCCCGCCAGCGCGGGTCCCGGATTCTGGCTGCGGGCATTGGAGACGACTGCGCCATCCTGCGCCAGCCTTCGGGGCGGGAAACGCTGGTCACCACCGACTTCACGCTCGAAGGCATTCACTTCCGCCGGGAATGGCACCCGCCCGAAGCAGTCGGGCATCGCTGCCTGGCCCGCGGACTCAGCGACATCGCCTCCATGGGCGGCAAGCCGGCCGCAGCTTTCCTGTCGCTGGCCCTCCCGCGCAAACTAGCGCAAGGCTGGGTCAACCGCTTTCTACGCGGGATGCTCACTCTGGCCGACCGTTACGACGTCGTGCTGGCTGGGGGCGATACCGCGGAATCACCCGACGGTGTCCTCGCCGACATCATCGTGATCGGAACAGTGCCGAAGGGCAAAGCCGTCTTGCGTTCGGGCGCGCGGCCGGGACATCGCATCTACGTCAGCGGCGAATTGGGCGGCTCGGCTGGAGCCCTGGTCGAGATGCTGGCGCGAAAGAAGAAAGTGACGGCACAGGGCTATCCCCGGCATTTCTATCCCGAGCCGCGGATGGAACTGGGCCGAATCCTGCGCGAACGCGGGCTGGCCTCGGCCATGATTGACTCGAGCGACGGCCTCTCGACCGATCTTGCCCACATCTGTGAAGAGAGCGGGGTTGGCGCCGAGATCGAGGCCGCCGCGATTCCTCGCGCCCGGTTGGGCAGGCCGGCCCACGAAGTGGATCAGGATTTGGCCCTCCACGGCGGCGAAGACTACGAACTGCTCTTTACCGCTCCGCGCGGCAAACCCATGCCTTCTCGCCTCGCCGGAATTCCCGTCACCGAGATCGGGCACATCACACGGGGGCCGAAGATCCTGATCTTCGACGGGCAAGTTGGCCATGAACTCGAAGCCCGCGGCTGGGAACACTTCCGCTGAGCATGCCCGCCTCAGGATCACAAGCGATAGAGAGAAGCGAAGGCGCGCCCGTTACCTCCGTTACCACCCGGCCCCTACTCAGTCTCTACCCGTGGGCATCAAACCGGACTAGAGTGGAAACTATGAAGTCGCGTAAATTGATGCTCCCAGCTCTCGCGGCATGCGTGACGGCGCTGGTCATTTCCGCTGCCGCCCAGAAGACTCCTCCTCCGCCGCCGGCGCGCGCCAAGTCGCCTTCGCCCGCTGTCACCGATGCGTTCATCCAAAAGCAATTTGGCGACAACTGCTCTCTGGTCGCCGGGCCGCCGCAGTTCGTGGGCGATCTCGATGGCGATGGCGTGGACGACCTCGTGGTGGCGGCGAAATGCAAAAATCCCATGGCGGATCGCGACGAATACAGCTTCGTCGTGTCCGATCCCTATGACAGTTTTCTCGGTTTCGGCAACGTGAAGGTCACTTCCACGTTTGCTTCGGACGAACCGGAGCGGCGCGGCGTCGGTCTGCTGATCATTCATGGTGCCGGAAAAGAAGCCTGGCGCTCCGCAACCCCGAAAGCCAAATTCCTGCTCATTAACCTTCCCTTCAAGACCCTCACGGTGAAGCGGCTGACGCTGAAAAAGCGCATCGCCCTCGCGATTTATATGGAAGAGCGAGGCGAAGGCGAAGATACCTCGTCCGTGGTTTTCTGGGACGGCAAGAAATACCGATATCAGCCGCTGGGATCGGCGATGGACGACTAACATGCGCCGCTCTTCAATCTCCCGGTAACCACCGCTAATTGCCGACTGGAAATTCGCTCGTCCCTACTTTGCTCACGTTCGCTTCGGCAAATTCACATACCCGGTCGAGCGACGCCTGCAACTCCGCCGTATAGCGTTCCAGATCTTCATCCGTCGCGTTTCCCGGGATCGGGATCAGCCGTCCGAACCGCACCAGCACGCGCGAAAATGGCCGCGGAATCATCATCCGATCCCAGCTGTTGAGGACCCAGGCCTTGTCCACGGCGGCGTGAAACATGGTCAGCGGCACTTCGGAGGACCGCCCCAGCGCCACCGGTCCCGGCTTCACCTTGTGCCGCGGCCCGCGCGGGCCATCGAGAGTGAAAGCGACGGTACAGCCTTGTTCGAGCGCCCGGCGCAGACCGAGCAGGGCGCGCACGGCGTTGCGGCTGCTCGATCCCTTCACGGCCACAAAGCCGAACCGGTGGATGATGCGCCCCATGTATTCGCCGTCATAGCTGTTGCTGCTCATGACGCGCACGCCCAGGTCGCGGCAGATGTAAGTCGCCGGGATGATGCAGGAATGCCAGAACGATGCGATCAGCGGGCGTTGGCCAAGCGACTCCTGGGCGCCGTCTTCGCGCGAAATGCACACCCGCAGAGTGGGACCAATCAGGCGGATGAGCCCGTATCCCGTCCATATGATCGCGCGCAGAATGAGGCGCTGGCGCAGGGAATACCGCTGCGTATCCCACGCTGGTGGCGCCGGCGCGACCGCGTCGGGAGTGCTGACCTCGGACACGAGGTTATTGTAACGGGATTGGGAGTGTAAGCAGGATCAACGCTGGGTGCAAGAGCAGCCCTTCAGGGCTGCGTTGGAGGGAATAGTCTGAGTTCTCTTGCCGTTCTCTGCGCCCTCGGCGGTTGGTTTTGTGCCTGTGGCACGCGGGCGGGAGCGCCCGCGCCACACTAGTTCTCGAGATACGAGTCGATCCAGACTTTAACTTTCTGCCGGCGCTCGTCGTTGGCGTCGAAGCGCACTCCGAACGATTTTGCTTTTCTCCAGCTCACCACGCTCTTGACGTTGACCCGCGGCAGGGTCATCAGGGAGAAGGAAACTTCCAGATTCGCTCCCACGGAAACATCCTCCGGGCTCTTCACCGACATTCCGCCCGAACTGATCTCGATGCTGCTGGCGGTAAAGCGATGGCCCTCGCCCACCACAGACACCTCAGTCATGACCGGAATGCGGACATAGCGGCGGAACTCGTGCAGCACCAGCATGTGCGTGGCCCGCACCAGTTTGAGCGCGGCCGGACGCTCCAGCGGTTCCTGAAACATGGCATTGATGCCGTACTTCGAGAAGCGCATGGCTTCCTGCGCGCTGCCGCCCACGCCGTAAATGATGCAACGGCTGTTCGAAGGCGACATGCGCAAGGTCTCCATCAACGGTGCGGCCTGATGGCCCAATCCCACGACGCAGGCTTCAAATTTCTCCTTGTGCAGACGCTCGGCCGCCTGCCCGGTCATGATGGCGGTCTCGATCCCGAACTGCCGGAAGCAGTCGGAGAGCAAGGCTCGGGAGGAATCATTCAGATCCACCAGTGCGGCGCGCGCGGCGGCTTTGCGGCTGGCGGCGCCGGGAGAGAGGACGGAGGCAAACGCTTTATCCATGGATCTCGAGCCGGGTTCCTTCAAACTTCACTGATACTCGCCGTTCTAGTTCTTTGCTGATTTCATCTTTCGGATGCCCGGGCCTCACGCTTTAGCGCGCCTTTAGCAGGCCCAAGAATTCATTCTGGGGGCGCGCTCCGGCCTTGAAAAGACCCAAAGGGCCAAAGCCGGGACACAGAAGTGTCATTACCTTCCCGGCGCGGCAGGAAAAAGGACATTACGCAGCGAAAACGGCGTGGAGTGAGGAAACTCTTTCGGCAGATTTGAAGAAATTAAGCCCGCCTGGACTTCGGGCCACGCGGGCGAGGACGCCCGCGCCACACAAGCCCGCCTAGTCGCTCCAGCGTTTGAACAGCAAGGCGCCGTTCGTCCCGCCGAAGCCAAACGAGTTCGTCATGGCGTACTCAAGTTCGGCCGCGCGGGAGTGGTTCGGAATCAGGTCCATGCCGGCGGTGTCGGGATCGGGATTTTCAAGATTCGTGGTTGGCGGCAGAACCTGGTCCCGCAACGCCAGCACGGTGATGCCGGCTTCAAGTCCGCCGGCGCCGCCGAGGAGGTGCCCGGTCATGGATTTGGTGGAACTCACCGCGACCTTGTGATCGCCGAAGAAATTCCGGATAGCGTGGGCTTCGAGCGTGTCACCGATCGGAGTGGAAGTGCCATGCGCGTTGACGTAGCCGACTTCGCTCGGCGAGATGGCCGCGTCGCGTACCGCGTTGCGCATAACCCGGAATCCGCCTTCGTGCTCGGGCGCAGGCTGCGTCATGTGATAGGCGTCGCCCGACATGCCATAGCCCACTAACTCCGCGAGAATCTGCGCGCTGCGTTTGCGGGCATGATCCAGTTCCTCGATGACCATGATTCCTGCGCCTTCGCCGATGACGAATCCGTCGCGATCCCTGTCCCAGGGCCGGCTGGCTTTCTCCGGATCGTCGTTGCGCGTGGAAAGCGCGCGCATGGCGGCGAATCCGCCGACGCCCATGGGCGTGATCGCGGCTTCGGCGCCCCCGGCGATCATCACGTCGGCGTCGCCATATTGAATAATGCGCAGGGAATCGCCGATGGAATGCGCGCTGGTGGTGCAGGCAGTCGCGGTGGCCTCATTCGGTCCCTTGGCGCCGTGACGCATAGAGACCTGCCCGGCGGCCAGGTTGATGATGGCGGCGGGAATGAAGAAGGGCGAAATCTTGCGCGGACCGCCTTTCAGCAACTCCTCATGCTCGCGCTCGATGATGTCGAATCCGCCGATGCCCGACCCGATGTGCACGCCCACGCGCTCGGCATTTTCCGGCGTGATCTTCAGGCCCGACATCTTCAGCGCTTCGTCGCTGGCCGCAATCGCCAGGTGGATGAAGCGCCCCATTTTCTTCAGTTCCTTCTTTTCGATGTAGTGGAGCGGGTCGAAGTTCTTGACCTCCGCGGCGATCTGGCAGGCGAAATTCGACGCATCGAATCCGGTGATGCGCGCCACGCCGCTTCTGCCGGCCAGCAGGCTCTTCCACACTTCTCCGGTGGAATTGCCCACGCCGCAGATCAGGCCGAGGCCCGTAACTACGACCCTGCGCTTCAAATTACTTGCCCGCCTTGGCGTGCTTGCCGATGTAGTCCACGGCATCCTGCACGGTGCGGATCTTCTCCGCGTCTTCGTCGGGAATCTCGATGTCGAAGGCCTCTTCGAAGGCCATGACCAGTTCCACGGTGTCGAGCGAATCGGCCCCAAGGTCGTCCACGAACGACGCGCTGGAGGTCACTTCGCCCTCATCCACTCCCAACTGCTCCACGATAATCTGCTTCACTTTCTCGTCTACGGCTGCCATGTGTCTCCTCGCTTGCTGATCTTTAGATTTGAATGCCTGGACTTGAGTGCTTGTAGCTTTACCTTAAAATTTCTCCGCAAAATGACCCATGCGCTGCCACTCACGCGTCCCGGAAGAAGGCGAGCGTGTAGTGTAATAGTCCGGGTGATTGAGTGTAAAGCGAACCACTTAGTGTAAAGGAATACGCCGAGGCTTGCTGGCAGGACCGGCGCGGACCCGATTTCATTCCGACCGGTCGGGCGAGACGGCCGCCATAACAGACGAAAATCTCTTCCCCAGGAGGCTTGCGTGAAACATGTTTTCTGGCTGTTGTTGCTTGGTCCGCTGGCCTATGCCGCGCCGTGTCCTACGAATCAGGCCAGGGACGGCGATGCGCTGAAGCAGATCGAGCAGAACTGGGCGCAGGCACTGAACCATCGCGATGAAGCCACGCTCGAGTGCATTCTGGCCGAGGAATTCGAGGATGCCGACATTGACGGCAAGACCTCGGACCGCGCCGCCACTCTGGCCAAGGTTGCCACCAGTCACAGCGTGGACCATGCCCTTTCCGATCTGCGGGCATACGTGCACGGCGACTTCGGCTACATCCGCGGTTTCGCGACCGGACGCAATCCGGAGACGAAAATGGTGACCAAGGTCCTTTTTACCGATATCTATGTGTACCGCGACCAGCGCTGGCAATGCGTGGCCGGACAGGAATCGCTGGTGTATTCCATGTCTCATTAGCACGTTGTCACACTGGTACGCTTTCTTAAATCAAACCGAGAGGTGCGAAAACTCCGCATGCGGGCCGTCGTGCAACGCGTAAGCCGGGCTAAAGTCACGGTGAACGATTTCATCGCCGGCGAAATCGGCCACGGCCTGCTGATCCTGCTCGGCGTAGGACACGGTGATGCCGAAGCCGATGCCATCTATCTTGCCGAGAAGATCGCCGGACTGCGCATCTTCGAAGACGCCGACGGCAAGATGAACCGCAACGTGCAGGAGGTCGGCGGCAGCGTACTGGCAGTCTCGCAATTCACCTTGTTCGGAGATGTGCGCAAGGGCAAGCGGCCATCGTTCGACGCAGCCGCCCCGCCGGCCGAGGCGCGGCAGCTGTATGAATTCTTCGTCTCCCGCCTCCAGGCGCTGGGCTTGCGCTGCGAAACCGGCCGCTTTCAGGAGATGATGCAGGTCGAGCTGGTGAACGAGGGTCCGGTCACGATTCTGCTCGATTCGAAAAAAGAATTCTGATCGCGAATGTCTTTCTGCTGGAGGTCATCCCGGGCAAAGCCGCCCCTCGGGCGGAGCGAGGGATCTCCCGACAAATACAGGACAGTCCGGTTCGCGGGGAGATCTCCCGCAAGCCCCCGGCTCCCGAATCGTTTATCATTTTCCCGGTCATCTTTTTTCAAATCAAAATTCTCAGGAGGACTAATGCCCGCTACCGTCGGCGCTCCCGCGCCCGAATTTACCCTCAAAGATCAGAGCCAGCAGGACGTTTCTCTCTCCAGCTTTCGCGGCAAGAAGCGCGTCGTGCTGATTTTTTATCCTCTCGACTGGAGCCCGGTGTGCA
>Ga0070733_10003181_pt1 | contig 11325 bp, 12 predicted proteins | sample Coa_R1_9_FD_66450 | JGI IMG/M metagenome (GOLD analysis project Ga0070733, IMG submission 66450) | Surface soil microbial communities from Centralia Pennsylvania, which are recovering from an underground coalmine fire - Coalmine... | ecosystem: Environmental > Terrestrial > Soil > Unclassified ... | reverse complement strand
TGATTTTTTATTTCTTCTTTGCTTTTCTCCAGTTCATAACGAATATTGGCTTCATCCAAACCTGGCATGGTGGCGTGAGTAACGGAGTGGCTCGCGATTTCATAACCATCAACTGCGTATTTTCTGAAATCGTCCCAACTGGATCCCACAGCTTCCTTATATTCCGGGCATGGTTCATAACCGGGTGTAAAATCACCCCTGCGCACTTTGGCGTACAGGCTCTCCATCAAGTAAAACGCCTGTTGTTTTTTGCCCGATGAATACAAACTGCCTGCACGGGTATGATATGAAATGGTCCCCATATAACCCAGATAACCGGCTGCGGAACATCTTTCCAAAAAATTATTATTGTCGGTGGGGACATTCGCAGATTCCTGAATAATGGCTTCTACCGGCCGGCCTACAAATTTACCATGGTATTGAGAGCCGGTGATCGGGCCTGTGATGACAAAGAAAGTGGCGGGAATTTTTAAGCGCTGCATGACCGGCAAAGCGCGGGTAAACTGGTTTCTCGAAGCGTCATCGTAGGTAATAGATACTGCACCATTTTTGCCGTATTGCCATTTTGCAATAGTAGTACTTCCACTTTGCGACATACACAGGTTGAAGTATAAACTCAGAACTGCAACAGACAAAGGAAGCCTGAAATATCTCAAGAGATCCAGATTCATAATCGGTATGAATTTATTAAAAATTGAATCATTCAAAGAGAAATATTCTCCGGGACCACCGCCTACTGATAAAGTTTGGCAATTTTTAATATTACAGTTCCTTTTATAAATAAAAATTGCCCCGAACCCGTCAGCGGGGCGGCTTTTTGCAGAAATCAATAAACCGTCAGAATAAATCTTTCCGGGCTGGTAATTTCTGCCAATTAAACGCAAATGAGCGCAAAAACCAATTAGTATCCGCCCCGGCTCCAGCCTAGTTTTGATTCAGGAACATCATTACAAAACCCCCATTTAAAACCGGAAGTCATGAAACAGTTTATCATCATCTGCTCTCTTTTTGGCGTGATTACGCAAACTTTATCAGCCCAGGACAGTGTATTATTAAAAAGGTATTTCAGGATAAACCTGACCCTTCAAAACGGTGATGCGAGGAAAGGATATCTCAGTGTATTGTCTGATTCAAGCGTGGGCATTTCACATTCGCCTGTTGCGATACAGGTAGCAAATTCTTCCATATATCCTTATCAGAAAATTAACTATTCTGATATTCAGCAAATGAACGTCCGGAGAAAATCATCTGTCGGGCGGGGTGTCTTCTACGGTTCGATGATAGGCATTTTCACCGGGATCATGACCGGGCTGGCCATGGGATCTGATCCTGACCACAAAGTCCAAATTCCAGATTTCTTCAGCAGCGGCTATGATACTTATACCGTAAAGGGGGTAACCGCTGGTGAAAAAGCGGCGGCCGGAGCCATTTTAGGTGGAATGGGAGGCGCCGTCATTGGAGGCATCGTGGGAGCCCTGGCTCATAAGACGTTTATTATAGGCGGGAAGAAGAAACCATTTACTGAAATGAGGGGTTCCCTGATCAGTCGGGTTTATTCAACCACAGGAAGTCACTAAAAAGTGTGGTGGTTGAAACCTCTAGTTTGCAAATAACTGCAAAATTGCATAATATTGCAAACGGTCGTCCTGACCGGGGTTTATTATAAATCATTTATGAAAAGGGGAGTAAATATTTTTAGCAGTTGTATCGCCATGCTTTTTGCATTCTTTATACCCGCGTGTTCAAGTCGTTCTGAAGAACACAATATCATTTCCGATCAGGAAAAAAAAGATGGATGGACCCTTCTTTTTGACGGAAAGACCATGAATGGCTGGCATGTGTTTAACAGGGGCAATATCCCTTCGGCCTGGTCCGTGGACAGTGGTAATTTGGTATGTAACCCGCATGCTAAAAATGTAAAACACGGAGATCTCGTCACAGATAACGAGTATGAAAATTTTGATCTGACCTTCGAATGGAAAATTTCCCATGCCGGCAATAGCGGAGTGTTTATAAACGTACAGGAAAGACAGGACCTGGGGACTACATTTTCCACCGGCCCTGAATATCAGTTACTGGATGATAGAAATGTGGAGGCTGACTATCTAAGGGATTCTTCACATAAGGCCGCTGCCATCTTCGGCATTATACCAAATACAAGCAAGACCATCCCGAATTCAGGTGAATGGAACCAGTCACGTATTCAACAGCAGAATGGTAAGCTTACGTTCTGGCTGAATGGGGTGCAGACTGTTCAGGTGGATATGAAAAGCGATGAATGGAAAAAATTGGTCGCTGCAAGTTCCATGAGTAAATACCCTGAATTTGGAACACATTTCAAAGGACATATTGCTGTCCAGGACTGGACAAATGGCGTTTCGTTCAGAGACATGAAGATCAAACAATAATTGTCAATTGTCAATTGTTAATTGTCAATTAAATTCAGTCCATGTTCAAATACAAAAAGACAATAAACGCATTTGTTTTGGCAGCTATGACATTCTTCATTTCCTGCGGACAGAGTGCAGATAATAAAAGCGATTCCAAAGAAAGTTTACCAGCTGAAAAGATAGAAACAACTGTTCCTGGTATTGAGAAACTTGCATTTACTGACAGCATTCAATTGCAGGCAAATGACAATATGCGCTTTGATAAAGAATTGTTCAGGGTCAGGGCAGGGGAAAAAATCACCCTCATTTTTAAAAATACGAGTGCAAAATCCGCTACGTCAATGACCCACAACGTGGTGATCTTACAGAGCGGTGTCGATATCGCAGATTTTGCGGATGTGGCGCGCAATGCAAAAACTGAACAATATGTTCCATCCTCTCTGGATTCCTTAATAATCGCACATACCAGATTGGTAGGCGGCGGTGATTCTGACCAGGTGGAGTTTGTTATTCCTAAACCAGGCGTTTATGATTTTATATGCAGTTTTCCGGGTCATTGGGGAACTATGCAGGGAAAAATCGTTGCAGGATAGGCTTACATTTTAATTGACATCATGAAAATTGAACATCTGGGTCTCTGGGTAAAGGATTTGGAACTCATGAGAAGTTTTTACCTGACATATTTCGATACCAGTTCAGGTGACAAATATGTGAATCAGAAAACACAGTTCCAGGCTTATTTTATTTATTTCGGAGAAAGTAAAACAAGATTAGAGTTAATGATGCGACCGGATATCATCTCTGATAACAGCAAGCGGGGGTTCAATATGGGAATTGCCCATTTTGCTATTTCTGTTGGAGGAAAGGAAAAAGTAAATGCCCTGACAGAACAGTTAAGAAACGACAAATTCACCATTTTCAGCGAACCGCGAACAACGGGAGATGGTTATTATGAATCAGTAGTCCTGGACCCGGAGGGAAATTTACTGGAAATTTCTGCCTGATAAAATGAGCCATATTAATACCGTCATATTTGACTTCGGAGGCGTTTTAATAGACTGGAATCCGAGATATATGTACCGGAATGAATTTGAAGAAATTTCGGAAATGGAATATTTTCTAGACAAAGTGTGTACAGATGATTGGAATCTTCAACAGGATAAAGGACGGTCACTGGCAGAGGGAACGAGCATTCTGCAGGAAAAGTTCCCGGAGCATGCGGTGAAAATCAGGTTATATTATGATCAATGGGAGAAAATGGTAAAAGGTGACATTCCGCAGAATGTGGCTCTTCTACGAAAACTAAAGGAGAAATATAAACTGTATGGATTGACGAACTGGTCGGCTGAAACCTTTCCGATCGTTTTCAATCGATACCCGTTCTTTACATTATTTGACGGGATTGTGATTTCGGGAGAAGAAAAACTGATAAAGCCGGATAGGAAGATTTTTGAGATTATGCTGGAACGCTATCTCTTGAAAGCTGAGAACGCACTGTTTATTGATGACAATAGAAATAATATTCAGGCGGCAAATGAAATAGGGTTCGCAACGATTCATGTGCAGGAAAAAACAGATTTGAAAAGTGAGTTGTATGCAATGGGCCTGATATAAAAATCAGCAATCAGATTATTTAACTCAAACGGGATGTTAAAAGAAGAGCGGTTTGATCATATTCTAAAAGTCATAAAGAAAAAAGGTAAGGTCTTTTATGAAACTTTGTCAGAAGAATTAAATATTTCTGAAGATACGGTGAGGAGGGACATTGAGTCGCTCCACAAAAATGGTTTGTTGTGTAAAGTTCGCGGCGGCGCGATTTCGGTTTCTAAAAACCCACTCAGTTTCCAGGATCGCACCCGCTATTTAACTAAAGAAAAAGATGTAATTGCTTTAAAAGCGCAACAGCTCATTAAGAAAGGGCAAACGATTTTTATGGATGGGGGTTCTACTATTTGTTCGATTGCCAGTCATCTTTCGGTCAACGCCAGTTTCAGGCTGGTTACGAATAATATGGCGCTGGTTCCGGTCATTTCAAAATTCAGGGATATAGAACTTGTTATACTGGGCGGTATGTACGATCGTGCAGCGGCTATTAATACAGGTGGTCAGACCCGCAACGAAGTGGAAAAATATATTGCCAGTCTATATTTAATGGGTACCTGCGCTCTTCAAAAGGACTTTGGCATCAGCGCCGTTTTTCAAAATGATGGCGAAGTAAAACAGAGTATGTTAAGAAATGCAAATAAAACTTTTGCCCTGGTAAATAGTTCCAGTCTGAATACTACAGAGCATTATAAGGTTTGTGACATTAAAGATATTGACGGAATGATCACTGATCTTGCCACCGATGATCCTAAACTCGATGAATTCAGGGATTTAGATATCCGGCTTGTTTGACAACATATTTCTTAAAAACAGCCGGTGGCAGTCATTATAACCATAATGTGTGGAATTTTGGAACATCAGGAAACTTCATTTTCTGCTTGTTTATTTAAGTATAGTTCATTAACCAGGATAATGAGTATGCTCAACAGGGGAACAGCCAGAACAATGCCCATTAAACCGGACAGAGTGCCCATGACCAGTTGGATCAGCAGTGTCAGTGCTGGTGGAATGTTGATCATCTTTTTCTGTAGCAATGGCACGGCAATGTTTCCTACAATGGTTTGGCAGGCTATATATATCAACGCCACAATGACGGCCGTTTTTGTGCTTATGGTAAAAGCAAGCAGTACGCCGGGTATCATGGCGATCACCGGTCCAAAATTTGGTATGATTTCCAGCATACCGGTTATGAGACCGAGGACTGCCGTGCCGGGCAGCCCCGTCATAGATAACCCTACAGCAACCAGAATCGTAATCAGTACGATGGATACAAGGATACTTTTTAGCCATCCCTTCAGCGCAGATTCGATTTTCTTCAAAATGACCCTGCCGGTAGATTTCCTTTGCGGCGGGAAGAAGAAGATGATCCCGTTTTTATAAAGTGACGGATCAGCGGTGAAGAAAATTCCAAGAAACAAAATAATATACAGATCGCCGATAATTCCAAAGCTCGTGCTAAAAAAAGTGGTAGCAGTATCTACCAGCTTTTGTGAACTATTACCCGAAGTATATTCAATGATTTTTGCTCCCACAGGAGTATTGGCAATTTTAGCCCTTGCCACTTTGATGGTCTGCGGAAGCGTATTGCTCAGTTCAGCAACCTGTCGCTGTACTTTCGATCCGACAAACCAGCCCATGACCGCAAGAAGAACAACTGAACCGGCTATAGAAATAAAAAGTGCGGGCTTTCGTGTGATCTTTGTTTTCGTAATGATGAGGTCGGCAAGACCATGAAAATATACTGCAATCAAAACGCCGGCAAGAGCCATAAGTAAAATATTAAAAGCAACCCGCAGGATTAAGATCGCAATAATCGCGAGACATACGATGCCGGTGCCCTGCCAGACCTTCGTTGAATATGACGGTTCTTTTTTATTTGAAATATCTGATTCTTTTTCCATGCTGAGGGTTTCATGAAGTGGCGAAGAAAACACTAACCTGTAAGTTATAATTATTTATTGCTGTTTTGTAAAGACTATTCACGCATTGCCTGGAATTCTGCTCTTACTTATGATATGATCTATACACAGCCTGTCTGTTATGAATTCGGGAATCTAAAAGCAGCGGTATTGTCGTAGGCGCTTTCACCGCTGACAAAAAAAATGTATCCAACAGTCCATTTGCAGGCACGGTCGACATTTTATTATAATGATTGAAATATCTACATTGACCTGAAAAAGTAATTAAGGGCTGCTGAGAGGCGGCCCTTTTAATGGTTCCCGGAGGAATAAATGCGGATTATTCTTCAAACGAAAACCGCCCCCTGTATCGGGGGCGGAAAAAGTTGGTAAACCAGGGATTTTTATTTCGGCATTTTAGCTCCAACCATGTCCATCATCGTTTTGCCGGATTGAACCGAACGGTGTTCTGTAATCTTGCCCGCATCATTGAATGTAAATAAATCCACATCCCTGTATTTAAATGATTTGCCGGTTGGTTTTATTCCCATCAGCGGTTTTTTAAAAGTGCCGGAATAGTCGCCAAATACGGCTACATGATTGCCGTCTCCAACAACCATGAAATTTTCTCCTTTGTAATCCGGGAAGGCTGACAAAAATCCTTTGACCATACTAATGATTGTGTCACGACCCTTGATTGGCGCCATACCTCCATCGCCATAATCTACCGCGTCAGGGGTAACATCTTTAAATGCGTCATCCAGTTTTCCGGAACTGAAAGCCTGTACGCTGGCCAGTGCCGTCGCCTTATTTTTATCGAGGACACTGTCTTTCGCTGCACAGGCAGCAGCTACCGAGTCACTGCCGTTATTCATCGCCGGGGAATTACCATTATTACATGATGTAACAAATACAGCAAAACCTATTAAAACAAGCAATTTTTTCATAACTGATAATTTTAAATTTTGAGATACCAAAAGGTAAATAAAATTTGAAGTCCGGCAAAAAAACGGACATACATTATCCCGCCCGGGATCATCGACCTGTATGGCTTCAAAGCACGTCTCCGGAAGGCGGCATTCCGTTTGCATATGTTTTACTTAATCTTTGTATTTTTCAGTTTATGACAAGAAAAATATTCCTCGCACTGCTGATGCTGAATGCATCATTCTGTTTTTCGCAGAAAAAAGTTCCGGATAAAATCGTCGTACTCACCTTCGACGATGCGTCCCAGAGTCATTATAGTTATGTGGCACCGCTGTTGAAAAAATATGGCTTTGGAGCCACTTTTTATGTATGCGAGTATCCGCCCGACTTCAGCGATACCGGTAAGTATATGAGCTGGTACGATATAAAACAATTGTCGGATATGGGATTCGAGATCGGTAATGGAACCTGGCATCATTCCAGGATTGACCATCTGAGTAACGATTCGTTAAAATCAGAAATGCTATTTATAGAACGTACATGCGATACGCTGAAAATTCCCAAACCGACCAGCATGGCCTATCCGGACTATGTTACGGACGCAACGAAAATTCCAGTACTCCATCAGCTTGGATATCATACCGCCCGCGTAGGTGGCAACCGCGCTTATAATCCGGTATATGATAATCCCTTTTATATTCCCAGCTTTACTTTAAACGAACATAATGAACAGGAAATAATCGATGCCTTTGCCAATGCAAAGGAGGGACATATTGTTATTCTTACGATTCACGGTGTACCGGATCTTGCACATGAGTCATTAAACACTACGCCGGCTGTTTTTGAAAACTGTATGAAATACCTGTCTGACAATCATTATACCGTCCTGTCTATGCGGGCTCTTACAGGATATATAAAATGAGAAGCCGCGACTCGCAGCCCTATTGCTGTTTGCAGTTTTATATCTTAATCAAAATAATAATTTGGTGATATTCATTCTGTCGCGTGCTTAATTTTTCTGAGGTAAGGCAGACATATCAGGCTGTACGATCGTGAAATTTGGAGGCGGGGTAAATGTGACGGAAGGAAGATTTTTTTTCTCGTAGCTCATCAGCATACCTGAACTCTGCAAATTTCCTGAACCGGTATGCCACTTTACGACGACTCCCTCTACGCCGGCATCAGCCAATTTCTTTTGGTTAACAGAACCCTCCGGATAATACAAGTAGGGACCCACATACCAGAGAAGGCTACTACCCAGGTCTTTTGTAAGCCAGAGATCACTTTTTGAAGGATTGAATTCAGAATTTTTCATTTTCGTATTCAATTTTGACACTAAAAAATGCGTACAGTTATATTCGCCAATCTTTTCACTACCCAAATTTTGGACGTCAACTTTTATTGCATCGAAAAATGATTCGCCAGGTTTGGTTTGCCGGTATAACGTCTCTGTGTACAGTCCAACAATAGCGCGACCGGTCGAGGTTTGAAGACGTGTTTGCTGTTGTTTGCTGAAATCATACAGGATCACGTCCTGATTTTTTGTAGTCGGAGTTCCTATGGACGATTTTGTCTGAATGTTTGTAGACTCTACACGCCCTTTTGAATCAGTCTCGTAAATAGTAGTCAACACTTTTCCGACTTCTCCTCCCATATCGTAATCGCTTTCGTATTTAAGAACTCCGTTAAACTCTGCGTTAGGGGATTTTAAAAGAAAACTAAAAAAAGTAAATAGTAATATATTTTTCATAACGGGATGGTTTATGTAATAAAATTACAAATTACCCGCCTTAAGCCTATTGCTTTTGTTGCTGCTTCTTCTTTTGTTTTTCCTGGTCTTTGAAATAACCCCTGAACAAAAAATTACTCTGTATTGCCCGAAGATCTTCGTCGAGTTTGCGACTGCTGCTGTCAAGGTTTCGGGTAATATTTTTTAAATCTTCCGCCACCTGCCGGTCATTCAGTAAAACGCCCGCAGGGTTGTCGGTTCTATTAAGGGATTTACCTGCAAGTTTCAAACTATCCGCAAATTCTGAAATGCTCAAGGATGCATGGTTCAGCTTCACAAGAGTTTCCCTGAACCGTGTGAAATCAACCGTATCTGTCGAGAGTTCATTGAGCAATGTACCCTGTTTATTAAATCCGGATACAAATGCATTTACTTTGGCGATGGCCATTTCGCTATTGACGGAAGTTTTCTTAAAATTTATCAGGGTAGCCCTGAGATTATTTGCAATGGATGGATCGTTGAGCAGTTCCCAAATGGTCCCTTTCCCCTCGCGGATACGTCTGCTGATTACCTTCAGATCACCGGTTACCTCCAGCAGATTTTTATTGTTTTCCTGGAGTGTGGCGAGCATCTCATCCGTTTGAATAGATTTTTCACTTGTCAGGTAACCACCGTCTTCTATTTCCCTTGCGTCGCTCGTTCCTCCAAAAATTTCGACAATCCGGTTGCCGATAAAGCCATCCGAACTGATTTTTGCCTTTGCGTCCTGGTAAATATGCGACCGCGCATCCTGGTCTACGCTCATGACAATTTGAACTTGCGTATTTCCATAAAAGCTTATTTTTTTTACTGTCCCTATTTTAACTCCGGAGAGCCAGACGTTATTACCCTCCTGAAGTCCTCCCACATTGTCAAAAACAACCTTGATATGAACAGCATGCGCAAATGTTTTTTTCTGGGCATCAATCGTGAAGACGGCCGTAATGAAAATCGCAAGTCCTAAAAAAATAAATAATCCTACGATAACTCCCCGTTTCATGGCTGCTGTTTTCATGGCTGATGAATGAAATTGTAATTATAAAAGCCCCGGATACTGGCATTTTCTGTATTGAAAACTTCATCAAAACTGCCTTGCCTCGAAATCTTTCCGTCTACAAGCATGGCTACCCGGTTACCGGTCATCCGGGCACAGGTCAGGTCGTGCGTGATGATAATGGAACTGGTATTATATTGTTTCTGCACTTTATTAATCAGGTGGTTTAATTCAACGCAGGTGATCGGGTCGATACCGCCAGTCGGCTCATCATATAACATGATCTCCGGCTGGAGTATCAGGGTGCGTGCTATACCGATTCGCTTTTTTTGTCCGCCGGAAAGTTCGGCCGGCATCTGGTTAATCGTTTGCAACAGGCCCACATCATTCAGTACCTGTTCAACCGCCTCTGCAACCTGTTTATTCATGAGTTTTCTTTTATTCCTGACAAGGGGAAATTCAAGGTTCTCCCGAACGGTCATACCATCGTACAGTGCACTGCTCTGAAAGGAGAAACCAATATGCTTTCTTAGTTCCTGAAGTGTTTTGATATCCAAAGAGCCTACATCTTTTCCCAGCACATATACGGTTCCTTCATCCTGCCTGAGTAATCCCGCCACGATTTTTATCAATACTGACTTCCCGCTGCCAGATCTGCCCAGAACAACAACATTCTCTCCTTTCAATACATCCAGGTTCACCCCGCACAGAACTTGGTTATCCTGAAAAGATTTTGACAGATTTTTTATGGAGATCACCGCTTCCGGTGGTTGATTCTTAATATTGTTTTCTATTTCATTCATTGGATCTGTTAACGAAATGAATTCACGATCTGAACGATGATCATTTCTTCGATGAAAATCAGGAACATAGAAATGACCACCGTCGAATTGGCGGCTTTACCTACGCCAACAGTTCCCTGTTTTGCCTGATATCCCTGGTAACAACCGGTTATACCTATGGTAAAACCATATACAGTGGATTTCAATACGGAGGCAAAAATGTCCAGGTAAGTAATCCTTACAAAGGAATCGTGAATAAACGTGGTGAAACTGGTCAGTTCATTCTGATGAACATTCAGGTAAGAACCCAGCAGGCCGATTAATGCGGCATACACCATCAGAACCGGCAACATGCAGGTGGAAGCGAGCACGCGGGTTACCACAAGGAATTTGAAAGGGTTCGTTCCGGAAACTTCCATCGCATCTATCTGTTCACTGACATTCATTGATCCTAACTCTGCACCGATATTCGAACCGATTTTCCCGGCAGCGATCAGCGCCGTAATCAACGGTGCCAGCGCCCGGATGAGCGCAATAGATATTAAGGAGGGAAGCCAGCTGGTTGCTCCGAATTCTGCCAGGGATGGACGTGATTGCTTGGTAAAAACAATTCCGGTAATAAACCCGGTCAAGGTAATGATGGCAAGCGACCGATAGCCAATATTATAACACTGCCGTATAATTTCCCTGAACTCATAAGGAGGGGTAAATGCCTCTTTAAAAAATCGTATTGTGAACTGGTAGATACTGTATAGTCCGGTGAAGAACCTGGCTACTCTCTGCGATAGCGGCTCATTATATTCCTCTTTTTGAATATTATCAATACGATTCTCCATTGAACACTGCCTGAGTCTGCAATCTATCTGATTATTTACCTGATTCTGATGATCTTTGTTATTCGGATGAATGATAATGATCACCTGATCAGAGTAGCAAAGATCAATCACGGGACCTAGTTCCA
>Ga0070733_10003180_pt1 | contig 11331 bp, 10 predicted proteins | sample Coa_R1_9_FD_66450 | JGI IMG/M metagenome (GOLD analysis project Ga0070733, IMG submission 66450) | Surface soil microbial communities from Centralia Pennsylvania, which are recovering from an underground coalmine fire - Coalmine... | ecosystem: Environmental > Terrestrial > Soil > Unclassified ... | reverse complement strand
GTGCAGGGCGCTCTTAACACTCTTGCCGGCCGCTTTTCCATATTTCGCCATGACTTTCTCCTTGAATATGTTTTTTTCGCGACCCATTCGTCCCGGGATGGGATCTCCTATAGATACGAGGAGATAGTATCGGTCCATTTTAGGAGAGTCGATACAGTGAAACACGTAGTTACGCGCGATTCGCCGCGGTACAGGGACACGCTTCAATCAACAGGTAGGTCCTGCTACATGGTGCGGCAGCGCTATTGATTCTTGATCACTTCGCCGCCCTTCATCACGAAGCGCACATTTTCGAGCACGCTCACATCGGCCACGGGATCGCCCTGAACGGCAACGATGTCCGCGAATTTCCCGGGTTCAATCGTTCCAACGCGATCCGACCAGCCAATCAAATCCGCCGCGTTTACTGTTGCCGCTTGAATCGCCTGAAGCGGCGGCAGCCCCATTTTTACCATCATGGCGAATTCATGAGCGTTCAAGCCGTGCGGATAAACTGCGGCGTCCGTGCCGAACGCGATCTTCACTCCTGATTGAAACGCGTGCGCTTCGTGTTGACGGGCTATGGGCAGTACCGTGTTCATTTTCTCGGTCATACTAGCCGTGAAACCGAGCGACTTATAATTCTCCAGAAGCCAATCTTCGAGGTACACCGTCGGACACAGGTAGGTACCGTGCTGCTTCATCAGTTGAATGTCTTCGTCATTGATATAGCTACCGTGTTCGATGGAATCGACTCCTGCCAGAACCGCGTTCTTGATTCCGAGCGCGCCGTGCGCGTGCGCCGCAACCTTGCGGCCCAGGCCGTGCGCCGTCTCGACGATGGCCTTCATTTCCTCGAGGCTGTACTGCGCAAGCTCGGGATTGTCACCTTCCGAAAGCACACCGCCAGTGGCCATGAACTTGATCACGTCCGCGCCGTACTTGATGTTCTGCCGGACCTTGGCAGTAACGGCATCCACACCGTCGGCAACTCCATCACTGCTGTACGCGAATTGCGGCGCGAGGAAATTTTGGTCGCCGTGTCCCCCTGTGATGCTGAGAGGAGGGCCGGAGGCAAGCATGCGCGGGCCGGGAACATCCCCCGCCTTGATTGCGTCGCGCAAAGCGAAATCCGCGTATCCGCCCGCACCGACGTTGCGCACGGTAGTAAACCCTGCTTCCAACGTCACTCGCGCGTTGCGCGCGCCAAGCAACGCCGCCCGAGGATAGGAAATGTGAAGCCCGGATGGGCCGAGCGTATTGGGCGCCATAGTCAAGTGCGTGTGGCAATCAATCAAACCCGGAAGAACGGTCTCGTTTGACAGATCGATCGTCTTGGCGCTAGCCGGAACTTTGCTGGCCATGTCCGCGGTTTTGCCGATCGCTTTGATTCGGTCGCCTTCAATCCAGATGATTTGGTCGGCCAGATAAGTTCCGCTCCGGACATCAAGCACCTTCCCAGCGCGAATGGCTACTTCCGCAGGTACGGCGCTTTTTGTTTCTTGAGCTTTACTGACGCCGACAGCAAGAACAAGGACAGAAATGAGGATTCCCAAACGCTTCATCCGTTGCCTCCTGGTGTTTCACCCGGCGAACTTCATCCCGCGGGCGCGTGAATTGTACCGCCGCTGCGGAACGTCGCCGAATTGTTTCTGGGTGCAAGTATGTCGGAAGTCCGCCATCCTTGCGACCTGTGCGATGCGGGTATTTCTCCTTGCGGGACTTTTTACTTGACATGCCCGATTGCCACTGTATGATTATTCATGCGTGTGCATAATCACGCATAGGCTTCCATGGGCGACCACAAACGATTTCGGCAAGGGCAGATTCTGAAGCTGCTCGCCGGCGCGCAGGTTGCGAGCCAGGATCAGCTGCGCCGCAGGCTTGTCCATCTCGGTCTGCGCGTGACGCAGGCGACGCTCTCCCGCGATCTTCGCGAACTGAAACTCGTGAAGACCGCCGAGGGTTACCGCCCGCTATCTGACGGAGCGGCCGAAAACGCATCGCCGTTGCCGGTTCTGGCCCGTGCCTTGAAGGAATTTTTGCTCGACATGCGCCCGGCGCAAAATATGCTCGTGCTGAAGACACCGCCGGGAGGAGCTCAGCCCCTGGCCGCAGCCGTTGACGCCGAGCATTGGAAGGAAGTCGCGGGAACGCTCGCGGGCGACGACACCATCCTGATCATCACGCCCTCGCGCGGTGCGCGCGCCGCCATTCAAAAGCGCATGGAGGAAATGCTCCGATGAACGGCCCCTCGCGGGTCGCCGTCGTCGGAGCAACGGGCTACGCGGGATACGAGCTGGCCCGGCTCCTTCTACGGCACCCACACTGCGAAAAACCGGTGTTTTATCTCCGCGACGCACATGCAAATTTCCGTTGCCTGACGGAGCTCTTCCCGCAACTGCGCGGGTGGGGCGAAGCGCCATGCCGCCCGCTTTCCGTGGAAGCAATTGCAAAAAGCGGCGCGGGAACAGTGTTCCTCTCGACCCCGCACGAGGCTTCGCTCGAGCTTGTGCCGCAGCTTCTGGCTGCAAATCCACAGTTGCGGATCGTCGATCTGAGCGGTGCATTCCGGTTTCGCGATCCCGGAACTTTCGCGCACTGGTACAAACTTCCGCCACCGGATAGCGCAGTGCTGGGAGAAGCGGTTTACGGCTTGCCGGAGCTGTATGCGGACGCGCTTCCAAAGGCGCGGATCGTCGCAAATCCGGGCTGTTACCCGACCTCGGTGATTCTGGGGCTTCGGCCGGCCGTCGATTCCGGCTGGATCGACACGTCGCGTGGAATCGTGTGCGATTGCAAATCCGGTGCAAGCGGGGCAGGCAAAGAACCGAAGCGCGAGACCCATTTTGTCGAAGTGAATGAGAATTTCCGAGCCTATGGCCTTTTCACGCATCGCCACACGCCGGAGGTGGCCGAGCATCTCGGTCTCGCGTCCGAGGATTTCGTGTTTACCACGCATTTGCTGCCCGTCGAACGCGGTATTCTTTCGACGCTCTATGTCTGGCTGGACGCGCCGCGCAGGGCGGAAGAAATCGAGGCGCTCTACCGGAAATTCTACGCTGCCCGGCCGATGGTGCGCATTCTGCCCGCCGGAAGCCTTCCAGAATTGCAGCATGTGACGCACACAAACTTTTGCGACGTCGGCTTCGCGCTCGATTCGTCAGGCGAACGCCTCGTGATCGTGTCCTGCCTCGACAATCTGGGCAAAGGCGCAGCCGGGCAGGCGGTACAAAATTTCAACGGGATGCAGGGCCATCCGGAAACGGCGGGATTGCTATGAGAATTGTCATCAAGGTTGCGGGCGCGCTCCTTGAGCGCGATGAAACCGTGCGGGCTCTCGCGCGCCAAATCACCGAACTTGCCCGCGCAGGCCACGAGCTCCTCGTGATTCACGGGGGCGGAAAAATCTTCACGTCCACGCTCGCGCGCATGGGAATTGAGAGCCGCTTTGTGAATGGTCTCCGCGTTACGGACCGCGAAACGCGCGATGCCGCTGTGATGGTGTTCGCGGGTACGCTCAACAAGAAACTGGCCGGCGCGATCTCGCTCGCGGGCCAGCCGGCAGTGGGCGTTTGCGCGTCCGACGCGGCAAGCTTCCTCGCCGAGCCGATGCAGCTCGACGGTTGCGAAGGCGGCCTGGGATTCGTCGGCTATCTCACCGGCGTGAATCTCGATTTTCTGCGCTCGCAGTGGCGTGCGGGAATCGTTCCTGTGGCATGCTGCCTCGGTCTCGGCGCCGATGGCGAGCTCTATAACATCAACGCCGACCACATGGCTGCCGCCGCCGCCGAGTTTGTCCGCGCTGACCGGCTGATTTTTCTCACCGACGTGGCGGGTGTGCTCGACGGAGAGAAAGTGCTTCGCGCCGTTCGCGGCGAGGAGATTGAGGATCTGATTCGCCGCAACAAAGTTTCCGGCGGAATGATCCTGAAGCTGGAGGCTGCCAAGCGCGCTCTTTCGGGCGGCGTCGCGGAGGTTCGCATCGTCGGCGGGACGCGCCCACGCGCAGTGCTTTCGGCGGCCAATGGCGCGCGATGCCCCGGCACACGCGTGCTCCCCATCGTTCACACGGCTGCAAGAGCATCGCAAGGAGCTGCGAGGTAGCGATGGTCAGGAAGAAAATCACGATGAGGAGAAATCCTTCTCCCGCGCGAATTCGTGCCGACGAGGCGCGCTACATGGTGAACACATACCGGCGCCCGCCGGTCGTGTTCACGCACGGGCGCGGCTGCCGGCTTTACGATTCCGAGGGGCGCGAGTATCTCGATTTCCTTGCCGGTATCGCCGTGAATGCGCTGGGGCACGCGCATCCGCGTTTGGTCCGCGCGATTCGCCGCGAAGCGGGCCGCGCCATACACGTCTCGAATCTCTTTCACAATTCGTATCAGGGGCCGCTCGCGCGCAAGCTCTCCGAATGGTCCGGGCTTGACCGCGTTTTCTTCACGAACAGCGGAACCGAAGCGATAGACGGCGCGCTGAAGCTTGCGCGTGCGTATGCGCATGCGCGGGCAAAATCTGTGAACGGCGCAAATCAGAAGACACGCATTCTGGCGCTCGAGCACTCTTTCCACGGCCGCACGTTTGGCGCGCTTTCGATCACGCACCCCGCGAAATACCGCGAGCCGTTTGAGCCGCTCGTTCCCGGCGTCGAGTTCGTCCGCCTCAACGACGTCGCCGATCTCGAAGCGAAGTTCGATGAAACGGTTTGCGCTTTGGTCATCGAAACAATTCAAGGCGAAGGCGGCATCTTCCCCGTGAGTGAGCCCTTTTGGAAACGTGCCCGGGATCTCGCAATACAGCACGACGCCGCGTTGATCGCCGACGAAATCCAGTGCGGCCTCGGCCGGACGGGACGCCGCTTCGCCTATCAGAAATTCGATTCGCTTCCGGACATCGTCACCATCGCGAAGCCGCTGGCGGGCGGGCTTCCGCTCGGCGCCTTCATCGCCAATGAAACATTCGCCTGCGCATTCGCGCCCGGAATGCACGGCACCACGTTTGGAGGCGGCCCGTTTGTCTGCGCGGCGGCCCTTGAGTTTCTCGCGATCGTCGAGGACGATTCCCTCATCGCAAATATTCGCGCGCGCGGCGACGAGCTTCGCGCCGGTCTCGAAGCGCTCGCGGCGCGCTTCGATTTTATTCGCGAAATCCGCGGCGAAGGATTGATGCTCGGCGTTGACCTTGCCGTGGATGGCGCGCCTTTTGTTGAGGAAGCGCTGCGCCGCGGCCTGGTGATCAATTGCACGCACGACCACATCATTCGCCTTCTGCCGCCTTTCATTATTCGCCGCCGCGATGTAACCGAGTTTCTCGGCAAATTCGAATCCGTTCTCGCCCGCGCTCAGAAATCCGCTATCAAGCTGCCGCCCGACGCTCCGAAAAAGCAGCCGCACGCGGAGACGATGGCGCTGGCAGCCACGAGGTGAACATGACCGCCGTTGCCGCAACGCTCACGCTTACGAACGATCTCCTTACCGGCATGGAGTGGGGACCGGCTCAGGTCCGCGAGCTTTTCCATCTTGCCGCGGACATCAAGGCGCGCCCGGACCGCTATCGCGGCGCGCTCGCCGGCCGTTTTCTCGCGCTCATTTTTGAGAAGCCGTCGCTCCGCACGCGCGTCACGTTCGAGGTCGGCATCTCCAGCCTTGGCGGCACTTCCGTGTTTCTCGATCACACGGGCGTTCGTCTGGGCCAGCGTGAATCCATTCGCGACGTCGCCAGAAACCTCGAGCGCTGGGTGCAGGGGATCGTTGCGCGCACGTTCGCGCAGGAATCGTTGGACGAGCTCGCCGCGCACGGGCGTATCCCGGTGATCAACGCGCTCTCGGACCGTTTTCATCCTTGCCAGGCGCTTTCCGATTTCTTCACGCTCGAGGATCGCTTCGGTGGCTTGCGCGGCTTGAAGCTTGCCTATGTCGGTGACGGCAATAACGTCTGCCATTCGCTGGTCACCATCGGCGCGCGTGTGGGAGCGCAGATTCGCGTCGCGACGCCCGCGGGATTCGAGCCGGATCCTTCAGTCGTGTCCGAAGCAAAGCGCGTGGCCCGAGAAACACGCGGTAAGGTCGAAATCCTGCGCTCGCCACAGGAAGCCGTCGCGGGTGCGCAGGCTGTTTACACCGACGTCTGGGCCAGCATGGGCCAGGAAGAAGAAGCGGCGGCTCGCGACATCGCGTTCGCGGGATATCAGGTGAACGAGGCGCTTCTCACGCTGGCGGATCCGGATGCCGTTTTTCTGCATTGCCTTCCGGCGCATCGGGGATCGGAAGTCTCCACCGGCGTGATGGATTCCGAGCGTTCCATCGTTTTCGACCAGGCGGAGAATCGTCTGCACGTACAAAAAGCGATCCTGCTCACGCTGCTGAACTAGGAGAAAAGATTGCCGAAGAAAGTTGTTCTCGCTTATTCCGGGGGCCTCGACACCTCCATCATCATTCCGTGGCTGAAAGAGACTTACGGCTGCGAAGTGATCGCCATGATTGGCGATCTTGGCCAGCGCGAGGATCTCGAAGCAGCGCGAAAAAAAGCGCTCTCAACCGGAGCCAGCGGCGCGTACGTGGAAGACCTCCGTGAAGAATTTATTACCGGCTACATTTGGCCCACGCTTCGCGCTGGCGCCGTGTACGAGCACAAGTATCTGCTCGGCACTTCTTTTGCGAGGCCGCTTCTCGCGCAGCGCCAGGTGCAGCTCGCGAAAAAGCTCGGGGCCGACGCCCTCGCGCACGGCTGTACGGGCAAGGGCAATGATCAGGTCCGTTTCGAACTCGCGGCCAAAGCTCTCGCGCCGGAACTGAAAATCATCGCGCCGTGGCGCGAATGGAAAATCGCGTCCCGCGAGGAAGCTATCGCTTACGCCCGCGCGCACAATGTTCCCGTCGAGCAAACCACGAAAAACATCTACAGCCGCGACCGCAACATCTGGCACCTGAGCCATGAAGGCGGTCCGCTCGAAGATCCTGCCAATGCGCCGGAAGAATCCATGTGGCAGTGGGTTGCTTCCCCGGCGAAAGCGCCGGACCAGCCCGCGAATGTTGAAATTGCCTTCGACAATGGCATTCCCGTCGCGCTTAACGGCAAGCCGCTGAGCCCTGTCCCGCTTCTCGATCAGCTCAACGATATCGCCGCTGCAAATGGCGTGGGTCGCATGGAGATGATTGAGAATCGCCTTGTGGGCATCAAATCGCGCGGCGCCTATGAAACTCCCGGGGGCACGCTGCTCATCGCGGCGCATCGCGAGCTCGAATCGCTCACGCTCGACCGCGAGACGCTCCATTATCAGCAGCTTCTCTCGCTAAGATATGCGGAGATGGTTTACTACGGCATGTGGTTCACGCCGCTGCGCGAATCCCTCGACGCCTTCTTCGCCTCCTCGCAGCGCCGCGTCACCGGCACGGTCGGCCTCGCGCTCTGCAAGGGAATTGTCGGCGTCACGTCGCGCCGCTCGCCGCACTCGCTCTACCGCGCGAATCTCGCCAGCTTCACGATGACGGGCTACAACCCGAAAGACGCCGAGGGCTTCATCAATCTCTTCGCCCTTCCCATCACCGTGCCGCAGGAATGGGCCGCCGAGTCTGCCCCGATAGCTCGAGAAGCGAACGCCCAAGTGAATGCTCGATGAGTGATACTCCCGCGCAGCCGAAGCGAGACCAGAAAATGTGGGGCGGTCTTTTCGGCCGCGGCCCCGATGCCTCGTTCTACGAATTCGAGCGCTCCTGGGCTTTCGACCGCCGCCTTCTGCCGCAGGAATTTGTTCTGGATCGCGCCTGGGCGCGGGCCATCGCCGTCGCTGGAATTCTCACGCACGAGGAAGGGCAGCAGCTCGTTGCCGCGCTCGACGAGCTCGAATCGCGCGCGCAATCCGACCGGGCCTGGCTCGATAGCTCGAAGGCCGAAGATGTCCACCATTTCGTCGAATCGGCGCTGATCGAAAAGCTCGGTCCGCTTGGCGCCAAGCTTCACACCGGCCGCAGCCGCAACGAAATGGTCTCCACCGAATTCCGCATGTACGTGAAGGAAGCGGCGCGCGAAACGCGAGCTGCGATTGCTCGCCTCGCGCGCGCCATCGCTGGTCAGGCGGAACGCCATCTGGGCGTTCCCATGCCCGGCACCACGCATTTGCAGCATGCGCAGCCCCTGCTGCTTTCGCACTGGCTTCTTGCCCACGCCGAGGCATTTCATCGTGATGCGGAGCGTGTCGCTTCGGCGGCCGCTCGCGCCGATTTCTGCCCGCTCGGTTCCGGCGCGCTTGCGGGCTGCGCCTTTCCGCTCGACCGCAAAGCGCTCGCGCGCGACCTCGGCTTTTCGCGCATCACGGCAAATAGTCTGGATGCTGTCAGCGACCGCGACTTCGCGCTCGAGTACTTGTTCGCGCTTGCGGCTCTCGCCATGCACCTTTCCCGCCTCGCCGAGGACATCATTCTCTTCGCCTCGCCTGAATTCAGCTTCATCGAGCTCCCCGACGAGTATTCCACCGGCAGCAGCCTGATGCCGCAAAAGAAAAATCCCGATGCATGGGAGCTGATCCGCGGCAAGACGGGCCGCATTTATGGCGCGCTCGTCACCCTTCTCGTTGCGTGCAAGGGCCTGCCGTCGAGTTACCAGCGCGACCTGCAGGAGGACAAAGAAGCCCTTTTCGCCGCGCACGATCAGGCTCTTGCATGCGTGCAGATTGCCGCGGCCGCGCTTGCGGCCACGAAATTCCGTGAAGGCCGGTTGCGCGAGGCGGCGCAAGACCCGGCCCTCGTCGCTACCGAAGTGGCCGATTATCTCGTCGCATCGGGTGTCCCGTTTCGCGAAGCGCACGAGATCGTCGGCAAAGTCCTCCGCGCGGCCCGGGAGGAAGGGAAATCAATCCGCGATATGCCGCTCGACCGTCTGAAAGAGTTTTCGCCGGCGTTCGGACGCGATCTCAACACCGTCTTCAATGTGGATTCCGCGCTGGCGCGTCACGCCGTTCCCGGCGGCACCGCCCCCAGCGCCGTTCGTGCCGCCCTCGAAGACTTCAAGTCGCGCCTCGCGAAGCTTGAGGAAAACCCATGAAGGCGCGCAAAGCCAGATCTTCGGACGCCGAGGCGATCTACCGGCTCATCTCGCATTACACCGCAGAAGGATTGCTTTTGCCGCGCGCCGAAGAAGAGATTCGCCGCAACATCAGCCATTTTCTGGTCTGCGAGGAAAAGCGCCTCATCGTCGGCTGTGTTGCGCTCGAAAGTTACACCGCGGACCTCGCCGAGATTCGCTCGCTGGCTGTTGACCCGCAGCTTCGCGGGCGCGGCTTGGGGGCGCGGTTGATCGGCGCAGCTCTTGGCGAAGCGCGGTGCCGCGGAACCGCGCGTGTTTTCGCCGTCACTCACTCGCCCGAATTCTTCGTGCGCCATGGATTCACGGCCGGCTCGCGCCGGTCGCTCACTGAAAAAATCGAGCGCGATTGCCGCGCGTGCCCGAAACAACGGTCGTGCAGGCTCGTTGCCGTCATTGCCACCGTGATTCCCGAAGGCGCCGCGCTGCCGGTCCTGAGCGATTCGGCGATTCCTGTTTCCGCCGCATGAACGCCCGCCCGAAAGAATCGGACCTTCCTCGCGGCTTTTCGTTCGCCTCGGCGGCCTGTGGCATCAAGAAGTCCGGGCTCGATCTTGCGCTTCTGGTGAGCGAAACGCCTGCATCGGCAGCCGCCGTCTTCACGACGAATCGCGTGCAAGCCGCGCCGGTGCTCGCCTCGCAGGTTCATCTTCGGAAGTCGCGCGCGAAGATGCGCGGCGTCATCATTAATTCCGGGAACGCAAATTGCTGTACCGGCTCGGATGGCTATGCTGCGGCTGCTGCGACCTCCCTCGAAGTCGCGCGTCAGCTCGGACGTTTGCACCCTTCGCAGATTCTGGTTTGCTCCACGGGCGTAATCGGCATGCCCTTGCGCGTCGAGAAGATTCTGCGCGCGGTGCCGGATTTGGTTCGCGCCCGCCGCGCAACGCCCGGCGCGTTCGCGCAGTTCACGCGCGCCATCATGACCACGGACACGCGCCCGAAATGGACCGCGGCGAAATGCCGCATCGGCGGTAGGCAGATGCGTCTGATTGGCTGCGCGAAGGGTGCGGGAATGATCGAGCCGCACATGGCGACGATGCTTTCCTTCATTGCCACCGACGCAGCGATCTCGCCCGCGCTTTTGCAACGCGCCCTGCGCCGCGCCGTCGCGCCCACGTTCAACTCCATCACCGTGGATGGCGACACTTCGACCAACGACACTCTCGCTGTCCTCGCCAATGGCCAATCCGGCGCGCGAAAAATCACACGCCAGAATGCGGATTACGAGAAATTCTGCGCTGCACTGGAATCGGTCTGTCGTTCGCTTGCGCTCGCAATCGTGGCCGATGGCGAAGGTGCGCAGCGCGTAATCGAAATCGAGGTTCGCGGCGCGCCGTCCGATCGCGCGGCCGGTCAAGTCGCGCGCACCATCGGGAATTCGCCGCTCGTGAAAACAGCTCTCGCTGGCGCCGATCCCAACTGGGGACGTATCCTCGCCGCGGCGGGCCGTTCCGGGGTGAAATTCGACTTCCAACGCTCCGATGTTCGCGTCGCCGGAATTCTGATGTGCCGCCGCGGACGAGAGCACCCCTTCGACGAGCGCGTCGCGCACCGCAAGATGCTCGCGAAGCACGTCCCGATTGTCGTGGATTTGCTTGCCGGCCGCGGCTTCGCACGCGTGTGGACCTGCGACTTCACCGGCGAATACGTCCACATCAACGCCAGCTATCGCACCTAGGCGCCGCCCGCTAGGTGTCCCATTTCCAGTTGGCGTACTGCTCGCGCAGTTTTGTTTTCAGGAATTTGCCGACTGATGTGCGGGGAATCTCATTTGTAAAGACGAACGCGTCGGGAAGCTGCCACTTCGCGAATTTCGTTGCCAGGAACTCGCGCAATTCCTCCGGCGTCACCGCCGCACCGTCCTTCACCACTACCACGCCCAGCGGCCGCTCCTGCCATTTCGGATGCGTCACGCCGATCACGGCTGCTTCGCGCACTGCCGGATGGCCCATGAGCGCGTTTTCGAGGTCCACCGAACTGATCCATTCGCCGCCGGACTTAATCAGATCCTTGCTGCGATCCACGATCTTGACGTACCCCTCGGAGTCAATCGTTGCCATGTCGCCCGTGCGAAACCATCCGTCCTCGCTCCAGCGGTCTTGAGTTTCCGGCGCCTCGAAGTAGCTCGCGGCCACCCACGGTCCGCGCACTTCCAGTTCGCCGAAGCTCTCGCCGTCCCACGGAGCTTCGCCCTCGGGCCGCATCACGCGCAACTCGACGAACGGCAACGGAAGCCCCTGCTTCGTCCGAACTTTGTATTTCTCATCC
>Ga0070733_10003178_pt1 | contig 11337 bp, 10 predicted proteins | sample Coa_R1_9_FD_66450 | JGI IMG/M metagenome (GOLD analysis project Ga0070733, IMG submission 66450) | Surface soil microbial communities from Centralia Pennsylvania, which are recovering from an underground coalmine fire - Coalmine... | ecosystem: Environmental > Terrestrial > Soil > Unclassified ... | reverse complement strand
ATACCGAGCATCCCGAAGGACGCTCGCATCACCGGGTTGCAGGCGGACATGACGGCGCGCAGTGCATCCGGCCTGCCGGAGTCCCTGCCCACGAACTGGGGGCCGGCCGCGTGGTAGCCGGACGTCAGCGGGATCACGATGACGTCGCCGGAGAGCCGGGCGCCCATTGTCCTGCTCCTTCACGGGGCGCTCATCACTGGTGGTCTATCCGCAGGGACGGCGCAGGCCCGCCAAATGTGACAACCAACGCTCGGGTGAACGGTCTGGGCCTTCGACGCCGGCGCGTTGCTCGCCATCATCACGATGGATACCACCAGCAGCACCACGCCGGTGATGCCGAGCACCCACCTGGACCGGGCGGCGGTAGACATGATCGGCTCCTAGCAGGGGGCTGTTTCCCGATGCCTCCACGCTGCCGGTTCGCGCCGCCGTGGCCAATGGCGCTACCACCCGTAATCGAGGGTCGGGTTACCCCCACCGCACCTGGGGGCCTACCCCACCCTTCACTGACCGTAGTATAGAGAATTTATTCTAGTTACGTGGATTGAGAGGTGGTCTAGGCGAATTTATATTCTATTTGACGAAGGGAGGGGAAGCGGCGGTGAGCAGGATGTACGGCGAGCCGATCGAGGTGAGAGACGAAGACGGGCGGCCGGTCAGGTTCGTCTGGCGGGGGCGGCTCTACACCGTGCTCGGGGTGCTCGAACAGTGGGTGATCAGCCGGGAGTGGTGGCAACGCAACGACCCGGATGCCGAGGTTGCGCCGGAGCGGGAGTTCTGGCGGGTCGAGGCGAAGATACCGGATGTGCCGTCGGTGATCTGCGAGCTGCGCCGCGACGTCGAAGCCGGCGACTGGCTGCTCGTCCGGATCTGGGACTGAGCACGCGATGAGCTGGCCGGGTGACTTCACCCACCTGCACGTGGCGTCGTCGTTCTCGATGCGGTACGGAATGGCGAGCCCGGCGGCCCTGGCGGCGCGCGCTGCCGCCGGCGGCATGCCCGCCCTCGCGCTCACCGACCGGGACGGCCTGTACGGGGCGATCAAGCACGTCCAGGCCTGCCGTGAGGCGAACATCTCCCCGATCACCGGCGCCGACCTGGCGCTGCGGGAGAGCCAGCACAGCGGGATGCCGCCACGGCTGGCGAACGAGACCGCCTGCCGGGTCACGGTGCTCGCCACGGGTGATGGCCGTACGGGCTGGGCGTCGCTGTGCCGCCTGGTCAGCGCGGCGCACCGGTCGGGCGAGCGCGGCGTCCCCGCGGTGATCCCCGACCTGGTCGCCGAGCACGCGGGTGGCCTGATCGTGCTGCTCGGCCCGGCCAGCGACGTCGGACGGGCGGTCGCGGCCAGGCGGCCCGACGCCGCGGCAGCCGCCCTGGCCCGCTGGCGGGACCGGGCCGAGACCGTGATCGAGATCGTCGATCACCATGGCCCCGGCGACACCCATAACGCAGCCCGGATGCTGCGGCTTGCCAACGAGCATGGCATTCCCGCCGTGCTGACCAACGCGGTCCGCTACCTCGACCCCACCGACCAGCCGGTGGCCCAGGTGCTCGACGCGGCACGCCAGCTCACCCCGCTCGGCCGGCGTCACCTGGCCGGCCACAACGCGCGGGCCTATCTCAAGACCAGCGAGCAGATGATCCAGGTCGCGGAGCGGATCTGCGGCCCGGGCCGGTGCAGCCACGGCTACTGCGAGAACCCGGCCCACCGGCTGCTGGCCGCCACGGCGGAGCTGGCCGAGCGCTGCTACCTCGACCAGGCCCGGGATCTGGGCATTGGCGGCTTGCACCTGCCCGAGACCGGCGGGGATGAGCTCGCCCGGCTGCGGCGGCTCTGTGCCGACGGGCTGCGCCGCCTGGAACTGACCACTCAGCCCTGGCGCCGCCGCGAGGTGACCGAACGTCTCGGCCACGAGCTCGGCATCATCGCCAGGACCGGTCTCGCCTCGTACTTCCTCACCGTGGCCGACGTGGCCGGCCTCATCAGGGCCCGCGGCATCCGCTGTGCCATCCGCGGCTCCGGGGCTGGCTGCCTGGTCAACTACCTGATCGGCATTTCCGGCATCGACCCGCTCGGCCATGGCCTGATCATGGAGCGGTTTCTCTCGGAGAAGCGCACGAACCTGCCGGACATCGACCTGGACGTCGAGTCGGCGCGGCGGATCGAGGCCTACCACGCGATCATCGAACGCTACGGCGAGGAGCGCTGCGGCTGCGTCTCGATGATGGAGACCTACCGGGCCCGCAGTGCGATCAGGGACACCGCGGCCGCGCTCGGCCTGCCACCCCAGGAGATCGGCACGCTGGCCAAGGCGTTCGGCCACATCCGGGCGCGCGGCATCCGCGCCGCCCTGGCCGACCTGCCCGAACTGCGCGCAAGCAACCTCGCGATTCCCCAGCTGACCAGCCTGTTCCTGATGGCCGAACGGCTCGACGGGCTGCCCCGTCACATCGCGATGCACCCGTGCGGGGTGGTCCTGTCCAGCCGGACGCTGCTGGACCGGGTGCCGATGGAGCAAAGCGCCGAGGGCCTTCCGCTGTGCCAGTTCGACATGGATGACGTGGAAACCGCCGGGATGATCAAACTGGACGTGCTCGGCGTGCGCATGCAGTCGGCGATGACCTACGCGCTCGCCGAGATCGAGCGCACCCGGGGCGAACGGGTCGACATCGACGCGATCGGGCTCGACGACGAGCCGACGTTCGAGATGATCCGCTCCGGCCGTACGCTCGGCTGCTTCCAGATCGAATCGCCCGGCCAGCGTGAGCTGGTGACCAGGCTGAAGCCGGGCAGCATCGGTGACCTGATCGTCGACATATCGCTGTTCCGCCCCGGGCCGGTCAACTCCGACATGATCACCCCGTACCTGGATATCAAGCACGGCAGGCGCCCGGCCTGTTACCCACATGAGGATCTGGCGAAGATACTCGGCGAGACCGGGGGAGTGGTCATTTTCCATGAGCAGGTGCTCCGGATCATTCATGAAATGACAAATTGCGGATTTCCTGCCGCCGAACGGCTCCGCCGTCAACTGTCTGACTCATCCGCCAGGCAAGAAGCGGGGGAATTGTTTCGCGCGGCCGCCCTGCGGCGCGGATATGACGACACGACCGTGCGGCGCGTGTGGGACGTGCTCGAAGCGTTCGGCGGCTTCGGTTTCTGCAAGGCGCACGCTGCCGCGTTCGCCATCCCGGCCTACCAGTCGGCCTGGCTGAAGCGGCACTACCCGGCCGCGTTCTACGCCGGGGTGCTCACCCATGACCCCGGCATGTACCCGAAGCGGGTGATCACCGGCGATGCCAGGCTGTCCGGGATCCCGGTGCTGCCCGTCGACGTGAACGCCTCGGCCGCCGGCTGGCAGGCCGAGCCCGTCGCGGACGGCGCGGAAGGGCTGCGGACCGGGCTGCGCGAGGTCAAGGGAATCAGCGACGCCGAGGTGGCGCGGATCATCGCCGGGCGGCCCTATGCGTCGCTGCGCGACTTCTGGGAGCGGGCCAGGGTGTCCCGGCCGGTCACCGAGCATCTCGTGCTCGTCGGCGCGCTCGGCTCGCTATATCAGGGACTGCCGGCGGCGCCCACCCGGCGCGACCTGCTGGCCCGGGTCGGCGTGCTCGCCGGGAGCCCCGCCCGCCACAGCCCAGGCCCAGTACGTTCTGCGCTCCCTTACGGTGACATTGACAGTCTCGCTGACCTGATCCCCGCTGGTGAGCTGCGGGAGCTTTCCGCCGCCGAACGGGTCGAGGCCGAATTGGAGATCCTCGGCATCGACATCAGCAGGCACGTGATCAGCTTCTACGAGGAGATCCTCGGCCGCCTCGGCGTCGTCAGGGCACGCAGCCTGCACCGCTGCCGGGCGGGCCGGACCGTCCTGGTCGCCGGGGTGAAGACCTCGACGCAGACCCCGGCGGTCAGGTCCGGCCAGCGGATCATCTTCGCCACTCTGGACGACGCCACCGGCCAGATCAACCTGACCTTCTTCGAGTCGGTGCAGCAGCGCTGCGCGGCGCGGCTGTTCGGCTCGTGGCTGCTGGTGGTGCGCGGCCGGGTGCACCGGCCACGGGGCTCACCGCCGACGGCACCGGCCGTGTCGGTCAACGCGGCCGAGTGCTGGGACCTGGCCGCCCTGGAGGAAATCCGCCTCGCCCGGGGCATGGCCGGCGTGCACGCGGCGATGACGGCCGCAGTGACGGCGCCCGCGACCGGATCGGCCGCTGCCGGCGCGATTGTCTATCCCACCGGGTTCAAGCTGTCTCCGTACGCGGAGACCGGGTCGCCCGGTGCGGCGATGAAAGACCCGCCGCGCAAGCTCTGGCACGCCAGCCCGGGCAGCCCGGGGGTCACGGCCGCTGGTCGGCGATGAGCTTCTCCAGCCGGCTGAGGCGTTCGTCAAGGTCGGTGACGGTCACCACATCGGTGAGGGCCAGCCGGACGGCGGCGAGTTCCCTGGCCAGGAACTCGGTGTCGGCCTGGGTCCGGGCCGCCACCTCCCGGTCCCGCTCGATGTTGGCCCGGTCCCGGTCGTCCTGCCGGTTCTGGGCCAGCAGGATGAGCGGCGCCGCATAGGCCGCCTGGGTGGAAAAGGCCAGGTTGAGCAGGATGAACGGATAGGGGTCCCAGTGCCGGACGGCCGCCACGGTGTTGAGGATGATCCACCCGATGACGAAGATCGTCTGCCCGGCCAGGAAGCGGCCGGTGCCGAGGAAACGGGCGATGCCCTCCGACATCCGGCCGAAGGCGTCGGGGTCATACCGTGTCCTCACCCGCGGCGCCGCGCCGCGCGGAACGGACAGATTCGCCCGGTCGCCCATGCTGCGCAGGGAAGTCAGTCTCATCTGCGCCGCCTCCTTCCTCGCCAGCCGGCCGGCAGGAGCCGGTCCAGCACGTCATCGACGGTGACCGCGCCGAGCAGCCGCTCGTCCTCGTCACAGACCGGCACGCCGATGAGGTCGTAGGCGGCCAGGCGGGCCGCGAGCTCTCGGTCGGACAGCTCGGGCCGGACGAAGCCGCTCGCCTCGATGCAGTCGCCGATCCTGGTGTTGGGCGGCTGGCGCAGCAGCAACTGGAACCCGACGGTGCCGAGGAAACGCCCGGTCGGCGTTATCGTCGGCGGCTCACAGACGTAGACCTGCGCGGCGGCGACCGCCGGCATCTGCGGCTGCCGGATGTAGGCCAGCACCTCGGCCACGGCCGCGTCCGGCGGGAAGATCAGCGGCCGGGAGGTCATCAGCCCGCCTGCCGTCGCCCCGTCGTAGCGCAGCAGGCGGCGCAGGTTCACCGCCTCGCCGGGCTCCATCCTGCCCAGGAGCTGCTCCCGCTGAGCGGTGGGCATCTCGGCGAGCAGGTCCACGGCGTCGTCTGGTTCCATTTCCTCCACGATGTCGGCGATGCGCTCGACGTCCAGCCCGGCCAGGAACCGGATCTGGTCCTGCTCGGGCATTTCCTCGAGCACGTCGGCCAGTTCCTCGTCGCCGAGCGCCTCGGCGACCTGGTGCCGCCGGGTCGGTGTCATTTCCTCGACCGCACTGGCCAGATCGGTCGGGTGCATCTCCCGCAGCTCGACGATCTGCTCCGCCAGGGCACCGGCCTCGAACAGTTCCGGGTGCTTGTCCCAGGGCTCGATCGCCGTGGATCGCCGCAGCCCGCGGCCGTGGCTGACAGCCAGCGCCGAAACATCCCAGCTGCCCTGGCGCTGGGACTCGGCGATGCCGACATCCATCACCATCCCGGTCCCGGCGGGCTTTCCGTAGAGCTCCGACGCCAGCATCTCCCCGGTCCGCCGGGTGAACCGTCTCAGGTCGACGGTGCCGCCGCGCAGGTGTGCACCGTCGATGGAGATCTCAGTGACCAGGCCCAGGTTGACGAAGATCTGGCGCCGCTGCACGGATACGAGCAACCCGATGGCACGAGGTGGCTCACCACCGGCGGCCGGCAGGATCACCACGTCCCGGATCCGGCCGATCGGCAGCCCCTCGCTGTCCAGCAGCGGCCGGCCGGCCAGCCGGGAGGTGAACACCTCCTTGGCGGTCATGATCACCACCTCCTTTGCCCAGGACGGTTCCCGCGTATGTCTGCTACCACGCCTGTTACCACTAACACCGCGTGGCGATGACAACCCGTCTCGCGCGTCCCGCGTCAAACGTGGGTGTGCGGGCCCTTGCACGGGGCGCGGGAAGGGAACAGATGATCAGCGGACGGGTTATCCGGACAATAGCGCCGGCGGTCGCGGGCGGTTTGATGATATTCGCCGCCGTTGCTGCACCGGCTGGGGCGGCGACCGGGCTGCACCGGACGGCAGCACAGCTCGCCGGAGCCGGGGCGCGCCCGGCCGGGTGTGCCGCGCCGGCCAGGCCGGGGATCGCGCATTGTTACCTGGCCACCGAGCCGGCCCCGGCCGCTGCGGTGCACGTGCTCGAGACGGGCTGCACGGTCAAGGAGCAGGACGGGTACTCGCCGTGCAACATCCAGCATGCCTACAAGCTCCCCTCCCTGTCGGGCAAGCGGGGCAAGGGCCAGACCGTGGCCGTGATCGACGCCTATAACGACCCGAACGCCCAGTCTGACCTGGCCACCTACCGGTCCGCCTGGGGACTGCCGGTCTGCTCGGCCGGCAACGGCTGCTTCAAGAAGGTGAACCAGAACGGGGACGAAGGCAACTACCCGCCCGGCAACATGGGCTGGGGCCTGGAGATCTCCGGGGACCTCGACATGGTGTCGGCCATCTGCCCGCGGTGCCACATCCTGCTGGTGGAGGCCACCAGCAACACGTTCACCGACCTGTTCGCCGCCGAACAGGAGGCGGTGCGGCTCGGTGCGCACGTGGCGAGCCTGAGCTGGGGATCGGGCGAGTTCAGCGGGGAGAAAGCCTACGACTCCAAGCTGGACAGGGCTCATGTCGAGGTCACGGCAAGCTCGGGGGACGGTGCCTACCAGGGCGGGGTGCAGTATCCCTCGGCGTCGCCGTACGTGACTTCGGCCGGCGGGACCGAGCTCACCCCGGCGGCCAGCAAGCGGGGCTGGATCGAGAAGACCTGGGTGACCGCGGGCAGCAACCCGCCGGTCCAGGGGTCGGGCAGCGGCTGCTCGGCCTATGAATCCAAGCCGAAATGGCAAAAGGACCACGGCTGCACCAAGCGCACCACCGCGGACGTGAGCGCGGTGGCGGCCAATGTGCTCGGCTACGACAGTTACCAGAGCGGTGGCGGTGGCTGGTATTTCTTCTTCGGCACCAGCCTGTCCGCGCCGATCGCCGCGGCCGTCTATGGACTGGCCGGGAACGCCGCGGCGCAGACCGTGGCCGGGGCGGTGCTGCCCTATTCGCGCCGGACGCACTTCTATGACATCACCCGGGGCCTGGCCACCGGGACCTGTTCGCACCGCTACCTGTGCAAGGCGGTCAGGGGATACGACGGCCCCACCGGGCTTGGCACCCCCTTCGGCGCCGGCGGCTTCTAGCCGGCGCCGAAGGGGAATGCCGGGTTCTTACTGGTGGGTGGCGTCGCTCGACGTCTTCCGCCAGTTGACCGTCGGGCGCATGGCCTCGAGCCGCACCCGGTGCACGTACCGCTTGGTGATCCCGAACAGCGACTCGATGAGCGTGTCGGAGAGCAGGTGCGGCACCAGGCCGAGCTCGGGCAGCCCGGTGTGCGTGACCTTGTAGTAGTGCTCCTCGAGCTCGACCCGGGGGTTGTCCAGGTGCTCGATCTGGACGTCGTCCGGGCTGCACTTGGCCACGGTCTGGGCGATTTCCTCGACCGACATCCACTCGGTGATCTGGTTGAACACGCGGAACTCGCCGCGCTCGGCCGGGTTCTCGCAGGCGAGCTCGATGCAGCGGACGGTGTCCCTGATGTCGAGCATGCCGCGGGTCTGGCCACCCTTGCCGTACACGGTGAGCGGCTGGCCCAGCACCGCCTGGATGACGAACCGGTTCAGCACCGTGCCGAACACCGCGTCGTAGTCGAACCGGGTGGCCAGCCTGTCGTCCCTGGCGGTCTCATCCGTCTGCTGGCCGTAGACGACACCCTGGTTGAGGTCGGTGGCGCGCAGACCCCAGATCCGGCAGGCGAACTCGATGTTGTGGCTGTCGTGCACCTTGGACAGGTGGTAGAAGGAGCCGGGACGCTTGGGGAACAGAACCCTGTCCCTGCGGCCCTTGTGCTCGATCTCGATCCAGCCTTCCTCGATGTCGATGTTGGGTGTGCCGTACTCACCCATCGTGCCGAGCTTGACCAGGTGGATGTCGGGGTTGATGTCGGCGATCGCGTACAGCACGTTGAGGTTGCCGACCACGTTGTTGGTCTGGGTGTAGACCGCGTGCTTGCGGTCGATCATCGAGTACGGCGCGGCCCGCTGCTCGCCGAAGTGCACGATCGCGTCCGGCTGGTACTCGCCCAGCGTCTTGTAGACGAACTCGGCGTCGCACAGATCTCCGATGTACATCGAGATGGACTTCCCGCTGACCTCACGCCAGGCGGCGATCCGGGTCTGCAGTGGCTCGATCGGGACGAGACTCTCGGCGCCGAGCTCGTAGTCGTACTGCCTGCGGGCGAAGTTGTCCGCGACGGCCACGTCGTGACCGGCCTCGGAGAGATGCAGCGCTGTGGGCCACCCGAGGTAGCCATCGCCGCCCAGCACCAGGATCTTCATTCGTTCAGCTCCTACCTGTCCTGTCGCTTCTGTTGTCTCGTCGTCTAGGCTCTACGGCTGCGAGCCTCCGCCTGGCAAGGTAGCCTGCTGAAGTCGCAACATAGCGGATGCCGCGGTCCAGCGTTCGGCGGTGCCCGTACTTTTCAGTTGCCGCGTCAGTCACGGCCACAACCCAACACCAAGGACACCCATGGCATCGGCACTCTCCCGGCTCAAAGCGGCTTCGCTGCGTCACCTTCCCGCGCCCATGCGCCGCAGGCTTGAAGGAGAAACAGGCAAGCGCTTCATCCGGTTTGTTGCCGTGGCCGTGGCCGCGGTCATCGCCAGCCAGGTTGCGCTGGTCATCTTCCTGGATGCCGCGCACATGACGGCGGGCATCTCCGGCGGGCTGTCCGCCGTGGCGGGCGCCGTGGTGAGCTACGTGCTGAGCCGCTGGGCCTGGGAGCGCAAGGGCAGGCCGCATGTGCTCAAGGAGACCCTGCCGTTCTGGATCGTCTCGGTGACCGCGTGGATCGTGCTCGGCCTGGCGACCAAGCTCGGTGTCCACCTGGCGGGCTCGCTGCCCCGCCATGGCCTGAAGTGGCACCTGGTGGTGAACGGCACCTACCTCGGCGCGAACGTCCTGACGTTCCTGGCCAGGTTTGTGATCTTCCACTACGTCCTCTTCGCCGACCGGGGCTCAACCGGCGGTGGAGCGGGCGCGGGCACGGTGCCAGGCTCGGCGCCGGAAGCACTGTCCGAGACCCTTGACCCGGCTGCGGATGACGGTACCTCAGCGGCGGTCACCGTGCGGCGGGCGCCCTCCACCGGCTGACCGCCGCGCTGCACCCGCCCGGCGACGCGCTCGCGCCACCAGGTGCGGGCGATGACGCCGGCGAAGTGCAGCCCGTAGATGGCGTTGTGGCCCTTCTTGCTCTCGCCCACCTTCCGCTTGTGGATGGTGGCTGGTCGCTCCAGTACCCGGAAACCGCGAGACATCACGCCGATGAGCAGTTCGGCGGCCTGGTACTGCGGCTGGTCGAGCCGGACCGCGCCGGTCACCTCCGCCCGCATCGCGCGCAGGCCGAACGTGGTGTCGCTGATCCGCTGGCCGGTCAGCAGGCTGATCGTGAGCGCGAAGACGCGCACCCCGAGACGGCGGATCGGGTCCTTGGTCTCCTCGCTGCCCAGCCGCCTCGACCCGGTCACGAAGTCGGCCTCACCCGCCAGGACCGGGCTCAGCAGGATGTCGATCTCGGCCGGGTTGTACTGGCCGTCCGCGTCGGTGGTCACGATGTACTGCGCGCCACCCTCGCGGGCGATCCGGTAGCCGAGCCGCAGCGCGGCGCCCTGGCCCCGGTTGACGGGCACGTCGCAGACGATCGCGCCGTGGTCATGGGCCTCGGCCACGGTGCCGTCCACGCACCCGTCCGCGACCACGATCGTCGCGGTGGGCAGCCCGCAGACCACGTTGGGCAGGGCCGCGATGACCGGCCCGATCGCGCCTTCCTCGTTGTAGGCGGCGATCACGAGGGCAACGGGCGGCAGCGAGCGCACCCGGTCGCCGTATTCGGTGTGCAGGGCGCCCAGCGCCGCGTTGTCGATCGCCAGATCGTCGCGGTTGGGCCGGCTCTTGCGATTGCCGCTCACTGGTCAGCCTCCTGCGGGCAGAAATCCGGCCAGACCGTGCTCAGGCCTGACTTGAGGTCGTGCTGCGGCGAGTAGCCGAGGCTCCGCGCCACCGAGATGTCGACCTTCACGGCTGGCATCTCACCGGGGCCCACCGGCACATGCTCCACTGGCAGCGGCGCACCGGTGACGCTCCTGGCGGCTTCGACCATGTCATTCACCGAAACCGACCGGCCGGAGCCGAAGATCACCGGTCCGGTGTGACCGGTCTGCCAGGCCGCGAGGATACCGGCGACTATGTCGTCGACGTGTACAACGTCCCGCTGCATGCTTCCGTCACCACGGACCTGCACGCCCTTGCCGTCGCGTGCCGCCCGCATCAGCCGCGGGATGAAGCTGTCCTTCGCCAGCATCCCCGGGCCGTAGACGTTGGAGAACCGCATGGCACAGGTGGCGATGCCATAGACGCCGTTGTAGCAGCTCAGCAGCATCTCACCGGCTGCTTTGGTGGCACCGTACGGAGTGAGCGGGTGCAGCGGCAGTTGCTCGGTGATGATCGCGTCGCCGACGTTCCCGATCACGGCGTTGGTCGAGGCCAGCAGGAACGACTTGATCCCACGGGCGCGGGCCAGTTCGAGCAGGTTCGCGGTCGCCGCCACATTGGTCTGGTAGGTGCCGACCGGGTCGCCGATCGAGTCGACCACCGAGGTGACGGCGGCCAGATGGAAGATCGTGTCCATCCCCGGCCGCACGGCCCGGGCCAGCACCGATTCGTCGCGAATGTCGCCGGTAACCTGGGGAATCCCAGTGCCGGGGAACGGATTTCTGTCGACGACGGTGACCTCGGCCCCGGCCTCGGCCAGAGCCCGGACCAGGCGTCGCCCGATGAACCCACTCCCGCCGGTTACCAGCACCCGCGAACGCGGTTCAGCCCGCATGCATGCTCCATTCCATGGTGACTATGTCAATTTGGTCCGTTTGCCCCGTCCGTGCCTGCCAGCCGTTAGTTGTCCGGATCTTGCCGCCAGACACCGCTGACCAGGCCAGACAGGACCATACAGGCATGGCGCCCGCCGGGG
>Ga0070733_10003177_pt1 | contig 11337 bp, 10 predicted proteins | sample Coa_R1_9_FD_66450 | JGI IMG/M metagenome (GOLD analysis project Ga0070733, IMG submission 66450) | Surface soil microbial communities from Centralia Pennsylvania, which are recovering from an underground coalmine fire - Coalmine... | ecosystem: Environmental > Terrestrial > Soil > Unclassified ... | reverse complement strand
TTGGCGCGCATCCACATCATTCAGAGCGAATACCCGCTCGGCGTGATGCACGGTTATTCCATTCCCGCGCAGGAAGCGCTCGACTTCGCACGGCGGCTGCGCCGTCTGGTCGCGGCCGACATGCTGGCCAATATCGAGGTCATCGCCGACGCACGGCGGCCGTTGCTCGCCTATGCGGCGTTGGTGCTCGAATACATCATCCGCGTCGTCCGGCCGAAAACCATCGTGTTCTCGACCTTCGGCGTGCGCGAAGGCCTGCTCTACGAAATGCTCCCCGACGCCGAGCGCGCCAAGGACGGCTTCATCTGCGCCGCACAGACACTCAACGAACTGCTGTCGCGATCCGCCCGTCACGCCCAGGAATTGATCGAGTGGACCGACCGCTTCGTGCGGATCGTCAAACTGCGCGAGACGGAAGAGGATCGCCGGCTGCGCCACGCCGCCTGTCTGTTGTCGGATATCGGATGGCGGGTGCATCCCGATCATCGCGGCGAAGAGACCCTCAATCTCATCACCAACGGAAATTTCGGTTCGATCAGCCATCAAGGCCGCGCCTTTGTCGCGCTGTCGGTTTTCTATCGCTATGCGGGCTTGAGCGAACAGAACGAACCGCCGGAGGCCATGCAGGCCTTGGTGCCGCCCGCGATGCTGGAACGTGCGCGCATGCTGGGGGCGGCGTTCCGTGTCGCCCATCTGATTTCGGCGGCGCGCCCAGGCGTGTTGCCGGCGACGCATTTTCGCAGCCATGGCCGCAAGCTGACGCTGGTGTTCGAGCACAAGCTCGTCGACCTCGTCGCCGACCGCGTCGGCAGCCGGTTCAAGCAGCTCGCGCGGCTCGCGGGTCGTTCCGGATCCATCGTGAGGCGTTAAGCCGGCTTTTCAAGCTGTTTCAGACGGCGTCGCCGCCAAATCGTTCCAGCCGCCAAAACCGTGATGGCTCCGAGAACCGAAGCCAGATATCCGACCAGTTCATCCGGCGACACATTTGAAACGATCGATTTCGCATCGAGGTGAAGTGCGCTCGTACCGTCGAGCAGCCGGTGCAGCCAGGGTTGCACGGCAGGATCGGTTTCGATGACGTCACCCGCGATCCAACCGAGCAGCATTGCACCGAGCCATACCAGGATCGGAACACGGTCGAGCACCATCATGATCAGCGCAGCACCTGCGATGATCATGGGGATGCTGATGGCAAGGCCGAGGATGAGAAGCGGGAGTTCACCGTTTGCGGCGGCCGCAACCGCAATCACATTGTCGAGGCTCATGATGATGTCGGCAACGACGACAATACGGATCGCTTGCCAGAGTGTGGCGCCGGCGGCGATCTCATTGTTTTCGTCTTCCGGCACCAGGAGTTTGGCTGCGATCACGAGCAGAGCAAGACCACCGACGAGCTTCAGATAGGGCAGCGCCATCAGCGTGGCGACGACGCCGGTGAAGGCAATCAGGAGCACCACCGCAATGCCAGCGCCGATGATCATGCCCCACAGCCGGTGCCGGCCATGCAGCCCGCGGCAGGCCATCGCGATCACCAGCGCGTTGTCGCCGGACAACAGAACGTTGATCCAGATGATCTTGCCGACCGCCAGCCAGAATGCAGGCGTTTGCATGTCGGCTTGAACTTGCGCGAAGAACGCGCCGATATTGGCGGTACTCAGCCGACAATCTCGTTGCCGGAAAAGAACTGGGCGATTTCGATTGCCGCCGTTTCCGCGGCATCCGAACCGTGCACCGAGTTCTCACCGATCGATTTCGCATGAACTTTGCGGATCGTGCCTTCGGCGGCCTTCGACGGGTCGGTCGCGCCCATGACGTCGCGGTGTTTGAGAACGGCGTTTTCGCCCTCGAGCACCTGAACGACCACCGGACCCGAAGTCATGAAATCCACCAGTTCGCCGAAGAACGGACGCGCCTTGTGGACGGCATAGAAGGTTTCCGCCTGTTCGCGTGTCATCCGGATTCGCTTCTGGGCGACGATGCGAAGTCCTGCTTTCTCGATCAGCGCATTGACGGCGCCGGTCAGATTGCGAGCCGTCGCGTCCGGCTTGATGATGGAAAAGGTGCGTTCGATCGCCATGATTTCATCCTTGAAAAGCGCCGATGGAAGTTGCGGGCTTATATCGGTGCGGCCGGTACACGGCAAGCGACGCAATGGCCTGGAATGGCCCGGGCCCGCCCGTGAGGGGGGGGAGGATTACGACGATTTCACCTAAATGAACCCTTTCTGAAACGATCGTCCGGCTTTCATTCACCCGCCCGGGCGTAGGTTTGCATCATCCGGACGCTGCTCCACTTCGAAAAAGCGTTCAGGGAAAAGTCCTTTTCACCGACGGCGCTTTCAGGCGCCCAAGCTTGAGGAGACGACGATGTTACGCAAACTTTCGCTCGCTTTAATTGCCACGGTTTCACTCGGCGCGGCTGCATTGGCACCCACCTCCGCCTCGGCCTGGGGCGGCTGGCACGGTGGGTGGCATGGTGGATGGCATCACGGCTGGGGCGGCCCGCGCTTCTTTGCCGGCGGCCCCGTCTATTACGGCTACGGCTACAATGATGGATATGGCGGCTGCTATGTGCGGCGGCTGGTGCCTACTCCCTTCGGACCCCGCTGGCGTCTGATCAACCGCTGCTACTGAGTCGGCGCTAAATCGCGCGGAGGCCCCGACTTCGCGCAGTCGGGGCCTCCGGTGTTCCGTTCCGGCGGCGCAGATAATTTATATAAAATTAGCCAAAACAGCCAAGAACCGACCGGCGACCGGAAACCAATTCCTGCCCAGAGACTTGGTACGCTGTCACCTGATTGACATCGTCAGGGCACGGAACCAGTCATGAAAAATGCAAACGCCGACGGCGCTGAAATGCTCGATCACAGGTCCAGCCGATCAATCTGCGACGCCGTGGGCGAACGTCTTCAGCAGGCGCTGCGCCCGGATTCGGGGATGACGCCCTATCTCCAACATCTCGTCGACGAATTGCGAAAGCGCGACGAGGATGACGATCTGAAGTCTCATTAGGATGATGCGCGGCATCCGCTGGTATTTTTTCCAGGCCGCCTGATCAATATACGGGGTTGCGTTTTGCAGCGGCTGCGGTGAAAAGCCCGCATGCTCGCCATCAACGATATCTCGGTCCGGATCGCCGGGCGGCTACTGATCGACCAGAGCTCGGTACAAATCGTACCCGGCGCACGCGTGGGCTTCGTCGGCCGCAACGGCGTCGGCAAGTCGACGCTGTTTCACGCCATTCGTGGTGACCTGCCGACCGAATCCGGCACCATTGCTATACCGCCCCGCTGGCAGATTGGCAGCCTCGCGCAGGAGGCGCCGAACGGCCCGGAAAAGCTGATCGAGGTCGTATTGAAGGCCGATCGCGAGCGCGAGACGCTGATGCGCGAAGCGGAAGTTGCGAGCGATCCCACCCGCATCGCCGAAATCCAGACCCGGCTCGTGGATATCGAGGCACATTCGGCGCCGGCCCGCGCGGCCGCGATCCTGAGCGGCCTCGGATTTTCCGCCGAGGATCAGAACAGACCCTGCTCGGAATTCTCCGGTGGCTGGCGGATGCGCGTGGCACTTGCGGCGACGCTGTTTGCGGCGCCCGACCTGTTGCTGCTGGACGAGCCCACGAATTATCTCGACCTCGAAGGCACGCTTTGGCTGGAAGACCATCTCGCCAACTACCCACGCACCGTCATCGTCATCAGCCACGACCGCGATCTGCTTGAGACCTCGGTCGACCAGATCCTGCATCTCGATCGCGGCAAGCTCACCCTCTACAAGGGCAGCTATTCGTCTTTCGAGGAGCAGCGTGCCACGCGCGAACTCCTGGATGCCAAGCATGCCAAACGCCAGGCCGACGAACGCAAGCGCCTGCAGGCCTTCGTCGACCGCTTCAAGGCCAAGGCTTCGAAAGCCCGCCAGGCCCAGTCCCGCGTCAAGATGCTGGAGCGAATGAAGCCGGTGACGGCGCTCGTGACACAGGACGTGCGCGAGATCACCTTCCCGCAGCCGGAAAAGATGCTGTCTCCGCCGATCATCGCCGTCGACGACGTATCGGTAGGGTACGACCCGAACAAGCCTATCCTCAACCGCGTGACGCTGCGGATCGACACAGACGATCGCATTGCGTTGCTAGGGGCCAACGGCAACGGCAAATCGACGCTGGTCAAGCTCCTTGCGGGCCGGCTTCCGCCATTTTCGGGGAAAGTCATCCGGGCCGAAAAACTGTCGGTCGGCTACTTTGCCCAGCATCAGGTCGATGAACTCAATCTCGACGCTTCGCCCTACGATCACATTCGCAGGTTGATGCCCGATGCCCCCGAAAGCAAAGTGCGCGGGCGCGCCGGCGCCATCGGCTTCTCCGGCAAGGCCGGCGACACGCTGGTGAAGAATCTGTCGGGCGGTGAAAAGGCCCGGCTGCTGCTCGGACTTGCGACTTTCTTCGGCCCCAACATGATCATTCTCGACGAGCCCACCAATCATCTGGACATCGACAGCCGCGCGGCGCTTGCCGAGGCGATCAACGAATTTCCCGGCGCGGTCATCATGGTCTCCCATGACCGGTACCTGATCGAAGCCTGTGCCGATCAGCTATGGGTCGTCGCGGACCAGACGGTCACCAGCTATGACGGCGACCTTGATGACTACCGCCGCGCCGTGTTGTCGACGCGCGGCGCTAAGGTCCTGACGCGCGAGCGCTCGCCGAATCGCAACGAACGAAACGAGCGAAACGAGCGAAACGATGCGAGTACGCGGGCAAAGGAAAAACGCGTCCCGCTCAAACAGCGGATTTCGGAGGCTGAAGCCGAAATGGCGCGGATCACCGGCATCATCGAAAAGATCGATGCGGCACTCGCTTTGCCCGATCTGTTCACCCGCGATCCAAAGCAGGCGGCTCAGCTCAGCAAGGCACGCGCTGGCGCGGCCAACGCCCTCACCCGCGCTGAGGAAGCTTGGCTAACAGCGAGTTCGGAATTCGACTAGTGCCGCTTTGCTATTTGAAGTTCCTGGATCGAAGTCGCGGCTTGTTGTGCAGGAACTTCAAGTAGGCGGCACTAGGCGGCCCGCTAGTCGAAGGGGCATTGAATGCGAGATGCGATCAGGTCGGTGCAGGCGCCGGCTTTTTCTTTTTCGGCTTGACGGCTTTCGGCTCAGCCACCGGCTCGGCGCCGCGCTCGATCGAGGTGAGCCGCCCGGCGGTGAAGGTATAAATGCCGGCGCGTGCGCCTTGCGAAAAATTGACCACCGCGACGCGTTCGCCGCGCGGGCTGTTGGAGATGTTGACGGCGGTGGGCGCGCCTATGCCGCGGACGACATCGCATTCGGTGTGACCCAGTGCCACCGTTCCAGTAGCCACAGGCGCAGGAGCGGCGGCGCCATCCGACAACGCATTGGCATTCGTCGGGATATTTGCAGATGCCATTCCCGGGCAGGCGCCGTCGGTGCTGACAAGATCTTCGGCCGCGACCGGCTTGTCGGGCGTCAGCGGCGGCGTATCAATCGAGACGTTCTTGATGAAGAGGCGGCCGCTGCGGGAAAACCATTCGGCGTCCTTCGATATGAGATCGGGCGCAAAAATATCGGTGGTCGTCGCTCCGCAACCCGCCAATACAGGGGCGAGCAGAAGCAATGCCGGTACTGATTTCCAGTGAAGGTATTTGTTTCGCACGATGAACTAGACTCACCCTTCGCCCTAAGCGATTGTCCGAGCATCACTTTGCGGCACGACCGTGGCCTTATACAGACTCACGGGCTAAAACCATAGTTTATCATTAGTAGCGGAACCGGTTAATCCCGTTTCTGCCACCGGCCCCGTTCGTCGGCTTGCCAATAGGTTACGTCGAATCCCCGCGCCTTGCAGTCGGTCCAGGCGTGACGCGCTGCGGTAAGTGCATCTGCGTCATCGCCATTGAAAAGCAGAACGACGCGGTCGTAGACGTCCGAGTCGGCCGGCAACGGCGCGTTGTCGATCAGAAATCTCACATTGGCCCGATTCGGATTGCCGTCCTCGACCGCCAGGACAATCGGATGATCTTCGACATCGGCAACACGCGAGGTCGCATGGGGCAGAAAGGAATCTTCGCGATAGGTCCACAAGTGCGCATCCAGCGCCTCGGTGCGTTCTTCCGAGGTCGACTGCACGACAACCCGCCAGCCGCGCTCGAGGGATTTTTCGAGCAGCGGCGGCAGCACGTTCTCCAGCGTTACGTCTTGCAGATGATAGAACAGGACTTCCGTCATCGCTTGGCTTCGTAATGCTCCGCCACCAGCCGGTCGAGCAGGCGAACGCCGAATCCCGAACCCCAGCTCTGGTTGATCTCGGTTTTTGGCGCGCCCATCGCCGTGCCGGCAATGTCAAGGTGAGCCCAGGGCGTGCCGTCAACGAAGCGTTGCAGGAACTGCGCAGCGGTGATCGAACCGCCGTTACGGGTGCCCGTGTTCTTCATGTCGGCAAATTGCGAATCGATCTGCTTGTCGTATTCCGGGCCGAGCGGCATGCGCCAGACGCGCTCGCCAGTCGCAAGTCCAACCTTCATCAGACGTTCGGCCAATTCATCATTGTTGGAGAACAGGCCCGCATATTCGGTGCCAAGTGCAACCATGATGGCGCCGGTCAGCGTGGCGAGATCGACCATGAATTTCGGCTTGAACTTTTTGGCCACGTACCAGAGCACGTCCGCCAGCACAAGCCGCCCCTCGGCGTCAGTGTTGATGATCTCGATGGTCTGGCCGGACATCGAGGTCACAATGTCGCCCGGACGCTGAGCGTTGCCGTCGGGCATGTTTTCGACCAGGCCGATCGCGCCGACCACATTGGCTTTGGCTTTGCGCGCCGCCAATGCCTGCATCAGTCCGACGACACAGGCAGCGCCACCCATGTCGCCCTTCATGTCTTCCATGCTGCCGGCGGGTTTGATCGAAATGCCGCCGGTATCGAAGCAAACGCCTTTGCCGATAAAGGCCACCGGCTGATCGCCCTTCTTGCCGCCGTTCCAGCGCATAATGACGGTGCGTCCGGGCTGCGTTGAGCCTTGCGCCACGCCGAGCAGCGCGCCCATGCCGAGCTTCTTCATGGCGTTGACGTCGAGGACATCGACCACCACGCCAAGCTTGCGCAGTTGAGCGGCACGGCGCGCGAATTCGACAGGAAACAACACGTTGGGCGGTTCATTGACGAGGTCGCGCGCGGTGATGACGCCCTCCACCAGGTGGGCGTTCGGCGCGAAGGCCTTGCGGGCGGCCGCGACGTCGTCCACCGCGATCGATACGCTGGCCCGCAGCGCCGTTTCCTCGCCGTCTTTTTTCTTGGTCTTGTAGCGATCGAACGTATAGGCGCGCAGGCGGATGCCGGTGGCGATCGCGGCGGCCTGATCGGCGGACATAGTGACCTTGGGCAACTCGGCGACGATCGTCACCGTCTTGGTCCCGGCTCTCAGCTTGCCGGCCACCGTGCCGCCGAGCTTCAGAAAATCTTTCTCCTTGAGTTCGGCAAGCTTGCCCGCGCCCACCACGATGAGGCGCTTCGCTTTAAGACCCTGCGGCGCCAAAATATCGAGGGTCGCGCCGTTTTTTCCCTTGAATTGATTGGTTTGGGCCGCCTGCTTGATCAAATCGGCTGCTGCTCCCAGCGTCTTCCGGGTCGCAGGGCCGAACTCGAGCCCATCGTCGCAAAAAACCACCAGAACTTCGCTCAGGGCGCCAGAAAACGAGACAAAGCCGACCTTGACGGCGTCGGTCATACGTAAGTCCTCCAAGAATCAGGGGCTGTGAATCAGGGCCGCTGCCGGGGAGCGGAAAACGGCCGGACGATCATGAAATTCTCTCCCCGGCTGTAGCCAACATCCGTCAAGAGCGTGCTTTGGCGCAATATGGCCTGCCTTCCGCCAAACTGCCAACCCTAAGCGTGGCGGCAGCGCCACATTGCGAGAATTATTAACCATATCCTAAGCCCGCCACGGCCAAGCCATTTTGTTGATGGATCAAAGGGATGGTAGTGAGACTATATGCGAGCCTGAACGAGAGCGGACCGGCCAAAGGGGATCCCATCCGGGATTGGACGGAAACCGCTCTAAAGGCGCGCCAAGGTGGGATCGTGCGATAACGATGGGGTCGATCGACAGGTATATTTTCCGCACGACGCTGGCGTCGTTTGCGGTGGTCTTGATCAGCCTCACGGGCGTGATCTGGATTACGCAGGCATTGCGCGGCATCGATCTCATGACGAGCCAGGGTCAGACCATCCTGACCTTCCTCGGCATCACCAGCCTCGTGATTCCGGCGCTGGTTCTGATCATCTCCCCGATCGCGCTGATGATCTCGATCTCGCACACGCTGAACAAGCTGGCGACCGATTCGGAAATCATCGTGATGAACGCGGCCGGCTTCTCCCCGATCCGCCTGTTCCGCCCCTTTATCTTTGCTACCTGCGTGGTCGCGCTGCTGGTCGGCTTTATCGCCGCTTATCTGGCGCCCGACGGCTTGCGCCGAATCAAGCAATGGGACGCCGAGATCACGGCCGACGTTCTCACCAACGTCTTGCAACCGGGCCGCTTCGCCCAGTTGGATCAGAATTTGACGATCCGGATCCGCGAACGGCAACCGGGCGGCCTGCTCAAGGGCATTTTCATCGATGACCGCCGCGATCCCAAGGAGCGCGTCAGCATCGTCGCCGATCACGGCACGGTCGTGAAGAACGAGGGTGGCTCGTTCCTGATTCTCGAGGACGGAAATCTCGAACGCTTCGAAGTCGGCAAACGCGATCCGGCACTGGTTGCGTTCGGCCGCTATGGCTTCGACATGTCCAAGTTCTCCAACCAGGGCCATGATGTCGCGCTGGGGATTCGCGAGCGCTACCTCTGGGAATTGCTAGCCCCTGAAGATTCGGATCCGATTTATCAGCAACTGTCCGGACAATTTCGCGCCGAGTTGCATGATCGCTTCATGTCGCCGATCTATCCGTTTGCCTTTGCCGCGCTCACCTTTGCCTTTCTTGGCGCGCCGCGCACGACGCGACAGAGCCGAAACTTTTCGATGGGCGGTGCCATCCTCGCGGTGTTCGGATTGCGGATGGCCGGATTCGCCTGCTCGGTCTTGACGGTGAAGTCACCGCTTGCAGTACTCGTCCAATACCTGATGCTGGCGACGGCCATTGGCGTCAGCTTCTGGATCATCATCGACGGCGTCGTCATCGAACCGCCCGCAGGGCTGATCGAGGCCATCAACCGGTCGAACGAACGAATCCTGCGGCTCTTCGGACGGCCGGCCGCCGCATGAGCATGGTCACCAACACGCTCGGGCGCTACTTCGCCGGCCGCTTCGTGGTCGCGGCGATTGGCGTCTTTGCCGCCATCTTCGTGCTACTGGTGCTCGTCGATTACATCGAAATGGTGCGGAAGACGTCAGGGCTGGTCGATGCCTCGGCGATTGCGGTCGCGGAAACCTCGCTGTTCCGCGTTCCGCAGCTGCTCGAAAAAATGATGCCGTTCTGCATCCTGATCGGAGCCATGACCTGCTACCTCGCGCTTTCCCGGCGGCTGGAACTCGTGGTGGCGCGGGCGGCAGGTGTCTCAGCCTGGCAGTTCATTGCGCCGGCGCTGGCCAGTGCGATGGTGCTCGGGGTCCTCGCCACGACGGCCTACAATCCGATGTCAGCCAACCTGCGCGAACTCTCCAAGCGAATGGAAGCGGAGCTGTTCGGCAACGCGCCCGGCGGCGGCGGCGTGCAGGATGCGGCGGGTTTCTGGATCAATCAGGTCAACAGCGATGGACAGGCCATCATCAACGCCGCCCGCAGCGAACAGCAGGGTGTGCGGCTGACCGGCCTCACCGTGTTCCGCTTCGACAACAACGACCAGTTCCAGGAGCGAATCGAGGCGCAACAGGCAACCCTTGAGGAAGGGCACTGGCTGTTCAAATCGGTGCGCCGATACACCCTGAATAACCCGCCTGTCGACCAGGACAACTTCACGTTGGCCACCAGCCTCACGCCTGCCCAGGTCCGGAACAGCTTTTCCACGCCCGAAACCGTGTCTTTTTGGCAACTACCGGGCTACATCCGCTCGTCTGAAAGCTCCGGCTTCGCGACGGCCGGCTACCGGTTGCAATACCACAAGCTGATTGCACTGCCTTTTTTGCTGGCGGCCATGGTCATGTTGGCTGCCAGCGTGAGCCTGCGTTTCTTCCGTTTCGGCGGTGTTCAGAAGATGGTTTTGAGTGGCGTGGGCGCCGGCTTTCTGCTCTACGTTTTGTCCAAAGTAACTGAAGATTTGAGCAAGGCTGAGTTGATGCATCCGATCGCTTCGGCGTGGCTGCCTGTATGCGTTGGCGGCCTCACCGGCTTTTTGGCCTTGTTGTACTTGGAGGACGGGTAGTGGCTGTGATTGCCGCCCTCCGCGGAAGATTGCTCGTGTTGCGTCACGGTGCTGTTGTGCGTCGTTTCGCGCGCGCGGTGGCCGTCGTTCTCGGCTTGCTGTTGTCTGGCGCCTTCGGGCTCGCCACAGACGCGTTCGCGCAAAGCTTCACCTACAATCCACGACCGCCCAAGCCTGTGACGCAGCGTCCGGCGAATGACGGGCAGATGCTGGTGCAGGCCAACGAGGTCGACTACGACTACAACAACTCGCGGGTGTCGGCGGTCGGCAACGTGCAGCTGTTCTACAATGGAACCAGCGTCGAGGCGGACAAGGTCATCTACGATCAGAAGACCAAGCGGTTGCATGCCGAGGGCAACATCCGCATGACCGACGTGGATGGCAAGATTACCTACGCCAATGTCCTCGACCTGAGCGACGACTATCGTGACGGATTCGTGGATTCGCTCCACGTTGATACCGCCGATGCCACGCACATGGCTGCGACCCGCGCAGATCGCTCCAGCGGCAACTACACGGTTTTCGAAAACGGCGTCTATACCGCGTGCGCGCCATGTAAGGACGATCCGAAGAAGCCGCCGCTGTGGCAGGTTAAGGGCGTGCGCATCATCCACGACCAGATCGACAAGATGCTCTACTTCGAGAACGCACAGCTCGAGTTCTTCGGCGTTCCGATGGCGTATCTGCCGTATTTTTCGACGCCCGATCCGACCGTGAAGCGCAAGAGCGGCTTCCTGATGCCCGCTTACTCGACGAATTCGACCTACGGATTCGGCATCGAGACTCCCTACTACTGGGCGATTGCACCGGACTACGACGCCACCTTCACGCCGCGCTTCACGACCGACCAGGGCGTGTTGCTTCAGGGTGAATTCCGTCAGCGCCTGATGGATGGCGCCTATCAAATCCGCGCCTACGGAATCGATCAGCTTGATCAGGGCGCCTTCGCCGGTCAGGCCGGCGATCGCCAG
>Ga0070733_10003176_pt1 | contig 11339 bp, 8 predicted proteins | sample Coa_R1_9_FD_66450 | JGI IMG/M metagenome (GOLD analysis project Ga0070733, IMG submission 66450) | Surface soil microbial communities from Centralia Pennsylvania, which are recovering from an underground coalmine fire - Coalmine... | ecosystem: Environmental > Terrestrial > Soil > Unclassified ... | reverse complement strand
CTCGCTTCGCCTACAACTGGGGACTCGAGCTCGTCGGCGAGCGCCTCTCGGCACGAGCCCGCATTCGCCAAGCCTGTGAAGAAGAACTCCTCTCTGACGAGGAGACCGAGCGCATCGCGAGAACCGTCGAGGTCCCCTGGTCTTTGCCGTCGCTCCGCAAAGAGTGGAACCGACAAAAGGACACGGTCGCCCCCTGGTGGAGGGAGAACTCGAAGGAGGCGTACTCGTCGGGGCTCGACGGGCTCGCACGGGCGCTCGAGGCCTACTCGAAGGCGAAAAAGGGCGAGCGCAAGGGGGAGACTGGCTTCCCCACCAAGAAGAAGAAGTGGGCCAGGCGCTCCTGTCGGTTCACGACCGGCACGATCAAGGTCGCAGGCGTCCGCCATATTCAGCTACCTCGTCTCGGGCAGATCCGCACCAAGGAGCAGACGATCAAGCTCCTTGCGGTTCTCTTCTCGGGTCGAGGTCGGATCCTCTCGGCGACCGTCTCAAAAGAGGCCGGGCGTTGGTTCGTCAGCTTCGGCTGCGAGGTCGAGCGTGAAGACGCCCCCGCTCTTCACCCCGAGGCCGTCGCCGGTGTCGACCTCGGGGTGAAGCACCTGGCGGTGCTCTCGACGGGGGAGTTCGTCGAGAACCCGAAGCCCCTCTCCCGATACGAGCGGCGCATGAGGCACTCTCAGCGCGAGCTCTCGAGAGGGCAGAAGGGCTCCAATCGCTCAAGGAGGACCAAGGCCAAGCTCGCCCGCCTTCACCGGAAAGTGGCCAACGTCCGCCGGGACGCTGTCCACAAGCTCACGACGGATCTCGCCTCGAGCTATGGCACCGTCGTCATCGAGGACCTCAACGTCTCAGGCATGACGGCGAAGCCGAAGTCCAAGCTCGACGAAAAAGGCGGGTTCTCGCGCAATGGACGCCGGCAAAAGGCCGGTCTCAACAAAGCGGTCCTTGACGCATCGCCCTCGGAGCTCCGACGCCAGCTCACCTACAAGCTTGCCTGGCGTGGCGGCACCCTTGTTGTTGCTGACCGGTTCTTCGCAAGTTCCAAGATCTGCTCGGGTTGTGGCGCAGCGAAAGCCAAGCTGGCCCTTTCTGAGCGCACTTACCGCTGCGATGAATGCGGCCTCGCAATAGACCGCGACCTCAACGCAGCGCTCAACCTCGCCGCCTACGGAAAACGAGTGCTCGACGTCGCCGGGAGTGGCCTGGAGACGTTAAACGCACGTGGAGGAGGGCGCCCCCGGCTCTTGCCGAAGCCTCCTTTGAAGCGTGAAGACGGCACCGTGAAAGCGGATAGGACCGTCACCGTCTCGTCGCAAGGCGAGGCTGCCTGACCGTGGTGACATTTGGTCACGGTTTGGGTAACGGACCAAGCCGTAGTCTTTAGTCGTGGGAATCTTTTCATCGCACAAGCAACAGATGGTGGAACCGGACCGCGCCCTTCCCGGTCGTAGCACGCCAATCGTTTCGCCAGGCATCCACACGGTTCTCGGGACACCGATCGGCGAACCGTTTCCTGACGGAACGGAGAAGGCGCTCTTCGGCCTCGGGTGCTTTTGGGGTGCCGAGCGGGTCTTTTGGCAGACGGACGGGGTCTACACAACGGCGGTCGGGTACTCGGGTGGGACGACGCCGAACCCGACCTACGAAGAGGTCTGCAGCGGCAGGACGGGCCACGCCGAAGTCGTGTTGGTGGTTTTCGACCCCAAGCGGATCTCTTATGAGGTGCTGCTCAAGCGGTTCTTTGAGTCACACGACCCGACGCAGTACATGCGCCAGGGAAATGATGTCGGCACTCAGTACCGCTCGGCGATATTCACCTACTCGGAGGCCCAACGCGAAGCCGCGCTCGCGGCACTCGACCGCTACGGCAAGGCGCTCGCCGATGAGGGCTTTGGTGCCCCGGCGACCGAGATCGCCGAAGCGGGGCCCTTTTTCTACGCCGAGGATTACCACCAGCAGTACCTGGCGAAGAACCCCGCCGGATACTGCGGCCTTGGCGGCACGGGCGTGAGCTGCCCGGTGCGCTCGACGACCTGAAGCAGAGCGCACAGCGCTCCACCGCCTCGCGGGGCGGCTTCAGCATCCCAAAGCCAACTTCTGAGCGGGTCCCGCGACCGCCGGGAATCGCGAACCCGTAGACCAGGCAGAATGGACGGGATGGCAACGACCTCGCCGTTGAAGGTGCCGGTTGCCGACCCTAATGCCGGGCCACTTCTGCAAGTCCGCAACCTCGTCTACAGCTACGGCGACCTTCGGGTCCTCAACGGTGTCGACTTCTCTGTCTGGCCCGGCCAACTCGTCGCGATCACCGGGGAAAACGGAGCAGGAAAGTCGACCCTCGTCCGCTGCATCGCCGGGGACCTCGCTCCCGACGCCGGCGAGGTGCTGATCGACGGGGTCCGCGTGCGCTCGCATGCGGTGGCGGCGAGCCGTGGCGTCGCGGTCGTCTGGCAGGACCTCGCCCTGTGCGACAACTTGGACGTCGCCGCCAACCTCTTCCTCGGCCGGGAGCGTGGGCGCTGGCTGGTCTCTGACCCAAAGGCGACCGTTGCGGCCAACCGCATCCTTTCCTCCTTCGGCGTCAAAGTGACCGACTCCCGCGCCGTCGGCTCACTGTCGAGTGGTCAGCGCCAATCGATCGCAGTCGCCAAGGCGATGCAGAGCCAGCCGCGCCTGCTCGTCCTCGATGAGCCGACCGCCTCGCTCGGTGTCCACGAGCAGCGGCGGGCAGAAGACCTCATTGCCAGGTTCAGGGTCGAGGGCACGACCATCGTCCTCGTCTCACACGACGTTGAACAGGTCTTCAACCTCGCCGACCGCATCCTTGTTCTTTATCGCGGGCGGGTCGCTGCCGACTTGGTGCCGTCCGAGACTCACCCCGACGACATCGTCGCCATGATGGCGGGCCACCAGCCCGACGCCACGGCCAGGCACCAGCTCAATCGTCTCCAAAACCTGGTCGACCAGTTGGCGTCGGCAAAACCGAACTCGAGTCTCCCGCTGATCGTCTCGGCGCTTGGCGCCGCGCTCCGCACCGACCAGCTTTGCATCCACCTACTTGAGGAAAAGGTCCTCCGTTGCGTTGCCGCCACCGGATTGGGCGGCGAGATCCTCGAAGCCTGGGCGACGGTCCCGGTCGGTCCGGGCGGCGGACCGATGGGGGTCGCGGCCGCAACCGGGAGGATCGAGATCGATGAGGACGTCGAAAAGAGCCCGTCGTGGGCCAGGTTCTCCACGCTGTCGAAAGCGGCGGGTATCCGAAGTTCTTGGTCGGTTCCCCTTATCGGCTCGACGGGGCTGATCGGGGTGATCACCGGTTGTCATTCCGTCGTCGGACGACCGCGCAAAGACCAGATGGATCTCGTCTCTCTTTATGCCGGCTATGCCGCCGGGGCGATCGAGCGGGATCGGCTGTTCGGCGAGGTGACGGCGCGCAACCGCGTGCTCGAAACGATCCGCGAGGTTCTCGAAACGCTCGCCGGCCCTGAGCCTGTCTCGAGGGGGCTCCTTTTGGCGCTTCGATCACTTCATCGTGGACTTCGCGCCGACGAGATCGAGCTGTGGGTGAAACCGTCGGACGGGGCGGTCCGCTGCGTCGCCCTCGTTGACGTCGACAATCGCGCCCATCCGGAGCCCTTCGGGCGGGATGCCTCAGACGCTTTGGTCGCCTTGTCGCTGGCATCGCATCCGAGCGGGCCGATGCGCATTCGAGCCGACCGCGTCGGACAGACCGTCGTCACGACGCTCGACGCTCCCGCCGGGCGGGCCGCCGTCGTCGCCCGTTGGATGACAGCTGACCTTCCCGACGACGCCGAAGCTCTCCTCGGCGACGCCGCCAACTCGGTCCATCTCGCGCTCGAACGTGAGGAGGCTGAGCAGGCGCACCAGCAAGCAGCCGCGCTGCTGCGTTCGCACCAGCTCCAGCGGGATTTCCTTTCGAGGTTGAGCCACGAGCTGCGTACCCCGTTGACCGCCATCCGCGGCTACGCCAGCAGCCTGTTGGCCTCGGACGTCACTTGGGATGACGAATCGAAGCTGCGATTTTTGAACCGGATCGCCGGGGAGTCGGCTCGCCTCGGTCGCCTGGTCGGCGATCTGCTCGATTTTTCGGCGATCGAGTCCGATCTGCTCAGACTGCACGGAGACTGGTGCGACCTGGCCCTCGTCATCGAAGCCGCGATCGCCTGTCTCCCGACCGAGACCGCGAGCGCGGTGACCGTCAACTGCCCGCCCGAGATCGGTCCGATCTGGGCTGATCACGATCGTTTGGAGCAGGTCTTCGTCAACTTGTTCGAGAACGCATTTCGTCACAACCCGCCAGGGGTCGTCGTCGAGGTCGACGTGTCGTTCGTCGACGCGGACGCCGTCTCTGTTCGAGTCTCGGACAACGGCAAGGGAATCGACGAGGAGCTGAAGCCCGGGTTGTTTGGGGGACGGGCTCGGACGGGCGGAGACACGCGGCGCGTTGGCCTTGGACTGTCCATCGCGAAGGCGATCGTGAGCGCGCACGGCGGGCGAATCAGCCTCGAAGACCCGCCGAACGGGACTTGTTTCCTCATCGTGCTGCCGGTCGAAGCACTAGAGGATGGTGCCGGATGACCTACGCCGAGCAGCGGACAAAGGCGCTGCTCGTCGAGGACGACCCGAACATCGTCGACCTCATCAGGTCCAACCTGGCTGTGCGCGGCTTTGACACCGCGACCTGCAGCGACGGCTCCCGCGCCCTCGAATTGTTCGAGACCGAAGGTCCCGACATCGTGCTCCTCGACCTCATGCTGCCGAACGCCGACGGCTTCGAGCTCTGTCGTCAGATGAGGGAGCGGTCGACGGTTGGCATCATCGTCGTCTCCGCGCGGGGGGGCCAAAACGACAAGGTGGCGGCGCTCAACTTCGGGGCCGACGACTACTTGACGAAACCATTCGGAATCGAAGAGCTCCTCGCCAGGATCGCGGCGACGCTTCGACGCTCGCGCCCTGCTGAGCCGCTTGACACCGCGCCGATGCGCATAGAGGCGGGCGACCTCGTCATCGACCTCGACCTCCACCTCGTCACCCGGGCGGGCGAGACTGTCCATCTCACCCCAACGGAGTTCGCGCTGTTGCGCGAGCTCGCGGTCAACCGCGGCAAGCTCTTGACCCACGCGCAGCTGCTGCGCCGCGTCTGGGGGCCCGGGTATGCGACGGAGACCGAGTATGTGCGTGTTTACGTGCGCAGACTCCGCGCCAAACTCGAAAGCGGAAGCGAGCCTTCTTTGATCGTCACGCAGTCGAGAGCCGGATACCGTTTCGCGCCGGCCTGATCTGGCGGTTCGCTCAGCCTGGACCTTTACGGAATATTTACAAAGCGCGGCGCACGTTCACGGCTCGTTCACAAGTCTCGGCTTAGCGTCGGGGCGCCGGAGCGACAGAAGCTCCGGTTCCGGGCGCGCGCAGCGAAGAGGACTTAGGTCCCTTCTTGTGAGCTCATGACGGAGGTAACACATGACCCCGGCCGGAGTGCCGCGGGAGATCGAAGGGGGCAATTTGAGAATTACCAGAAAAGTACGGGCGGTAGGTCTGGCCTCTGCGGTCGCTCTTATCGCCGGGTTCGCCGTCGAGGGGGGGACGGCATCGGCGCAGTCGACAGTCTCGGCTACGACGTTCAACGTTCACTTCACGACGATGAAGCTCTTGAAGCCGATCACGGCGAAGGGTCACGGCGGGATCGGTGCGATCCTTCCCGACACGGTGTCGTCGACTCGCTACGTCGAGTTCGACGCGCCTTACCTCGCTAGGGCGCTCAAGGCGGCCGGCATGAAGGCATCACAGTTCTCTGTCCTCAACGCTCATGGCAGCGACGCGACCGAGTTCGCCGATGCGCAAGCGGACATCACCAAGGGTGACACCGTTTTGATCATGGACCCGCTCGACGCCGGTGTCGGCGTGCGGATCGAGAAGTACGCCAAGTCCCACGGTGTGAAGGTGATCGACTACGACCGCCTCACGCTCGGTGGCGACCGCACGTACTACGACAGCTTCAACAACGTCTACGTCGGAACGCTGATCGGCAAAGGCCTCGTCAGCTGCATCAACGCGTGGCACGTGTCGAGTCCTGACGTGCTTGAAATGCACGGCGCCGTGACGGACAACAACGCGACGCTGTTCTACGACGGCTACAACGCCGTTCTGCAGCCGCTCTTCAACAAGGGCACGTACAAGCTGGCCGGTCGGCCCGCTGGCACGTGGACTCCGACGGTGGCGCTCACCGAGTTCCAGGGCTTCTTCACGAAGAACCCGAACATCAACGCTGTGTTGAGCCCGAACGACGAGAACGCCGCGCCGATCATCTCTTACTTGAAGACAAAGGGCGTGAAGGCGAAGACCATCCCGTTCACGGGACAAGACGCGACGCTGACCGGACTTGGGAACATCCTCACTGGCTACCAGTGCGGAACCGTCTACAAGCCGATCTACCTTGAGGCTCAAGCAGCCGTTGCTCTCGCCGTCTACGCGCGTGCCGGGATGCACCCGCCGGCCGCGTTGGTGAACGGCAAGACCTTGGACTCCGTTGAGCACAAGAACGTCCTGTCGGTGTTGTTGACCCCGGAATGGGTGACCACGGCGAACATGGCCGCAACCGTCATCACGGATAAGTTCGTCCCGCCGGCGCAGCTTTGCGCAGCGCCGTACGCGACGGCCGCAGCCTGCACGGCGGCACACATCACGCCGTAACCAGCCCAAACTGGTGAAGTAGGTATCAAAGCGAAGCGTTGCATAGTGCACCGGGCATCTGGGCCGAGTCATGGCCCAGATGCCTGTGTGCGCGATCGGTCTGCGTCAGGAACCAGAAGCCGGTAAGTAGTCAGGAACCAGAAGCTGGTAAGTAAAGGAGAATCTCTCCGCGCTCATCTGCTGAGGGCCGGAAGGAGCATCGTGCGCCATGCCTGAGGCTTTGCTCGAGCGGGGCAAACCGCTCCTCGAGCTTCGTGGGATCGAGAAGAACTTTGGTCCAGTGCGGGCGCTCGATCGGATCGACCTCGTCATCCAAGCGGGTTTCGTCACCGCTTTGTGTGGCGACAACGGCGCCGGCAAGAGCGTCACGATCAAGATCATCTCCGGCATCATTCCGCCCGACGCCGGCGAGCTGATCTGGCGCGGCCGACCGGTGCACATTCATACGCCGCGCGACTCGGCGGAACTCGGCATCGCGACCGTCTACCAGGATCTTGCCCTTTGCGACAACCTTGACATCGTCCAAAACATGTTCCTCGGTCGTGAGCTGACGAAGGTCGACGTGCTCGACGAGGCGCCGATGGAGGTCGCCGCGCGACGCACGCTGAGCGACCTGCGTGTGATGACTGTGCGCTCGATCCGCCAGCCGGTCGCGTCGTTGTCCGGAGGCCAACGTCAGTCTGTTGCCGTCGCCCGTGCAGTGCTTTGGAACTCCCAGCTGATGATCTTGGACGAACCGACCGCAGCTCTCGGTGTGACGCAGACGAACATGGTGCTCGAGCTCGTGCGTCGGCTGGCTGATCAGGGTTACGCCGTCATGATCGTCTCGCACAACTTGAACGACGTCTTCGCCGTTGCCGACCGCATCGCCGTTCTGCATCTCGGCCAGATGGTTGCCCAGGGGCCCGCCTCCGAGTTCGATCGCCAAAGCGTCGTCGAGCTCATGACGACCGGGACTTATCGAAAAGACGTGCCCGATTCGCTGACAGCGCCTGACGGAAACGGCGCCGAGGCCGGAGCGGACCGATGACGAGCGAGCGTCCCCCGGCCGGCGCGGCGACAGCGCCTCCGCCGCAAGAACAGGCCGACGAGGCCGCCGGCGACGTCGCCATCCTCGCCGCCCCCGAGGCGGTCGCCAACACCTTGTCCGACTACGTCGGCGCCTGGTGGAAAAGAGTCCGTGGCGGCGAGAGCGGCGTCTTGCCAGTCGTCGCCGGGCTCATCGCCATCGTCGTCATCTTCCAGGTCCAAAGCTCGCTCTTTTTGTCGGCCGGCAATGTCGTCAACCTGCTCTTGCAGGCGGCAGTCATCATCCTGCTCGGCATGGGCGAGGTTTTCGTCTTGCTGCTCGGCGAGATCGACCTGTCGGTCGGGTACGTGGCCGGGATCGGGGGCGGGCTCATGGCCGCGCTCGTCTCGCCGCCGTTCAGCGTCCCTTGGTGGGTGGCGGTTCTTGCGGCCCTCGGGGCGACGACCGTGATCGGGCTCATTCAAGGCACCTTGATCACCCGGTTGCGCCTGCCATCGTTCATCGTCACGCTCGCCGGCCTGATCGGCTGGGAAGGCGTCATGTTCTGGATGTTCGACCACTTGAGCATCGCGGTCGGCGGGGTGATCCAGGTCTCGAACGGGTACATCATCGACCTCGCGGCGGGCACACTCAGCCCGGCGGCGGGCTGGATCTCAATGGCGGCCATCGTCGTCGCCTTCGGATCGCTGACCTTTTATCGTGACGCGAGGCGGCGCCAAACCGGCCTCGTAGCGCCGCCAATCGGGCTCACCGCCGTAAAAGTGCTTCTTGCCGCCGGTGCCGGCACGTTGCTTGTCTGGGTGTGCAACATCAACCGTGGCATCCAACACACCGTCGAGCGTGGGGTGCCATGGGCGGTGCCGATCATCTTTGCCGTCTTGTTGGCGACGAGCTTCATCCTCGGCCGGACACGCTTTGGCCGCTACGTCTACGCGATAGGTGGGAATGCCGAAGCCGCGCGGCGCGCCGGCATCAACCTGGCGCTCGTGCGGACGGTCGCCTTCGCCCTGACCGGACTTTTGGCCGGCATCGCCGGGGTCATCTACACGTCCTGGCTCAGCTCGATCGCGACCGACATCGACGGTGGTACCTATGTCCTCTACGCGGTCGCCGCCGCAGTCATCGGAGGAACGAGCCTGTTTGGCGGACGGGGCAAGCCCTTGCACGCCATCCTCGGCGGTCTCGTCATCGCCGCCATCGCCAACGGTCTCGCTCTTCTTGGCGCGAGCGCGTCGGCGACGTACATGGTGACGGCGCTCGTCCTCCTCGCCGCGATCACGGTCGATTCGGTAGCCCGTCGCGGCCAGGCAGCGGGTGCACGCGGCAAGGTCTAGCAGGCCTTATAAACAAGGGGCCAAGTCCCGGCCTTCGTGGACGTTCCCTTGTTACGACCTCTAGCTGTGCTCGGGATCCTTTTGGGCGATCCCGAGCGTGCCTTGCGCGGCGCGGATGGCGACCTCGTCGCCTCCTCGCCCACGTAGGGCGATGGCGGCCAAGACCGAAGCGAGCATGCCAAGCGCCGGCCCGGCGAGATAGATCCACAGCTGGCCGTAGTTGTCGAGGATGACGTCGGGTGCCAACGAGCGGACCGGGTTCATCGAAGCACCCGTCACCGGGCTCGCCCACAGGCCCGCCAAAGAGATGTAGCCGCCGACGGCGAGAGCAGAGAGCGGGCCGACGTTTTGCGCACCGGACGCCGTGCCGAGGATCGTCGACACCAACCCGAAGGTGAGTACCGCCTCTAGCAGCATCGCCCGTGCGTCGGTGATGTGTGGGCCGGGGAAGGTGCCGCCGAGCATCCCGATCTTTCCGAACATCGCCCACAAAAAGAGGCAGGCGAGTAGGCCCCCTGCCACCTGGGCGCAGAGGTAGAGGGGGATGCGCCGCCAAGGGAACTCTTTTCTCAGCGCGAAGGCGACGCTCACGACGGGGTTGAGGTGGGCACCCGAGATCGCCCCGATCGCCAAGATGACGGCCATCACCATGAGGCCAGGGGCGACGACCGCCGCGTCACGGCCGATCGCGCCTTTGCTCCATGCAGAGACGACGCCGGCGCCGGCGGCGACGAGGACCAACATGAAGGTCCCGATCACTTCGGCAAAAATGCGGCGCCCCTCGTAGGCGACGTTCGAGAACCGATCGATCCAGGTGAGGTTGATCGCCGCTCGCGTCGAGCTCACGCCGGTATGGGGGTCGTCATGGAATGTGACGTCGTCCGCAGGCTCAACGCGGTCCATCGTTCCCCCACATCGATCTCAACGAGGCCTCATGGTAGGCGTGAAGTGCACAACACCCCGATTTGATGGCGCGGGATTAACCAGCGAACTCGAATCCCAACGCGACTCGATTCAAGGCGCACCGTTCACGCCGAGTTGGGCCAGACTGTGGCAAATGATCAATGTCTTTTTGCTAGACGACCACGAGGTGGTCCGAGCCGGCCTACGCGACCTGCTCGAGACCGACGAGGAGATCACCGTCGTCGGGGAAGCTTCGAACGCCGACGAGGCGCTCCGGCGGATCCCGGCGACGCAACCCAACGTCGCCATCTTGGACGTTCGCCTGCGCGGTGATGAAGCAGACGGGATCGCCGTGTGCCGGGAAATTCGCTCGGCCCACCCCGAGGTCGCCTGTCTGATGCTCACTTCTTACGCCGACGACGAGGCCCTCTTCGCGTCGATCATGGCTGGCGCGGCCGGGTACCTCCTCAAAGAAATACGCGGTCGCGACATCGTCGACAGCGTCAAACGAGCAGCCCGCGGAGAGTCGCTGCTCGATCCGGCGCTTACCAAGCAGTTCATCGACCGCTTGCGCAGCGGTGGCCCCGAGAACGAGCTGCTCGGACGGCTGACCGAGCGAGAGCGCAAGGTGCTCGACCTCGTCGCTTTGGGGATGACAAACCGCGAGATCGGCAAGGAGCTCTATCTCGCCGAAAAGACGGTGAAGAACTACGTCTCCAACATCTTGTCGAAGCTCGGCATGCAGCATCGAACCGAGGCGGCGGTGTTCGTCACCCGACTTTCAGAACGCGAGCACCGCCTGCGCTGACGAGCGAGCGCCTTCGATTCGATCAGGTGGCAAGCGCCCGCTCGAACGCCCCCCAGCGGCCCTTCAGCCGAGTGAGGTTCTTTTCGAGCTTGTCGAGCGCCCGTTGCGCGTTGATCCTCTCGATGGCGACGAGTTGGCCGGAAAAGAAGGCGCACGCCGGGTGGTCGGCAGCCGCCATCGTCATGAATGCAATGGCCGCCAGCGCGTCGCGGTGCTCGCCGAGGCTGTCTTGGATCTTGCGCGCCGAGGCTGCGAGTTTTTCTCCCGGCCGCCCGACGACTTCGCCTGCGACCTCTGACGCGTAGCGGAGCTCTTTTGAGCGGATGCGCAGCTTGTGCAGGTTGGCTTCGTTCGGCGACCGCCTGGCCTTGCGTGTGGCCTTGCCGACATTGCGCCACGGTCGTTTCATGAGATCCGGCAGAGCGATGGAGACCGCCTCGTCGGCTCTCGAACCGAGTGGCACTTTCTGTGCGGCGAGGACATCGATCTCGCTGAGAACTTTGTCGTAGCGGGGAGTCACGCGCGCCTCGGCGAGCCGGAACACCGCGTCGTT
>Ga0070733_10003174_pt1 | contig 11343 bp, 11 predicted proteins | sample Coa_R1_9_FD_66450 | JGI IMG/M metagenome (GOLD analysis project Ga0070733, IMG submission 66450) | Surface soil microbial communities from Centralia Pennsylvania, which are recovering from an underground coalmine fire - Coalmine... | ecosystem: Environmental > Terrestrial > Soil > Unclassified ... | reverse complement strand
CGCCGAATCGCTTCTACGTGCGCGGGCCGTGCAATCAGCGTCACTGGGACGCCCGCTCGCGCCAGCATCCCGCCGAAATATGATCCCACGGCTCCCGCTCCCACCACGGCAACTCGCGCCTTTGTGTTCAGGTTACTTGTGGACAAGTAATTTTCTCCCCGTTATTTGATGCCCAAGCGCGTCAGAAGTGGCTGCGCAATTCGCGGAAGCTCTCAAGGATCAGCAGTTTTCCCACACCGCTTTCCAGCTCGCACTTTTCGAGTTCCCAGGTGGCGGAATGAGGAATGAAGACTGCGTTCAGGCCGCATTGGAGGGCCGGATTGATGTCGCTGCGCGGGCTATTGCCCACCATCCAACCATGCGTTTTCACGATCTTGAACTGTTCGATCATGCGGTCGTACACGCCGGAATCCTTTTCGAGCACGATTTCGATCGCGTCGAAGTAGGGCTGCAAGCCCGAGCGCTCGACCTTGGCCGCTTGCTCGGCGGGTTCGCCTTTGGTAAGGAGGATCAGGCGGTTGTGCTTCGCGAGATAGGCGAGCGTTTCGGGAACGCCATCCAGGATGTGCGGCGGCGTGGCTTCGAGCTCGGCTACCATACGCTCGATCCCCTGAACGATTTCGCGCCGGGCCAGATTTCCCGCAAGCTTCAAATACGTACCTTCGAGCGAGCGTCCGAAACTGCGGACGCCGTAGCCGTGCTGCCGGATATTCCGGCGCTCCGTTTCATTGAGTATGTGGCGAATGTATTCGCGCGTGTAGCCGAGTTGTTCGACCTGCGAGATAAAGTTGTCGACGGCGCTCTCGAAAAAAATATTGTTTTCCCAGAGCGTATCGTCCGCGTCGATGAGCAACGTGTGGCGCGCCATGCAGAGTTCTCGCTTCCGGTTTCAAGAGTGGAATGACAACGGGCCGCTTCAGCCAGCCGAAGCCTTGCGCGCGCCTGTCGCCAGTGTTTCCAGAATTCCGCGCGCGATCTTCTGGGCTTCGCCGAAGCGCGTCAAATAATCCTGAAATTCCCGGTTCAAATCGAGCGCGGATGTCGCATCCAGTTTCGTCCGCAGGATCATGTCCCGCAAATGAACGGGATGAGGCAACACCGCGTCGTCGCGTAATTCTTCGAGCGCCGTATTGGGATCGTAGTGGTACATTCGCCCTCCCTGCCGGAGCATTCCATTCTATCGTGTTTCCAAAAAAACGTTAGGCGGAGGCGGGAAGAAATTCGTAGCGTTCGATTCGGGCGGCCACACCGCGGCGGCCGTTGTGCGGTTCGACGCGGAGAACGCGCGCGTAGCAGCGAATATGAACGTCGCCGGCAAGCGTAATCTGCTGGGGAAGCGTGAGCACGAACTCGATGGGACTTCCGGTTTCGAGACTTGCTTCAATGACAAAATACAGTCCGCGGAAACTGACGTCTCGCGTTTCACCTGCCTTCTCGAGAACGCCATCTTCCTCCGAATACCGCACTTTCAGCGGAAGCATCATAGAGAAACGCCGCGCCGCGCGACGCTCAACACCGTCAGCCATGGCCCCTCCGGGGATTGAAGGACTTTCCTGCAAAACTATCACCGCCCTCCGGACTGCGCAATCAGAATTCGGGCTGGATTTCCAACCATTGTTACCCGCTTCGCTCCGTTTTCGGTGCGCCAAATTGAACAGTGCAGCGTTTGACGCCGCACCCGGCTGCCGATACGATGCTCGCTATGTCCAGCGTACCTCTTGTTGGCGGTCTGCGCCAGCACCCCTGGGCACACTGCTATCGGGCACTCCATTTCCATGGCTGACGTCTTTCATCGCAGCTTCTTTCTCGCCGGGCCTGTGGGCCGCCTGGAAGCGCAGCTTTGGACCACGGCTGATCCGGACCCGCCATTCGCAGCGCTTGTTTGCCACCCGCATCCACTTTACGGCGGCACGATGCACAACAAAGTTGTGTACCAGACGGCAAAGACGCTTCATCAGCGCGGCGCGCCCGTGCTGCGATTCAATTTTCGCGGCGCGGGGTTGAGCGAAGGAGAGCACGACCGGGGCCGCGGCGAGCAAGACGATGTTCGCGCGGCGCTCGACTATCTCGCCGCGGAATTCCCGGGCCAGCCGATTCTCCTCGCCGGATTCAGCTTCGGCTCGGTGGTGGGTGTGCCAGTGGGCTGCGAAGACGCGCGCGTCACGGAATTAATCGGCCTCGGCATTCCGGTGAACAGCTCGGATTTCAGTTTTCTGCGCGCGTGCGCCAAGCCGAAACTTTTTATCCAGGGCGGCCAGGATCAATACGGCGCGCGCGACAAAGCGGAAGCCCTCATCGCGACGCTGCCGGAGCCGAAGCGCCTCGTTATCGTTGAAGGCGCGGATCATTTTTTCACCGGCAAGCTCGACCAGGTCGCTTCCGCCATCGATGCCTGGCTCGACGAAAGGTACGCGTGCACGGCCTGCAAAGGTTTCCCTTCATGAACTGACAGTGGCGACCGCTCAGTTCCTCGGCTCGAAGAGCTTGAGGAATTGCTCGCGCGGAGTCGGCTCGATGCCGACAAGCGCAAGGTTGGCTTTCACGTGGTCGAGTTTGCTCATGCCGACCAGCGCCGTCGTAAGCCCGGGGACCGAGCGCGCAAATTGCAGGGCGAGCGCGGAATTCGTGTTCAGTTTCAAGGCTTCGCCGATGAATGGCGGAAGATTCTTCGTCAACTGCCCTTGCAACAAAGCTGCGCTGGTGATGAGCGTGACTCCCAGGGCGCGCGCCGCCTGAACCATGGGCACCGATTTTCCGGCGACACTCTGGTTGGGGCGCGTCAGCGCTTCCGGCATGGCGAGATTGAACGGCAACTGTACGAAGCGGAAGTGATGTTCCGCGCCGCCCACTTCCACCGCAATCCCGGCGATTTCTTCGAGCGAAAGATAACCCGGGCTCTTCGGGTCCTCGCGAAACGCATTCCAGGTGGCAAAGCCGTAGGCGCTGATCTTCTGCGAGGCCACCGCCAGTTCGAGAAACGTGAAGGCTTCGCGGATCCTCCTCCGGAATTCTTCCGCTGAAACCTCGCTCAACTGGGTTTCCGGATTGTGCAGATAGAAGACGTCAATCGTTTGAATGCCAAGATTCCGGCGGCTGCGCTCAATCTGGTCGGCCAGGTAACGCGTGGCCATGCAATGGCAGCCGGCGGCGATGTCCTCCGCGCGAATAATTCCCCGCTCCAGAAATTCGTGCGAAAAATACTCGTTCGGGTCCGCGGGCATTGCGCCATCCGGAGTCAGGAATCCCGCCTTGGTGCAAACAACAATTTCGTTTCGCGCAAAGCCATTCGACGCCAGCTTGCGCAACGCTGCGCCAACGGACCGCTCGCTACGCTGCAGCCGGTAATTGATGGCCGAATCAACAACGTTGATACCGCCTTCCACTGCAGCGACTACCGCATCCGTGTAACCCTGATCCGTCGAGTCATCCGGCTCTCCGAGGTAGGTGCCGATGCCAATCGAGGAGAGCACCAGTCCGCCCGTGATTTCACGAAAGTGGCCCGGCGCCGAGCGGCCCTGAAATCGCGCGGCATATCGAAGAGTCCCTTCGGGAGTAGCGGACCCGGCCAAACGTTCATCGTTCAATTGCACAGGAGACGACATCACAGCCTCATTTCGAACGTCGAGCGCGCAGTATATCAGACGCACGGGGCGCGGTTTCTGGATTACCGCGCGGGTTTGAGACTTTCATCCGGAATGTTGCGCGAGGTAATTTCATGAGCGGGCTCTCCGGCCGTCATCTGCTGAGCGACGATGAGCTTCCGCGCCTCCACGCGGATTTTGGGCAGGTTTCGCGCAAAGAACGCAGCGCCGACGATCGCACCGGCGCCGCCGATTGCAAGAGTCCAGGGCGCGCCCACATGTTCCGCAAACAATCCGGCGAGCAAAGCGCCCAATGGGGCCATACCCATGAACATCATCGAGTACACCGCCATTGTTCTTCCGCGAAGACGGTCGGGTACCATCACCTGAATCAGAGTATTCGACGAAGCCATCTGCACCATCATGAAGAATCCGACTGGGACGAGAAGAAGCGCGGAGAGAAAATACCAGCGCGACATGGAGAACAGAATCAGGCTTGCGCCAAAACTGGCGCACGAAATAGCTACCCAGCGGCCGAGCCCTGTTATGCCGCTTCGGGAGGCCAGCATGAGGGCCCCCAGCAAAGCGCCGATTCCCGTGGCGCCCATCAAGACGCCGAGCGTCCGCGCGTTGCCATGAAGAACTTGAGCCGCAATCACCGGCATCAAGACGGAATACGGCATGGCCACGAGGCTCACCAGGCCCAACAGCAGGAGCAGCAGGCGGATTGGCGCGGTGTTGCTCACGAAGCGGAATCCTTCGGCGATATGCTCGAACGGCGACGTTTTCAGAGGCTCGATCGGCGCTCGATGGATGCGCATCAGGAGCAGGCCGGCGATGACGGCGATGTAGCTGACGGCGTTTGCGAAAAAACACCAGCCTTCGCCGAAACTCGCGACAAGGATTCCAGCGATAGAAGGCCCGATAATGCGCGCGCCATTGAACATGGATGAATTAAGCGCGATTGCGTTCATCAGATCTTCGCGGCCCACCATGTCCGCGAGGAACGCCTGCCGCGCGGGAATGTCGAACGCGTTCACAATTCCCATCATGGCTGCGAGAGCGATTACTTCCCACACGGTGACGCGGCGGCTCAAGGTTAACGCGGCGAGAACGAATGCCAGAATCATCGAGGACGCCTGCGTGGTGATCACGATTCGTCTGCGGTCCCAGCGATCGGCTGCCATTCCCCCGATGGGCGCGAGCAGGAAGACGGGTATCTGCCCGGCAAACGCGACGGTGCCGAGAAGCAGCGATGAACCGGTAAGGCGGTAAACAAGCCAGGCCTCGGCGATTGTGTCCATCCACGTGCCGATAAGCGAGATGAGCTGGCCGCCGAAGAAAAGCTGGAAATTGCGATGCCGCAGGGCGCGCAGCATCTCCGGCATTTGATGGCGGCGCTCGGCCGCCTCGCTCGCCTTGCTTTCCGATTTCTCCGCTATCGACATCACTTCCTTTCATATTTGGAGATGCAATGCTGCCGGCATGGCTTCGGTTACCCGGAAGGTGACGATGGCGCCGGGGTGTCCGGCGGGGGCGGCTCTCTATCAAGCAGGCGTCCACACGCACGAAGCATGCGGCGATAAGGCCAATCGGCTTCCCGGAAGAAGATCTCGCCCTCGCGCGGCTTGGAGTAAAACCAGCGGGCAACGAGCGCAAGATGTTCGGGCAAATCCGGCGGCGCTCGATGCAAGCCATATTGCGCGCGATGCCTTTCACCGCTGTCTTCAGGGGTTGCGGACGATTCCATTCGATCTTCCAGCGGAGGATGCGCCGCAGCTCCATGCGTCTGCGGCTCAAGTTTCTCGCGCAGGATAGCTTCGACGGAGCGCGGCTGGCTCGAGAGTTCCGCGAAGCGCAGGAAAATCGGCTCGGCGAGAATTCCGGCGAGGACGGGAAAAACAGCAATTGTTTTTTCTTCCGCGGTGCGCTGGAGAATGACGGCATTCAAGTCCTCGATGCGTCGCGCGAGCCCCGGCAGGCCTCGCAACGCGGCTGAAACTTTTTCAAGGCGCTTGTGGAGTTGCGACGCGCGCTCGAAATCGAGGGCTTCGCTGGCCGCTTCGCGTTCGCGCTCGAGGCTTTCCGTGAGCGCGACGCCGCAGGAATCGAGCGTCTCGAGGACGCGGCCGGCCTCGGCGTAATATTCCTCTTTCGTGCAGCCGGCAAAGCAGGGCGCAAGACACATTTTCATCTCGGAATAAATGCAGCCGGGATAAGCCGGATCGCGGCGAATCTTGATCTGGCAGCGGCGGATTTTGAAAAGATCCAGGAATCCTTCGGAGAAGGCTTCGGCAGCGCGGCGCGAGGAGAATGGCCCGAAATAAAATCCTTCGTCGGCGCGAATGCGGCGCGTGACGTAGCAGCGCGGATAGTCGTTGCGTAGATTGACTTTCAGCAGCGCGGGCGGCCGCAGGCGAAGCAGCGCTCGATAACGCTCAGGAAAATGCGCGCGAGCGTGTTCGTAGAGCGCGATGGTCTGCTCGAATTTTGAGCCGGTGACGCGATAACGAATTCGCGCGGCGACCTCGCGCAGATTCAGGCGCTTCGAAGCGGCTTCCGCCGGGCGCAGCAGGCGCTCGACGGCGCGGCGAATGTCGGCGGTGCGCGCCAGATACGGCTGGGCATTCTGCGCCTTCATCTCGATGAGCAGCACACCGTGGCGCCACGGGAGCGTGGCGAAGAATTCATGGTCGCGCGCGCTGTCGAATTCCTGGCCGCAATCGAGTTCGAGCATCGTTACGAGGATACACTTTGACGGAAGTGTGTGCGACACGCGATAACGTTAGACGGGCCATGGATTGAGTAAAACCTCAGGCGCGGGCAGCTGGTGGGTGTTCTACGCGCCGGCTGAGTGCGAATCGACGCTCGCGGAAAAGCGGCGTCGAGCCGCCGCACTCCAAAAAAAACTAGTATGACTTAAGGACCCAGGAGGCAATGACGAGCCGCTGAATTTCGCTGGTGCCTTCGTAGATCTCGGTGATGCGGGCGTCGCGGTAGGCGCGCTCGACGGGATATTCGCGGCTGTACCCGTAGCCACCGTGAATCTGAATCGCTTTGTGCGTCACGCGCGTGGACATTTCGCTCGCAAATAATTTCGCGATGGCAGCTTCCATCGAGAAGCGGCCGCCGCTGTCCTGCTTCCAGGCCGCGCGACGCGCGAGCAGCCGCGCCGCGTCAATCTCCGTGGCCATATCGGCGAGCATGAATTGGATGGCCTGAAAATCCGCTATAGGATGGCCGAAAGCCTGCCGTTGCTGCGCGTAAGAAAGCGCCGCTTCGAACGCGCCCTGCGCGATGCCGGTGGCCTGCGACGCAATGCCGATGCGCCCACCGTCGAGAGTCGAGAGCGCGATCTTGTAGCCTTCGCCTTCATTGCCGACGCGGTTCGCGGCGGGAACTTCGCAGTCGTTGAAGGAAAGTTCGGTGCACGCCGTGGCGTTCACGCCGAGTTTCTTTTCTTCCTTGCCGATAGCGAACCCGCGCGTGCCCTTCTCGACGATAAGCGCCGTAATCCCCTTTTCGCCTTTTTCCGGCTGCGTGTTGACGTAAACCACCGCTGCATCGGCAGTGCCGCCATTCGTGATCCATGCCTTCGTGCCGTTGACGACGTAGCGATCGCCCTTGAGCACGGCTTTGGTGGCGAGCGCGGCGGCGTTCGAACCGGCCTGCGGTTCCGTAAGCGCGTAGCAGCCGATCTTTTCGCCGCGCGCGAAGGGCACCAGGAATTTCTTCTTCTGCTCTTCGGTGCCGAATCGGTAGATGGGATCGCAAAAAAGGGAGTTCTGTACCGAAAGAATCGTTCCCGTGGAAGCGCAGACGCGCGAGATTTCCTCGATCACGATGGAATAGCAAATGTGATCCATCCCGGCGCCACCATAATTTTCAGGAAAGGCGATCCCGGTAAGGCCCAGCTCCGCCGCTTTCTGGAACGTGTCGCGAGGGAACCGGTGGGTTTCGTCAATTTCCTTGGCGTGCGGCTTCACTTCCGCTTCGGCAAATTCGCGGACGCTTTTTTGCAGCAGTTGCTGTTCTTCTGTGAGTTCGAGGTCCAAGTGCGTTTCCTATGCAGCGAATGGGCGCGTGAGCATCAAACGGAGAAGTTTAGGCCGCGCAAAGCAAAATAGCAATTCGCACCGCGGGGATGAGAACAAACGCGTGATGACAAGTTGCCGGGAACGCGGGCAGGATTGCCCTGTGCCGCGTAATGCGTCAAGCCAACCCGAGCGCCTCGCGGATTTCGCGGATCTGTTCAGCGTGACGCGCGGGATGAAGGGCGAGGATGATCAGGAACTCCTGGCCGGTCGTGGGACCGAAAAGAGGATGCAGCGCGGAGAGCGCACGAAGATCCAAGGTGCATCCCTCGACAAACGCAACGGTGCGCGCACGGCTCTGGCGGAAATAGTCGAGGGCTTCCGCGAGAGTTGGGAACCGGCCCGACGGATGAGACATATCTGGAGCAGTGACCTTTTGCGTCCGACTTGCCACGCTGCGAAGAAAGAACGCCTCCCGGCTGCGATCTTCGGATGGAGCGCACGGAGAGAGCTTGGTGGTCAGCACCTTCAACAGGAAATTCTCCACGATGGCAACGTGTTCGGCGCAGTCCAGGACTGACCAGCGGTCTGGAGCCGGACGAATTCTTGCTTGGTCATCGGAAACGCCCGCAGCCGCGCCCACAAGATTGTCGCGCGATTCCGAGAGCAACTGCAGCATTTGCGCGCGATCGGCAGCGTCCATGATTGATTAGCTCGCGAGGGCTTTGCGCAGCTTGTCGTAAGTGGTCGAAAGCTCTTCGGGCTCGACACGCGTTTCGCCTACGACAGTCATGAAGTTGGCGTCGCCTGACCAGCGCGGCAGTACGTGCAGGTGCAGGTGTCCCGTGACGCCGGCACCCGCGGCACGGCCGAGATTCATGCCGAGATTGTAGCCCTGCGGGTGATACGTCTTCTCCAGAGCCGTCTGGACTTGCTGCGCGAGGCGCATCATTTCCGCCAGAGTTTCCGGCTCGGCGATGGAAAGATCAGCCACGTGCGCGTAAGGAACCACCATGACGTGGCCGGTCGTGTAGGGATAACGGTTCAGGATGATGTATGCATTCTTGCCGCGCAGAACGATCTGGGTTTTCGAGTCATCATTCGCGGCGATTGCATCGCAGAAGATGCAGCCGATGTCTTTCGTCGTGTCCGCGATGTAGCGATAGCGCCACGGGGTCCACAGATAATCCATTCCACTCAGCCCTGAGAGCCGGGTTCGCGAGAACCCGCAGGAGTGCCGGCCGGACGCGGACTATTGACGTAGTCCTTCAATTCCTTGCTGGGCTTGAAGAATGGGATTTTCTTCGCTGGGACTTCCACTTTGGTGCCGGTCTTGGGATTGCGTCCCGTACGGCCGCGCCGCTGGCGCGTGCGGAAGCTGCCGAAGCCGCGGATTTCGATCTTGTCGTCGGACTGGAGGGCCGCGATGATGCTCTCGAAGATCGTCTCGACCACCGCTTCCGATTCCTTGCGCGGCAACTCGGTGACTCGTGTAACTTCTTCCACGAGTTCCGCTTTCGTGACGGTATGCTCTTTTTCTGCCGCAGCTTCTGCCATGGCGTGAGAGCCTCCTCTCACAATCTTATTTTTGTGGGCCGACTGCGCGCCGGGCGGGGCATCGCACGCCTTTGCATATCATCAATCAACCGCAAGGTAAATGATTTTCCTGCCGGGAAAGAACCGAGCCGACCACCCCCCGCGGTGAATCCGGCTACGACGACTGGCGCTTGGCCATGATCGCGTCACCAATCGTTGCGTTCGGCGAAGACTTCACGGAACGGAAAGTCTCCATCTCCTGCTTCTCCACCTGCTTCTGCGCGGCGCGATAGCTCAGGCTGATCTTGTGTTGTTCGGGCTCGAGACGTATGACCTTGAAATCATACGACTGCCCCTGCACGAGCACGGAGGCCACGCGCGCGCCACGCGGTCCCTTTTCCTTTTCGCGGTCGGCCTTCGGCCGGCGCTCCTCGATTTCCGAGATGTGGCAAAGGGCTTCGATGCCGTCCGCCAACTCGACAAACGCGCCGAAGTCAGTGGTGCGCACCACTTTCCCCCGGGCCACTTCTCCGATTTTGTGCTCCGCGAACCAGTTCGCCCAGATGTCGTTCAATTGCTTGATGCCCAGGGAGAGCCGGCGGTTCTCGGAGTCAACCTTAAGAACCTTGGCCTGCACCGTATCGCCCTTCTTGAATTTTTCGCTGGGGTGCTTGATACGTTCGGTCCAACTGACGTCGCTGATGTGGATCAGGCCTTCCATGCCTTCTTCAATTTCGATGAAGGCGCCGAAATCAGCAAGGTTGCGGATGCGGCCGGACACAATCGTTCCGGCCGGATATTTTTCCGCCGCGGCTCCCCACGGGTCGGGCAACGCTTGCTTGAGGCCGAGTGAGATACGTCGCTGGTCGGTCTTTACATCGAGTACGACGACTTCCACTTCGTCGCCAACTTTAACAATTTTCGACGGATGCTTGGTCCGCTTCGACCAGCTCATCTCGCTCACGTGCACGAGGCCTTCGACGCCCGGCTCGATCTGCACGAAAGCGCCGTAGTCCGTGACGCCGACGACTTTGCCTTGCGCGTGCGTTCCCGCCGGGAAGCGCTCCGGGACAGTAGCCCATGGGTCGGGCAGCAATTGCTTGCGGCCGAGCGAAATGCGCTCCTTCTCGTTGTCGAACTTCAGAATTTGAACCTGGATTTCTTCCCCCGGGCGCACCACCGACGAAGGATGCGGAACGCGGCCCCAGACGAGATCGCTCACGTGCAGCAATCCGTCTATGCCGCCGAGGTCCACAAACACGCCGTAATCCGTGATGTTCTTTACGCGCCCGGTGACAACAGCGCCTTCCGTCAGGCTGGCCATCAAGGATTCGCGCTTGGATTTTTGTTCTTCCTCGAGGATCGCGCGGCGGCTGACGACCACATTGCCACGCTTGCGATTCAGCTTCAGCACCCTGACTTCGAATTCGCGATCCTTCCACGCGTCGAGATCGTGCACCGGTCTAAGCTCAAGCTGCGATGCGGGGAGAAACGCCCGCACTCCGATGTCCACCACCAGCCCGCCCTTGATGCGTTCGCTGGCTTTGCCTGTGATGTTCGTATGCTCGCGATACGATTTCTCGATGCGCTCCCACACGCGCCGGCGATGCGCGCGAACGTGCGAGAGCAGAACGTAGCCGTCCTTGTGCTCGTGCAGCCGCTCGACTTCGATTGTTTGGCCTTCGCCGAACAGAATCGGGCTGCCGGAATCGAGGAATTCCTGCGCCGGAACCAATCCCTCAAACTTTCCACCCACGTCCACAACCACGCCTGCATCGGTGACCGCCAAAACGCGTCCATCAAAAATCTCGCCCTCGGCTGCGGCAGGCGCCGGCGTGGAAAACTGGTCGAGGAGTTGGTCCATCGTTTCAGTGCTCTCGCCCGAATCGGCGGCCTCTCCGCCGGTTGTTGCGGTTTCTTCCGCCACACCCACGGACCCGCCGGAGGCAACGGCTTCGCTAGCGATTCCAGATTCAGAGGACGGGCTGATTTCAGAGGACGCAACGGGCGAAGGAACTTCGGTATTCGTTTCGGATGGTTCTTGAGCACGCGCCACAGCGGCAGCAGCGGCGCCGCCGGCTCCAACAGGCTCGGCACTGGCCGGCGGGCCTATGGCAAGAGAAGCCTCGATTGAGGGCCGCGCCATTTCTTCTTCAATGGCAGAAGGTTGTGGTTTCAGGTCGTGTTCGGGT
>Ga0070733_10003173_pt1 | contig 11344 bp, 12 predicted proteins | sample Coa_R1_9_FD_66450 | JGI IMG/M metagenome (GOLD analysis project Ga0070733, IMG submission 66450) | Surface soil microbial communities from Centralia Pennsylvania, which are recovering from an underground coalmine fire - Coalmine... | ecosystem: Environmental > Terrestrial > Soil > Unclassified ... | reverse complement strand
TGAGGAAGCGCACATCAAGTCGAGTTGTGCCCCTCCGCGTGCCAGCAGAATCGCGTGTTGGTCCTTGCGGCAACAGCTCCGCTGTTTCTGGCACATCAAGGCTCGTCTATTTGCTCCAAGAATACTGTGCAAGAAGCAGACTCTGCTTTTCGATCGCACCAACGTATGGCCTCATAGACTTGGTCTACTCTTGGTTGCTCTCCATAAAGTCGATCCTCCTCGCCCACCCTGCGGAGGGCCCCTCCGCGGCACTTTCCCAATGTCCGATACACTTCACTCAAACCCTTTCTACAATCGGCTGGACGCCACTCCTTGTCTGCGCTGTTTTACTCACAATTTAGAGAAGCAATCGCCAGTTGTATTCGCGGCATATCTCGCGAAAATGTCATGCCGCGAGCATGCGGTTTGCAGTGCTCTATCCCCTCAAAGATGAGGACGCCCGCGGCGGCAAGACCGCGAGGATCACTCACCGCACCTGAGCAATTCTGAACAGCTTGCTCCACTCTCCCCGTCTCACAATTCCTTAAAGTGGGGGCTTCCACGCTGTGTCTTGCCGCTACGGCATCCAAGGAGGACGCTTGAATTACTACTTGACGGATACAAGCTTCATAATCGGGGGCGTCACTCTCCTGCTTACAATCAACTTTGCCTTAGCGGCATTCCTCGACCACAATCGGAAACGAACTGCTTCGCCTCGCGTGCTCCACTCAGAACTCGAATCCAGCGCCATCTCGCAAGGGTCCGGCAGGGAAGATCGCCTGAGCAATGAAACTTCACAGAATTGAACGACTGAAGTGGTAAAACATCGTCTCAGCTGTTCAAAATTGCTCAGTATCGGAGATGATGCGGTGAAATCGTTAGCGAAAGCGAAGAGCGGCGCTTTACCATTAAAACTTTGCACAGGGACTCCTTTCTTGGGGCCGGCCCCTAACATCAATCGGAGGCCATTCAGGCGATAGCCATCAGAGCGTATTTTATCCCAGGCTGCAACAACGTTGGGTTTGGGCTGTGGTTCGTCTTCCTTGGAGGTTATTTTTACACCAATCCGGTTGAGCCCTCATTGCGGATAGAGGGCGGCCACCTGACCCCCTTGTTTGGCGCCAAGCATGATCGGCCAAATTTTGGATTTTCGCCCAGCGGCCCGAAAAGGTTCAATCCAACTTATGCAGCATGCGCCCAGTATGCTTAAACCTCTTGTCTCTCGTTGCTCATGTCCGCTTCTCCTGTCGGGTCAAATCGCGACATTGTTTGAACATGTCCAAAGCAGCTGAGCTGTGTTGCATGGATGGTGCACAATTTAGCGAGCTGCTGGCAAAAAATCCTCAGCTGAATTTCAATGTCCTGCAAATCTTGGCCGCGGAAGTGTGCGCAGTGCGGAAGGCCATGATAGGCTTCGTTGATGACACTCAGGGAGCTGGACAACGCCCATCTAACGGGCAGCAGCGGCGCGCCTGCCGGAAATATAATGAAACACAACCGTCCAGTGGCGAAAGGAACGTCAGGAGACGGGCCAGCAGTGCCGCCGCACCGGCGGACAAATCTTTTGGCGAAAAGTGGTTTTGGTTGGGTGTCAGCTTGCGAGATGGTTCAGATTGGCCTCAGCAACGAAGCTTGTCATCGCCTGTGCCAACTGCGAATCAACTTCATCGGCAATGGCCATCACGTCAAGCAAAAGCAAGCTGAAGTCCACGGTCTGAAGATTATTCTGCAACGTTTGAAAGATGCTAACTTGCAGCATCCGTGATTCCTCCACCAACATGGCAGCCGTATAACCTTGTCTACATCTCATCCGTCCGTGTTCAGCAGCGTCAGCGGACACTAGAGCATGCGTACCAAGAGGCAGAGGATGGCGAAGGCGGTGCACAAGATCGCGGAAGACTGCGGGCAGATGTGCACATCTTTCGTTTCGCTCTAGTTGGACGGTAATAACGCTGGAATCACATTCCGCGCGCTTATACCAATCCTCAAGGGTAGCCTTCGACTCGCGTTCCAGTATCGTGGCCACATTTTCGACGTCATTCAGTGAAGTGATACCGCCCTCCCTCAATCGCTTCTTAATTGTTTCAACAAGTGGACCAGGTGCCATCGGCTTAAGCAGAACTTGATCCGTTTGAAGAAGAATTGCAGATGTTGCCGCAGACATCTCGGGATAACCGCTGAAGATGAATGTTGCAGCGTTCGGATGGGAGTGCCGCATGGCGCTCGCAACGGTCAATCCATCACCGGGGGCTGGCATATGTAGATCAGTCAACAGAACATCGAAATCCTGAGACCCAATCTGCCTGAGTGCTTCGTTGACATCTGCCGCAGTGACTACGTCGAATCCACCAAATTGAAGAACTATTCCGAGAGAGTCCCGGTTTGCTTTGTCATCGTCTACAACTAGAATTCTTGGCTTCGATACTGGTATGCCCTCTATTATAGGCAATTCATTTTGCGCATGGTGCATTGTGTTCTTTCTTCCGCACAGTTGAGGTTGGGTCGGAATCTAGATCCAGTATGTCATGTATTGAACATGAAAGCTGGTCACATTAGCTCACGGACAGATAAAACTACAACATCGTGGGGCCGGTAGCGACCAACCCGGAAGTTGGCATTCAGTCAAATGGTCCAGCGGCGGATTGTCATAGATCAATCAGGCGGCGGTTTGGGATTGCCCCTCTGACAGTTGAACGAGTATTCGACTCACTGTATGCGACAGACGCGTTTCGCCCAAAAACATCCCATGGAAATGTTGGAGTATGGAAAGCATGTCTGCGGTCTGAAACCTAAAGCATGTCCCGGTACCCGCGCCGCGACAAAAACCGTCTGGTCGATTTATACAGACGGCCACGATGTATCCTCACGCTCAGCATCGTTCCTCACAGCTTGATGTTGTGGTATCTCAATTTCGCCTATGGAAAAGAGGCTCTTGCCGATGTTATTTTCGAGAATTATTTTGAGTTTGGGCGGCGTCATTCTATCGTGGGTCTGAAGATCGTAGGTGTGGTAGTTCCCTTCGAACTCGCAGCTGAACGTGATCCAAATGTCATATATGTGCAAAACTTTTTGAATTATCGCTTGTTCGGCAGAAGGTAAAACAAATGTCGTTTTATAAACTCCGCAAGGCTCTGGCGGCCAGTTCTCTAGATCTCGAACTCTCATGGATTGCTCCAGATTGAACGTTACCACGCCCCTATCACAGCATTCTAGGCGTATAATAGATCCGACAATTTAGGCTATTCCTCCTTTGGCGATTACAGGGTCCCTCGTTGCCGTTGCACGCCAACTCGAAGTGAAATTTAGCACTTCGCCCGCACCGCCGCTTCAAAGGGCGACTAAGATTGAGTTTCAGCCACCGGCCCCCGCGAAGAGTTTGCAAAGAGCTTACAATGATCACCGGGGTATCCTCATGCCTTTGGTCACTATCAAGCCTCGAAATTCCGATCACGACTTCGATAACCCTTTCTCAAAACTCCCCCTAATTCTTGGAGGAGTGATTTTCATATGTGTCGCCATATTCGCCACGGCGCGCCACGATCCGTCGAGAGCTATGGCGTGGCTCTCGATCGGTGCTGGGATGATGCTCTATGGGGTGACGGACATATTACTTAGGCGCACGCGTTGGCGCATTCCCGCCCTGCTCGGTGCGCTGGCATTTTGGTTCGGCAGCGTGTTCTTGGCTCTCAATGTCGGGATCTAGCCTGCGTTACTACCGTTTCCGGGCGCCGCACTTTCCAAGAGCAACTTTTTTCGACCGAGCCGTAACCTGATCGCCATGAGGTGATCTATGTCCTTTAAAGGTTCAGCACTCTGCCCGACGGTGGGCTGAATTAGCAGACCTAGCCAAAGCGCGGGTACAACCTAGCCCACGATACAAAGGGGATTGCGCTTATTGCGGAAACGGCTGGAGAGGATAGCCAGTAAGACGAAGGCTCGCACGGCGGGCGGTCAGATGATTTGCGTGCTACGTCTATATCACGGCTCTTTTTGCTGGACCGGCACCATTCCATCAGGTGAATCAGCCGCCCGCACGATCGCGCTGTTTCGCCGTCGATGCTGCTCAACCATAGCGCAACGCGACTGTTCGTGAAATAAAACGGCAAAAAGGCATACGTTGGAATCTTAGACTGTGGAAACTGGGATATTTGATAGCGAAGATTCTGGTGACTTGGGCTCACCTTCGGTCGAGCCCGTTCAAGGAGACTGTTTGGGTGGGATAGGTACGTACGGGGAAGTCGGTCGTGCGCGGATTAAAAAATGACGGCGGTGGATTACTTTACTGCAGGCTGACAACGTGTCCCCTATTGTTCAAACTATAGCAGGCGAACTTGGCGGCAAGGAAGCGAAAGGCGATTGAAGTAGAAATTAGGAAGAAGGGAAGGAGCCCGCCGAGAAGGGCGGGTTTCCCTGCGCGAGCCTTTGACACGTTACGCACTTCCCTATGCCTGACAATCGTCCCCACAATGCTCGCGCCTTGGCAGAGACCGGGTTTCCGGATCGAATTGTAGCCCCCCACGAAGCTGCATACGCACCCATCCGGACGTCAAAGACCCGTGGCATCGGCCCGTTCGGGATCAAAAACATCAGGAGAACCAAACTCTTTTGTGGAAATAACACTGAATGAAGGCGCGGCGGGGGATCTGTCACTCTCAGTGGGGATTGCGAGTCAGCGTCATGGTGATGGGCGGGGTCTTGAATCCATCAATGAAGAGGTTCGATTCTTGTTGAAGTTGATGGGGGATTCGGGAGAAGTCGTCAGGGCAAGGTTAAGAAAGAGCCGGCAACTCAAATTGGCAGTACGAAACGGGATAGGCAAAGCCTTCAATGATAAGGAGACCGACGAACTACGGTCAGAGGCGAGGAAGTCGAAGAGTCCGCATATCTATCCAGTATTCATGTTGGCACGCAACGCCGCCTTGCGAGACAACGAGATTAAGACGTTGACTGGGGAACAAATCGATTTGAAGACCCGCTTTCTTCGAGTCGGTAGAGCAAAGAGCGAGGAGGGAGAAGGCCGGACGATTCCCTTGAACTCAGAACTTTACGAGGCTCTGCCTGAGTATCGTTCCTGGTATGAGAAAAGATTCGGTGCCATCAACGATGAATGGTATTTGTTCCCGTTCGGGAGATCAATGCGGGCGGATCCGACTCGCCACGTAACCACGCTCAAAACTGCATGGAAGACCATACGGAGAAAGCCCAGGTAAAGGGCTGGGTGAATGTCGTATTGCTGATTGCCGGCCGCCTCGCAAGAGAGATTGATAACGTCAGTGGAAGCCTTTCGCATGCGTTACTCCACTTTGCCTGACAATAGTATGAAGCCAAATTCAGGTAATCAGTCCTATTGAACGCCCCCTCAGGCCAGAAACGAATCACAGATACGGTTTGGGTTTTACACGTGCCGCTTCGCTACTCTTGCCGCTGCTTGCTTTCGCCGAGTGACCAAAAGCGGCTTCGTGCACAACGCCCGGCACGGAAGGAACTTCCCGACGGGTTGATTGCGGCAGGATAAGGATTTTACGTTTTTTTGTCTGCCCTGTGAGCTGTGCAGTGCTCAATGACGTAGCGAGTGATCAAGATTGATCGTTCTTCTTGAATGCTCTGGCGTAGCATTGTTCTAAGGCGAGCCTACAGGATCTGCAACATCGGCCCCGAAGTCATCCACGGAAGCAAGCCTCCCCTGCTCCCCCCAAAATGGCTAAGGGCGGAGAGGAATCTTGGCTCGCTTGATATTGGAAAGCAGTTTGGGATTGCAGAGAGCGCGGCGCGGTAAGGAGTGCGTAATGAGTGCGGTGACGGCCGTGATTGTGACGACTTCGCTTCTCGAACAGTTGAAGCAGACGGAGACTTATCCGGCGATCGAATTTATCAACCATCGCGCACGGGAATTCGCGAGCTCAGGTGAATTTGTGGAAGTGAGCAGATGGGCGCGAGGGAAGCACCCTGAAAGCCTAATTTTCATCGCAGGCTTGAACTTCTGCGATCTTGGGATGCTTCGAACGATTCTCGAATCCGCGCCATGGCGAAGCCCCGATCAGGTTCAGGTACTCGCCCGTGCAGGCGAAGCGGAGCGCTTCGAATTTTGCGCCCTGTGAATTCCCGAATTCAGATCGTGGATATTGTCGCTGACCGCATTCGCTGCTTTGCGAACAGTGTCTCACTTATCGCGATGTCGAGGGGACACTCGGGGGTAAAGCCGAGCTTTCTATATAAAGACAACCTTTGATTGGCCGCTGCATCTCCTTAACAGACCTAGGCTCTTGTCTTGGGAAACTCTTCGCTCACTGCCCCTGAGGACCCGATGGACGTCAAGGGGTTTGTATCCCTATTTCGCCGCGCCTTCGACGACTGGAACAAACATAACGACACGCGCTTTGGCGCGGCGCTGGCCTTCTACACTATCGTCTCGATTTCGCCCCTCATGATTCTCGTGTTGGCGATCGTCTCGCTGGTGTTCAATAAGAATGCCGCCCAGGCCCAGTTGCTCGCCAAGGTCCAGGAACTCCTAGGAATGCAAGGAAGGGAGACCGTTAACACACTCCTGGTTCATGGGCACACTCCTGGTTCATGGGCACCGAACATCCAGCGGCATCTTCTCTGCCACTGCGGGCGTCATCGTTCTCTTCCTGGGTGCGTCGGGTGTCTTCCAAGAACTTCGCTTCGGCCTCACCAACATCTGGGAGTCAGAGACGAAGGTTCCGTCGGGGCTTATGCGCATGCTGCGTGAGCGCGTGTTTGCGTTCGGAATGGTGTTGAGTCTGGGTTTCGTGCTGATGGTTTCACTGCTGGTGAGCGCGGCTTTGGCGGCGATTTCGACATTTTTCTCGAACCTGTTGCCAATCTCCCCCTGGATCCTCGAGGGTGTCAATTTCCTGGTTTCCTTTACCGGAATCGCGGTGCTGTTCGCGTGCATTCTGAAGTTCGTTCCGGCTGCGCCAGTAGGTTGGCGCGACGTGCGCGTGGGGGCCGTGGTAACTGCCTTTTTATTTACAGTCGGCAAATGGGCGCTGGGGTTCTATCTCGGTGAAGCGAGCCCCGGATCGGGGTACGGGGCGGCCGGATCGCTGGTGGTCCTCGTGCTGTGGGTGTACTACTCGGCGCAAATGTTCTACCTTGGGGCGGAGTTCACCCATGTCCACGCACTAGCGAATCGGAAGAAGTTTGGGATGGTGCCGAAGGCGGCGTGAAAAGGCGAGAATCGAGCGACCAAGGCAATAGTGGCCTAAAACTGCGGTGAACGTCTGCTGATTTCAGTAAAGTTGTTGATTATAAAATGGCGGTGAGATGCGGCTTCGAGCATCCCTCGTAGCGAGCGCGAATGTCTGATTTTGGCACTCATTTTCGCTTTGCTCTCCAACTGACAGGATGTCCAAGCACAAAACGCGCAAAAACCGCAGCACTCCTATGCGGACATTGTGAACAGCCCGTGCGGTTAGTCAGTTTTCTCTGCCATCCGGGTTAGCGCATATTTTTCCGACTCTTCGGAATTCCCATTCGTCCAGACGATCTCAAGGTCCAGATGCCTTTTGTCGATGATCTTGTAAACGATTCTCTCTACGTGGGCCGCGCTCGAATCTTTCGAAGCGTTTGTAATGTCAAACATTTCAAATTCAAATACTCCTGGTGCACCATTGTCCTTAAGCCTCAACCGAGGCTGATTGCCAGCATTGCAAAAATGCGTCATCAACAGATGTTGGCCATCCCGATAAAATACTGAGAGTTCATTGCCAAATTGCTCCATAACGATCGAACCTTTTGATCCAAGGCCATACGTCATCCGGATATTGAGCATCTTATCGCCCGAGTGAATGGCCCAATTTCCCTCAAGCCCCTTAAACACATCGAAGGCCGACGCGGAATCTGCGAATCCAACTACGGTGGGGCGCGTCGACAAAAGGAGTCCACATACCAGAAGGCAAAGTAACCGATTCATGGAAATATTCCCCTTGAGCGGATGTTAGCGCCTTGCTCGGCATCAACAAGAAGCGTCCTGAGTGATATTCGCGATATGGTGACAATTGCTCCAGCAGGATAACGTAGGATTTCTTTCGCACATTTGATTTGAGTTGGAGGCATGGAGGTTGGTACAAGCAGGAGGAGCGAGACCTCTGAGGCGAGCACGATGGAGCCAACCATGGAAGCGGGAACTGGGCCGGAAAACGGGATCAAGGGGAACCTGGGTCCGGTAGTACAGATCGATGAAGGACGCATTCAGGCGCATTTGGATGAAGTGGTTCGGTCGACGGTCGAAGAGACGTTGAACGCGTTGCTGGATGCGGAAGCCGACCATTTATGTGGCGCTCGGAAGTATGAGCGCGCCGAAGGCCGCAAGGATACACGGGCGGGCAGCTACGATCGACGGCTGCAGACCAAGGCCGGCGAAGTGACGCTGACAGTTCCGAAGCTGCGCAACCTGCCTTTCGAGACTGCCATTATTGAGCGCTACCGGCGTCGCGAGTCTTCGGTGGAAGAGGCTCTGATAGAAATGTACCTGGCCGGAGTGAGCGTGCGGCGAGTGGAAGACATCACGCAGGCTCTTTGGGGCACACGGGTCAGCGCCAGCACGGTCAGTGACCTGAACCAGAAGATCTACGGCAAGATTGACGAGTGGCGAGAACGCCCGCTGGTCGGAGAGTTCCCGTATGTGTTCCTCGACGGGCTGTGGCTGAAGCGCTCCTGGGGCGGCGAAGTGAAGAACGTCTCGGTGCTTGTAGCCATCGGCGTGGGGCAGAGCGGCTATCGGGAGATCCTGGGGGTGAGCGAAGGCGCCAAGGAAGACAAGGCGAGCTGGACGAATTTCCTGCGTGAACTGAAGCAGCGCGGCCTGAAGGGCGTGCAGCTGTTCGTCTCCGACAAGTGCCTTGGCCTGGTGGAGAACTTTGCAGAGTTCTATCCGGAAGCCAAGTGGCAGCGCTGCGTGGTTCATTTCTATCGCAACGTGTGGACCGCGGTGCCAACTGGCAAGGTAAAAGAAGTGGCCGGGATGCTGAAGGCGATCCACGCGCAGGAAGATGCGAAGGCCGCAAAAGAAAAGGCTTTCCAAATAGTAGAAAAGCTCAAGATCATGCGCCTGGCCCGGGCTGCGGAGATCGTCGAAAGCGGCATCGATGAAACGCTGAGCTACTACAGCATGCCCGCCGAGCACTGGCGATGCCTGCGCACCAATAATCCGTTGGAGCGGCTGATGCGGGAGATCCGCCGACGAACCCGAGTCGTCGCTGCGTTTCCCGATGGCAAGAGTGCCCTCATGCTGGTCGCGGCCCGGCTAAGACATGTTGCGGCAACAAGGTGGGGCACGAAGCGCTATCTGCAGATGAACCGACTGGCCGAAATCGTGGCCATCGCGTAAGGCTTTGCTCCGGCGCCACTCATGACCAGAGCAAAAGCAACAACAAAAACAACAACCTTCCTGACTAAGAAAAAAGCAAAGTGCGAAAAACTCTGGACACTACCTCCAGCAGTTAAGCGTCTCACAAAACGCCACTGAAAGAACGGAAGCTGAATCGGAATACGGCGGGCGGCGAGATGGAACAGATTTAATTGGTGCTGGGGCACGGCCGCAGTTCAGACAACAGAACGATACCTTGGGTGCAAACAGCGGCTCCGCGAAGCGGTCAGCGACAAGATCACCGGACCGTACCGATATGTGAAGAGCTTTCGGCCACTTGGAGACGAGAGTCGAGACATCGGTCAGTTCGTCGATGACGAAGGAACGCCGTACCTGATCTTCGAAGACCGTCCATCCGGCGGCTTTCACATCGCCAGGTTGTCAGCAGACTACTTTTCTGTAGAGAACGAGGTCCCAGCTTCATTCACGCTCCCCTGGAAGGAGGAGCGATCGTTCATTATGACGGGCTCTACTACGTTCTGGGCTCTCATCTCAGCGGCTCGGACCCCAATCCAAATGTCTATGCCAGCGCCAAGAGTCTCGCAGGGCCGTGGAGGGAACTTTCTGACATCGCTCCACTGGAGACCAAGACATACTTCTCGCAATCGTCTTTCCTGTTGAAGATTGTCGGCACCAAAAAGACCACGGTGCTTTACATGGGGGATCGTTGGAAGCCGGATGAACTTTGGGATTCTAGATATATCTGGATGCCGCTCGAGATCGGAGGAGGCAAGATGAGGCTACCCGAGCCGAAACCATTCCACATCAATGTCCATACCGGCGAAGTCCAACTGGAGAAGCGTGAGGCAGTAGGTTTGACCAACCCAGCGTTGGGCACGATTAGTGATTTCGTTTAGGTTTCTGGTCTGTTTTGCTCACTTCCACAATATGGGGGTGCCGTAAACTAACACCCGTATTGGCATTGCCTGACCACAATCGGAGCAAGCCCGCGCCATAGAGCGCCCGAATAATGATCAGTCCGTTCATGGCAGTGGCCGGACCAAGCTGCAGGTTTTCTCCGCCCGTGTCGCTGGAAAGCAGTCGCGAGGCATCGTCGGACCGACGCGAGCAACCAGAACGGACAAACCAATGGCGATTTCAATCAGTGGCACTGCGACTCATTCCTCTTCGCATGCGCACCACACCAATTACAGCGCCATGGCCATGGTGACGACGCTGTTCTTTGCATGGGGCTTCTGTACTGTGTTGAACGATGCTGTCATTCCGCATCTTCAGTCCATCTTTGAATTGAGCTATGTCCAGGCGTCTATGATTCAACTAGCCTTCTTTAGCTCCTATTTCCTTTTTGCACTGCCGGCCGGCAAACTCGTAGAGAGTATTGGCTATAAACGCACCATGGTTGCCGGCCTCCTGATGATGGCAGCGGGCGCATTGCTCTTCGTGCCTGCTGCGTCCTTCGCCACTTACGGATTCTTCCTGGGGGCCGAGGTGGTTTTGGCGGCTGGAGTAACGATTCTGCAGGTCGCAGCCAATCCCTACGTCACTATCCTGGGACCGCCGGAGACAGCGTCGAGCCGCCTGAATCTGACCCAGGCTTTCAACACACTCGGGGATAGTGTGGCGCCTTATGTCGGAGGAGTGCTGATTCTTGGAGGCTCCGTCGCAGCCACACACACTTACGCGCTGCAAGGCGCGGCTCTCAACGCTTTTCGCATCCAGCAGGCCGCTAACATCAAACTCCCATTTGTTGCGATTGCTAGCGCGGCGACCGTTCTCGCATTGGCGGTGGCTATGTATCGCTTTCCTCACCTTGCAGTGACGCAGGACTTTCGTCCCGCCAGTCTCCACGTCCGCAAGGAAAGCATCTGGGATCACCCGCATCTATATCTTGGAGCGATCGCTATCTTTGTTTACGTTGGCGCGGAGGTCTCCATTGGCAGTTTTCTGGTCAAGTATTTCGCCGACCCCCAGATTGCCGCCTTACCTCTGGAAAGAGGAGCGAAGTTCGTCACG
>Ga0070733_10003171_pt1 | contig 11349 bp, 9 predicted proteins | sample Coa_R1_9_FD_66450 | JGI IMG/M metagenome (GOLD analysis project Ga0070733, IMG submission 66450) | Surface soil microbial communities from Centralia Pennsylvania, which are recovering from an underground coalmine fire - Coalmine... | ecosystem: Environmental > Terrestrial > Soil > Unclassified ... | reverse complement strand
GACGGCGCGCTGATCGCCAATCGCGGCGACACCGGCGGCGCCGCCGTCCACCTGACTGACCTGCCGCCTTATCTGCCCAAAGCTTTCGTCGCGATCGAGGACCGGCGCTTCTATTCGCATTTCGGCATCGACCCGATCGGCATCGGCCGCGCGGTGTTTCGCGACGTGACCGGGCGGGGCGGCATGGAGGGCGGCTCGACGCTGACCCAGCAGCTCGCCAAGAACCTGTTCCTGACGCAGGAACGCACGCTGTCGCGCAAGATCCAGGAGGCGATCCTCGCGGTTTGGCTGGAGCGGAAATATTCCAAGGATCAGATCCTGGAATTGTACCTCAACCGGGTTTATTTCGGCTCCGGCGCCTATGGCGTCGAAGCGGCCTCGCAAAAGTATTTCGGCAAGAGCGCGAGATTTGTCACGCTTTCGGAGGCGGCGGTCCTTGCCGGCTTGATGAAGTCGCCGTCGAAGCTCGCGCCCAATCACAATCTCGAGGCGGCGAACGCGCGCGCCGCCCAGGTTCTCACCGCCATGGCCGAACAGGGCCATATCACCGAGGCCATGGCCAAGGCCGCTCTGGCGAAGCCGGCGGAAGTCGTCAAGGAGAAAGGTTCCGGCTCGATCAATTACGCCGCCGACTATGTGATGGATATGCTCGACGATACGGTCGGCGCCATCGACGAAGATATTGTCGTCACGACGACGCTGGATGAGACCATGCAGGCCAACGCCGAGCGCGCGCTGACCGAGGAGCTCAACGCCAAGGGCGACAAATTCGGCGTCAGCCAGGGCGCGCTGGTCGCCCTCGATCCGAATGGCGGCGTGAAGGCGCTGGTCGGCGGGCGGAATTACGCCGACAGTCAATTCAACCGCGCGACCTCGGCGAAGCGCCAGCCGGGCTCGGCCTTCAAGCCCTTCGTCTATTTGAGCGCCCTCGAGAAGGGCCTGACGCCGGACACTGTGCGCGACGACGCGCCGATCACCGTCAAAGGCTGGAGCCCGGAAAACTATTCGCGCGAATATTTCGGGCCCGTCACGCTGACCAAGGCGCTGTCGCTCTCGCTGAATACGGTCGCTGTGCGTCTCGGCCTCGAGGTCGGCCCGAAGACGGTGGTCAAGACCGCGCATCGGCTCGGCATTTCCTCGGAGCTCGAGCCCAACGCATCGATCGCGCTCGGCACATCCGAGGTGACGCCGATCGAACTGGTCGCCGCCTACGCCGCCTTCGCCGACGGCGGCATCGGCGTGCAGCCGCACGTGATCGCCAAAGTGCGCACCGCCAACGGCAAACTGCTTTATCAACGGAAGAACGCCAATTTTGGCCGCGTCATCGAGCCGCAATACGTGTCGATGATGAACGCGATGATGGAGGAGACCCTCCTCACCGGCACGGCGCACAAGGCCGAGCTACCGGGCTGGCAGGCGGCGGGAAAAACCGGCACCAGCCAGGAATGGCGCGACGCCTGGTTCGTCGGCTACACGAGCTATCTTGTCGCCGGCGTGTGGCTCGGCAACGACGACGGTTCGCCGACGAAAAAAACCTCCGGCGGCAATCTGCCGGTAGAAATTTGGAGTCGCTTCATGAAGGCGGCCCACCAAGGCGTGCAGCCGGCCGGCCTGCCTTCCGGCGTCTGGCGGTCGGATGGTACGGTTGACACCTCGGGCGAGCCAAGCCCGTCGGGAGATACGCCGAACGCTACCGGCCCGATCCCGGAGGCTTCGGTCGGCCAACCGATGGTGATCAACCGCGCCGGCCTCGCCGGCGGCCAGACCGCCCCGATTCCGGTGCGCGGCAATGCGCTCCTGCCGCCGGCGCCGATCCCTAACGTCGGCGATTCCGGCGCGCGCGCAGCGCCGGCGCCGAAGGAAAAGAGCCTGCTCGACAAGCTGTTCGGCGGAGCGTGAATTTCCGTCGGTGAGCGCAACGTCCGCAGCCCTACGCCGGGACGGCGCCCGCCGTCGCCGTCGCCGCCATGACGGCCGCCTTCAGCGCTCCTGCGCCGCCGCGCGCCATTTCCTTGGTCGGATTAAACCCCGCCGCGAGCATTCGTCGCCCGAGCATATGCTCGGCGGCGCTGTTCACCGAGTCGATCGCGAGAAGCTTCTCTCCCTTGAAATGGAAGACCGAAAAGCGATCGGCGCCGGGATCGCCGCTGACGACGTAGTCGTCGGCGTCGAACGATAGCCCGACCATTTGCAGCTTGATGTGCTGTTGGTCGGACCAGAACCATGGCGGCGCGCGATAAGGTTCGGCGCGCCCGACGATCGCCCTCGCGACGGTCCGGCCTTGGTCGGTGGCGTTTTGCACCGATTCCAGGCGCAACCGCCGACCCGCGCTCCAATGCGGATAGGAGGCGCAATCGCCGATCGCGAAAACGCGAGGGTCGCTCGTACGTAAATATTCGTCGACTAGGATACCGTTATCGACAGCGAGGCCCGCGGCCTCGGCGAGCGCGACATTGGGCGTCATGCCGATGCCGACGACGATCAGCGACGCGGCGAGGCGCCGTCCCGATTGGGTGACGATTCCGGTCGCGCCCTCACCGCCGCCTTCGATCCGCGCGACACTCTCGCCGAGCAGCACGTCGACGCCCCAGGATTGATGGCGCAGAAGCATATGGTCCGAGACGAGCGGCGCGACGGCGCGGCCGAGCACGCGCGGCATGGCTTCGATGACGGTGGTCTTGAAGCCGAGCCCGGCAAGCGTCGAAGCGACTTCCATGCCGATGAAGCCGCCGCCGATCACCACGGCTTCGCCGCCTTTGTGCAGGGCTTCGCGCAAGGCCTCGGCGTCGGGAAGCGAATAAAGCGAATAAACGCCCGGCAGATCGGCGCCCGGCGCGGCGAGGCGGCGCGGCTTGCCGCCGAGCGCGAGGACGAGATGGGAGAATTCGAGCGCGCCGCCGCGGGAGAGCGCGACGCGGCTTGATCTAAGATCGAGGTCGGTCGCCCGCGTCTTCAAAAGAAGCTCGATCGCATGGTCGGCAAAGAATTTCGGACCACGCAGGAATTGCGGGCCCGCTGACAAGTCTTTCAAAAAGGCCTTGGAGAGGGGCGGGCGATGATAGGGCGGGACGCGTTCGTCGCTGACGAGCGTGATTCGGCCCTGATAGCCATCTTCACGCAAGCTGGCGGCGACTTGCGCGCCCCCATGTCCCGCTCCGATAATGACCACATGCTCCATCGCCCAGTTCCGTACGTCGCCTAGCCGATGCGCCGTTGATTGAGAGAAACGAGCGCTCTCACTCTAACCCGATCTCCTTAAAGGTCTCGCGCGCGATCCGAAAGCTCTCCATCGCGGCGGGCATGCCGCAGTAAATCGCGACCTGCAGGAACGCCTCTTTAATCTCCTCCTGGCTCAGCCCGTTGTTGATCGCGCCGCGAATATGGACCTTCAATTCATGCGGGCGGTTGAGCGCCGAGAGCATGCCGAGATTGAGGAGGCTGCGGCTGCGTTTGTCGAGGCCGGGTCTGTTCCAGATTTCGTCCCAGCACCATTCCGTCGTCAGTTGCTGGAGCGGCCAGGAGAATTCGTCCGCTTGCCGCAATGAACGCTCAACGTACTCGTCGCCGAGCACTTTGCGCCTCGTCGCGAGGCCGCGTTCGAATTTCGGCGATCTCGGCCTTTCCTCAGACATATTTCCTCCATGACGACGATGAGTGCGCGGAGCGCGCGCGGCTGCCTGTTGAGAACTTCAATGGAACATCACGACCTGGCGCACGCCGACGCCGTCGCGCAAGCGATCGAAGCCTTCGTTGATCTCTTCAAGCGCCAGCCGATGGGTGAGCAATTTGTCGACCGGCAGACGTCCGCTCGCAAAGAGCGAGACGTAGTGCGGCAGGTCGCGCCGCGGCACGCAGGAGCCGATATAGGAGCCTTTGAGCGTGCGCTCCTCCGCGACGAGACTGACCGCCTGGATCGAAAGCTTGCGCTCCGGATGCGGCAAGCCTGCGGTCACCGTGACGCCGCCGCGCGCCGTCGCCTGATAGGCGAGTTCGAGCGCCGGAACCGCGCCGGCCATTTCGAAGCAGAAGTCGACGCCGCCGCCGGACAAATCCTTGATCTCCTGCGCCGCCTCAGGGCGGCCGGCGTTGACGGCATGGGTTGCGCCGAGCGCGCGCGCAAAAGCGAGTTTCTCTTCGGAGAGGTCGACGGCGATGATTTGCCGCGCGCCCGAAATCGCGGCGCCGAGAATCGCGCTCAAGCCAACGCCGCCAAGGCCGACGACGGCGACGGCGCTGCCTGGCGGCGCCTTGGCGGTGTTCACGACCGCGCCAACGCCGGTCAAGACCGCGCAACCGAACAGCGCGGCGTGCTCGAAGGCGAGCGCCCGATCGACCTTGACGCAGGATTCTTGCGACACGACCGCATATTCGGCGAAGGCGGAGACGCCGATATGATGATTGACCGGCGCCGCCGCGAAGGCCAGTCGCCGCCCGCCCCTGAGCAAGGCTCCGGCGCCGTTGGCCTTGGCGCCCGGCTCGCAGAGCGCCGGCCGCCCGATCGCGCAAGGGTCGCATCGCCCGCAGCTCGGCATGAAGACCAGCACCACGTGATCGCCGCGCGAGAAGCCATCGACGCCTTCGCCGAGGTCCTCGACGATCCCCGCCGCCTCGTGACCGAGCACCATCGGCATGGGCCGCGGCCGGCTGCCGTCGATCACCGAGAGATCCGAGTGGCAGAGACCGGCCGCCTTGATCTTGACCAGGACCTCGCCAGGCCCCGGCGCGGCGAGATCGACCTCGACGATGTCGAGCGGCTTTGATCGGGCGTATGGGCTCGGCAAGCCCATCTCGCGCAGCAATGCGGCTCTGACCCCCACGCCTAAGCCTTTCAAAAAAGCGGCTGAACGATTGTGCGGCCATCGTCGCGCCGCGACGCGTGATAAGCAACCTTAAGGCGATCGCGCCTTGCGCTGAAGCCAGCGTCGACGGCGGCGCGGCAAATCCTTATCGGCGGAACCGGAATGTCTCTGATTCCTCGAAGACATTCTTAAACACGGCGCGCGGTTTTGCTCTTGGCTTCACCAATTGCCCATAGAATCCAGCGATCGTTCGCTCGTGACCGGCGAAGAATCCATCGGTTGGATGATGATCGAGAAACATGTCGTTTGACCCGCCCACCATGCTCGCCCTTACCGCTGTCGTGGCGATCACCGCCGGCGCGCTGATCATTATTTCGAGGACGCCGGGGCGCAGCAGCCTCTGCCTGGTCCTTTGGGGCGCAAGCGACATCGTGGGCGGCCTCGGCGCCGCCTTGTTGATCGTACGCGGCTTCATCGCCGACTTCGCGACAGTCGCCATCGCCGGCGCGCTGCTGACCCTCGCCTATGGCCTGTCGCTTGCAGCAACGCGCGCCTTTGTCGGCAAGCAAACCCCGATCGCATGGATTGGCGCGGGCGCCGCGCTATGGCTTGGCGCCGGCGCGGTTCCTTCCTTTTTTGCTTCCCAGCCGAGTCGCATCGCTTTGCTTTCGGCCGTCCTCGCCGCTTATTCCTTCTTGTGCGCCGGCGCTCTGTGGAGCGGACGGGCGGAGCGCCTCGCCTCGCGCGCGCCGGCGATCGCCTTTCTTCTCATTCACGGGGCGGCCTGCGCTTGCCGCGTGCCCGTCGCGCTGCTCGGCGGGCTCGATTCGGCGCGGCTGGTTGGCGGTCCGTGGTTCACGGTCCTGTTGATGGAAGCCCTCGTCAATGTCATCGCCATGGCGATCCTGATCGTGTCGATGGCCAAGGAACGCGCCGAGCTCGAGCAACGTCTCGCCGCCTCAGTTGACGAGCTCACAGGCGTTGCGACTCGCCGCGCCTTTCTCGCCGAAGGCGAATCGCGCCTCGGCGCCGTAGCGAAGAATCTTGGCCCTGCTTCCGTCCTGTTGCTCGATCTCGACCATTTCAAGAGCGTCAACGACAGTTTTGGCCACGAGGCCGGCGACCGCGTCTTGCAGGCCTTCGCGGCCTGCGTCAGGCGCGTCTTACGGCCCAGCGATCTTTTTGGACGGATTGGCGGCGAGGAATTCGCGGCCCTTCTTGTCGGCGCCAGCGCAGAGACCGCTTTCGCCGTGGCGGAACGGGTGCGCCGCGCCGTCGAGGCGATTGACTTGGGCGAGCGCCTAACGCCGGCCAAGCTTTCGGTCAGCGTCGGCGTGGCGACCGCGGCGCGCGAGGGACAGCGGCTGGCGGAGATGCTGAGCCAAGCCGATCGCGCGCTCTATCGCGCCAAGTCGGCAGGGCGCAACCGCGTCGAAAGAAGCATCGCTCCCACTGAGCTTGCCGCCTAAGCGGCGGCGCCGTTTCGCCGGACATAATCGACAAAGTGAAACGGCGCTTCGTCGCGCTCGCGCGGCCGTGCCAAGCAGCCCCGCGGGCATCGGGGTGACTGACGAGCGTTCGTAAGATATCCCGTCCCGATCGTCGACCGCATTCCCAACCAGCAGTGAGGGCCTTCAAATTGAAGCCTGGGTGCAAATCGTGACTTCAAATCGAGCGAGGATGCCCTCTATCTCTTTTATCGTGGCTCGGAGCTACCCTGGCAACGTTATTGGCTATCAGAATCGGCTCCCTTGGCATCTGAAGTCTGATCTCAAAAGATTTAGAGAAATTACAAGTGGCCACGTAATTGTTATGGGGAGGTCGACTTTCTTATCTATCGGCAGAGCTCTACCAAACAGAACAAATATTGTAATGTCACGGAGTAAGATTCTCACAAACAGAGAAACAATCGATTTTGGAGAGGGTACACAACTTTATTGGTCGTCCACTTTCGAAGATACACTGCTGGTAGCGGATATTATCTCGATCTGCCGTCAAAAAAAGGAGATCTTCATTATCGGAGGTGAAACCATGTATGATTTATTTGAGGATTTTGTAAACAAGGTATTCTTGACCGAAGTTTTTGCTGACGTGCCTGGCGACGCCTTTTTCAAATTGAAATTCCCATCACCGGTCTGGCGAACGTTAAGTGAAATAGATGTCGCCAAGAATAATTCTGGCGATGAGTACAATTATCGTTTTTCAATCAAAGAAAGACGCAACAGAAAGGATAGGTATGAGTTTGTTTCTCGTTTTTTCACCGACGCTTTCGAAAAGGATAAGTGGCTAAGCACGCAGATAAATACTAACAGGCCAAAGATACAACAATACGTGCACGAAAATCTTACCCTCGACGTGTGAGTACGCGAGGGGTCGCGCCGCTCATACCGCGACCGGCGCCTTGATCGCCGGCCAAGGATCATAGCCTTCGAAAATTATGTCCTCGTATCGGATGTCGAAGAGGGATTTGTCCGCGGCGTCGAGTTTCAGGCGCGGCAACGGGCGAGGCGAACGCGTCAATTGCTCGCGCGCCTGTTCGAGATGATTGAGATAGAGATGGGCGTCGCCGAGCGTGTGGACGAAATCGCCGACCTTAAGGCCGCTCGCCGCGGCGATCATATGCGTCAGCAGCGCGTAGCTCGCGATGTTGAACGGCACGCCAAGGAATATGTCGGCGGAGCGCTGATAGAGCTGGCAAGTGAGCTTGCCCTCGGCGACATAGAACTGAAACAGGCAATGGCACGGCGCGAGCTTCATCCGCTCGATGTCGGCGACATTCCAGGCGGAGACGACGAGGCGACGAGAATTTGGATTGCGTTTGATCTCCGAAAGCAGCCAGGCGATCTGGTCGTAGACTTTGCCGTCCGCGCCCTCCCATGCGCGCCACTGCTTGCCGTAGACCGGCCCAAGATCGCCATCTTCCTCAGCCCATTCATCCCAGATGCCAACGCCATGCTCGCGGAGATAGGCGATGTTGGTGTCGCCCTTCAGGAACCACAAAAGCTCGTGGACGATGGACCTCAGATGAAGCCGTTTGGTGGTGACAAGAGGAAACCCCTGGCTCAGGTCGAAGCGCAACTGCCGGCCGAACAGCGATTTGACGCCGACGCCGGTGCGGTCGCTCTTGACGACGCCCTTGTCCAGGGCTTCCGTGAGGAGATCGAGATAGGCGCGCATGGGATCGTCCGGCTTCGGCGAAAGACCCGTTTCTAGCCGATTCGCGCGATCATCGCCGCTCTTGTCGGGCGGTCGATGACTTCTCCCTTATCTAGGGGGCGAGCGGACACGCCGCCGTCACCTTTCGCCGATATAAGCTTCGGTCGCGTAGCGACGCATCATCCGCTGGCTGTTGAAGTAAGAAGCGATCTTGCTGATCGCCTGTTTCATCATCCAAATCCAGCGGGTTCGATCATCGCGGTAGAGCGGAAGGACAATCTTCTCCAGCTTATCGTAAAGCTCGGTTGCTTGGGCGCCGTCCCCGGTTGGGCCATCCGACGTCCCGATCGACCAGCCCGTGACGCCTTCGATGAGAGCTTCGATCCACCAGCCGTCGAGCACGCTTAAGTTGAGAACGCCGTTGACGGCCGCCTTCATGCCGCTCGTTCCTGAGGCCTCCATCGGCGGCAAAGGCGTGTTGAGCCATATGTCGACGCCGGCGACCATCCGCGCGGCGATTTGCATATCGTAGTTCGGCAGATAAGCGATCGGAATGTTGGCCCTGAGCTCACGCATATGGCCGTGAATGGTCTTGATCAGAGCAATTCCCGCCTCGTCGCGAGGATGGGCAAGGCCCGCGAAAACCAATTGAAACGGTTGCTTTTGAGCGATGGCGGTCAGTCGGCCGATATCCGTAAATAAGAGGTCGGGGCGCTTATACTGGGTCATCCGGCGCGCGAAGCCCAAAAGCGGGACATCCTCGCGCATCACAACGCCTGTCTGCTGCTTAACCGTCGCCAACAAATCTTGTTTCGCGCCCTGATGGGCGCTCCATATCGCTTCGTCAGGCAGTTGATCGGCGCGCGCCAGCGCCTCCGGCTCATGCGCCCAATGGGGGAAATTTTCCTGGTAGAGCCGTGCGAAATTCGGGTGAGTCCAAGTGGCCGGGTGCACGCCATTGGTGATCGCCCGCACGCGATATCCAGGAAAAATATGACTGGCGGTCTCAGCGTGGCGTTCGGAAACGCCATTGACGAAGCCGCTCAAATTCAGCGCGAGCCGCGTCATGTTGAGACGATCTTGCCCGGCCAGCAACTTCAGCTCGTCAATTTCGAGATAATCGTCCAAGACGCGCTGGACGAGCGCATAGTCAAATTTGTCCAAGCCGGCTTCCACCGGCGTATGCGTCGTGAATACGCAGCATTTGCGCACGCTCATATGCTCATAAAGCGGCTCGCCCGGGATAATGTCCTCATCCGGGCGCCGAAACGGGCGCAGAAGGGAGAGCGTCAACAGCGCCGCATGGCCTTCGTTGAGATGATAGGTTTCGATTGTAAATCCCAACGCGCGGAGCATTTCGGCGCCGCCAATGCCGAGCACGATTTCTTGCTTCAGCCGATAAGCGCTATCGCCGCCATAGAGGTAATGGGTGAGTTCCCGATCTCCTGGCTCATTCTGATCAAGATCGGTGTCGAGAAGCAGCACGGGAACGCGATGCCCAAGCGGTGAACTCAGCTCGTAGAGCCAGGCGCGAAGCCAAACCTCGCGGCTCTCGATGGCGACCGCGATCATTGCGGTTAAAGGCTTCGCCCAGTCCTCGGGCCGCCAAGGATTTGGTTGGGCGATCTGACGGCCTTCGCCGTCTATTTCTTGCCGGACGTAGCCCGCGCGGCTGACGAGACTGACGAACACCATCGGCAGTCCGAGATCGGCCGCGGAACGAGCCGTATCGCCGGCCAGAACGCCAAGCCCGCCGCTATAGGTGTGAATTTCTGGGCGGAGCGCGATTTCCATCGAGAAATGAGCGATCCGGGTGCGCGACAAGAACGCTTCGACGTGATGCATGGCCCCCCGCTCTCGAAATATGCGTGCTCACGTCGTCAACACGCAGCTTAAGTTCAATTCTTGAAGATCCGCGCTGGGGGATTCGAGGCGGCCGACTCGTCGGCCGCTTCAAGGAAAGCCCCGGTCGTTGAGTCGATCCACACGAGATGATCGTGAATCGCGGTTACGCCAGCAGCGCTCTCGATGATTTTGCGCAGAGCGCGGTGTTGACGTTCGTCGACTATGACGCCACGAAGCTCGACGGCGCCGTTATGAACGTCGATGCGCAGCAATCCCTTTATTCGACCGATTTCCGAATCAACTTGATCGAGAATTGCTGTTCTTATTTCGCGGTCGGCCGCCGTCATCTCAGAATCGGAGATGATCAAAAGGTCAGCAAGCGTCCGAAAGAACGTGTCCAGGACTGGAATTCCACTCACATGCGACCGCAGCATGAGCGCGATTGCATCGGCGACCGCCGGGTCGACATGGATTTCGACCGTCTGACTCGTCGTCTGCGCGCTTGTTTCCATGATCGTCCTCCATCCAATTTCAATAATAGCCGCCGGTCGTCTGAAACGACATTGATCGAGGTCAATTTCAAGAACGACGCTGCGCTGGCGAGGGCGACGCGATACTCGTCAAAAGGCGGCGATCGTACCTCGCCGGCCTTGCTCGAATCGAAGGGGACTGAAGCGTAGGGCCTGTGGCCATCGTCCGCAGGCCAGAAACCCATTAGTCGGGGGGAGTCTGAGGGGCTGGATCGAAACAGCCTAGGGGGTTTCGCCCGAAAATTGGTCGAAGCGCGAAGCACAAGAAAAAGCGACGAGGGCGATTCCGGCGCAGCGTCCAAGCACAATATACAGCCACTGAGGCATGACGTCGCCGCCTCGGCTGACTTCTCAGCCGCCGCCCAAAGGGCGGCGGGCTTACCTTAATGCAGGCTCACCGTCTGGAGCTGGTTTTCCCAGGCGTTGGCGATCGCGGCGTCACGCGAGTCGGTCAGCATGATCGGCGTGCCGTCGGCGCCAAGCAAGGCGAAAAGCTTCAATCCGGGCGGAATCGCCGGCGCCTGCGGAAACAGGGCTTGCGCGTCTTCCGAGCGGATCGTCTTCACATAGGCGAGCGAGCCGCCGCCAAGATGCGCGAACTCCTGCGCACTGAGGACCTGGGGTCTTAAAGTGTCGCCAACCATGGTCTTTACTCCTCTTCTAGCCGTCTCTTACGGGACCTGCTTTTGCGCGAACCGTCAGTCTCGCGCGAGAATGTTGATTTTACGCACCGTCTTCTCCGGCTTGGGCCTCGCGAGGTCTATGGACAACAATCCATTCGCAAGTTCAGCGCCAAGCACCTGCATGCCTTCAGCAAGGAGGAAGCTCCGTTGAAACTGCCGCGCGGCGATGCCGCGATGCAGATATTCCCGGGACTTATCCTCCTGTTGCCGGCCGCGGATGAGGAGTTGGCTTTCTTCCTCCGTCACCTCAATTTGATCCGGGCCGAAGCCGGCGACCGCGACCGTGATGCGCAGAATCTCCGGCGTGCTTCCCGACGGCGGAATTCTCTCAATGTT
>Ga0070733_10003170_pt1 | contig 11349 bp, 11 predicted proteins | sample Coa_R1_9_FD_66450 | JGI IMG/M metagenome (GOLD analysis project Ga0070733, IMG submission 66450) | Surface soil microbial communities from Centralia Pennsylvania, which are recovering from an underground coalmine fire - Coalmine... | ecosystem: Environmental > Terrestrial > Soil > Unclassified ... | reverse complement strand
GCCAGCAATTCGCTGCTCGAGGGCGTGGTGTTCGGCGCGCGCGCCGGCCGGGCCATGCGCGAAGCCCGGGCACGGGATACCTCCGCCGTTCCTAAGATAGACCACGCCGCGCCCATGTTCCCCTGCATCTCCGAAGAGCAGGTCCGGACCCTTGCCTGGAAAAAATGCGGCATCATCCGTTCGGGAAGCCAGCTCGAGGAAGCTTGCGCGCGGCTGGAGGGTGAACGGCTGATGCGTAACCCCGGCGCCGGTCTTGCCGATTACTGCCTGCGCAACATGCACACCGTGGCGCTGTTGATCGCCCGCTGCGCGCTGGCACGCCGGGAGAGCCGTGGCGCGCATTTTCGCACTGACTATCCCGAAAAACAGCCTGCGTTCCAAAGACATTCCTTCGTTACCCAGGGCGATGAGGTTCGATTCCGGTAGGCTCCCCCGGCACAGGAATTCACGGGCGCCCGTTGTCGTGCCAACAGCCCTTCATCCGGCTTGGTGACGGCCGCAATTGCGTGTAAGCTCCCTATTTGAACTAGTCCGACTCAGGGTGGTAGACTGTCGCCCAAGAGTAGGAGGTTCGGATTATGGACCCAAACGAACGCTTCAAGGAGAAGCTTCTCGTGCGTCTGGACCGCCTCGGCGAGGACGGTTGGCATGTTCGAACCTCATTACTTGCATTCGACTACGGCGTTCCGGAGACCCGCGTTCGCGCGATGCTGGTCGAGTGGGCGCAAGAGGGACTCATCTGGTTGGGCGCCGATGACGGAACGGAAGCCCGCGCATGGAATGAATGGGGAAGCGCGGCGGAAATGTTTGCCGCCCATCCAGATGGCAGCCAGGTGAGACTGAAGATGCTGCCGCCCGGTGTTGAATACGTCCAAAGCATTCCGAAACGGCTCAGGGCATCCGCGAAGTGACCGCACATCGCGGCCCAGTTGATCCGGCAATAGCCCTCAATCCGTGGCGTGGATGATTTCACTGCGGTCCATTTTGAGGTCCAAACTCGTGGCCTGCCTACAATGAGCGTAAAGGCTATTACCGCAAACATGATTGGATATCCGACCATGTTTCAAGGCGGCTTATGTCTGGGCGACGCACGGTACTGACGGGTGGTGTCATCGCCGCGACTGTCGGTTTGTGGGTGCTGGCTGCACAGTCCGGCCCCGCCGGGTCCCAGCGAGCGATGTGGGGATCGATAACAGACTACGCGGACGCGGTGGCCATAGACTCGCCCTTCAGGGAGGAGCGGAACAAATTCTGGGATGGAAGGTCCGGCGAGGGTCCGCTGACCGACCAAAGCAAGGTGAAAGGAATGACCTACGCTCCGACCCACCCACACACGGCCTCTCTCGAAGAGTTATCTGGAAGTACGACTGTGGTCGTTGGCGTTATCAACAGTTCCAAATCGTATTTTTCGCACGATAGAACAACCATCTACAGCGAGATGACGGCTACGGTCAGCCAAGTACTGCGCGACAGATCCGGCGTGGGGCTGGCGGCGAACTCGCAGATCGCCGTGGAGCGCGCAGGCGGCGCCATCCGACTAGGCCGGGGTCGGCTGCTGAGCCGGGGTTGTCCCGATGAGTCGATCCCCCATGGGTTTGGTAAATACCTGCTGGTGTTGGGTTATTCCGGGCCGGCCAGTTCGATGTTTCCCATCCTCGGGGCCTACGCACTTGTAGGTGATCAAGTTTTTATGCTGGATTCCGTTGAGCCCACTCAAATAGCTGGAAGACGGGCGAGCTCCGCTGTCCGTATCGGCTATTTCTTGACGCAGTATGGGCTGCCCACGTCGGATTTCCTTGAGGTCGTTGAAAAGGTGCTACAGACCGCGAAATGACTAAACAGGCAGAACGCAACTAAGAGGGATTGGATATAAATGACTGGAAGGCGGTGAGAGGCTCGGCGGTTACCCGGTGGTGGTGGCTATCCGCCGCGGTACTCCGCCTCCTTGGCGGCATCTTAGGAAGACGCGTTGGGTGAAGTCCGGATGCAATCAGAGCGCGAGGCCAAGAATGATTATTAATCCCCGATCCACGCACACAGCCGTGCTGCGTGGAGTGGCAGTTTGCCTGATGACTGCGTTGCTGGGTGCTGTGATGTCGTTCCTGTCCACTCGGAGACCTGTGCGGGCAGCAGATAGCCGCGCCTCAATACCATTCTCTGCCGTCATGGTCCAGAGCCGTTTTTCGCCGGAGGGCAAACTAGCGTGGAAGGAATCTCAAGAGTACTATCGCTTCAGTGACGGGTCCATCGCCGAACGCGCAACGCAGCTTTATCCCGAAAAGGACCGGCCGCTAGTGGGTGATGTATACGACTTGCAACGGAATGTGGACCTGTTGCTCGAGCCGATTACTAAGTCCGTCATAACTATGAAGAACACGAAGGCAGAACAGGTGAGCTTTTTGGAGGGCCTCTGGGTCGAGAATTGCCCGGATGGGGAGGAGCCCCCTATCGAAGCGAGCGAGCCCGGAGGGACGATTCTCGGCTATCCGACGACTCACATTACAGTCCACTTCAACCCAGGCGTGAAGGAGGAGGATTGGATGGCTCCCAAGTTCCGGTGTTTCTTTCTCAAGACGATCCTTTCTGTCCACAGTTCCCACAATGAGACCGTGGTGACATCCCTCGTAGAGGGTGAGCCGCCACGGAGCCTGCTCTCCGCGCCAGACGACTATGTGGAACGAGCACCTGCCGAAGTAGAAAAGGCGTTCGCGCTAGCACGTGGTGGAGCGGAGCTTTTTGGCGCGCGCCAGTTGGAGCGGCTTAAGGCGCGGTACGCTGTCGGCCGATAGCCGGGCCTGACGTGCCGAGCGTTGTCGGTATCAGTCGGAACACAGCGGGGGCCGGTACTGACCCTGACCAACGCCCCGAGCACCGGTGCGACCTGGACCACCTCACGTGGCGACTCTACTTCGCGTGTGCACGACGCGCAAGCGGATTTCTGCGGCGGTCCGCCAGGGTGCTCACCAGGCTGACGGGCCGCCTGAATCGCCTGAGCGGAGACCTGCTCTTCGTCTCAGCTCCGGGCGACATTTACATCGTAAGTCATCCACGCTCGGGAACGACGTGGCTTGCAGATGATCCTCTCTGCGACAAATCACACGTGTCCCTTTGCGGGAAACCGCTCGCGCTGGTAGAATTGAAGCTTGCGCTATTGGAGGAGATTTTTCGATTCATGGCTAGAGTTTGCGAAGTTTGCGGCAGAGGTCCCCGGTTCGGCCACCGTATCAGCCACGCACACAACGTGACCAAGCGCCGCTGGAACCTGAACCTGCAGACAGTTCATGCGATTGTGAAGGGCGCGAGCAAGCGATTGCGGGTCTGCACTTCCTGCATCCGCAGCGGCAAGGTCCAGAAAGCCATTGGCCGCTCCGGCCAGAAAACCGCCGCCTAGCGTTTCAGCGCAGCCGGCTGGGTGAACGCTCCGCTCACCGCCGAATCCCACGCGGCAAAGCGCACCCACTTCTGGTTCGACAAATCCACGGGGATTTCGAAACGGCGCGAGCCGAACGCTTTCGCTTCGGGAGTGCGGACGATCTTGCGGTGCACGCGGCTGCCATCGCCCCAAACCACTTCAACGAACTCGAGCGGGAACGTCCACTGGACGTCGGCCTCGATGCCCGCGCCTGTCGCACGGAAATTACGAATCAGCACTTCGCCGGTCGATACGAAAAAGTCGCCCGCGCGCAACGCCCGAAGAACCGGCGTCCAGTCCGCGGCGGGAGGCAGGGCGTCGAGCTTCACGTAGTTCACGTTGAAATCGCCATAGAGGTCGTAATCGGGGAACTTTTTGTAGGTATCGACCTCGCCTACCAGGTACTTTGGCCCATCCCAGTTGTTCATGTCGTCGAGCGTTTCGAAGCAGCGCTTCTCGCACAGCCGGGACTCCGAAAGGTCCACCGGTAAGGCCTTGAATCCGGCTCCCAGCCACCGGTCGCTGCGGAAGTAATCCGTCTCGCGCACACGGTCCGGATAAAAAGTCGAGCCTTTGGTCCGCGGATGCGTCTGCCAGACGAGCGCGCTCTCGCGCCGGATCATGTCGAAAAGCTCCGCGGCATCCTTGGGGTGGTAAACGGTTCCATACGCGGCGCTCTGTTCGACGAAGCCCGCGCCGGCGGCGCGCCCGTGCGTCCAGTAGACCGGTTTCGGGAACAGCAGATTGTAATGGCCGCCAAGATAGATGTTGGCTTCCTCGCCCGGAAGGATCAGAAAATCGCGGTCGGCATGGCGGCGGCAAGCTTCATAATAATTGCGCAAATCCTCGAGCCGCGCGCGCCCCGTGTCTTCCGGGTGGCCGTCGCCATGAAAATCGTCGAGCATGACAATGTTTACCCCGAGATCGCGGATGGCGGGAATCCAGGGCGGCTCGCGATCCAGGCTGCCGGCTTCAGCCAGCTCCTGCGTGAATGCCGTATGAAAATGCGTGGCCATCACCTGGTAACCGCGGAGCGGTAGAAAGCGGTCGCCATGGGTATAAGCGAGCGCCGCGTCGCGGGTGGCAGCGGCGCCGGATGGATTCAAATAGAAGTAGGCTGCCATGCGCTGCCATGTTCCCGGCGGAGCGTTGTACAACGCGTAGACGCGCTCGATCCAGGTCGGGTCGTAGCCGCCGGCGTTATCGCCCTGGCGCACGCCGAGCGAGAAGCTGTGCTCGTCGTCCTTGCGGCGCCAAACGAATCCCATATTCGTTTCGATTTCCCGGGCGAAAAAGAATTGATGAGGCGGCGGGAAAACGGCGATGCTGCCCCGAGCGCCTTCGGCGACGGCGATTCTGTTGCGTGCGATAAGCGGCACCGGATCGCGGTTCGGCGCGCCGCCGAATTCATACTTCTGCGGATTGCCCGCGGGGTCGCGCCACGTCACGCGCGCCAGGCGATCGAGGGAGAACCCGCGCAGCCCGGCGGTGTATATGTACGCCACCGAAGGCTCCTCGGTTTTCGCGATGGCTTCCTCGCGCAACAGGTTGGAGCCTTCATAGACCGTGAATTGCAGGCGGCCCGAAAAGATTCCGAGCGAGAGGCCGGGGAACGAGATCTCGAGGCGCGCGCCATCCGTCCGCGCCTCGCAGGAATTCGTCGCGAAAGACGACGCACCGTGGCGGATTTCTTCCGGCTTGCGCGGCAACCCCGGATTCTCACCGTGGCCCGGAACGGTAAGCGGCGCGTCCCAGAACACATCCCAGCGATGTTCGTAATCCAGGCCGTGGGCCTCGCGCCGCACACCGCTCGTCGTCGTGAATTCGGGCGTGAGATCGGTGCCGAGAGTGGCCCAGTTCCCCGATGGGTTCGCGACGGCAAGCTCCCGCACGATGGGCGCGCCATGTTCGATCGCAAAAGCCGCCCGCAGCCGTGCACCGCGTTCCCCGCTCCAGGTAACCACCAACTTGTCGTTCTCCACTCGGGCCATCACCGCGGAAGGCGCTCCAGTGGTATCGAGTTTGCAATTCAGCGGATCGGCGCAGAGCAGCGGAGAGAAGATGCAAAGTAGCGCAACACGTCTCATAGAAGACCGAAATACATCTTTTACCACCATCGGCGCCACTTCCTCGCCCTCACATGCGTTCCCGCCACGTCCACCACCTCCCCGGTGAGCACGGCCCGTGGATTGATGACAAACAGCCTCTCAGCGGATGGTTTGCCGTAATTGCGCTCGATGAGATCGCGGGCCTTCGCCAGTGCGGGCGGGCGATGCGCCGCGTCATGAGCGTCGCTGGCGATGAAGTGGACCAAGCCAATCTCGATCAGGTTCTCCGAGGCTGCCTGGGCTTTTCGGCCAAAACGCCCCTCGAACGACTGAGCGGTCACCTGAATGCGGCAGCCTGCTTCCACCCAACGACGGAGCTGATCGGGGTTGCCGGCCAACAGCATGTTCCGTTCGGGGTGCGTGACCACCGGCGTGATTCCGGCGGCCTGCATGCGCTCGAAGACTTCATCCGCGGATTTCAGGATCATCACGTCCGAAAACTCGACCAGCAGATATCGCTTACCGTTAATGGTGTAACGCGAGGGCTGGGCGAGCGCGCGTTGAATATTTTCGTAGTACAGATGAAAGTCGCACCCGCGATGGATACGCACGGACCCGCCGGACGCCGCCGCTAGCTCGGCGATCTTGCGATCTACAATTTCGGGATCGTATGTAAACCGGAGGTCGGAGTGCGGGGTGGCAACGATATCGGTGGTGCCGGATTCAGCGGCCACGCGCACCATGGCTACGGATTGTTCAAGGGTTTGCGGGCCATCGTCCAGGCCAGCCAGGATATGACTGTGGATGTCCACCATCGCCGGCCGCCGTTTTGGAAATCAAATTTCCGGATAAAACTCAAAGAACGCGTCGAGTGATTCCAAAAGCTGCTTGCGGATCTCCTGTTCGCTCGCGCCCTCGATTAGATGCATGGTGACGGAAGCCTTGCGGCCGTTCTTTAGCGCGATGGAGGCGTCGCCCAGCGACTCGAGTTCGTCGGCCGGCAGCAGACGCACCCCATAAACCAAAGCCAGCTTAGCCATCAGATAAACATCTCTTCGTCTTGCGTGGCGTGGTCGACCGACTCGCGGCGGCTGTGCGCCACCACGGAAATCGCTGCGCGGATTCCGTGCATGATCCCGTCGACTTGCTTGACGGGCTTGACCATGGCGGCCCGAATCACCGAGCTCACCTGCTCGATCTGCTCCACGGTCTGGTCCAGAGTGCCGTCTAGGCGCGCCACCTGTACGCGCGCGCGGTCACTCACGTCCTTCACCACCTCGCCCAGCCGGTCGACTTGTTCGCGAGTGGTCTTCACCATCGCGGCTGAATCAGCCATCATTTGAGAGATCTTCGGGGTGCTCTCGTCGACGAGGCGGCGAAGAGTCGCGATGACCGGCACGGTGGCATCCAGCACCGGCACGAGCTTATCCTGTGTGGCCTTGGTGACGCGGTACATGGCAAACACAAGGGCCGCCTGCACGATTACGGCGACTGCCGCGAGAAACACACCCAACGCAACTACCCAGCGAAATGCGTCTTCGGACATACGGTTGGTTCGTCAGCGCGCGACCGGATTTTCCGACGACGTGGAATTCCCCAGGGCGTCCCGGTATGCCTGTTTGCCGGCTTCCACGGCCTCGGCCAAGGTGTCCCTCTGGCGCCCAATAGCTTCCTTGCCGCGTTCGATGATGTCCCCGGCGCTGTCGCGGAGTTCCGAACCGCGCCTCCTGAGATATTCCTTCCCTTCGTCGGCTTTGCCCTTCAGCAGCTCGCGTGTTTCGTACCCGGCCTTCGGAGCGAAAAGCAGACCGACGCCGATTCCTACGCCTAATCCTAAGAGAAAGCTCGGAAGGCCGCTATCTTTTGCCATGATGTTTCTCCTTGTCGCCAGGCTGGGCCGACGAACACGCCGAAAGCCACCAAGCGATCAGTTTCTGTTTCAGTATACTCCGCGGCGTGCCCCAATAGCTGGAGTATTCAGCACATCCACGGTGGAGACGCGCACTCAATTCTTATCCGGCCGCCGGCGCGGTAAACTGCTGGGGGGCAACCATCATCATGAGCCAGCGCAAGACGCGCGCCCCGCGGCCCCTGGAAACGGACAAACTGTGGGAGTGGGCGCTGAAGATCCTGGGCGGACGTGCCTATTCGTCGGGCGAGCTGCGCCAGAAGCTGCGCGCCCGTGCGGCGCATGCCGAGGATGTGGATACCGCCATCGCCCGGCTGAAGGAGTACGGCTACCTGGACGACCGGCGCTTCGCGGAAGGCTTCATCGCGGCGCGTCTCGAGAACCAAGGACTCGGTAAAGTCCGGGTGGTGCAGGAGCTTCGACGCCGGCGGGTGGCTCCGGCGCTCGCCGAAACTACGGTACAGAAGGCCTACCGGCACGTCGATGAGGTAGCGCTGATCGACGAGTTCATCCGCCGGAAATATCGCGGCGCTTCGCGCCAGGCTCTGTTCCGGGACCAGAAGGACTTGGCGTCCGCGTATCGCAGGTTGACACGGGCGGGTTTCGCTTCCGGTAATGTCATCCGCGCACTGAAGCGTTTTGCCGCTAATCCCGAGCTACTGGACGATTTCGAGCCGCCGCCCGCTATGGAGGAGGAATGAAGACTACCATAGGAATCACGGCGCTGATCGCCCTGGGAGCAACGGCCATCGCACAAAACGAACACCAGCACCACCCGCCGCGCTCGGCGGAAGAGTATCTGCAAATCTTGAATGACCCCAAGCGCGAGGCCTGGCAAAAGCCGCACGAAGTGGTCATGGCGCTCGATTTGAAGCCCGGCGAGGTGGTGGCGGATATCGGGGCGGGAGGCGGTTATTTCGCCCGGCGCTTTGCGCTGCACGTGCACCGCGTTTACGCGGTGGATATCGACGCGAAGTTGCTCGAAGCCGCGGCCCAGGGCGCTCCCGCCAATCTGCAGACCGTCCTTGCGGCGCCGGACGATCCCAAACTGGAGGCCCAGTCGGCCGATATGGTTTTCTTCTGCGATGTGCTGCATCACATCGAGAACCGGCCGTCGTACTACAACAAGCTATCTCGCGTTTTGCGGCCGGGCGGTAGAATTGTAGTGATTGATTTCTACAAGAAGCCTCTGCCGGTTGGTCCTCCCCCAGAGATGAAGCTCGAAGAGTCACAGGTCGTCGCCGAGTTTGCGGCGGCCGGCTTCGATCGTTTGACTAGCTTCGATTTCCTGCCTTATCAATACTTCCTGGTGTTTCAGCGAAGAAAATAACCTCGCCGGCACGGGCGCCAGGTTCCATAGCTTTCAGCGGCGCGCTATATTCGGGCTAGCGAGTTCCCTTTTGATTTCATTAGCACAACTTCTTCGTGGTGGCTGCTCGCATAGTATTCCCGTGAGAAATCTTCGCAGGTTCGCTTACTTTTATTTGCACCGCAGTTTGGATCGTTGAACGCCGAATGCAATTCGGCAGTCCTTCCGCTCGAGAGCCCGCGGCGGCGAGCTCTTCGAGTTCAGGACACGTGGAGCAGCAACACCCCAGAAAAACGATGGCTACTATTCTGATTGTTGACGAACGCGCCGGCAACCGCGAATATCTGACGACGCTGCTGGCTAACGCGAACCATCAACTGGTCGAAGCCGGCGACGGCGCCGAGGGTCTGGCGCGCGCTAAAGAGACGCATCCCGACCTGATCATTACCGACATCCTGATGCCGGCCATGGACGGCTATGAATTTATCCGCCAGTTGCGAGTGAATCCCGAGTTGGTGTCGACCCCGGTGATCTTCTATTCGGCGAACTATCTGTTGCAGGAGGCGCGGGCTCTGGCGGCAAAATGCGGAGTCGAATATGTGCTGCTGAAGGCCGGCGACCCGGAGGAAGTCCTCCGCACGGTGGACCTGGCGCTCGGGTCGCAGCCGGTTTCGGCCGCCGTACCGCCGGCTGAGTTCGACCGAGAGCAGGTCCGGGTGCTCACCGGCAAACTTTCGCAGAAGGCCGGCGAACTCCAAACGCAAAATGCGCGGCTGGCAGCGCTGGTGGAGCTCGGACACGAAATGGGCGCACCCGACAATCCTGAGCGTCTGGTGGAGACCTATTGTGATGGAGCGCGGCGAATCCTTGGTGCGACGCGGGCGGTGGTTGTGATTCTAGATGAACCACCCGCGGGCCCGGCCCGGTACATTCGCGCCAGCGGTTTCGGGGCGGAAGACGCCGAGCATGTACGCGATAGCATTGACAGGGACGGCGAGAGCGTGTTTGCGGAGGCATGGCGCCGGCGTGAATGCCGCCGGGGGAGCAATCCCGGCGGCAATCCGTTTACGCTCCAATGCACGGTGGAACAGCCGCCCATCTATTCCTACCTGGCTGTGCCCATTCTGTGGCGGAACCAGACTTTCGGTTGGATGGGGTTCGCCAACAAGATCGGCTACGAGGAATTCACGGAAGAGGACGAACGGTTGGCCATCATGCTGGCCGAGCAGTTGGCCGTGGCCTACGAGAATTCGCGGCTCTTCGGAGAGTTGAAGAGGCGCGCCGAGCAATTGGAGGGCGAGGCGGCCGAGCGCCGGAAGAGCGCGGAAAAATATCAGATGGTGCTGGAGCAGGCCTCCGACGGAATCGCCATCGCCGATGATAACGGACATTACCTCGAAGTGAACCCCAGGCTGCTGGAGATGCTCCGCTACACCCGCTCACAGTTCCTGGCGCTGCACATGAGCGGCCTGATTCCGCCCGAGGATCTCGAGCGGGATCCCATCGCGTTCGATCCACTGCGAGAGGGCAAGATAGTCCGCAAGGAATACCGGTTCGTGCGGGGGGATGGCAGCCGTCTGGAGGTCGAGGTCAGCATGAGCCGGCTGCTGGACGGCCGCGTACAATCCATCGTGCGGGACGTCGCCGAGCGGAAGAATCTCGAGCGACAGCTTCATCAGTCGCAAAAGCTGGAGGCAGTGGGCCGGCTTGCGGGTGGCGTAGCCCACGACTTCAACAACCTGCTTACGGTGATCCTGGGCCACAGCGATCTGGCGCTGGCCGGCCTGAATGAGAGCGATCGTCATTGGAGGGACATACATAACATCCGAGAGGCTGGGGCGCGCGCCGCTGTGCTGACCACTCAGCTTCTGGCCTTCAGCCGCAAACAGATTCTGCAGCCGAAGGTGCTAAGCATCAATACCTCGGTTTCCAATCTGACCAAGATGCTGGGCCGGCTCATCAGTTCCAACATCCAAATCCTGACAAAACTGGATCCCGCACTGTGGGAGACCAGGGTCGACCCGACGCAACTGGATCAGGTGATTCTGAACCTGGTTATCAACGCCAAGGACGCCATGCCGCTGGGCGGCCAGCTCCTGCTCGAGACGGCAAACCAGCCTGTCGGTCGGGCGTCCACCGACCACCAGGACGTACCTGGGGGCGATTATGTGACGCTGGCAATCAGCGACACGGGTTGTGGCATGGACGCAGAGACACTCTCGCACCTGTTCGAGCCGTTCTTCACCACCAAAGGCATGGGCAAAGGCACCGGACTAGGACTCTCGACGGTGTATGGCATTGTCCAGCAGAGCTGCGGCCACATCCGGGTGACCAGCGAGCCGGGCGTCGGCTCGATCTTCAAAATCTACCTGCCCCGCGCGACGAGTGGGGGTGAAAGGCTCGCCGAGTCAACCGAAACTGAGATGCTGCCTTATGGCACCGAGACTGTGCTGGTAGCCGAAGACGAGGAGCGGGTTCGGTCTCTCACCACCATCGTTCTCAGGCAGCAGGGATACAAAGTGCTCGAGGCCGGCGACGGCCAGGAAGCGCTGCGCATCGCGGTGGAATACGCAGGCGAAATCCATCTGCTGTTCACCGACATGATGATGCCGAGGATGAGCGGCATTGAGGTGGCCGGCGCGGTCCTTCGGCGGCGGCCCGAGATAAAGGT
>Ga0070733_10003169_pt1 | contig 11355 bp, 12 predicted proteins | sample Coa_R1_9_FD_66450 | JGI IMG/M metagenome (GOLD analysis project Ga0070733, IMG submission 66450) | Surface soil microbial communities from Centralia Pennsylvania, which are recovering from an underground coalmine fire - Coalmine... | ecosystem: Environmental > Terrestrial > Soil > Unclassified ... | reverse complement strand
GTGATCTGCAGCATGGGCGTCGGAGCTGCCATCTCAGGCCGCCTGGACGTCCGTTCCGGCGAAGTCGTCCCCCACGAACAGCAGCGGCTGTCCGCTCATCTTCGCCGCTGCATAGCTGAGGCAATCGCCAAAATTGAGCGCGGCCCGGTGACGTCCCTTTCCAAAGCGGAGATAAGCGCCGAAGGCACAACTGGCATGTTCCTGGGTGAACGGCGTCACCACCGCGCCGGATTCCTGGAGAAAGTCGTGTACCAGGGCCAACCCGTCGCGCTTCATTTTGATGGTCAGCACCATCGCCGTCTCAAATACGGTGGGCGCTCCCACGGCGATCATGCCGGAGGCAAGCATCTTGTCAATCAACGTCGAGTGGCCCGGTTCCCGGCAAAGAATCGCCACGATCGCCGACGAATCCAGAATCATACCGGCTCCCCATGCTTACCGTAACCCACCAGCCGCTCTTCCTGTTCCCTCGTCCAGCGCCTGGATGCGCCTTTGGGAAGCTTGGGCCACACGCGGTTTTCGAGGAAAGCCACCAGGCGCTGGCGGCGCGCCGCCGAGCCGGAGACTTCGAGCCGCTCCTTCTTCTCCTGCAACGCCTGCCGGATGACTTCGGTTTTGGAAGATTTGGTTAGACGGCTCAGTTCTTCCGCCAATCGCTCAACCTCCGGATTTTTGATGCTCATCGGCATGGCATAAGTATAGCAATAGTATATACTCGTAGAATTATGCGGCCGTCTTTAGCCCGGCTTCTCAAGCCTTCACGGCGTCGATCTTATCGGGGCTGAACCCCAGCTCCGCGATCGCTGCCGCAGCCCGCTGCGCGTCGATTTTGCCCTCGCGCGCCAGCGCGGAGAGCGTCGCTTGCGCCATCGCCTCGGCCGAAATCTCAAAGAAGCGGCGCAGGTACTCGCGGTTCTCGCTGCGGCCGAAGCCGTCGGTGCCGAGCGAGTGGAGCCGCCCCCCGATCCACGGCGTGAGCTGGTCCGGCACGGCCTTCATGTAGTCCGACGACGCAATCACCGGACCCGCCGCCCCCTCCAGCACCTTCACGATATGCGGCACCCGCGGCGCCTCGGTCGGATGCAGCCGGTTCCAGCGGTCGATTGCCAGTCCCTCGCGGCGCAACTCGTTGTAGCTGGTTACCGACCACACATCGGCCGGCACTTGATACTGCTCCGCCAGAATCTTCTGCGCGCGCAGCGCTTCATTCAGTATCGAACCGCTCCCAAATAACTGCGCGACCGCGGGACCGTTCTCCGCCGCGCGGTACTTGTAAATGCCCTTGAGGATCCCCTCGCGGATACCCTCGCCCTCCGGCATCGGCGGCTGCACGTAGTTTTCGTTATAGACGCAGATGTAGTAGAACCGCGCCTCGTTCTCCTGATACATCCGCCGGATGCCATCCTGAATGATGATGGCCAGCTCGTAGGCGTACGCCGGATCGTAAATCGCGCAGGTCGGCACCGCGCTGAACAACAGCGGACTGTGGCCGTCCTGATGCTGGAGCCCCTCGCCCAGAAGAGTGCTGCGCCCCGAGGTGCCTCCCATCAGGAAACCCTTGCCGCGCGAGTCCGCGAAGGCCCACACCAGATCGCCCACGCGCTGGTAGCCGAACATCGAATAGTAAATGTAGAACGGAATCATCGGCACGCCGTAGTTGGCATAGGCTGTGCCCGCGGCAATGCAGGAGGCCATCGATCCCGCTTCCGTGATTCCTTCTTCCAGGATCCGGCCGTTCTGCGCTTCCTTGTAGTACAGCAGCACGTTGGCATCCACCGGTTTGTAGCGCTGCCCCTGGCTCGCGTAAATTCCGTATTCGCGGAATAGCGATTCCATTCCGAAGGTGCGCGCCTCATCCGGAATAATCGGTACCACCAGCTTGCCAAGCTCCGGCGATTTCAACAGTGTCTTCAGCACCGCCACAAACGCCGCCGTAGTGGACGCCTCGCGCCCGCGCGAGCCTTCCAGCGCCTCTTTGAACGATTCGAGCGGCGGCGACTTGATTTCGATCGGCTTCACGTGCCGCGCCGGAAGCGAGCCGCCCTGCGCCTCCACCCTCCCGCGCAGATACTTCATCTCGCGCGAGTCCTCCGGCGGACGGTAGAACTCCAGGTTGTGGACCGCCTCATCGGAAAGCGGCACCTGAAAGCGGTCGCGCAGCTTCAGCAGATCCGTATCGGCCATCTTTTTTTGCTGATGCGCCGTCATGCGGCCCTCGGCGACTTCTCCGAGTCCGTACCCCTTCACCGTCTTGGCCAGAATCACGGTGGGCTGGCCGCGGTGGGCGGCTGCGCGATGGTAAGCGTTATAGACTTTGAGCGGGTCCAGGCCGCCCCGGCGCAGAGCCCAGATCTCATCGTCGGTCATGTGCTCCACCAGCTTGAGCAGCTCGGGATACTTTCCGAAAAATTCCTTGCGGATGTAGGCGCCGCCCATGGCGCGCAGCGCCTGGTACTCGCCATCCACGCACTCGTGGAAGCGCTTGATCAACAGGCCGCTGGTATCGCGCGCCAGCAGGTCGTCCCAACCGGTGCCCCAGATCACTTTGATGACGTTCCATCCCGCGCCCAGAAACGCCGCTTCCAGTTCCTGGATAATGCTGCCGTTGCCGCGCACCGGACCGTCCAGCCGCTGCAGGTTGCAGTTGACGACGAAAATCAGGTTGTCGAGCTTCTCCCGCGACGCCAGTGTCAGCGCGCCCAGCGATTCCGGCTCATCGCATTCGCCGTCGCCCAGGAACGCCCACACCTTGCGCCTAGTGCGCGGCGTCAACTCGCGATTTTCCAGGTACCGCATGAACCGCGCTTGATAAATGGAGCAGATCGGCCCCAGTCCCATCGACACCGTCGGAAATTGCCAGAAATCGGGCATCAGCCAGGGGTGGGGATAGGACGACAAACCCGGGTGATCGCGCAACTCATGCCGGAAATTCTCCAGATGCTTCTCGCTGAGCCTTCCTTCGAGGAACGCCCGCGCGTACATGCCCGGCGAAGCGTGACCTTGAAAATAGACGAAATCGCCCGGCAGTTTTCCGTGGGTCTGATCCTGATATGAGCCGCGGAAAAAGTGGTTGTAGCCAACCTCGGCCAGCGTCGCCAGCGATGCGTACGTAGCCAGATGCCCGCCGATATTGGCGTCGTACTTGTTGGCGCGCACCACCATGGCGATGGCATTCCAGCGAATCAGGCTCTTGATGGTCCACTCCAGCGCCCGGTCGCCGGGGTAATCCACCTGGTCCTCCGGCGGGATGGTGTTGATGTACGGCGTATTCCAACGCAACGGCGGCCGCACGCCCAGGTTGGAAGCGTGCTCCATCAATCTTTCAAGCAGGTAGTTGGCCCGGTCGGGCCCTATCTGGTCGACAATTTCATCGAGGGCCTCGAACCATTCGGAGGTTTCCTGAGGGTTGAGGTCGTCGGGCGCCTCTACTTTTGCTTTCAGCATGCGTTACTACCAAGGTACCGCGTTTTTCGGGCGCCCGATTTCGTATGGGGCGGGTCATTTGTCCGCAAGTGGGGCAGGCCCGGCGCCCGGTGCCGGACCACAGGTTAGCCCACAAGGCCGGTCGCTCATTCCGTGCGACCGCTTAACTGAGTTCGCGCCAGTCTTTCTCTTTCAACTCCACGTTGTGCTTCTCCGCGGCGGACTTGATACGCTTCCATGCCGCGTCGCGCTCAGAATCGCTCACCCCTTTCACCTGCTTGAAGCGGGCGATGGCGTTGCGCACGTGAGCGGCGTCATGGATAGGTTCTTTGCGCTCCTTAGGGAATGCAAAGTTTTCATCGGCGATGTGATCGCGTTTAGCTTCAGTGATCTTCGACATGCTTTTAAGACCAGCAAACCGAGGGCCAATTTAGTCGCGCCACCGCAGGAACGCCCCCACACCGCCGATCGATTCAAGCAACGCCGCGTCTTCAATAAAGGTCACGATCGCGCCGGTTTGCTTGGCTTTCGTGACGAGCAGATCGGGCAGGGACGCCTGCCGCGGTTCTTCGCTTTCGGTTCCTCCCTCTGAATCGGGGATCTCCGGAGCGAGGATGGCTTCCACTTCCTCCGGCTGCGGGTGGCTCTGATCGAGCGTGGCGCTGATGACCAGTTCTTCGACTTGTCCGTTGGCCAGAGCTTCGAGCGTCTCCTGCGGCCCAACTACGGCCAATCCCCGGCCACGATAGTGTTGCATCAACCGGTCCACCTTCTCCGCATCGGTCTTGGCGTCCTGTTCTTGCAGCCTTTCGAGAGTGGCGCTCAGAACATCCTGCTCGGAAGCGTGAATATCGAGTTTCATCACCTCCACCATGGAAACTAATTCCTGAGGCAGTTGCTCTTCAAGGAGCGGAACCACAACCTGATCCCCCGCCAGAATGATGTGAGTCACTTTGTCTTCTTCAACAATCTGAGCCAGCCGTTCGATGACCTCTTTGGCGTGCTCCTGATGCGCGTTTCCCACCCGCCGCTGGTAGCGCGCTTGCGACCACCCGCCGACCTTCACTCGATGAACTTTCTTGCCCTTCACCTCCTCCGCGACGATGACTTGGCCAAGCCCGAACACAAAAATACGCGCCGTGTTCGTATCGGTAAGCACCGCGGCGTACCGCGGGTATTGATCATCGATGTGAGCCAGATGATAAAGATGTGGCTGGTTGTAGGCGTACACGCGGTTCTCGCTGATCGGAGTGGTTAACTGGATTGCCTCGAAGAATTCTTCCGCGCCCCAACACGCGAAGATGGCGACTCCGTTTGCAGCAGGATCGATTTGGTCGGTGGTATAGGAAACGATTCTCTCCACGTCTCGATCGAAACTCTCGCGCTCGGGTGAACTCGGAGTCCAGGTCCTGGCAAGAGCCTTGAATTCGCGATGAAGATACGGTGCGGCATCGGTTGCGCGCCCGTGCTGGTCCGGCTGAGTGTTCAGGTAGACGCTCAGCACCGGCAACGTACTGGGCTCGAAAGCCACCAGCCGCGCGAGAGGCTCTTCCATAGTGGTCGCAAGGTGCTCTGTGATTGTGGAGGACATGACAGACCCTAAGCACGCTGCTGGCCAAAAGCTAAAGAGGCATCCCGGGCCTCCACCACCCGTTTTGTGCCGGGGGTATACTAAAGTTTAAGGTGTACTGGCTCTGTTCATTGTCCCTGGGAGGTCATGCCGGATGAAAAACTACTTGAAATTCGGACTTCTGATCGCCGCGGTCCTGGGTACGCTGGCCTGGCTGGCGGTCGGCGGCATCAGCGAAACCAAGACATACTATAAGACCATCGCCGAGCTGAACCAGCTTGGGGATCACGCCAAGGCCAACCGTCTGCGCGTGGGCGGGGACATCGCTCCGCACTCCATTGTCCGCAACGGCGGCGACGTGACTTTCATCATGGCGCAGGATCAGCTTCGTCTCACCGTGGTCTACAACGGCATCGACCCGCTGCCGGATACTTTCAAGGACGGCGCGCAGGCCCTGGCGGATGGTAAGCTGGGTCCCGATGGAGTTTTCCACGCCACCAAGATTCAGGCTAAGTGCGCATCGAAGTACGAATCCGCACCGCCGGTGACCAGGAATCCAGCCGTTCGCACCAGCTGATTTCGGAAGTCGGAAAGTAGGGTTTTTCATGGAAAATTTGGGCACGCTCGCGATTCTGCTCGCGTTCTGTTTTGCCGCCTACTCGGTGGTCTCCTCGGTGGTGGGTAAATGGACCCGCCGCCCGTTCCTGATCCTCAGCGCGGAGCGCGCGGTCTACGCCGTGTGGGCGCTGCTGACGCTCGCTGCTTCGCTGCTCGTCTATGCGCTGATCTCCGGCGATTTCCGGCTGTCATATGTGGCCGAGCACAGCAACCGCACCATGCCCACCGTCTATAAATTCACCGCGTGGTGGGGCGGCCAGGAAGGCTCGCTCCTGCTGTGGTCGTGGCTCCTGGCGACGTACTCCTGCGTGGTCGTCTTTCAGAACCGCCGCAAGTTCCGCGACATGATGCCCTACATCACCGCCGTGCTGATGACGGTCGAAACTTTTTTCCTCACGTTGATCTCGTTCCCGGAAGCGCCCTTCAAAGTCCTGATGGCTGGCAAAGGGATCGTCGACGCCGGTGACGGCAACGGCCTGAACCCCCTGCTCCAGTATTGGACCATGGTGATTCATCCGCCCATCCTGTATTTGGGCTACGTCGGTTTCGCCGTCCCGTTTGCCTTCGCCATGGGCTCGCTGATCACCAAGCAGAAAGGCGAGGCATGGATTCACACCACGCGCCGCTGGACTCTCGTCACCTGGATGTTCCAGACCACCGGTGTCCTGTTGGGCGCGGGCTGGGCCTACGCAGTTCTTGGATGGGGCGGCTACTGGGCTTGGGATCCGGTCGAGAACGCGGCCCTGCTGCCCTGGATCACTGCCACGGCCTTCCTGCACTCCGTGATGATGCAGGAGAAGAAGGGCATGATGAAGGTGTGGAACGTGGTGCTGGTTTCCGCCACCTTCTTCCTGTGCATCTTCGGAACCACGCTGACGCGCGTCGGCCTGGTGCAATCGGTGCACGCCTTCGCGCAGTCCTCCCTCAGCCGGTATTTCACCACGTTCCTGGCGGTCGGGATCGGCGCGACCATTTATCTGATTCTCAATCGCCTCGAATTCTTGAAGAGCGAAGCGCCCCTCGAGAGCGTGCTGTCGCGCGAGTCCAGCTTCCTGTTCAATAACCTGATTTTGCTGGCGAGCTGCTTCGCGGTCCTGTGGGGCACATTGTTCCCTGTGATCACCGAAGCGATTACAGGCGAAAAAATCAGCGTGGATACCCCGTTTTTCAACCGCATTAACATTCCCATCGCCATGGGACTGCTGCTGCTGACCGGTGTCGGACCGCTGATCGCCTGGCGTCGCAGCTCCGTCGAAAGCCTGAAAAAAGCGTTCATGATACCGGCCCTGATCGGCGTGGTAGTCTCCCTGGGATTGTTCGTCATGGGCGTGCGGCACTTCTACGCCCTGATGTCCCTCGGCCTCTGCGCCTTCGTCCTGGCCACCGTGACCATCGAGTTTTTCAAGGGCGCGAGCGCAATCAGCTCCAAGAACTCCACCAATTTTTTCCGCGCGATGTTCGAACTGACCTATCGCAACACGCGCCGCTATGGCGGCTACCTGGTGCACGTGGGCGTGGTGTTCATGTTCATCGGTTTTACCGGCAAGGCGTTCGATATCGATAAAACGCTGCAAGTGGTGCCCGGCCAGACCATGCAACTCGGCCGCTACGACTTGCAGATCGGCAAAGTCGAATCCGGCCAGAATCCGGACTACCAGTGGGAGATTCTGAACGTCAATGTTTCTAAGGACGGCGAAAACCTGGGCGTCATGCGTCCGGAGCAGCGCTTCTACACCGCTGCGCGCCAGCAATCCTCGGTGGTTGCCATCCGCCGTCGGCTCAATGAGGATCTGTATTTGAATTTCGCGGGAACATCCAACGATCAGAAAGGGTTGGTCCTCCAGTCCTACGTCTTTCCGCTCGTCAACTGGATCTGGATCGGCTATTGGGTGGTGCTGTTCGGCACCATCATCTGCCTGATTCCGAGCAAGTCCCGTTTGGTGTGGCCGCGGACGGAAGTGGTGGCGGTCACGGGAAAACATGCCGAAGTTCAAAACTAGTTTACTGGTGGTCTTGATGACCGTCGCGGCGCTCGCGCAAACCGCGACCGAGCTCGAGTCCCCCGCGGTGAACCGCGTGGCCGCTAAACTCAACTGCAGTTGCGGTTGCAAATTGAATATGGCGTGCCGCATGCCGCCCGACGGCCGTTGTCCCGTGTGCCAGATGAACAAGACCAAGATTCTGGCGATGCAGCAGGCCGGCTCGAGCGACCAGCAGATTCTGGATCAGTACGCCGCCGAAAACGGCAAGGACATCCTGGTGATTCCGCCGGGCTCGGCCGGTGTCATCGGTCCGTACGTGGCTCTGGGACTGGGGCTGATCGCGGTGTTTTTCACAATCCGCCGGTACATGCGGCTCAAGCCGTCGCTCGCCTCGACCCAGATCGACCGCGCCACGCTCGAACAGATCGAGAAGGACATGGCCAAGCTTGACTGATGTCAAGCGTAATAAGGAAACGCCGGATTAGATGAGCCTGGTCATCGCCGTTGTCCTTCTGCTAGGGGTCACGCTGCTGTACACTCTGTTTGTTCGGGCCAAAGATATTCCGCCGCCGGACCCGGTCTCTCCGACCCAGCATCTGGATGAGCGCAAAGCGGCGATTTATGAAAATCTTCGCGACCTCCAATTCGAATATCGCGTCGGCAAACTCTCCGACGCTGACTACCAGCAAACCAAGCTGGCCCTTCAGAAGGAGCTCGCCGTGGTGTTAGAGCAGATCGCTAAAACCGCGCCTTCCAAGCCCGCCGCGCCTGCCCGGCCGGCCGCCAAGAAAGCCGAATTCATCTGCCCCCACTGCGGCAAACAATTTCCGACCGCGATGAAATTCTGCGGCGAGTGCGGCAAGGAGATGACGGCATGAAGCTCGCTCTTTTGCTCGCCTGCGCGCTCCCCCTGCTGGCCGTCGATGGAGTGGTAGTCAATGGCACCACCGGCAAGCCGCAGGAGGGTGTCGCGGTCAGCCTCCTGCAACCGGGTGCCGGAGGCATGCAGCAACTGGGCAGTGCCAAGTCCGACGCGCAAGGCCAGTTTAAAATCGACAAGGACATCCCTCCCGGCCCCGGCCTCCTCCAAGCCGTCTATCAGGGCGCGACTTACAACCAGATCATCACCCCCGGCTCGCCCACCACCGGCGTGCAGCTAAAAGTTTTCGACTCGACCAAGGATGCCGGCGTCGCCAAAGGCGCCGAGCACCTGATCCTGCTCGAACCCGTCCGGGGCGAGCTTAAAATCAGCGAAACTTTTATTTTTGAGAACCAAAGCAACACCACCTTCAACGATCCCGTGAAGGGCTCGGCGCAATTCTTTTTGCCCGCCTCAGTGGCTGGCGCCACGCAGGTCACCGTAAGCGGACCCGGCGGCATGCCCATCCGGCGTCCAGCGATGAAAACCTCGCAAGCCGGAATGTACAAAGTCGATTATCCGCTCAAACCCGGCGAGACTCGCTTCGACGTCAGCTACTCGCTCCCCGCCGCGCAGAAGTTCGCGGGCAAGATCATGTCCTCCGCGACTGCGACGCACTTGGTGACTCCCGCCACCGTCACGCTCACCGGCGATGGAATCGAGCTCGCTGGTCAGGAGCCTCAAACCCTCGCCCACATCTATAACCTCACCGGCCTCGACTACAAGGTGCTGATCGACGGCGAAGGCGCGCTGCGCGGAGACAATCCAGGCGCGCAAGCCAACGCCCCGCAAGAAGACGACGGCTCGCCCAAGGTCGAGGTCAAGGCCGCCCGAATCTATTCGCGCCTGGGTTGGATCATGGGACTGACGTTTGGGATCCTCGCGCTCGGCGGCTTCATGCTCTACAAGCGGGGCACGGTGTGAGCGCGGGGTTAGTGGTCGGCGGCGTCTCAAAATACTACGGTCACTTTCCCGCCCTCCGCGACATTCGTTTACAAGTTGCCCCCGGCTCGACCGTCGCGCTGCTCGGTCGCAACGGCGCCGGCAAGACCACGCTGCTGCGCATCATCGCGGGTCTTTCGAAATCCTCGCAGGGCACCGTCCGCATTGACGGAACCGATGTACGCCAGGCCACCAACCGGCGGCGCATCGGCGTCCTCGGCCACGGCATCTCTCTTTACGACGAGCTCTCAGCTACCGAAAATCTGGTCCTGTTTGCCCGCCTCTACGGTCTTCCCGACCCCCAAAAGCGCGCCCTCGCGTGGCTGGAGCGCACCGGCCTCGACCGCGTCCGCGACGGCCTGGTCCGCGAATTTTCGCGCGGCATGCGGCAACGGCTGGCCGTGGCCCGCGCCTTCCTCCACGATCCCGAGCTGCTGCTGTTCGACGAGCCGTTCACGGCGCTCGACGACCGCGCCATCGCGGTGCTGCAATCGTTGCTGGCCGAGGCGCACGCGGGCGGACGCACCATCGTGCTGTCCACCCACCAACTTCGCGAGGCCCTCGAAATCGCGACGCACGTGGCCCTGATCCGCCGCGGCCAGCTTGTGTTTTCGGGCGAGCGCACCCAGCAGATGCTCGACGACACCGGCTGGCTCTACCGCACCTACGGGGACAATTGACGCTTGCCCTCGTTCCTGCGCGCGTCGCTCACCATCGCCGCCAAGGATCTGCGCTCGGAATTTCGCACCAAGGAAGCCTTCAACGCCTCCTTCGCCTTTTCGGTCGTGATTCTTCTGCTGTTCAGCTTCGCCTTCGATCCTTCCTCCGAGCAGCTCCGTGATATTTCCGGCGGCCTGCTGTGGCTGGTATTTTCCTTCGCCGGAGCGCTCTCGCTTAACCGCAGTTTCGCGCGCGAGCTGCAAAACGATTGTCTCGACGCGCTGGTATCGTCACCCGCGCCCACCGGCGCGCTTTTTTTGGGCAAAGCGCTGGCCAATTATGTCTTGCTGTTGATCGTGGAAATGGCGTCGCTACTGGTGTTCGCGCTGTTCTATGACGTGCGCTTCGCCAAGCAACTCGGGCCGCTGCTGCTGGTGATTCTGCTCGGCACCAGGGGGATGACCGTGATCGGCACCATGTTCAGCGCCCTGACCGTGAACCTCCGGATGCGCGAGCTGATGCTGCCCACGCTCGTCTATCCGCTGATGATTCCGGCCCTGATGGCCGCCATGACGCTGACCACGGACCTGATCGCCGGTACGCCCCTGGGCCCGGAAAACCTGATCTGGCTGCGCCTGCTGGCCGGCTTCGACGTTATCTATACGGCGCTGGCCGTGGTATTCATAGATATTGTTCTGGTAGGGTGAAATCGCATGCGTGAGAAAATCATATTCGTCCTGGCCTGCATCTGCGCCGTGATCCTTTCCTTGAATCTGTACAAGATTCTTCTAGTCCTGCCGAATGAGAAAGACCAGGGCGCAATCTATCGCATTATCTATTTTCACGTGCCCAGTATTATTACCGGATTCACCGGCTTCTTCGTGGCACTGGTCGCCAGCGGAATGTACCTGGCCACCAGGAATCTGAAATACGACGCCTTCGCGGCGGCCGTCACGGAGGTTTCCTTGGCTTTCGCGACCGTGGTGCTGGCCACCGGTTCCATCTGGGGGCGCATCATCTGGGGCATCTGGTGGACCTGGGACGCGCGGCTCACCAGCATGCTGGTGTGCTGGCTGATTTATGCCGGATACATGATGCTCCGCCGGGCCATCGAGGAGCCTACCGAACGCGCGCGCCTCTCCGCCGTAGTCTCGATCTTCGGCTGCGTGGACATCTTCATCGTCTGGAAATCGATCGAGTGGTTCCGCACGCAGCATCCCGGTCCGGTCCTGAGCGTCCGC
>Ga0070733_10003168_pt1 | contig 11357 bp, 4 predicted proteins | sample Coa_R1_9_FD_66450 | JGI IMG/M metagenome (GOLD analysis project Ga0070733, IMG submission 66450) | Surface soil microbial communities from Centralia Pennsylvania, which are recovering from an underground coalmine fire - Coalmine... | ecosystem: Environmental > Terrestrial > Soil > Unclassified ... | reverse complement strand
GATAGCGCTGGTAGACCTTCTGCATGGCTTGTGAATACTCCATGCAGCGTTGCGCGTGATCCAGTTTGTCGTAGTCGTGATAAAAAACGGCCAGGGCGTCGATGTAATCATGTTCCCGCTGTGTCTTCGCACCGATCGTTTGACCTTTCTGCAGCAACTCCGATCCCTCTTTCAGATCGGATTCGTCCGGGCGGCCCCACAACTGGCGAAACAGGCTCATCCCCTGGCCCCAGTAGGCGATCGCGCATTGCGGGTCCTGATCGGCAACCTGCTCAAATTGTTTGTAGGCTTCGTCAAACCAGAACGAGTGCAGCAGGGCTACGCCACGTTCAAAAGGCTTCTGCACCCTGGCGGCGCAGGACGTGGGAAAGGAAACCGTGCCCAGCTTGTCAGCCGATCTTTCGTGACGATGGTTGTCGTCGGCCAGCGGAGGCTGCGCCCAAGCCAATGTCAGGCTGAGGCCTACCGTCAGCAACCTTTTCCGCATTCGACCCTCACCATCACGACGATATCAAAATTAAGGGCGAGAGAGCCTTGCCGGCTGGGTTACCTTAGAGTCTTTCGCCCGTTGAATACGTCTAAGCTCTTATTCTTCTGTTGTTGACGGAGAAACTTATGGACAGCGTTTGGCAGGACCTGAAGTTTGCGTTGCGCATGTTGAGAAAGAACCCGGCATTCGCGGTGGTTGCCGTGCTTACTCTCGGGCTGGGAATCGGTGCTAACACCGCAATTTTCAGCGTGATCAACGCAGTGCTTCTCCAACCGCTTCCTTACCGGGACGCTGCGCGCCTTGTCCAGATCAGCGGTTCGCTGAACCAGAACACTGGCGCGGCGGTGTCGTTGACGAAGTACGATCAGGTCCGCGCCCAAAGCCAGACCCTCACGAGCACTGCCGCTTACTACCCGCTGACGGTGAGCCTGGTAACGGACCGCGAACCTGAAGCGTTAGCCGGGACTCGAGTATCGCTCGATTTTTTCCGCACTCTGGGAGTCGTGCCGGCGCTGGGCCGCTCTTTTCTTGCAGAAGAAGAACAGCTCGGTGGAGGCGATGTGGCCTTGATCAGCGACAGCTTCTGGCACAGCCACTTCGGCGGCGACGAAGGCCTTCTCGGTCGAGTCCTCACCATCGATGGCAAGAACGTCACAATCGTCGGAATCCTGCCCAAAAGCTTTACCTTCCCACTGCAAGTACCTGAGCCTGAGATCTGGATGCCGCGGGTTGACGAGGTTGCAACCTTGCGCTCTGAACAAATCCATAGCGGAGCGACCTATCTGGGCGTGATCGGCAGGCTACGCCCGGGCGCCAATTTGGCAGATGCGCAGGCTGAACTCAAGGCCATCAATGCGCGGTACCGGGCGCAGTTCGGGAGTTATGCGGACGCCGCAAAATTCGACCTGGCTGCGGTTTCTCTCCAAGACAGCCTGGTGGGCACGCTGAGGCCCTCGTTGTTTGTACTCCTGGGTGCAGTTGGCTTCGTGCTATTGATTGCCTGCGCCAACGTCGCCAACCTGTTGCTGGCGCGTGCCACAGCAAGAGAAAGAGAGATCGCGGTCCGCAAAGCATTGGGCGCGTCTCGCATGCGGCTGGTGAGGCAACTGTTGAGCGAAAGTGTTCTGCTGGCTTTCGCCGGAGGTGTTGTGGGAGTTGTTCTATGCGCAGCCCTGGTGCCCACTTTGCGGACGATCAGTCCCGGCGCGGTGCCGCGTCTCACCGAAACCAGCGTGGATGCGAAAGTCCTTTTCTTTTCGCTTGCGTTATGTATTCTGACCGGAATCATTTTCGGTCTCGTGCCCTCTCTGCAAGCCGCCCGTAGAGAGCCGCAATCCTCGCTAAAAGACGGTGGACGGGGATCGTCGGAGAGCGCCGTCCATGGCCGCTTGCGCGGCAGCCTGATCGTGGCCGAAGTAGCGGTTGCTTCAGTGCTGATGACCGGGGCTGGGTTACTGATCGAAAGTTTTGCCCACCTGATGCGTGTGGATCCGGGCTTTACCGCGAAAAATGTAATGACGTTTCCTCTGTCGTTGCCGCCGAATCGTTATGCTCAGCCCGCCCAGCAGGCCGAGTTTTATCGGCTGCTGCTCGAAAAGGTTAAAGCCATTCCGCAAGTGCAGGCGGCCGGCGTGACCAACTATTTGCCACTGTCTGGAGCAGCCCGCTATGTATTCTTTTGCCCGCAGGGAGTGGCGTGTCAGGGCATAGGCAAAGACCCTATCATCGCTTTGCGTCAGATAAGTCCCTCCTATTTCGATGCCGTACGTACCCCGCTTCTACGCGGACGCGTGTTCACGGATTCCGACGTAGTTGGAGGGAACCCGGTCGTGATCGTTAACCAGATAACGGCATCCCGCTACTGGCCCGGTCAGGACCCTATTGGCAACCATCTGGCGAATTCACGCGACATGATTCAGCGGGAAATCGTCGGCGTGGTCGCAGACGTGAAATTTAATACCTTGAACACCGCCAACTCCGAAGAAATGTACTTCCCCATCGTCCAGTTCCCTTGGCCTTCTGCCACGCTACTGGTGCGTTCAGACGCAAATCCTGAACCTCTGGTGGCCGCGGTGCGCCAGAAAATCACGGAGGTTGATTCCTACCTGCCGGTTTCCGGCATTCTCAGCATGGACAACGTGGTGGATGCATCGGTGGCGCAGCCGCGAATTGTTATGCAGTTTGTCGGCGTTTTTGCCGGCTTTGCGCTGTTGCTGTCGGCAGTGGGAATCTATGGCGTCATGGTTTACTCGGTCAACCAGCGAAAGCAGGAAATGGGCATTCGGGTGGCTCTGGGAGCGAAACCGACAGACATTCTGCGGTTGGTCGTGGGGCAGGCGATGCGGCTCACGTTTGCCGGTGTCGGGTTCGGAGTCGTCATTTCGCTTCTTCTTACGCGCCTGCTGTCCAGCTTGCTGTTCGGCATTCAGGGGATCGATCCGGCTGTGTTCAGCACGGCCGCGGTGGTATTGGTAGGCTCAGCCTTACTGGCCTGCTACCTTCCCGCCCGCCGCGCTACGCAGGTTGATCCGGTCGAGGTTCTACGATCGGAGTAGCGGTTTTGGAGTCACTTCTTGTGCTTTCATCGCCCGCTCCATCGCGGCATATGGATGGCGCTCCACCTTATGACGCAGACACAGTTACTGGTTATAGAACTTGCCACCCAGAGCTTTGTCGCAACCCCCGCCGCGGCTGTCCTCCCATTGCATCTGGATCAGCCAATTGTAGGTACCGAAGGTTTGGTTATAAGCGCCGTGTCCGAGCGTACCCGTGACCGGCCCGAACTTCCAGGCGCATTTGTCCGCGCTCTCGTTACCTAAGGAGTCATACCATGCGTTCAAGTCTGGATCAGTAACCGCTTCGGAGGCCTCGTGCACCATGATGGAAGCCATGCCATCTGCGCCGCTGTCGCCGTTCGGGCTTACGGTCTGCATTTCGCAGGCAGACGGGCAACGGTCGGGATTGCCTACAAACGCGAACTTGATGTCCGTTCCCCCCATCGTGCTGCTGGTGTGCCAGCCGCAGTACTTGGTGCAGAACCCGGAAGTCTCAGCCACATCCGACGTCGTAAGCACGTAGTACAGACCGTTCGCATCCTTGGGTAGGGCTCGGCTGCCGATAGCACTGCTGACGATGTTCTGGATGTCGCTATCCACGAGCTGCTTCCCTCGACTGTAGTTATTGGTAGAGGAGGCGAGCAGCGCGATATTCCCGGTGGCATAGCCAACGGTATCGCTGTAAGTCGTGTTGATCTTGAAGTAGCTCGAGCCGCCGATTCCGCGGCTTGGCCCAAACAGAGCGTCCATCAGGTTCACAGTCGTCAGGCTGTCTGAAGATTTGGGACCGTTTGTCCAGTTGCCGTACCAGATGAAATACACGTTGACTGGGTTGGCATGCATTACCGGACCGCCGTGATAGCCGATGCCGTTGGTCGTGGCGGGCTTGTTGCCGAATGTTCCTCCTTCCCCGGGTGCCTCGGTCTCTACGCCCCATCCTTTGCCGTTCGGCGTCAGGTGGATTGCCTCTTTAGAAATCTGCGCGCTCAGGGTCGCCGCGCTGCCTGCCATCACTACAAGGGTTACCCATCCTTTTCGCATTCATCCCCCAATCAAGATTCGCAAGGCTGCTCTCGTCGGATCGGAGCCGGCGGGACAGCGGCCAAGAACTGCGCTTTTGCCGTACGAGCGGATACTGTCGTGGTTATACGTGCGCGGTGCGAGGGGGAACAAATTACGCCGGGCTTTAAGTAGCAGTTACCAAGTCGTGCGATTTCCCATTATGGAACTGGTTCCAGATTGTCGAGCAAGTGCCTCGACCGTCGGGACGGAGCGATTTGTGTTGACCCAATGTTTTCCATTGACTATCATTATTTCGGCAGAGTTAGCTATTTGACAACGAGAGAGATATGGCAGCTTGTGGCTGTCGTAGAAGGCAAGTCCTTATTTTGGAATATTTTAGCTGTCGGTCCTTATTCCTCAAAGATTTTGAGGGTAGTCCGCCTGTAATCCAATGATTCCAAAAGATCGAGGGAAGGGGGTACCCCTAGTTTTTGTTCCCAGTCCGGCTGCATCCGCGTACCTCCGACCGCCTTGTCCGGACGCCGAACAAAAACCTGGAAGGAAACCGCAACTGACGCCGAAACCTCACTTCGGCGGCGAATAATCGAACCGGTAGCCCGGCGATTCGTTTCCCGACATGTAACGCGTGTTGTACTCCAGCAGATAGTTCAGATGCAAATCATCAAGAGGAAATGATTGGTCCGCAGGATACGGATACCCACTCATATCGCGGAACGGGAGCGGATCCACGCGAGTGAAGTCGTAGGCGTAGAAGTCCATGTCTTTCTCGTAGCCGTTGGCCACGAAGAAGTAATCGCGGGACCAGCCACCGGGCAACGCAGGAAGTTTCGAAGGATCAAACTCCAGAGCGACTTCATCGCCCGACCCAAAGACGACCAACTGGTCATCGCGCGAAGTAAGCAGCGGGAGCACGTCGCCATAACGTGTATAGGTGCCGGCGGGCCGAGTGTAAGGCCCGGTCGCGCTGGTTTTTTCGTAAACGTACATGACGTTGCCCGGAGGCTTACCCTCAATCTTTAGAGGAAATCCGTGAAAGTCCAGATGGGCGCGAGCGAGCGGAACTGCTGTCAGACGAACGTCCTGATTCTGACTGGTTCGATCAATCAGGATGCTGTTCCAGTAAATCTGCAGGTTGGTCGAGATCCGAATGCGCTGCGTGCTAGAGGGCAGCTTCCCTGTCAGGTCGGCGGTCATCGTACGCGGTCCACCAGCAGGAAAGCCCATGTCGTCGATAACACGAATCCATTTTCCGTTGGCATCGAGCGCCTCGACGTAAGGAGAGATAGACTCGACTCCCGCCTGCGACGCAGCGTACATGCTGTTCGCGGAGTAATATTCGACCTCCCCGTGAAGCAGCAACCAGAGCGGACCGCCAGCATAAGGCTCGCCGAGATCGAGTTCGAGCGTGTGCAACTTGGCAAAACCAGAAAATTGAGTCAAGCCAAAATCGCCGAAGTAGCGGTGCGCCAGGAGATCAGGGAGTACGTTATGCCTGTGCTCATCCTGCGCCGCGGCCGGCGGTCGAGCGTCCCGGCTGACCACCACTTTGAATGGCGGATACGGCGGGTTGCTCGCGAAGTACTCGTTGGGGTAAACGTCAATATCGGCGGGATGATCGACGGCCAGTAGCTTTACCTGGTCGAGATACACCGCTTCCTCCAAAGGCTCCATGAACCTGAAACTGAGCTTGCCGTCTTTCTCTCGAATTGCATTGCGATCAATCTTGATGTATTCCGTGGGCCGTGGAATATCGCGTTGGCCGGGCCCAATCCAGTGTCCGACGACTCCGGCGCCGAGCATGTCGCCGACTAACTTGTAGCGCTCACCATCCCAAACGAAAAGTGTGGGGCACGAACTTCCACGGCGATCGATTTCCATAAATTTTTGTTCGCGATCCCCGGCGACTTCCACTTCGTCCTGCAGAACTCCAGTAGGCCAGAGCATGCGGACGACATCAGCCTGGGTAGCTTGGCCGAGACCGACGGTGAGGTACGGCGAATTCTGTCCGAGATAGCCGGACGATCCCGCGATCTCGAACTTCTGGCGATTCCCTCCCGCAAACACTTCGACTTTGGTTCCGATTGCGCTCTTGTTGTCGTTCAATCCTTTGAGAGCGAGGCGCAGCCAATGGTTCTTATTGCCTCCTTCATTTCGAAGCAAGACGGCAGGTCCATGATTCTGGGTGATGAGCAGGTCGGTCGCCCCATCACCGTCGTAGTCGCCGACGATGATGGCGCGCGGATCTTTAAGCGCAACCTTGTCGAGGCCGACATCAGCCGTGACATCCTTGAAACCTTCAGGCCCGAGATTGCGAAACAGCCGCACCGCGCCGCGCCCATCCGCAGTTTCGCCGACAGCAACGAGGTCGATCCAGCCGTCGTTGTCATAATCGATGGCAGCAACACCGAAAGCGCGGACCCAGTCTGTCTCGGGCAGTTTCACGGGTTCGAAGCTCTTTCCGTGGTCGTTGCGCCAAAGTGTCAATGAAGGTTTGGTCAGACGCGTTAAACCAATGTCCATCCATCCGTCGTGATCGAAATCGAGCGCGACAACGCCCGCAGTGCGGATCGCGTCAGACTTAGAATCTCCTTGCTTGTCGGGACTCGATGGCGCGGCAGAAAAAGGTTGCAGAGCAAGGAACTTGCCCTCGCGAGGATTTTGGAAGATGGTCCCCCCTGACCAGTCCGCGACAACAAGGTCGACGGCTCGGTCGTTGTTGTAGTCGGTGCCAATCGCATTGTTTGCCGAAGACGGAATCGAGACATCCAGCGCCCGCGTGACATCCGTGAACGTACCATTACCATTGTTTCGCCACATTACACTGGTGCCACTGGTTACAAGGCCGGCGGTCACTACGACTCCGCTGGAGCCGTAGAGATCCAAGTCTCCGTCATGGTCATAGTCGATGAAAGTGAGGCCGGTAGAGCCTAAGTACCTTATCCCCGCGGCTGGAGCGACGTCCTTGAAGGTACCGTTCTTCTCGTTGTGCAGCAGAAGAATCCCTCTGGGAGCACTCACTGCCAAATCGGTGAAACCATCATTATCGTAATCGCCAGCGGTGCAGCCGATGGCTTGCAGTGTCGGATCGAGGCCAGCTTTCCTGGTTACGTCTTCGAATTTGCCATTGCCGAGGTTGTGGTACAGCGACATCCCGCCTTCCTTGCCATTGCCGGGCAGAAAGATGTCGGGGCGACCGTCGTTGTCATAATCCAGAAAACATGCGCCTGGTCTGAGATTATCGGTCTCGGCCGCGGAGGAGAACTTTGTCAGAAGTCCCGCCTGCTCGGTTACGTCCACAAACTGCACCGGAATCTGTGGCTGAACTTTTTGCACCATCTCGGGCGATTCTTCCGCAAGCGAATATTTTCCCTGTTCGCCGTACGCCAGGCTGATGGGCGATCCCAACTTGTTTTGCGTGATGTATTGAAAGCGAACGAGATGTTCGCGGGCATGCGTAAGATCAGCCGATTGCTGATAGGCGCGAGAGAGGCCGAACTCGGCCGAGGCGTGCAGCGGATTGAGCTTCAGCGCATGCTGGAAAGCGTCGATTGCCTCGGGATATTGCTTACTCTGGGCGTATGAGGCGCCTAGAAAATACCACGCGTCTGCGTCGTTCGGATCAATTTCGGCGACTCGGCGAAAGGCATCGACCGCAGCATGCGAATTCGCGGAGTTCTTTTCCAGCATGCCGAGGTTGTACCAGGCATGAGGATCATCGGAATTCTGTTTCACTGCCTGCTCCAGAAATTGCCTGGCCGCATCGATGCGCCCCAGGTTGAGCAGCGCGATGCCCTCATTCATGAAAGCAATCCTGAAATTCGGATCAAGCGCGGACGCCTGTTCAAACGTCTTCAGAGCTTTTTCGAAGAGCTGCTGATTCATGTAGGCGACGCCGAGGTTATTGAGACGAGCCGCCTCGGTAGATTTGTCTGCTTGCGTTGCGACAGGAGCACCTTGCGGAACGGCCGCGAAAATAGCAATTGTCGCTAGAACGGCGACGGCGCAAACGACGGAAATCTTTCTAGTCATGCGAAGACCAAGTTAACCACAAAGGATACGAAGGTACACAAAGGAAAATCGGATGAAGTGGAGCCGGAATTCGAAGAGTCACGGCGTTGCATGGACGTGGCGAGTTTCTTACTTAGCGGTACGAAACGCGAATGGCTTGCTGTAGGCTTTGTTCGCCACCACGCCCTTGCCTTCTTGAATCGTAATGGTCTGGCTTCCGGAGACGTTTGAGAGTTTGTCAATCTGCCCGCTCGGCCACTGTACCTCGATCGAATCGACTTTGGTTTTTTCGCCCAGGCCGAACGTCAACACCAGTTCGCTCTGGGACAAGTAGCTTGATCCACTGTGAACCGCTTGCCACTGCTGATCTTTTCCGGATACCAGGCGCACCACCGCTCCGATGCCGTCGCGGTTCGACTTCGTACCCACCAACTTTATGCGTAGGCTGCGGTTGTCGCCACCTTCGTTGTGAAACAGATACGCCCGACCACCGTTGGTCGTCATAAGCACGTCGAGCGATCCATCGTTATCGATGTCAGCGTAAGCCGCGCCGCGAGAGACTTTCGGGCTGGCAAAGCCGGACCCCAGCGAGGCCGTCACTTCCTGAAATTTCCCCCCTCCGAGGTTACGAAAAACGTGGGGCGGTTCCGCATAGCTTACCCGCTTCTGCACCCGTTCGATTTCGTTCTCAATATGTCCGTCGGCGACAAAAATGTCGGGCCAGCCATCGTTGTCATAGTCGAAGAAGAAACAGCCGAAGCCAAGGGTCACCAGGGTTGCGCGTCCGACCTCGGACTGCGGCGCCTCATCCACAAACAGGCCGTTGCCTTCGTTGTGATAGAGCGAGAGCATCTGGTTGGCGAAGTTGGTGATGATAAAACTCGGGCGGCCGGAACGATCGTAGTCGGCAGCATCCACGCCCATGCCGGCGCGGGCCACGCCGTCTTCGCTGAATGCGATTCCCGCGGAAACCGCCTTCTCCTCGAACGTGCCGTCGTGTTTGTTCAGGTAAAGCTTGTTTGGCTGAGTGTCATTGGTCAGCAAAATATCGAGCCAGCCATCTCCGTTGTAATCAACGATGGCCACGCCGAGGCTTTTCGAAGTCGGATCGTAGAACTTTGCCTTCTGCGTCGCGTCTTCAAACTTTCCATTCCCCAGGTTGTGCCAAAGTCGTGCGGACGAACCTTTATAGGATTCCGGCGTGCAATAGGACTTGTGCGCGCCGTCGAGGGTACAGTACAAATCGCCCTTTTCAGACCACTGCACGTAATTCGCGACCACCAGGTCCAATTTGCCGTCGCGATCGTAGTCCACCCAGGCGGCACTGGTCGAGAATTCGTTCGGCCCCCATAATCCAGCGGCCTTGGTCACATCAGTGAAAGTGCCGTTGCCGTTGTTGTGAAACAGATGGCTCTGGCCGAGAGCGCTGATGAAAATGTCGTCGAAGCCATCGTTGTCGTAATCGCCAATCGCAACGCCCATACCGTACATGGAAATTGCGAGACCAGCTTTGCGAGTCACGTCGGTAAATGTGCCGTCGTGATTGTTGTGATAGAGCTTCAGTGCGGAATCAGAGGGCCTGTGCCCAGGCCAATCCTCACCGTTTACCAGCAAGATGTCCGGCCAACCGTCATTGTCGTAGTCGATGAAGGCACAACCCGAACCCATGGTCTCGGGTAGATACTTTTTTCCGAAGGCGCCGTTGTTGTGAACGAAATGGATGCCGGCCTGCGAAGTGATGTCGTGAAATTGGATTTGCTGCGCAGATGCGTACGTCACGAATTGAATCAGGAATTCAAGACTTATTGCAACCATGCAGCTTCGTAGAAAAACTCGCTTCGTATCAGGGCACGCCTTCGGGCGTGCCGCAAATGTTCCTTCCTGAAAAACGGCTTCAGCCTCTGCGACAGAGGCGGCTAGAGCCGGTTTCGGTTTCGCATTGATGGTGGCTCGGCTGAAGCCGTGCCCTGATACGAAGCGAGACGCCACCACAATTAGTGTGCTGAGCTTGGCCATTATTTTCCGATCCTGAGGGAAGTAGCATTCTTGGCGATAGCCGAGCTTCGCTCGGTCGGATGGCCGGGGGCGGCCGTCCCCCCGTGGCTTGGGCGACTCGCGGGCAACGTTACCGAGACATGTTCGTGGATCGCTTGCCGCTCGTTGTTGTCCTCGGGATTAAGTTGCCGGTACGGCCCGGTGATCGTTTGCGAAGCTTCGTCAGCTTTGAAACGCAGGTAGCGCACCTCGTGCTCGTGGGCTTTTTTCTCATCTCCAAGGCCGTTATAGCAGAGCATAAGATTGTAGTGCGCCTGCAAGTCTTCCGGATCGACCGCGAGTACTGACTGCAGCACGTTCACCGCGTCCGCGTATTTACGCTGGAGAAACAGAATGCGTCCCACATCGTTCAGTGCTACGCGATCCCGAGGATATTGCGCCAGGACCTTGTGTAGATGATCGACAGCTTCGTCGTAACGGCCATCGCTGCGCAGAACTTTGGCATAGAAAAAGTGGGCTCGCGCCAGATCCGGACTGAGCGACAATGCTTTGGCCAGTGCCGTGCGCGCACGATCCATGTCACCCTCCTGCACCGCAGCGCGTCCGATGTTCACCCAACCGTCAGGATTCCTGGGATCAATCTCCGTCACTTTCTCGAACGCCGCCTGCGCGCCTTTCAGATCGCCCTGCAGTAGCAGACCAATCCCGTAATCGTTCCAGCGCTGCCAGTCATCCGCCAGCAAAATGGCCTTTGGCGCGGCCGGAGGGGCGGCCTGGGACGCAACGTTCAGCGTGACTTGATCTTCGGCCAAGGCCACGATCGGAAGGTCGGGTATTTTTTCCTCTTTCGCTGATACGCCTTTCAGCGATCCTGCGAACGCGAACTTCCTATCGTCGTAATCAGGCGCAACATCGGCATTGGGCTGGTTAGGATCGGGAACGCCGGCGAATGAAAACTGCGTATTCCACCACGCAAACTTGCGATAGCACAGCCGGGCGTGCAGCGTGATTTTGTCGCCGGAACCTTCGGGAATATGCACGCGGAAGTGAACCGTGTCGGCCGCCCCCGGTGGAATCAGATGCACGTACACCACCGCCCGAGTGGCCCATGCATTGCGCTTGTTGATGCGGTTGCCGTGCGCATCCACCTGCAGGGAGCGGTAAAAGTGTGCGCCTTTCTCCACCGGACCTTTGCCGTTGTCCTCGACGCTTCCACTCCAGAATATAGTTTGGCCCTTATCGTCGGTTGCTTTCAACTCGAGCCATGCATCGTAGGCGTCCACAGT
>Ga0070733_10003166_pt1 | contig 11359 bp, 7 predicted proteins | sample Coa_R1_9_FD_66450 | JGI IMG/M metagenome (GOLD analysis project Ga0070733, IMG submission 66450) | Surface soil microbial communities from Centralia Pennsylvania, which are recovering from an underground coalmine fire - Coalmine... | ecosystem: Environmental > Terrestrial > Soil > Unclassified ... | reverse complement strand
CGCGCCTTCAATGGTCGCAGTGCTGCCCGTACGCTCGCAGACTTCTCGCGCCAACTCGCTGGTTAGGCGCACGTCTTTGGGCTGGGTCATCAAAGCCAGCGTTTTCGTGATCTGCTGATCGGAAAGCAGGTTCAGAAACGGCGATTGCTCGAGTTGCGCGGAAAGGCCCTGGCGCAGCGTGCCATCGAAGACGGAATCGCTGGTGGTGTTGGTGAAGTCGGCGAGAATGATGCTGTCTTTTTCGGTCAGGGGTTTGGATCGATGCGAACCGTAGTAAAGGCCGCCAGCGACAAGGGCGACCAGTACGACGACCGAGGGAACCACAGCCTTCCAGAGGGTGCTCTTCTTTGCTACCGGGACTTCAACCACCTTCACCGCGCCGGAGGACGGCTGCACCGCCACATGAGTGGAACCTGATGCTGGACCCGGTTGGGCGATTGCAGCTTGCGTCCCGCTTTCCTGTGCCGCGGGTACTGCGCCAGAACTCGCGGCCGGCATACGCCCAGTCTCCGTGTCCCGTTTCAGCCGTTGCAGTTCAGCCCGCATTTCCCTGGCACTCTGATAACGCAGTTCCCGGTCTTTCTCCAGCGCACGATTGATGATGTCTTCCAGCTTGGGCGGAATGTCACGATTGAAACGAATCGCTGGCGGCGGGTCGGAATCGAGGATGGCTTTAAAGATCAGGCCAGAGGTATCACCATGGAAGGGCAACGACCCTGTCGCCATCTCGTACAGAACCGCGCCAAAGGAAAACAAGTCCGTGCGGGCATCGAGTTCTTTGCCTTTGACTTGCTCGGGCGACATGTAGGCAACTGTGCCGAGCGTAGAACCGGGACTGGTGAGATGGTCTGCGTCCACCGAGCCGGTTTGCGTGTTCAGCGAGCCAATTTTGCTCGAAGAACTGGTTGAGACCATGACTTTGGCCAGTCCGAAATCGAGAATCTTAGCGTGACCGCGCTTGGTGACAAAGATATTGGCGGGCTTGATGTCGCGGTGGACGATGCCTTCCGCATGGGCGGCATCGAGCGCGTCGGCGATCTCGATGGCCAGCGAAAGGATTTCTTCTGTCTCCAGCGGACGCCCGCCGATCTTATGTTTCAGCGTCAGGCCATCGAGATACTCCATGGCGATGAAGGTTTCGCCGTGCTGGTCATCAATTTCGTAAATGGTGCAGATATTGGGATGGTTCAGTGCAGACGCAGCCTTGGCCTCGCGCTGAAAGCGGCTGAGTGCCTGCGGGTCTTTGGCGACGTCGTCGGGCAGGAATTTGAGGGCGACAAAGCGGTCGAGCTTTACATCCTCGGCTTTGTAGACGACCCCCATGCCGCCACCGCCCAACTTCTCGATGATGCGGTAGTGCGAAATGGTTTGGCCGATCATGCTTGGCGATCAGAGATACGGCTCGTCTCGTGCGCGATCATAGTAGGGGGCAGAGCAACAGCAAGTCAATGCAGCATCGGAAAAGTAAGGGGCCTTGGGGGTGAGCATGCGGGCCCAGACCAGGGCCACAAAAACCTTAGAGACCAAGGTAATTACCGGAATTACCAAAGCGCATGCACATGGGACATCTTCTCGCTGCGCGTCTCGGGTGAGATGTTGAGTCAGCAGCCGCTGCCCATGCAAAGCGACGAAATCCTGGACGATGTCCATATTCGCATTCTGCGTGTGACTGAAGACCTGCGGTCAATTCAGCAGGCCTTGAACTGTGCCGCCATGCAGGCGCCCAGCGATCCGGAGTTGATGGAAGCTCTCTGCCGGCTGCCCGAAGTCGAGTCCTTGCAGCTTCTGAAAACGGCGCTGGATCAGATGCGTCATTTCCTCTGGTTTTATGTCCAGGTAATGACCAACGGGTCGGAGGAAGGCGAACGGCTGCGGGAAAGTATTCGCCAAAAACCGGCTGCCGGCATGCCGGTCAGCCCCCGCATCGCAGCTGCCGAGAAGTTCAAACAAGCTGCCGACGCCGCCCTCCTGCAAATGCTGTCAGACGGCAAGGTCCGAAAACCCAACTAAGGCCTACGCTGCCGGTTTTCAGGCTCCTACAAATCTTTACATAAACTCTGCATCCCCATCTAACCAGTTCAATCCAATACAATATCTTTATTTAGCCGGGCCGGGCACAGAGGCTGCTAACCGCCCGTCCGGATTCCGGATTGATCCGGGCCTCGCACTTGATAGGTACTTCTTACGGATCGGCGAGGAAGCGTACTCCCAGTGAACGCGTCCTGAGGAAATTATGTGGATTGTTCGACTCGCATTAAGACGTCCTTATACATTCGTAGTGGTTTCGCTGCTATTGTTGCTGCTGGCCCCCATCGTCATTCTGCGCACTCCGATCGACATTTTTCCTAGTATTGATATCCCGGTAGTCAGCATCGTTTGGAATTACACCGGTCTCGATGCACAGCAGATGTCGGACCGCATCGTCTCCCAAACCGAGCGTGCCCTGACCACACTGGTGGACGACATCCAGCACATTGAGTCGCAATCGCTCAACGGGATTGCGGTGGTCAAGGTTTTTTTTCAGCCCAGCGCGGATATTGATAAGGCCCTGGCGCAAGTGACCGCCATTTCTCAGACCCAGCTTCGGCAATTGCCCCCCGGCACTACGCCGCCGCTGGTAATAACCTACAGCGCATCTACGGTTCCCATCCTGCAATTGGCGCTCTCGGGCAAAGGCATGTCGGAACAGCAACTTTTCGATCTCGGCACCAGTTTTATTCGTACTCGCCTGATCACGATTCCAGGCTGCGCCATTCCCTGGCCCTACGGTGGCAAGCAACGCCAGGTCCAGGTGGATCTCGACACCAACGCCCTGCAATCCAAGGGATTGTCGCCGCTTGATGTAGTGAGCGCCATCAGTGCCCAGAACTTGATCCTGCCCTCGGGCACATCGAAGATCGGTACCTTCGAATACGACGTCGAGATCAACGGCAGCCCCAAGACGGTTGCCGAGTTGAATCAGATGCCCGTCAAGACGGTGGGCACAAACACCATTTATGTTCACGACGTCGCCAACGTTCGCGACGGCTTTCCGCCACAAACCAATATCGTTCACGTCAACGGACGACGGGCTTCTCTGCTCACGGTTTTAAAGACCGGCAACGCATCTACGCTGAACGTGGTTTCCGGGATTAAGGCCATGCTGCCGCAGATTGCGGCTGGTATGCCCCCCGAGCTGGAGATGCAGCCTCTCGCCGATCAGTCTCTGTTCGTCCGCGCCTCGATTGACGGCGTGATCAGAGAAGCCACGATTGCGGCTTGTCTGACCGGCTTTATGATCCTGGTCTTCCTGGGCAATTGGCGCAGCACGCTGATTATCGCCACCTCCATCCCACTTTCGATTTTGACCTCGATTCTGGTTCTCAGCGCCCTCGGACAGACCATCAACATCATGACTCTGGGCGGCCTGGCCCTGGCGGTCGGCATTCTGGTGGATGACGCTACAGTGGAAATTGAGAACATCAACCGCAACCTGGCCCAGGGCAAAGAAGTGGAACATGCCATTCTGGATGGCGCCCAGCAAATCGCGGTCCCGGCATTTGTTTCAACTCTGGCCATCTGCATCGTGTTTGTCCCCATGTTCTTCCTGAGCGGGGTCGCCAAGTATCTGTTTGTGCCGCTGGCCGAGGCGGTGGTGTTCGCCATGATGGCGTCCTATCTGCTTTCGCGGACTCTGGTGCCCACCATGGCCAAGTATCTGCTCCGGAGTCATGCGGTCGAAACTGGGCGCGCCGCCGCGTCACGAAATCCGCTGGTGCGCATACAAATCCGATTTGAATTGGCCTTCGAGCGCTTCCGCGAAGGCTACCGCGGCTGGCTGGATCGCTGTCTGCACCATCGCGCGATTTTCCTCAGCGTCTTCTTCGCGGCCAGCCTGGCCTCGCTGGCCTTCCTGATTCCCTGGCTGGGCCAGGACTTCTTCCCCACCGTGGATGCGGGGCAATTCAAGTTGCACCTGCGCGCCCGCACCGGCACGCGCATTGAAGAAACCGCCCGCCTCTCGGATCTGGTGACGCAAGCCATTCGCGCCGAAATTCCTCCCTCGGAAATTCTCAGCATTATTGACAACATCGGCCTGCCTTACAGCGGCATCAACCTGTCTTACAGCAACTCCGCCCCCATCGGTCCCGCCGACGACGATATCCTGGTGAGTCTGAATAAAGGACACCGCCCGACCGAACAATATATTCATGATCTGCGTTTGCACCTGCCTGAGGAATTTCCCGGCGTGACCTTTTCATTCCTGCCCGCCGATATCGTCAGTCAGATTCTCAACTTCGGATTGCCGGCGCCGATTGACATCCAGATCGCCGGCTACAATGTCGCCGGCAACCGCGACTTCGCCGGTCGCCTGCTGACCCGCCTGCGACAAGTTCCGGGGACCGTGGATCTCCACATCCAGCAGCCTTTTGACCAGCCCTACCTGAATGTTGATGTGGATCGGACCAAGGCGCAGCAAGTCGGCTATACCCAAAGCGATGTGGCCAACAATCTTTTGATTTCGCTGAGCGGCAGTTTCCAGACCACTCCTGAATTCTGGCTCGATCCCAACACCGGGGTCAGCTACAGCATCGCCACTCAAACCCCTCAGTATCGAGTTTCGTCGTTGCAGGATTTGGAAAATATCCCCGTCACTCATGTGGGCAGCAACGCGCCCCCGCAGATATTGGCCAGCCTGGCATCCATCAACCGGGGCACGGGAACTGCGGTGGTCTCGCATTATGATATTCAGCCTTTGATCGATATTTATGGCTCGGTCCAAGGCCGCGATCTCGGAGGGGTGGCGCGCGAAGTCAACCGCATCGTGGACGACGCCAAGAAAAACGCGCCGCGCGGCACCCAGGTCAGCATTCGCGGGCAGATTCAAACCATGCGGTCTTCTTATATCGGACTGCTGGGTGGCTTGGCCTTTTCCATCGTGCTGGTGTATCTGCTGATCGTGGTGAATTTCCAGTCATGGCTGGATCCCCTCATCATTATTTCCGCCTTGCCGGCCGCTCTCGCCGGAATCGTGTGGTTTCTGTTCGTCACCCGCACCACCGTGAGCGTGCCCGCCCTTATCGGTTCCATCATGTGCATGGGAGTTGCAACTGCAAACAGCATTCTGGTTGTAAGCTTTGCCAAGGAGCAGATGGCGGAGGGGCATGACGCCGTCGTGGCCGCCCTCAATTCCGGATTCACCCGCTTCCGCCCCGTGATCATGACCGCACTGGCGATGATCATCGGCATGGTGCCGATGGCGCTCGGGCTGGGCGAAGGTGGCGAGCAGAATGCCCCCCTCGGGCGAGCAGTGATCGGTGGGTTGTTATTTGCGACTGTCGCCACCTTGTTCTTTGTGCCGTTATTTTTCAGTTTTGTGCATGGCCGCGGCAATCGCGTGGAAAAAGTAGCTGCTAAGCACTGATAAATGTGGTCGGTTCAGGGAGTTTTCTAGATGAGTGTGGAACAACAGAACCAGGTTGAAGAGCGCATAAAGCCCAGGCCCAGTCCTGGTCCTTCTACCCGGCCTTCCAGTCACTGGTGGGTCGCGGTGGTGGCATTTGTCGCGGTCGTGGCGGTGGTGATCTCCGGCATTCTGCCGAGAATTCAGGCGCGCAACATCCTCGCCAAAGAAACCAAAGAGATGGCCATTCCTACGGTTGCGGTAGTTCGTCCGCAACCCTCAGCGCCCTCAAAAGAGGTCATTCTGCCGGCGAATGTGCAGGCTTACATCGACTCACCCATCTACGCTCGCACCAACGGATATCTCAAGGCCTGGTATGTGGATATCGGGGGCCGCGTCAAAGCTGGACAGTTACTGGCGGAGATTGAAACTCCCGAAGTCGATCAGCAGCTCCGTCAGGCCCGCGCCGACCTCGCAACCGCCGAAGCCAACCTCAGCCTGGCTCAGATTACAGCCGATCGTTACGTCGGACTCCTCAAAACTGATTCCGTTTCCAAACAGGACACCGACAACGCCCAAGCCAACTACGCCGCACAGAGAGCGACTGTCCAGTCCGGCGAGGCCAACGTGAAGCGTCTCGAACAATTGCAATCCTTCGAGAAGATATATGCCCCCTTTGCCGGGGTGATTACAGCTCGCAACACTGACATCGGCGCGCTAATCGATCTCGGCAGCAGCGGCGGAACCCGGACTGAGCTTTTTCATATTGCCCAGCCCGATCGACTGCGCGTCTACGTCAACGTCCCTCAGACGTATTCGCAGGCTGCCAGGCCCGGCCTGACTGCCGACTTGGTGCTTTCAGAGTTCCCCGGGCGCCGCTTCCCCGGAACCCTGGTGCGCACTGCCAACGCCATTGACCAGACCACGCGCACCCTCCTGGTCGAGATTTCCGTAAATAATCCCACCGGAACGCTGCTGAGTGGGGCCTATGCGGAAGTGCATCTCAAACTGCCCGGCGCTACATCTTCGTTCACCATTCCAGTCACTGCCCTGATGTTCCGTTCCGAGGGTCTGCGTGTGGTCACGGTCAATGACGGTCAGCGCGCCGAGCTCAGGCCAATCACCGTTGGTCGTGACTACGGCTCGATGGTCGAAGTGGTCGCAGGATTGACCGGTGACGAATCGGTGATCACTAATCCGCCTGATTCCATCGTCACTGGCGAAGAGGTACGGGTGGCCCAACCTTCGCCGGGCACTCCATCTTCGGGAGGCGCGAAGCCGTGAGGCTGATCGGACGCCGAGCTTTCGGTACCGTGCTGGTGTGTGGGCTCGCTTGGCTCACCGGCTGCGCCGTCGGCCCGCGTTATGCCCGGCCAGCCTCGCCCACTCCCTCCGATTTCAAAGAGACCCCGCCAAACTGGAAGGAAGCCCAGCCTTCCGATCAGATCCTGCGCGGGAAGTGGTGGGAGATTTACCAGGACCCCCAGCTCAACGCGCTGGAGGAGAAAATCGATGTCTCCAACCAGACCCTGAAGGCCTCCGAAGCCCAGTTCCGTCAGGCGCGGGCCATGGTTCGCTATAATCGCGCCGACCTTTTTCCCACCATATCAACCGGAGTCTCCGCCACTCGCGAACGTTTCTCCAGCAACCGGCCGTTGTCTGACCTCAGCGGTGGCGGCACGTTCAACGATCTCGTTCTTCCCGTCGATATGAGTTATGAGCCGGACGTCTGGGGCAAGGTGCGGCGGACCGTGGAGGCTGCCAGGGCCAACGCCCAGGCAACCTTCGCCGATCTGCAGTCCGTGAGTCTCAGCCTGCACGCCGAATTGGCGATTGATTACTTTCAGGCCCGCGAACTGGATGCGGAAGCCAAACTGCTCGATTCCACCGTCGTCGCCTACCAGCGCTCGTTGGAACTCAACGAAAACCGCTATCGGGGCGGCGTGGTTTCGCAAGTCGATGTCGCGCAGGCCCAGACCCAACTCGAAAACGCCCGCTCACAGAGCATAGACGTGAAAGAGCAGCGAACCCAGTTCGAACACGCCATTGCCGTGCTGGTCGGAGAACCCGCCCCCAGCTTCACCCTGCCGGTGGTGGCGCTGAACGCCACTCCACCGGTGATTCCGCCCGGCTTGCCTTCGGAGCTTCTGGAACGCCGGCCTGACATTGCTTCTTCCGAGCGCCAGATGGCGGCAGCGAACGCCAACGTTGGCGTTGCCAAGGCTGCCTATTTTCCGCTGTTCAATTTCTCGCCCTCAGCCGGGTTCGAGAGTACGGCCGTCTCCAACTGGCTTTCCAATCCCAGCAGCTTTGTTTCCGTAGGAGTCTCCGCCATGGTCACAGTCTTCGACGTTGGACGCCGCCGCGCCGCTCTTGATCAGGCCCGAGCCGTTTACGATCAGACCGTGGCGGGCTATCAGCAGAACGTGCTTGTCGCCTATCAGGAAGTGGAAGACAACCTTGCCGCCTTGCGCTTGCTGGAGCAGGAAGCCATTACCCAGACGGCGGCCGTGACTGCGGCAGAGCATTCGCTCGATCTCTCCAAGAACCGCTACACTGGCGGTGTGACCACCTATCTTGAAGTGATTACTGCCCAGACCACCGCTCTGGGCGACGAACGTACCGCGGTCCAGGTTTCCGGCCGGCGCATGGTTGCCAGCGTGCTCCTGGTTAAGGCCCTGGGTGGCGGTTGGGACGCCGCTAGTCTGGCCAAACTCGACCTGACCTCGCGCAAGCCCTATTCGCCACAACCGCCAACGCCAGCCTCACCCACTGGACAGTAGCGAATCCGCCCTTCGCTGATCCGTAACAACCCTTGCCCCGGAACTACTCCGCCCGGCGCTTGCGAAATGCATGCAAAATGACCGCACTACTGATCGAAAAACTCCCAATCGCACCTAACGCCATCAGCTGAGCCATATCTGAACTGAGGTGGAAGACGTCGGCGAACAGGGCAGCTAGAGCAAACACAATTCCAAGAATGTTCAACCACAATGGCGCACGCACTGGACGGCGGCTCTCGCGATTATGGAAGCGCAACTGCACCAGCACCGCCACTAATCCAATGGCGGCGACTATGACCACAGCTACCGGGCTGCGGAACGCGCTGGATTTAGGATAGATGACGACTAGCGCCAGCAGCCCGCAGAGCAGGCCCGAGGCGATGACCGTCCAGCGTCGAGACTTCAAAGCCGAACTAGGCGGGATGGCGTCTGGCACCACCGCCCATTGTAATCACACGCAGGCGCAGTTGCGAGTCCCTAGCTGGCAACTTATGCCGAAAGCCATTCCGCCTGGCGTGGAGTGCCACGGGTCACTGCATACAGCACCAGCTCTACCCGCGTCGAAACTCCAAGCTTGTCGAAGATGCGGAACAGGTACTTTTTTACGGTGTGTTCGCTCAGGCCGAGTTCACGGGCCACACCACGGTTGCTGAGTCCGTCGGCCACCAGCGCCACCACTTGTTCCTCCCGCGGGGTGAGCAGGTTCCGCCCTCGGCTGTTTACCACTCGCAGCGAAGGCACCTGAACCACCGCATCAATCAGGTACCCTACCTGCTCATTACTGGCCCATATCTGGCCCTGATGGACGCTCTGAATACATTTATAGAGCAGCCGCAAGGGCGAGCTCGCAAAGCTGAAGACCCCTCTGGCGCCGGAGCGGAAGGCGTTCACCACTTCATCGCGGTCAGGAGCGTCCAGCAGGAGGATCTCTACCACATTGGGGTGGGCAAGATGCAGACTCCTAACCAGCGGCATATTGTGCTCGCCATCCATCACCGCAATATCAACTGCGTGGTCGGCGATCGCGGCCAGAATGGAATCTTTGTCCATGGCGCAGAAAACGGCTTGGAAGTCCCGTCGGCGGAGAGCTGTCACCAGCAGCTGACAATGCAGCTGGTTGGCGCCGGCGACCAGAACAGTAACCACAGTGGATGAGACGGACGAAGTTGGGCGCATGGTTCCTCAGAGCCTAATCTTGTTGCCGTTGAGAATAGACATAAGCACCGATGGATTCTGTGATGTGCCCACATCAAAACCCTGAGAAGTGATGTGGAAAACTCGCCCGCGCCGGGAACTTTGTGCGTGTTCCATTCCTGCACTTGATTCAACTCGTTGTATCGATGCCCAGAAGCTCCCCTTAGGGATCATTGCGCCGCCGCCCGGTTCGGGAATCGCTTTGCAACGCCAAAGTCGCAGCATACCGCCAAAGTAGTATGCCGGGAGCATTCAGAGGACGGGATTGTCCACCCAGGTGGACGCTACTTCCCATGTCTTGTGGCTCACTACGCAACCGCGTAACGTCCGAACTGCAAGGGGACTTGATTGAGCCCTTGCCAGACTTTCGAGACGGATACGGGCGGCCAGCATGCGATTTCCAGAATACGTCGTTGTTTTACTGGTGGCCTGCCTGATGGAAAGCGTTTCGGTGGTTGCCGCTGTCGGCGCTCAACAGCCGGAGACAACTGGTGAGCCAGCAGCTGCGACCGCGAAGTCCGGAATAGCGGACGGCGCAATGAGTCCAGCCTTGACGGAGGCGCGTCGTCCGCTCTACCGGTTGTGCAAGAGTGATGTGCTCGACATTGGCTTCACCTTTTCCCCCGAGTTCAACCAGACCGTGGCCGTGCAGCCCGACGGCTACATTCCCTTGCGAGGGGCGGATCAGATCTACGCCGAAGGCATGACCGTTCCCGATCTGGGTGCGGTGATTCGCCTGGCCTATACCGGCATGCTGCACGATCCCGAGGTGTCGGTCACGCTCCGGGACTTCGATAAGCCGTTCTTCATCGCGGGAGGCGAGGTTGGCCGTCCCGGCAAATACGAGTTGCGCTCCGATACTACGGTCACCGAAGCCCTGGCCATGGCCGGAGGGTTCAGTTCGCGCGCGAAGCATTCCCAGGTGGTGCTCTTCCGGCGTATTTCGGATGAAGTTGTCGAGTCGCACCTGCTCAACATCAAGGCCATGCTGAATTCGCGCCAGTTGCAGGAAGATATGCACCTCAGGTCCGGCGATTTAGTGTTTGTACCGCAAAATTTGATCTCGAAGATTCGGCAGTTCATGCCGGCTTCCAACCTCAGCCTGTATTCAACCCCAACACAGTTCTAAAAGGACTGAAGGACCTAACCCGCCTCACCGAAGCTCGACCAAGAACGCTCGACCAAAAAGACCGGCCGGACAAATCCCGGGTGCAATTCAAACTCACATGTCAGAAGAACTCAGATTGGTTCCAAAACCGATACGCAACCCCTCCCCCACCATGCGGGACCTGCTGGCGGTCGTTTTCCGGCAACGGCGTTTGGCCCTGATCGCGTTTGCAATGACGCTGGCCGCCGCCATCGCCTACCGGCTGATTGCGCCTTGCTATGAATCGGAGATGAAAGTTCTGCTGCGCCGTGGCCGCGTCGACCCTGTCGTCGCACCCACTCCCAGCCAGGCGGAACTCATACGTCAAAGCGTCACCGAAGAGGAAGTCAATTCCGAGGCAGAACTGCTGCACGACGACGAAATCCTGCGCACCGTGGTGCAACGCACAAGTCTTACTTCAGAAGGCAGCTCATGGTTTTGGACACTGATTGGGGATGACGCTGAAAAACGACTGGCCCGGGCAGTGCGCCGCATGGGCCGCCGGTTGACGGTCGAGCCGGTTCGCAAGACTGCGCTGATCACCGTCAGTTACGAGTCGGCTGACCCTGAGCAATCCGCGAAGGTGTTGCGATCGTTGGCCGACGCCTATCTGGAGCGGCACCATCAAGTGCACCGCGCTTCCGGCGAATTCAGTTTCTTTGACCAGCAGGTAAACCAGTCGCGTCACAGTCTGGAAACGGCTGAACTGCAACTGGCCGAGTTCGCGCGGGACCAGGGAGTAGTTTCAGCGGTGCAGGAGCGCGACATGACCCTGCTGAAACTCAGCGACGCCGACGCCGACGATCGCCGGACCCGAGTCGCCGTGGCGGAAAATTCGGAACGGATCAGGGC
>Ga0070733_10003165_pt1 | contig 11363 bp, 9 predicted proteins | sample Coa_R1_9_FD_66450 | JGI IMG/M metagenome (GOLD analysis project Ga0070733, IMG submission 66450) | Surface soil microbial communities from Centralia Pennsylvania, which are recovering from an underground coalmine fire - Coalmine... | ecosystem: Environmental > Terrestrial > Soil > Unclassified ... | reverse complement strand
GCGGGTCGCCGAGACCTACCGCCCGGAGCAGGCGGCCGAGGCCTACCGGCGCCTTGAGGCCGGCGGCGTGCGCGGGCGCCTCGTCTTCGTCTTCTGAGGCGTGCAATAGAGTCGGGCGCAGTGCAATCGGTTCCCGCGCTGTCGCTGCGCGCTCTTACGAAGCGCTATGACGACGGCCTGCTCGCCCTCGACAGCTTCGATCTGGAGATCCCCGCCGGGGAGTTCTTCGGCCTGCTCGGTCCCAACGGCGCCGGCAAGACGACGCTGATCAGCGCGATCTGCAATCTGATCCGGATCACAGCGGGGGAGATCCTGATCTTCGGCGTCACCCATCGCGACCCCGCGGCTCGGCGGATGATCGGCCTCGCCGAGCAGGACGTCAACCTCGACCGCTTCCTGGACGTCGAGGAGACGCTCGTCTACCACGGCGGCTACTACGGGATGACGCGCGCCGACGCGCGCCGGCGCGCGCGCGAGATGATGGACGTCTTCGACCTGCGCTCGAAGGCCGGCGTGCGCGCGCCCGCCCTCTCGGGCGGGATGCGCCGCCGCCTGCTCCTCGCCCGGGCGCTGATGCACGAACCGCCGCTCGTGATCCTCGATGAGCCGACGGCCGGCGTCGACTTCGAGCTGCGCCTCGAGCTGTGGCGCTACATCCGCCGCCTTCACTCCCAGGGCACGACGATCCTCTTGACGACGCACTACCTCGAGGAGGCCGAGGAGCTCTGCGAGGACATCGCGCTGATCCGCGGCGGACGCCTGCTCGCGCGCGACAGCGCGCCGGCGCTGCTTGCGGAGTGGGGCGGGGACTCGCTCGCCGACGTCTACGTCAAGGCGATGGCGTCGTGAGCTCGGCGGCGCTCTCGATGTCCGAACGCCGCGGCCTCGCGGCGCTGACGACGCGCGAGGTGCATCGCGTGCTGAAGCTCTGGACACAGACGATCGCCGCTCCGGTCGTCGCGGCATTCCTCTTCATCCTCGTCTTCGGGCTCTCACTCAGCGGGCGGATCCGCGAGGTCGACCACGTCCCCTACCGCGAGTTCATCGTCCCCGGGCTGATCATCATGGCGATGGTCCAGAACGCCTACGCCAACAACTCCTCGTCGGTCTTCCAGGCGCGCCTCGACCGCTACCTCAACGACGTCCTCGCCTCGCCGATGCGCAACTGGGAGATCAACCTCGGGCTCTCCCTCGGCGGCGCGGTGCGCGCGATCGTCGTCGGCGTCGTCCTCGCCGCGGTTTCGATGCCGCTGACCGGCGTGCCGCTGCGCGATCCGCTGATCCTGGCGCTGGCCGTCGTGCTCGGCGTGACGCTGTTCTCCTCACTCGGGGTCGTCGTCGGCATCTACGCGAAGACCTGGGATCACGCCGGCTTCGTGCAGAACATCGTGATCGTCCCGCTGAGCTTCCTCGGCGGCGTGTTCTACGCCGTCACGCGGCTGCCCTCGCCGTGGCGCGAACTCTCGCACGCCAACCCGATCTTCTATCTCGTCCAGGCGTTCCGCTACGGCTTCCTCGGCTCAAGCGACATACCGGTCGCCCTCGCGCTTGGCGTGACGGCGGCGCTGACGGTCGCCACCGTCGCCTGGAGCGCCTGGCTCTTTTCGAGCGGGCGCAAGCTCAAGCCCTGAGCGCTACGGCGCGGGGGCGCCGGCGAGCACGGCGATGACGCCGATCGCGCCCGCGGCGAGCAGCGTCTCGACCACGCCGCGGCGTGCGAGCAGCAACGCGACTGCCGCCGCCGCTAGCAGCGCGAACTGCCAGTCCTCGCGCAGTGCGCCCGCGAGCAGCACCGCGGCGCCGAGAATCGCCCCGATCGCGGCGGGGCCGGCGCCCTGAAGGAACGCTTGCGCCGAGGCGTTTGCGCGCAGGCGCTCGAAGCGGCGGCCGCCGAGAATCACGAAGCCGAACGACGGCGTGAAGGCGACCAACGCCGCGAGGACGCCGCCAAGCACGCCGTGTGCGGCGTAGCCGACGGCGGCGACGGTGGCGACGACCGGTCCCGGCGTGATCTGACCGAGCGCGACAGCGTTGAGGAACTGGGCGTTGGTCATCCAATGGAAGGCGTGGACGGCATCGCCCTGCATCAGCGGGATGATCACGAAGCCGCCGCCGAACGACAGCGCGCCGACCTTCAGCGCCGTCCAGACGAGCGACCCCAGGCCGCCGATGTGGACGGCGACAAGCGGCCCGCCAAAGGCCGCCGAAGCGGGCGAGCGGGCGCGGACGACGGCGAGCTCGGCGGCGCCGCAGGCCAGGAGGACGAGAACGAGGTAGGCGCCGATCAACGCCGCCGCCAGCGCGCCGGCGACGATGTAGGCCGCCCAGCGCACGGCGTGGCCCCGGGCGCGCGTGTAGCTCGGCCCGATCAGGCTGCGTGCTGCAGCTGCCGCGACGGCGGCCACGGCGGCGCCGGCTCCGGCGCCCGCGCCGCGAATCCAAAGCGGCGGCGAGTGGGCGAGAAATGCGACCGAGAGCGCGAGAATCACGACCACGGCGGGGGCGATGAACCCAAGGCCTCCGACGAGTGCCCCGGGGATGCCGCCGACGCGATAGGCGCAGAAGATCGCAAGCTGCGTCGAGGCCGGCCCGGGCAGCATGCCGCAGGCCGCGTTGGCGTCCTCGAACTCTCGCGCGTCGAGCCACGCCTCGCGCTCGACCACGAGCCTGCGAAGCAGCGCGATGTGCGCGGGCGGGCCGCCGAAGCCGCTCAGGCCGATCCACGTCCAAGCCCGTGCGACCGTGCCCAGCGAGGCAACCGGGCGCTCGTGCACTCCGGCTCTAGTGCGCGCGCAGGCGCGTTTCGAGATTGGCCTCGACGGCCGACCACTCGCTGTCGAGGATCGAGTAGACGGCGCTCGAGCGCCGCGAGCCGTCCCAGAGGATTCGGTGTTCGCGGATGATTCCCTCAAACTGCGCCGGCAGCGCCGCCAGCGCGCGGCGCGAGCGCTCGTTTTGCTCGTGGGTCCAGAAGTCGACGCGCTGACAGCCGAGTACGGCGAAAGCGTGGCGGAGCATCAGCAGCTTGGCCTCGACGTTGGCGCCGCTGTTCCAGACCGCCGGCGAGAGCCACGTCCAGCCGATCTCAAGCGCCGCGTGCTCGGGATGAACCGTCATGAAGCTGGTCGAGCCGATCGCTTGGCCGCTCGTTGTGTCAAGCGTCGCGAAGGGCGAGCGCTCGCCGCGCTCGGATGCTTCGAGGCTCGACTGTAGCCAGGCATCGACGGCCGCGGGCGTCGACATGTCGGCGCTCCACCATTCCCAGGCCTCCTGTGCTCGCGCCGCCTCGACAATCGCGTCGCGATGTTCGAGCGCCAGCGGCTCGAGGGTCACGATCCGGCCTTCAAGGCGCGGCTTCAGGTCCCACACGCGGCCATCTTCGCAAGCGCCCGCCGCGCGCGGGTTCTCAGCTTCTTCACGCGACGCCGTCGGAGCGGCGTCGGCGCGACGCGCGCCGCGTGCTCTCGACCGGCGGTTGGCTAGTGCGCGGCGAGGCTCGTGGCGATTGCGCCGCTCTGAACCCAGCTGCGCACGATGTCGCGCATCGAAAGGATGCCGACCAGCTCGCCGCCGTCGGTCACCAGCACGTGGCGGAAGCCGCCGGCCGTCATCTGCTCCGCGGCGCGCGCCAGCGGCCAGTCGGGCGCGGCGTAGACGACCTGGGCGGTGAGGTGGGCGCCAACGAGCTCGCTGTCGAGGTCCCCGCCGGCGGCAACGCAATGAAGGACGTCTCGCTCGGTGACGATGCCCGGCGCCGGCAGTTCAGGGTCGATCACGACAGCGGCGCCGGTGTGCCCCTCGGCCATCCGGCGCGCCGCCTCGCGCATCGTGTGACCGGTGCCAACGGTCACGCCCACTGGATTCATCGCCTCGCCTACAAACGTCATTGGGTCGCTCCTTCCTCGCTGTCGGGGAGTCCCTGGGATGCGGAACGGGTCGCGCTGGGCGTTGCCGAGCGGTTCGCGGGATGGGGCGGATCCCGCCGCTCCGCGCTCGATCCTCAACGCCGCGGGCCGTGCCGCAGCTCGGCTACCCGAGAATCGATTGTAGCAATCGCCACGTTACTTTGCTACATCCGTCACAAGATCTTGACGGGATACCCTAGCCCGGGCCATGCGTGTCGCACTTGCATTGGGCGCCGGCGGGATCGTCGGCGCCGCTTGGATGATCGGCGCTCTTGACGCGCTCGAGCAGCACGGCGGCCTACGGCCGGCCGACACCGCCGAGGTTCTCGGCACCTCGGTTGGCTCGCTGATCGCAGTCATGCTCGCCGCCGGCGTGCCGACCAAGGCGATGGCCGCCTACGCAAACGGCGAGCTCGACGGAGCGCTCGAGCCGCTCGCCGACCACGACGCCACGGCAATTCGGCTGACGCGCCTGCCGCTTCCGCTGCGTCCCGGCTCGCTGTCGATGGCACTGCGCGCCCGCGACGGCGCCGGACGCCTGACCGGCCTTCTGCCGCGCGGCGCTGTCAGCACCGCCGCGATCGCCTCGCTGGTCGATCGCGTCGTCGGCGAGCGCTGGCCGCGCGGGGAGCTCCGCATCGTCGCGTGCGAGTACGCAAGCGGCGAGCGCGTCGAGCTCGGACCAGGCCGCGCGCCCGACTGCGTGCCGGCCACGGCGGTCGCTGCCTCCTGCGCGATCCCCGGGCTCTACGAACCGGTTGCGATTGGCGGGCGCGACTACGTCGATGGCGGCATCCACTCGCACTCCAACCTCGACCTGCTCGCCGGCTCGGAGCTCGACGCGGTGATCGCGCTTAACCCGATGTCGACCGGCGCCTGGGTCGGCGGCGGCGGGTTGCGAGAGCGCGCGGCGGCGCTTCGCCGGAGGCGCTCGGCGGCGCGTCTCGCGGTCGAGGCGCAGCATCTACGCGCCGCGGGCGTGCAGGTGCTGGTGCTCGAGCCGGCGTTTTCAGACATCGCGGCGATGGGGCCGAACATGATGGCCCGCGACCGTCGCGGCGAGGTGATCGAAGCGGGCCGTGCGAGCACCGCGCGGGCGCTTCGCCGCCTCGGCCGCAAGCGGCTCCGACTGCTCGGACTGACGCCCGGCTAGCGTGTCAGGCGGTCAGCGCCGCGGCCATCTCGTCGAAGGCGCGGACGTAGTCGTCGATCGCCTCCGGCGTATGGGTGACCGAGAGGGTCCATTCCTCCTCGCGGCCGGGCGTCATGTAGATACCGCGGTTCATGTTCCAAAGCCAGGCGAGCTCTGTGACTGCCACGTCCTGGTTGGCCTTGAAGGTCTCGTAGTCGACGATCCGCTCGGTCGAGAAGGTTACGCAGCCCTTCGAGCCAACGCCGATCGCATAGCCGGGGAGTTGGTGGCGCTCGATGACGGCCTCGCAGCCCGCGACGATCCGGTCGTTGAGGGCGTCGAGGTGGCGGTAGGCGTCGGCGGTCAGGACCTGCTCGAGGCTTGCGCGGGCTGCGGCCATCGCCAGCGGATTGCCGTTGTAGGTGCCGACCTGGTAGACGCTGCCGTCCTCGACGACGCTCATTACGTCCTCCGTCGCCCCGATCGCGCCCGAGGGCAGCCCGCCGCCGAGCGTCTTGGCGAGCGTGACCATGTCGGGCTGCACGCCGAAGCGCTCCGTCGCGCCGCCCGAGGCGATCGCGAGGCCGGTCTTGACCTCGTCGAAGATCAGCACGATGCCGTGGCGCGCCGTGATGTCGCGGACCTCCTCGAGATAGCCGGGCTCGGGGAGCACGACGCCGAGGTTCATCATCGCCGCCTCCATGATCACGCAGGCCGGCTTTCGCCCCTCGCGCTCGAGCGCCCCGATGCGGCGCTCCATCGCCTGAGCATCGTTGAAGGGGACGGGGATCGTCAGCTCCACGACGGCCTGCGGAATGCCGGCGCCGTAGGGCAGGGAGGCGAGGTTGTCGCGGTCGCCGATCCGGTCGTAGGGCACGCCGATCGAGACCATCACCGCGTCGTGATGGCCGTGGTAGGAGCCAAAGATCTTGACGATCGTCTCGCGGCCGGTCAGTCCGCGCGCGATCCGGATCGCGTCCATCGTCGCCTCCGAGCCGGAGTTGACGAACCGCCAGCGCGGCAGCTTGAAGCGCTCCTTGAGGTCCTCGGCGACGGCGATCGTGTCCTCCGTCACGGCGGCGAAGTGGGTGCCGAGCGCGACGCGTTCGCGGACTGCGGCGACGATCGCTGGATGGGCGTGTCCCTGGACCATCGAGCCGAAGCCGTTGTGGAAGTCCCAGTACTCGTTTCCGTCGACGTCGCGCACACGCGGTCCGTCGCCGTCGACGAGGTAGATCGGCCAGGGGTCGCGCGACTGGTAGGAGGACGCGACGCCTCCGCTCAGCGACTGGCCCGCGCGGGCGTACATCGCCTCGGAGCCCTTCGTGCGCTCGTTCAGAGCAGCGAGCTCGCGATCGATCAGCTCATCGACGCGCCGGCGGTCGAGGACCACGGGGCTTGAGACCGGCATCTGCGCTCACCTCCTGGCGGGCGAGGCCACCCGCGGTCGACCGCCTCGACACGCAGCTTAGACGGCGCGGCGCCTGGCCTCGGGGCGGCCGGGTTAGACTGAGCGGCTCCGTGGGGGACTGGTGTATCGGTAACACGGTGGTCTCCAAAACCGCAGCGTCAGGTTCGACTCCTGGGTCCCCCGTCTCCGGAGCAGCGAGCAACGCCATTGCCTTCCCTGCTCAGCGCGAGCCTCTCTCGAGGCGGCGTGCAAGTCACGTCCTGGGCATTCAGCCAGCACGTCCGCGACGTTGCTATGGGGCGCCGTCGATGCGAGCCGTCGGCGCCCTGTAACAACGCGATAGTCGAGAGCTTCTGGGGTCGCATGCAGGTCGAGCTGCTCCACCGCCGCTGCTGGATAACCCTGATCAGTTCGGGGCGTTCTCGAGGCTGAGTAGTGGAGCGCGGGCGGCGAGGTGCGCAGCCGCGAGTGCGCGCCAGGGGCGCCACCGCTCTGCCACGTCCTCGAGAGCGCCGCTCGGTCCGGCACCGATCAGCCGCAGCGCCGTGCCCACCTGTGGATCAGCGTGCGGGAACGCGTCGTGATAGCCGAGACGCAGCGCGATCATCTGGGCGGTGCCGGCGTCGACCTCTGGAACCGCCGTCAGCGCGGAGACCAACTCGTCAAGGCTGGCCTCCCCGTCGAGTTGAACGACGCCGCTCGCGACCGCTGAGGCGAACTTGCTGACGGTGCTTGAGACGGCGATCGGCATTTGGCAGGCGGTCAGATTGGCGTCGGCGAGGGTGGCGGCTGACGGAAAGACGTATTTAAGGCCGTGCGGGAGCCCGGGAACGTGGGTGGCGTGGGAGCGGAGGATCGCCGCGAGGGCGTCGCGGGTGGACGCGGGGTCAAGTTCCTGGCTGATGACCGCGTGAACGCCGACTTCGAACGGACCCCAGGCTCCCGGGACGCGAACGCCCGCCTGCCGCGTGACCAGACTGCCGAGCAAGGGATCGGTCGCGAGCAGCGTCTCGCCCGCGGTGGTGTCGGTGTCGATGCCGAGCATGCGGGTGGTGCGTTCGACGACGTGGATGAGGCCTTCCCAGTAGGGGAGGTGGGTGTGCAGAAGAAGGTGGTCGGGACCGCCTGCTTCGAGTTCAAGCAGGCCGGGGTCGCCGTCGAGGACGATCGTGCGTCGGTAGCTGCGGTCGTCTACCGATTCGACGCCTGGGATCGCTCTTTGTGCGAGGAAGCGCAGGGTGGCGTCCCAGTCATACGGCGGTTCGAACGGGATTCGCAGTGTGAGGCCGCCATCGGCGACGAGCCGGTCGTGCCGGCGGCGGCGTGCACGCAGGTCGCGGGGCGAGGAGCGGAAGACGTCGCGCATCGCGCGGTTGAAGTGCCTGACGCTGCCAAAGCCCGACGCGAGCGCGACCTGCGTGATGGTCAGATCGGAGTCGTCGAGCAGCCGTCGGGCGAAGTGCGCGCGTCGCGAGTATGCGAGTTGGGTCGGCGTCACGCCGAGGTGTTCGTTGAACAGCCGACGCAAATGGCGCGCCGATACTCCGAGGTGATGGCCGAGCGCTGTCTCGGTGTCTTCGTCGAGTGCGCCGGCGATGATCTGCTGGACGGCGCGGCAGACCAGTTCGGGCGACCTCGCGCTGACCGCGCCGGCAACACGATATGGCCGGCATTTAAGACAAGCGCGATATCCGGCTGCTTCGGCCGCGGCGGCGAGCTCGAACGTCACGACGTTCTCTGCCCGCGGCCGCGCACCGCAGCCCGGACGGCAGTAGATGCCCGTGGTTCGGACTGCAGAGAACGTGGTCATCTACGACCTTGTAGCCGCTGGGCGGACGGCGCGCTCGCCGGATCCGGACACGATTCGCAGCGTCTGTCCGCATCCGGCCAGTTCTCGACCGGATCTGACCAGATATGCCCGGCCGATCGGTAGATCATCGATGCCGTCCACTGCGCGCCAGCGCATTCAGATAGGAGGCATCGATGCTGTGCAAAGTCTTCCCGATTGAGCTCAAGCCGGGCTGCCAGGCCCAGGCCGAGGCGGTCGTGCTCCAGTTTGCGCCGATCGGACCGGCGCAGGAGCCTGGCACCCTCTCGTTTCGCGTCTACCGCGACACGAATCGGCCCGACTACCTGCTGTTCGTGGAGCACTTCGCTGACCAGGCCGCGTACGACGCGCACACCGGCTCGGACGCCTATCGGCGGCTGGTCGCTGGCGAGTTCGCGAACCTCATTGTCGAGTTCGTCGAGCGCGACCACGAACTGCTCGTCAGCCATTAGTCAACGATCCAGACGCATAGCGCACACAGGCCGCCGCGGCCATGAATCCGCTACGCCCGCCGTCACGTCGACGCCGGCGGCCTCGTGAGTAGAGGCCCAGAGTTGTATTGATGGCGGTCTCCAAGACCGCAGCGTCAGGTTTGACTCCCTGGGTCCCCCGTCTCCGGCGCCCTGCCGAAAGCAAGGCTTCGCCCGGCGATCTTTCGTCTCCGCGCTTGCCCGAACGCTGATTCGCGCGGCCGGCGAGCCGGCGTTCGCGGGCGAGCCGACTCGTCGCCGTCGTTCTCGCTTTCTTCACACCTCGGTCACCGGATCGCTACGCGGCGCTCCCAGTCGTGGCGCAGACTCGCCGCGCCGGAGTTATGAGCCCGTTCAAGCGAGCAATGGAGGCGCCCTCAGGATGAGTCGCAACCGACGTACCTTCAAGCGGTATCGCGTGCGCGCGACGAGCGCAATCGCCGCTCTGGTGGCATGTGCCGCAGTCGCGGTCCTGATGGGCATCGAATCCGGTTCGGCGGTTGGCAGTCCGAACAGCTGTCCGGCGGGGAGCACGCTCGCGACGCCGAACAGTGGCGGCGGCGCGGCTCAGTGCGTGATCGCGGCGACCGGTACGCCGGTTGGAGCGGTCAAGCACGTCTGGCTGATCATCCTCGAGAACAAGTCATACGACGAGACCTTCAGCGGGCTCAACCAGAACAGCTACCTCTGGCAGACGCTGCCACAGCAGGGCGCGCTGCTCACCAACTACTACGGCACCGGCCACTTCAGCATGGACAACTACATCTCGCTGGTGTCCGGGCAGTCCCCGTCCTACGACGTCCAGGACGACTGCTCGACGAGCGCCGCCATGACCAACGACAACGCTGCGATCATCAACACCGGCGGCATCGGTGTGACCACCGACACCGACAAGACGGCGGATACAAGCGGCACGTTCACGACGACGCCGACCACGAACGGGTCCTCGAACGGCAACTATGGTCAGCTGCTCTCGCACGGGGGCGTCGACGCGCCCCTGGGGAAGAACGGGTGCACCTACCCGACCGAAGTCCCGACGCTGTTCAATCAGCTCAACGCCGCGGGTCAGTCATGGAAGGGCTACGCACAGGACCTCGGCGGCGCCCAGCCAGTCGGATCGACGAAGTATGTGACGGGCAGCGGGGCCGGGCTCACCGACACGGTTCCCGGCCGTGACGATGGACTGTGCGGCTATCCCGGGCAGTCGAGCAACAACCCCGTCACGAGCCCGACGAATCTCGTCGCGCCGAGCGGTGACGTAACGAGCTTCACCGGCGCCCAGCCGGCCAACGCCGGGAACAACGGCGATCCAGCCGACCAGTACGTCGCCAAGCACTTCCCGTTCCCGTGGTTCACCTCGCTGACCGGCGAGCAGGCGGGCAGCCAGAACAACGTCAGCTACGACGCGTCGCCGGCCTTGAACGAGCCGACAACGCCCGAGTACGACGGTCCCGGCGGGGCCAAGGACAGCAACTGCGACGCCAATCACATCGCGAACCTCGACGATCCGACGTACGGGCTCGCCCACGACCTGAGCCTTCCCACCAACGAGGTTCCGGCGTTCAGCTGGATCACGCCGAACAACTGCAGCGACGCGCACGACGCAACCTGCCAGGGCGACAACCTCTCAGGTGCGTTCAACGCGAACGGCACGCCCGACTACACGCCGGCCGGGCTTCCGGCCGATGACCCGGAGGCGACGACGCCTGCAAACTACACAGGCGGGTTGTACGCGTCAGACCTGTTCCTGCGCTACTACATTCCGCTGATCGAGCAGTCGGCGGCGTTCAAGGACGGCGGCCTGATCGACATCACCTTCGACGAGGCCAACCCGCCCTTCACGGTCGGCAACAGCTTCAACAACGTGCCGGCGCCGGGCGACACGTCGATCTACTCAAGCCCCGCCGATCAGCCGACGTTCGGCGCGACGGGGACCCAGTATCCGGGCGCCCACTCGCTCTATGGCGCCTACGGCGCCCTGGCCGACGCGGCTGGTGAGAACATCAACGGCATCAACGTGCCGACCGAGCCGACGGGTCCAAACGACCCGCAGGTGACCAACGCCTCGGGTCAGCAGCTGCAGCCGGGGCCCGGGGCCTCCGGGTTCATTGACCGCCCGACTGGTCTTACGGGCGAGAGCACCGAGCTCTCGGGTTCGCCCGGCTCGGCGAGTGAGCCGGCGCTGGTGGCTGGCGGCTCGAGCATGGTCACCGATCCCAAGATCAACGCCGATGACACCGGCCGCCTGATCTCGGGGACGGACGCCAACGGCAACTCGATTCCGCCCGACACGTTCGTCGGCGCGGTGAGCGACACCGGGCCCGTGTCGCTGGGGCAGAACGCGAGCGCCTCGAGCGCCTCCAACAACTACGCCAAGCCCTGGATCGGGACGTTCCAGCTGCTCAACGACGCAGGACAGCCGGTGACGTTGCCCAACGGCTACAACGGGAACGTCACGCTCAGTGCCGAGGGCGGGACGTCCACCGTCGGCAGCACGGGCTGCACTGGCGCCTCCGCGTCGGCGACGAGCAGCAGCTGCGTCACCGCCGATCCGCTGTTCGACGCCACCGACTTCACCCCGGGTGGCGGCGACACCGGCAGCGTGCTGATCAGCCCG
>Ga0070733_10003164_pt1 | contig 11363 bp, 8 predicted proteins | sample Coa_R1_9_FD_66450 | JGI IMG/M metagenome (GOLD analysis project Ga0070733, IMG submission 66450) | Surface soil microbial communities from Centralia Pennsylvania, which are recovering from an underground coalmine fire - Coalmine... | ecosystem: Environmental > Terrestrial > Soil > Unclassified ... | reverse complement strand
CGCTATCGGGAGGATGATCGTTCCGGCCGTGCTTGGCGATGGCGATCTTAGCCGCGCACCGGAGGTGATCCGCTCGACACTGGCTGTATTTCTCAGCCGGGAAGCGTACGCGGCTGGCCCGGATGTCAGGTCTACAGAGTGGGAGACGGTTGTCGGATCGATCGCGCGTGCGATTCAAGGCTCATCGATGTCAGCGCCCACGAGCAGTTCTGCGCTGCCGAGTGAGGAGCCGCGAGGCGTGTCGACATTCAGCGAGGGCGCGCGCAGGGCGCTGACGTACGCGGTCCAAATGCTCGGCGGTGGTGATGCCGGTCCGTCGAGCTTGCACACAGCGGCTGTGCTCGGAGCCCTCCGTTCCTCAGTGGATGAAGGGATGCTCCCGTCCACCGGGGATGTGCTCAAGCTGATCATCAGTCGACAGTCACAGCCGCGGACGCCTATTGAGACGATTGCCGCCGCGGGCGCGGGTGCCGGGCTTGCGGCCGTTAGTGACGTCGGACCGACACCGATGACCATCGAGGAGCTGCAACGTTCAGCGGCGAGCGAACTTGTGCAACAAGCAACCGACGTTCAGCAACGTGTTCAGGCTGACGGCGTTCATCTTCGTCACGTGCTCGCAACCGGCGTCGGCGCTGACATGCCCGAACAGGTTCTTTCTGAACTCGGAGTCACGCTCGCCGAGCTGCGCACGGCATGGCGCGACTCCATTCGCCGCACCTGGGGAAACGAGTCCCAGGAGGGCTGGGACCAGATTCTGGTCGGAGACGCGGCCGCCCCCACGCTTGATCGCGTTGACTGGTACCCCGACGGTCCGGCCACGAAGGATCGTCTGAGTCGGCAGCCGCTGGCGCTGATGCTCGCGATCCGCCTGCGCAGGCTGGCGGAACCGGATCGCGAGCGGGACAGGGACTCACCAGGTTCGTTCCTGATCCTTCTCGACGGTCGGTGGGGTACCGGCAAGACGTCGATCCTGAACTTCTTGCGCGAGGAACTCGAGAAGTCCGAGCCGCCATGGCTGGTCGTGACCTTCAACGCTTGGCAACAACAGCGCGCCGGCCCCGCCTGGTGGTCTCTCCTGACGTCGCTGCGTGATCGTGTTGCAGCGACACTCGATCCGCTGGGACGCTGGCGGTTGCGGATGGCAGAGGCGCGCCACCGCGGCCGGATTACGGGAGCACCATACGCGCTCGCGGTGGTACTTCTGCTCGCTGTCGCGCTCGGATTGGTGTTGGCCGTGGGTCCCAGCAAGGTTGCATCAAGCAAACCCGCTGACATTGCCACGGGCGTCACCGCGATCCTCGGCGCTGTCGGTGCTGTTTGGGCCGGAGCGCTCGTTGCTAGTCGATTTCTGCTGTGGGATTCACCACGCGGTGCTCGGCTTTTTGAGCAATCCACCAGCAACCCGATGGAGACGCTAAGAGAACACTTCGCATGGCTCGTCCGCCGTACGAACCGCCCGACGGTGTTCTTCATCGATGACCTCGACAGGTGTGCTCCCGAGTTCGTCGTCGAGTTACTCGACGGCATCCAAACGCTGATCCGCGACACCTGCCAGGACCCCAGCGCCCGAGCCAAGCAAAGCAGGGAGACACAACCGTCGGAGACACCCGGGCCGTTCTTTGTTGTGGCGGCTGACGGTGGCTGGATCCGGACCAGCTACGAGCAGCAACACGCAGATCTCGCTGACGCCGTGAGTGAGCCAGGCCGGGCCCTCGGCTACCTATTTCTCGACAAGATCTTCCAGATGTCAGTCAGCGTCCCGCCGCTCAGCCTCACGAAACAGAGCGCGTACCTCAGCGACCTGCTGGTAGGCGCCAACGGAGACGAAGCCCACGCCCAAGAGCGCGAACGCGTCGAGGAGCAGATACGCGTGAGCTCCAGCTCGGCAGATATCCGCCGTGCCTGGCAGAGCGCCAGCCCCGAGGTCCGCGACCAGGTGGCTGAGACAGCGGTTCAGCGATTGTCCGAGGAGGCGGTCCAGCAGGCCACCGAACACGAGCTACAGAAGTTCGCGGTCCTGATGGACAGGAACCCTCGGCGGATGAAGCGGTTCCTGAACACCTACACGGCAGATCTCGTCACGCTCGGTTTGGAGCAACAGTTCCCAGATCCGGACGCCCTCGCGCTGTGGACCATTCTTCGCTTGCGGTGGCCGACCGTTGCGCAATATCTGGATGAACACCCAGACACGGTCGACGCAATCGTGCAGAGCGAGAGCTTTACGGCGGTCAGCCTGGATCCCGCCATTGGGCCACTGCTCGAGCTCCCCGAGCTCAGGCGGCTCCTGTCCTTCTATCCCGGCGGCCCACTCACCACCGCATTCGTTGAACGCGTCACGGGTGTGAAGTGACCCGACGATGAGCTAGAGCACGAGGACGGGGCTGATAACGCCGCTGCGATTCAGCTGAGCGTGACGCTGTGGACCTCAGTGTTGTGCTCATCGAAGTACCGGATCGTCACGTTCGGTCCGTCGAAGTCGAGCACCGCAAAGCCAAATCGCAACCAGGAATCGCCGTCGACCGTCTCGGCACCGTCGTAGGACCACGTGCAAGCTGCGTGGGCGTCATCGTCCGGGGTTGGATCGAGCGGTGGGTCGGGCAGCATTTGTGGCACGCCGCCATTCCCGACGGTTGAGCCGAACTTCAGCCATGTCCTGGGGTTATCGGCGTACACCGTGCACCTGTGCTCGTGCCCCCAGATCCAAGCATCGAGCGGGCGATCGGCCGGGACCGCGCGCTGTACTTTCTCGGTCATCGCCTGCGACACAGATGGGTCGAACGCCGTGAAGGGCTGGTGATGGCTGAGCAGCATCGTCTTGGGTGAGGCGGTGAGTTTTTCGGCGAGCCACTGCTCCTGCGAGCCCGCCAGGTCATGGTCGACGTAGGCGCTGTCCAGGCCGATGATCTGCCAATGCTCGTTTTCAACGCTGAAGTGACTCGAAGGGGCCTGTCTGGCCGGGTCGCCGAGCCAGTGGCCTCTGAAGCGGTGGTCGTGCAGAAGGAAGCCGAAGTAGCCGTGCCCGCCGGAGTACATGTCGTGGTTGCCGTTCAACGACCACGACATCACCTCGCGATCGTCACGGTCGACGGGCCAGTATGGGAGAAACCTCGTCTCGTACTCCTCGCTCCATCCCGAGTAGTACACGTCGCCGAGGTGGATCACATGTTGCTCGCGGCCGCGTCCGTCCTCGATCCACTTCCTCATCTGCTGAGCGACCAGGACTGCTCCGGGCAGGCCCGTGCCCCAGTCGCCGACCATCAGCACCCGTGCGTTGTCGGCGAGCCGCACGGGTGGTGCCGGCTCGGCGGGAAACGCTGGCTTGCCATCGATCATCGCCAGTCCTTCCGCGATCTTGGTGGAGATCCACCCGGGATCGCACGGTCCGAATTGCCGGAAGATCTCGGCGTCTTTCAGTACCGCGTGCGCGAGGCGCGCCAGCCCTTCGGGCACGGAGTCGAGCAACTGATCGGCGCGCGACTCGATGCACGTCGTGACTACGGACTGAAGAATGCCGTTGGTCGCAGTCCTGGGGATGAACACGGGCTTCGTATGCCCGTCTGGACTTGCACCAGTGGCGTCTGCGAGCTCCTGATCGGCTTCCTGGAAGGCGTCGTCGGGAATGCGCTCAGTGGCCGGAGCCTTGCTCTGAACGTCGTTCAGAAGCTTGCGGAGATATGCGGGGTCCGTGACGTCGCGGATGATGCGACCGCTGTCGGGATCCACGGTCGCGGACGCGGACTGCCCACGCACGCGCTCGAGGACGGACTCCAACCGGTGCTCGACCTCCTCGAACATCTCAGTCTCCCTCTCGCCCTTTGGCTCCACCGGCCTCGCGAGCCTAACCAGCTCCCGCACCGCCAGTCAAGCCGTGTAGCTGTCAGTCGCGTCCGACCTGAAAGTGAGAAAACTGTCACCGCGGCGCGGGCGAACACTGACAGGCCTGTCTCCGTAATTCACAGTAACAAGGTGCGACGCAAATTCTGTCGCACACCTTGCGCTCGCTGACGTATGGTGCCCTGCGCCGGTTGGATATGTCAGGCTGCCGGCTTCGCAAATGAGGTGACGACATGATCGCGGATCTTCACTGCCACTACCCGATGCATCTGCTCGAGACAGACGACCATCCGCACCGCCGGGCTGCGGGATGGCTGGAGCGGCTGAAGGATGAGTTCGACGCCGACGCCACTGCGCTGGCTGCGGATCTGTTCAACGACGCGCACCCGTGTGAGTGGCGCGTGAACCTTGACGGACTCCTTCAGGGCGGGGCTCGGATCGTCTGCTCGGTCATGTACTGGCCGGCTGACGAGTTTCGCCTCGGCTCTGCGCCGGCAAGCGGTTCATTTGAGGACCTCCAAGGCGTGCTGAGCCTCGTCGAGAACGACCTGCGCACACAGGACCCAGATTGCGACCGGCATGTACTCGTAAAACAGGCCTCGGACCTGGACGATGAGTCACGCGTCGCGTTCCTGCACTGCGTGGAGGGCGGATTCCACCTCGGGCCTGACGAGGCCGAGATCGACGAGCACGTCCGATGGCTGGCCGATCACGGCGTCCTCTACATCACCGTTGCACATCTCTTCTACAAGGGAGTGGCCACCAACGCGGCCGCGATTCCCCCTTTGACCGATCACGAATATCAGCTTGTCTTTTCGGAGCCCCACGGTGTTGGTCTTAGCGACCTTGGTAGGGCGGTGATTCGGTCGATGTACCGCCACAAGGTGCTCATCGACATCAGCCACATGAGCCAGGCCGCGATCGACGACACCTTCGAACTGATCGAGGGGCTCGATCAGGAGACAGGCGCGGAGCCGAGCGATTACCCGGTACTTGCGACCCACGTGGGAATGCGCTCAGCCGACCCGGAGCACCAGCTTTACAACCTCACCCCGGAGACAGCAAAGCGCGTCCAGGCAAGGGGCGGCCTGATCGGTCTGATCCTCGCCCAACATCAGCTCGGCTCCACCTCGAGTGAGACCGACACCAGAACGACGCTGAACCGCCACATCGACGCCATCCGCGCACTCGGCGATGGGCTCGGGCATTGCGCGCTCGGCACCGACCTGGACGGATTCATAAAACCGACACTCACCGGGATCAACGAGGCGCCGGATCTCGCGAAGCTCGCACAGTGGATCGAAGAAGACCTGCCGGGCGACGCCGACGGCATCCTCTACGAGAATGCGCGAGGGTTGCTCCACAGGGTTCTGGAGGCTCGCACCACTGTCGGCGGCACGAACTGAAATGCGAGGGCTCGCGCGAGCGAAGCTCTAACGGACCCGCGGCACTGGACCACCAAGTGCCGCATGCCTGTTGACATCCTTGTACAGCAGGTAGCGGAACGGATCCGGCCCTGCGGCAACGCACCATTGCGGGCAGAACGCCCGTAGCCACATGAAGTCTCCGGCCTGAACCTCGACGGTGTCGCCGTTGAGGACGTAGAGCGCCTTGCCCTGGAGCACGTAGAGACCATGCTCCATCACGTGCGTCTCGGGGAATGGGATCGACGCTCCGGGCTGGAAGGTGACGATGTTGACGTGCATGTCATGGCGGACGTCGTCCTGGTCGACGAATCGGGTTGTCGCCCAGGTGCCGTCCGTGTCGGGCATCGCCAACGGCTCAATCTCACGCTCGTTCGCCACAAACGGCTGCGGCGGATCGATACCTGCAACCGGCTCGTATGCCTTGCGGATCCAGTGGACGCAGGCCGCACCGACGCCTCGGTTGCGCAAAGTCCAAGCGCTACCGGCCGGAATATAGGCGTAGCCACCTACCCCAAGCTCGTGACGCTCCGCCCCAACAACAAGCTCGACCTCGCCGTCGACCACGAACAGCACCGCCTCGGCACTCGGATCGGTCTCTGGCCGATCGCTGCCACCACCGGCGCTGACCTCGGCGATGTAGTGGCTGAACGTCTCGGCAAAGCCTGACAGCGGCCGTGCGATCACCCACAACCGCGTGTCCTCCCAGAACGGCAGCCGGCTGGTTGTGATGTCTGTCATCGTGCCCCGCGGCAGGACGGCGTAGGCCTCCGTAAAGATCGCGCGGTCGCCGGCCAGCTCCCGTTGACCGGGCAGGCCGCCGCGTGGAACGTAGTAGCTCGTCACCTCTGCTCCCCTCGGGAGATCAGTCTTCCATGTCTGGGGTCCGCGCGGCCAGCCGGTTGGCCGCGTAGCCATGTGCGCCGCACGACGCCGCGAAGCTCGCGGCCCGCGTACGCGCTCACAGGATGGCGATGGAGCAGGCGCTCGGGTTCGACCACGAAGCTCGCAGATGGATCGAACGCGACCAGATCGGCATCGGCACCGACGGCGATCCGGCCCTTGTGTCCCAGACCGACCAGATCGGCCGGCGCGCGCGCCATCCATTCGACCACCTCGGCCAGCCCCCGGTCCCGCGCGCAGGCAGCGGTCCAGATGATCGGGAGGCCGAGCTGCAATGACGCGATCCCGCCCCAGGCCTCACCGAAGTCACCGCTGTCGAGCCGCTTGAGTGAAGCCGGGCTGGGGGAGTGGTCCGAGACGATCATCTGGATCTCACCCGCGAACAGCGCCTCCCAGAGCCGCTCCTGGTTCTCGCGCTCGCGGATCGGCGGGCAGCACTTGAACTGCGTGGCACCGTCGGGGATGGTCTCCGCCTCGAGCGCAAGGTAGTGCGGGCAGGTCTCGATCGTCACCTGAACCCCGTCAGCACGAGCGGCGCGCAGGCTCGCCAAAGCGCTGCTGCTGGACAGGTGCACCACGTGCGCGCGGCCGCCCGTTGCCCGGGCTGCGTCGAGCACGTGCCCGATCGCGACGTCCTCCGCCACGGCAGGTCGTGACCCCAGAAAGGCCTCGTAGCTGCGTCCTCGCGGCGGCAAAGCGGCTGCGACCACGCCCGGGTCCTCGCAATGCACCAGCATCAAAGCGCCAAGCCGGCTGGTCTCCGCCATCGCCTCCAGCAGTCCGCGCTCGTCGAGCGCTGCGAACTCGGGCACGCCGGAATCGATCAGGAAGGCCTTGAAGCCGAGCACTCCGGCCTCATGCAGCGCGGCAAACTCAGAAACATTCCCGGGCACAGCGCCACCCCAGAAGCCGACATCGACGTGAGCCTGCTCGGCAGCCGCCGCGCGCTTGACTTCGAGCGCCTCGAACCTGGTCGTCGCCGGGATGCTGTTGAGCGGCATGTCGACGAGCGTCGTCACTCCGCCCGCGGCGGCCGCCAGCGTGGCGGTCTCGAACCCCTCCCACTCGGTTCGCCCTGGCTCGTTGATGTGCACGTGGGTGTCGACCAGCCCGGGTAGGAGCACCTCGCCCTCCGCGAGGCGGACGATCGAGCGAGCGTTGAGCTCCGTATCGAACGGCGCCACGACGGCGATGCGGCCGTCGCGTACGCCGATCACGCACGCCACCTCGCGGTCACCGACGACGGCCCGTGGCGCCACAAACGCGGTGTCGAAGCTTTCGGTCACGACCTCATCCAAGCCGCTAGACAAACGCCGGCACCGCCAGCCAGGACTCGCCCGCGTCGGGAGCGTCGTCGCGGACAACTGCCGCCTCGATCAGGCCATATGGCCGATCGGCAGCGATGAAGACCTCGCCCTCATTGCTCAGCCCGAAGGGGCGCAGGTCGACCAGGAAGTGATGCTTGTTGGGGGCCGAGAACCTGATCTCGGCGACGTCGCCGAAGCTCTCCAGCACCCGATGTCCCATCTGGTAGAGCGTCTCCTGCAGGGCACGGCTGTAGGTCGTCGCGAAGGTCTCGAGCAGCGATGCCTGGATCGCGGCGTGCCGCCCGTTCCAGTCCCCGTCCGCCCCCGTGTACCTCCATCGAGCCACGAGCGAGGTCGCGAGGATCCGATCGTCGGCCTCCTCCAGGGTGGTGTATTCGTCTTTCAAATACCCCTTGAACTCTGAGCCGGTCGACTTCAGCAGCACGAGGTCCTGCAGCCCCGAGAGCACCCAGATCCGCTCCTCGTCGCCACGGCCGCTGACCGTCACGACGGTGTTCCGCACCGCACCGCCGCGCTTCACGAACGCGTGATCGTGCCCGGACGGGCCGACCGGGATCCGATCCCATTCGTACTGCTCGACCCGGATCTGAGCCGTTTCAGCCTGGGCGGTCGCCTCCAGGAAACGCCGGCCGAGCGCGATCGCGTAGTCCTCCGGCGACGCCACGCCGTGGGACTTGGCGTAGGCAAAGGCGGTGTTCTTCTGCGTGTCGGTGGGGAGCACGCCGCTCTGATCGCCGGTGACGTGTGCGTCGCTGAAGTCGCCGCGCAACGAGCTCGAGACGTTCAGGTCGACGATCTCATGCCGTGGGCTGTCTCGATAGATCCGCACAACACGGCTTTCAGCCTTGCCGTACTGGTTAGGTCCAAGAGAGATGCCCATGTATGAGGCTCCTTCGTGTCACTGGATCGCCATTTCAGATTTCAACTCGCCGGGCCGGGAGCCCGTCCCGCCAGCTCGGCCAGCCGACCGACATCCAGGCCGGTGCCCGCCCGCACCTCATCGACGCCAATCGCGCCGCAGTGCACCGCCCTGAGCACGAAGTCGGCGAGCGCTCGTACGGTTGCCGGCTCGTCCAGAACCGCCGAGCCGGTGCGCTCGAAGTAGTCGCGCAGACGGCGCTGGGCGTCCGCCAGGCCGTCGCGATAGAAGGCGTAGGTCGCCGCATAGCGCGTCGGCAACTGGGCCGCGTGGAGATCCCAGCCCTGGTAGTACCCGCGCTCGAGCGAGCGTCGCACGAGCCCGAGGTGAAGCTCCCAGCCACGTCCCACGGCAGCAGAGTCACCGACAGGCAGCACGTTCGTCGAGCCGTCGCTGAGCCTCACGCCGGTTCCGGCCGCGGCCGCCTGCATCACGGCCTTGGCGTGATCGGCGACTGGATGGGCGAGGCTCTGGTACTGCCCGGCGATCCCGCAGAACGCCGAGTAGTCGTAGGTTCCGTAGTGCAGGCCGCTGCATCTGCCCTCGGCGGCATGCACCATGCGCGCGACCAGCGCCGATCCGTCGGCTCCCAGCACTGACTGCGGAGTCTCGATCTGGACCTCGAAGCACAGCGGCGCCAGGCCGAGCGACGCCTCGAGCTGAGCGCACAGAAATACCATCGCCTGCACCTGCTCGACGCTCGTGACCTTCGGCAGCGTTACCACGAACCGCTCGGCGTCGACGCCGGCGTCGGCTAAAACGGTTAGGAACCCCACTAGCGTCCGCACCGCACGAGCTCGCGTCACGGACTCGAGGCTCTTTATCCGGATCCCGCACAGCGGCGCCATCGCCCCCGACTCGACGTCGGCCGCGAGTGCGGCTGCGGCACGCAAAACGTCGTCGTCCTCGGCGTCGTCACCGCGACTTCCATAGCCGTCCTCGAAATCGATGCGGAGGTCCTCGATGGGTTCAACCACGAGCTTCTGACGGACCCGCGAGACGATCTGATCGTCGCCCGCCAACTCTGCGAACAGGCCCTCGTGCGTGTCGAGCACACCAAGCGCCTCCTCACCCCAGGCCTGTGCGAGCCCCACCAAAAATCTGTCAGCAGGCACATAGACGGTGTGAATCGGCTGGCGTCCAGCGCGGTCGCCCGGGAAATCGGCCGCCAGCGCGGCGTCGGCCGCAGCCAGCCTCACTCCCAGCTCACTGGTCAGATCCAAAGCGAGTTGCTCGCTCTGCCGCTGCACCCTCACCACCCCTCAGATTCCAGACCGACGTAGCCATCAAATAGTGGCGATAGCATTTCAGGATGGAGGGAGGCTAGACGGATGCCGGCTGCCGCTGTAACGATCAACGGGCGCCGAACGCCGCTCGGAGGCGTCAGCGTCTGGACGACGGCACTGGATTTCCTGCGGGAACAGGGCCTCACCGGATGCAAGGAGGGCTGCGCCGAGGGTGAGTGCGGTGCCTGCTCGGTCATGCTCGCGCGGGCTGGGTTACAAGCGGAGACCGAGTGGGTCGCGGTCAATGCCTGCCTGATCCCGATCGCTGCGCTGGACGGCCAGGAACTCGTCACCGCCGAGGGTCTCGGCGAAGCAGCGGATCTGCACCCTGTCCAGCACGAGATCGCCGTGCGCGGCGGCTCGCAATGCGGGTACTGCACACCCGGCTTCGTCTGCAGCATGGCTGCCGAGTACTACCGCCCCGGCCGCCATCCCACCGATGAGCCGGCTGACGCCGAGCACGGGCCCAACGGCTTTGATCTGCACGCGCTCAGCGGCAACCTCTGTCGCTGCACGGGCTACCGGCCGATCAGGGATGCTGCCTACGCGCTCGGCACCCCCGGCGACGATGACGCCCTCGCGTCCCGCATTCACCAACCGGCACCTGAACCCACCCCGACCCACCTGACCCAAGACGGCAGCAGCTTCATCCGGCCCGCCTCGCTTGCTGAGGCGCTCGAGGTCCTCTGCGACCGGCCGGATACGACCGTGATCGCCGGCTGCACGGATTACGGCGTGGAGGTCAATCTGCGCGCGGCGCGACCACGGTCGGTGCTCGCCATCGACCGGCTTCCCGAGCTTCAGACCTTCGAAGAGACAGAGCAGTTCATCGAGATCGGTGCCGCGCTGCCACTCACGGAGATCGATCGGCGGCTGGCCGGGCGGGTGCCGCTGCTCACCGCGCTCTTCCCGCAGTTCGCGTCGCGTCTGATCCGCAACAGCGCGACGCTCGGAGGGAATCTCGGGACGGGCTCGCCGATCGGCGACTGCCCGCCGGCGCTGCTGGCGCTCGACGCGCGGGTCGTGCTGGCCGGACGCGAGGCCAACCGCGAGGTCGAACTGGCCGAGTTCTTCACCGGCTACCGCACCAGCGTGTGCCGTGCCGACGAGCTGATCCGCGCCATCCGGATCCCGCTGCCGCTGGCGCGCCTGACGGCCTTTCACAAGATCGCGAAGCGGCGCTTCGACGACATCTCCAGCGTGGCCGTCGCGGTCGCCATCGAGCTCAACGACGCGGGCCTGGTCGACCGCGTGCGCATCGGCGTCGGCGGCATCGCCGCGACACCGGTGAGGGCGCTCGCGACAGAGGCTGCGCTGCTCGGCCAGCCGTGGTCGCTCGAGGGCGTCAACGCCGCGGCGGACGTGCTCGCCGCTGAGGGCACGCCGATCGACGATCACCGCGCGAGCGCCGCCTACCGCACCGCGATGCTGCGCTCGAGCCTGCTGAAGATGTATGCCGAGAGCAGCCTCGAAGGAGTCGCAGCATGAGCCGCGCCGTCGGGCTCGCGGTCCCGCATGAGAGCGCCGCACTGCATGTGAGCGGCGAGGCGCTGTACACGGACGACCTTGTCTACCGGGCCAGGCATGCGCTTCATGCCTGGCCGGTCCAGACCTCGCACGCGCACGCCCGAGTCCTCGAGCTGAAGCTCGACGCGGCGCTGGCGGTGCC
>Ga0070733_10003163_pt1 | contig 11367 bp, 11 predicted proteins | sample Coa_R1_9_FD_66450 | JGI IMG/M metagenome (GOLD analysis project Ga0070733, IMG submission 66450) | Surface soil microbial communities from Centralia Pennsylvania, which are recovering from an underground coalmine fire - Coalmine... | ecosystem: Environmental > Terrestrial > Soil > Unclassified ... | reverse complement strand
CAGTTGATGGCCGAGCGCGTGAAGCTGATCAACCGTTTGCGCTGGCATCTGGTCAAGATCGCGCCGCAGATCGAGTCCCAGATCGGACCTGAGGCACTGAAGGGCCCGCGTGTCCGCGCCCGGCTCGCTCGCCAGCTCGGGCAACTGCCGGCAAGCACCGAGTTGCGGGTCGTCAAGGCGCAGCTGCGCCGGATCAACGAGATCAGCAAAGAGGCCAAGCAGATCTTCGACGAGCTCACCGTCCTGCTCGAGGCTCACGCCCCGCAGCTCTTGGAACAGCCGAGCATCGGGACCGTGACCGCCGCTGTGATCATCGGTCGCACCGCCGGCGCCCAGCGCTTCCGCAGCGAGGCGTGCTTCGCCAGGCACACCGGCACCGCACCGATCCCGGCCAGCTCCGGCAACAAGGTTCGTCACCGACTTGACCGTGGCGGTGACCGGCAGTTGAACCGCGCGATCCACATAATCGCGTTGGGCCGAATGGCGTGGAACCCCGAGACCCGCGCCTACGTCGAGCGTCGCGTCTCAGAAGGCAAAACCAAACGCGAAGCGCTCCGCGCGCTGAAACGCCACATCGCCAGGCAGATCTGGCACCTCCTCTACACGACCACGCCAGCCAGAAATCAGGCGACCGAAACCCTCGGGCGCCCTCACCAAGAGCCTCGGAACGGCTCTCACAGCGTCGCTGTCGTCCCCAAGCGCGCCGACGCCCGGGAAAAGGCCACCGTCAGCGCGCCCGCCCTGATGCCATGCACCCGCTGAGATTCCCGCAAATAGCGCACCTCACTTGACATAGGAGCGGCGGCGGATACGTGTGTCTGGTTTGGATGCCTACGTACGCGGAAGGATGCTTGCGCGGTCAACGATCATTCCGCGGAATCGCCCTTCTGAACGTCCGTACGCGATAACGGACAATTCCCTGGACCCCGAAGTGTGGCGGAACCGTGGCACGCGATCGTCTTGGGTCGGGACGGTGAAGCGATCCCTTGATCAAGAGCGATCGTCTGTCCCAAGCTGAAGCTCGGCGAGTTTCCCGGCATTTTCGCCGGGAAACGTCCCTTCTCGTTCGTGGCCAAGCGCTAGCCGTATCGCTCAGCGAGCTTTGTCGACAATCGGTTGAACAGGATTTGGCGCATTCGGCGCGGAAGCCGAGGAAGGTCGTCCATTAATGCCTCGGTATGTATCTCGGCCTTCAACTCTTTCCAGTTGATGCTCCTATGGGCCTCGAACACTCCGAGTGTTTCGAGGATGAAGTCGTCTCGTGGGAGAGCCCTCAGTCGGTCAGCATCAGCCAGAACGCGGGTTGCGTGCTCTCGGAAACGCTTCTCTATCGGCGGTGGCACCCGCGCCTCACCCTTCTCCCCGATACGCGCGTCCAGCTGCCGCAGAAGCTCCTCGTAAGTCCCGAGCGCCCGTTCCAGCAACTCAAGCAGTTGCCGGGCCTGTTCATCGAGGTCAGCCTCACGCGCTTCTTCAGTCTGGTCCTCATAGCGGTCTATCGCCGTCATCGCGGCTCCGACGAACTCGCTGCCGGAGAGTGCCGAGACACGGTCATAGTCGGCCAAGAATTGGGCTGCGCGCTCACGTCCGTCGGCGTCCGATAAGGCCAACCTCATTTCCGCGTCCTCACGCGCCGACTCACAGAGCCGACGGCAGTCGCGCTCCACCGCCTCAGGCGAATCCCGCCACCACATCACTCCACCATACGGAGTCCCGAATCGCCTGACCAGAGTCTCGGAGTACCCACCGAACTTGGGATGCCCGGACGGGTGAGTGCTTTGCCACGCACGCGAAAGCCAGAGAGTCGGCGGCGGCTCCAAGTAGGATCAGCGAGCTGTACACCGGAAATTGGAGGCCGCATGCGTGCGAGGTCGTTGCCGGCACTGGGGTGTGCCGGATTGGTTGTGCTCACGATCACCGCCTGTGGAAGCGGCCGGTCCTCGCCTAAGTCCGCCGCGCCCGCGGCTCACGCCGCCGCAACGACTTGCATCGAGCGCTGGAACCGCGCCGCATCTGGCGTGGACAAGAACCGCGCGTCCGCGCTGAACCTGACACAAGGGTCGCGGTTCGCGTTCGCTGGGTACCAGCACTTACATCCAAGACTGTGCGAGATCACATTCCTGACCGCCGCGGCGACCGCCACCACCGGGAATGCGGCATTCTTCTTCGCCCCGGCCGTCCAGTTCGACCAGATAGGCGACGGCAGGTTCAATCAGGGCACAGAGGAGCAGTCCGTCACGGTCGAATGGAACGCCTCGGTAGATGGCAACGGGGATCTGCGCCCGACGAAGCGGAAGTAGTCAGCGTCAGCGCGTCCCTTAAACACCAAAACCTCGGTAGAGGCCCGAGGTTTTGGCAGTACCGCTACCGGGATTCGAACCCGGGTTACCGCCGTGAGAGGGCGGCGTCCTAGTCCCCTAGACGATAGCGGCGCGGACTGAGGGAAACAGGGTAGCGAACCCTCGTCCGGCGCGGGCCGAAAGCGCTTGGAGAGCACGCTGAATGCGGCGCAATTGCTAATCTCGGCTGCTCACTGCGGCTGTGGTGAAATTGGTAGACACGCAGCGTTCAGGTCGCTGTGCTCTTACGGGCATGGGGGTTCGAGTCCCTCCAGCCGCACCTCACAGATCGAGCTCCACGGATCCCGTGGGGCTCGATCTCTAGGTGGGAGCAGGGCTGATGGCATTGCGGCATTCCGAAACGTCGCTGTAGGGTTCAGTTGGAAGGCATGCGAGCGCCGCTCCGGATAAACAAGAAACCGGTGATTGCGGTGACGGCCGTTGTCATCGGGCTGGTCATCCTGGCCCTGGTCGGGACCGGAAAGAGTCCGGGATCGGCCGACACGGCGCTGGCGTTCTCACCCACGCTCGACCCGGGCACGCAGCTTCGGGGCACCGCGCCCGATTTCACGCTGACCGACCAGTTCGACACGCCGGTGTCGCTGAGCTCGTTCCGCGGGAAGGTCGTGATGCTCGCTTTCAACGACGCGGAGTGCACGACGATCTGTCCGCTGACGACCACGGCAATGGTCGACGCCAAGCGGATGCTGGGGAGCGCCGGCGCGAAGGTCGCGTTGCTCGGCGTCGATGCGAATCCGGATGCGACATCAGTCAAGGACGTCCGCTCCTACTCTGAGCTCCATGGCATGACGCACGCATGGGACTTCGGTACCGGCTCGCTCGCAGAGCTCAAGCGAGTCTGGAAGGCGTATGGAATTGCCGTCCAGATCGAGGGCGGGCAGATTGATCACACGCCCGCGCTCTACGTGATCAGCTCGCAGGGGAAGCTCGCGCGCCTGTACCTGACGCAGATGTCCTACTCGAGCATCACCCAGGAGGCGCAGATCCTCGCGCGCGAGGCCTCGAAGCTGCTCCCGGGCCATCCGGCCGTACGGTCCGACCTCACGTACAAGCCGGTCAAGACGATCGTGCCGACCCAGCGTACGAAGCTGCAGCTCGTGACCGGCGGCAACCTGCAGCTCGGCCCGGGCTCCCCCAGGGTGTTTCTGTTCTTTGCCAGCTGGGATCAAGAGGTCACGAACCTCAAGGCTCACCTCGATCAGCTGAACGCCTACGAGAGTCTCGCCAAGGCGGACAAGCTCCCGCAGCTGTTCGCTGTCGATGAGGGCAGTGTGGAGAGCGATCCCGAAGCACTGCCGCAGCTCCTCGCTCAGCTGCACGAGCCGCTCTCCTACCCGGTGGGGATCGACCACAGCGGACGCCTTGCCGACGGCTACGGCGTGCAGGACGAGCCGTGGTTCGTGCTCGTGTCGCGTAGCGGCGCGCCGCTCTGGTACCAGGACGTCTCGACGGCCGGCTGGCTGACGAGCGCCGCGCTGGCAACACAGGTGAAGGCCGCCCTGAACACGACCTCGGGGTCGACGACCCCGGCGGTCGTCAAACAGGAGCTGGCGGACTCGCCACCGGCACTGGCCGCGATCCACGCTCAGGGCAGCGAACTGGTCGGGAGCATCAAGACGCTCAGGGCCAGACTGAGTGAGCTGCAGGGATACCCGGTCGTCCTGAACATGTGGGCATCGTCGTGCGGTCCGTGCCGAGCCGAGTTCGGCCTGCTGGCCTCAGCATCCGCTCAGTTCGGGAGGCGTGTCGCATTTCTCGGGGCTGACATCAGCGACAACAGCGGCGATGCGCGCGCGTTCCTTCGCCAGCACCACGTGAGCTATCCCAGCTACCCGATCACGATCGACGACATCACGTCGATCGTGCCCCAGGGCCTGCTCGGCACCCCGACGACGGTCTTCTACAACGCGGAAGGCAAGCGCACATTCGTGCACCCGTACGAGTACAAGTCGCAGGGCACGCTCGACTCGAACATCAACACCTATGCGCTTGGCAGCTGAGGTCGCTCCCGGAGCCCACGGCTCGGGTCACTGACCCGCGACCGGCTCAGACCGCGACCGGTTCAGAGCGCGGCGCTGACGGCAACGCCGACGAACAGCAGCGCGAGGTACAGCAGCGAGTAATGGAAGGCGACAGCCGCGCGTTCCCGCGACGGCGACCGCCACAACCGCCATGCAAGCGCTAGGAAGATCGCTCCGAGCACCGCCGCGAAGGCCACATAGACAGGCCCGAAGGTGCCAGTGATGCCGGGCAGGAGGGTCACAGCAAGCGTCAGCAGGGTGTAGAGCAGCACCCGCCGTGCCGTCGTGCGGAGCCCCTTCACCACCGGCAGCATCGGCACATTCGCAGCCCGATAGTGGTCCTCCAGCAGGACCGCCAGCGACCAGAAGTGCGGCGGTGTCCAGACCAGCACGATCAGGAACAACCACCAGGCGCCGGCGCCGAGGTGACCGCTCGCGGCGGCCCAGCCGGACAGCACCGGGAACGCGCCCGCAGCGCCGCCGATGACGATGTTCTCGGACGTGCGGCGCTTGAGACCGAGCGTGTAGATGACGACGTAGAAGCTCCCCCCGGCGAGCGCCAGGAGCGCCGCAAGCAGGTTGTCGAGCGTGAGCATTAGGGCGAACGAGAGAACCGCGAGCACCGCCGCGAAGATCACGGCAGCGCGCGGCGAGATTCTCCCGGCGGCGACTGGCCGGGATGCCGTCCGCTCCCCCATCACCTGATCGATGTCGCGATCGAGCACGTGGTTCAGCGCACTTGCGCTCCCGCAGGCGAGTCCACCGCCGACCACCAGAGCCAGCAGCCGCACGACGTCCGGATCGCCACCCGACGCGCCGATCATCGCGCAGGCGGCTGTCAGCACGAGCAGCGACATGATCCGCGGCTTCGTCAACGTCACATAGTCGCGCCACTGCCACGAGGCGGCCGGTACAGCCGCCGGCGCCGGCGTGAGCGCGTATTCCCCAACAGCTCCCACTAGGCCGCCTTCCTCGTTGCGAGTACTCGCATGTCATAGGTCGCAAAGTGGGACGCAAACGGCCACAGGTATCCGGCCCGCTCGTAGCCGCGGCGGTCGATCAGGTAGAGCGCTTCGGTGTGGTTGATGTCGCCATCGATGGGCGGCGAGACCTGGATGTGGTAGGCAGCCCAGATCGGAGCGAGCCGCCGATGCGTTCCCATCAGCCAATGCCACTGCGACACTCCGGCCAGACCCCACTCACGGATGGCCTTCGCGACACTGGCCGGCGTGTCCTGTGGATTCACGCTGACCACCACCAGCTCGGGCCGCTGAGCGGCAGGAAGCTTCAGCTCAGCGGCCGCCAGCTGCTTCCCCTCGAGCGGGCACTCCTGACGGCAGTGGGAATCGAAGAACGCCATCGCCACCGGATGTCCATGAAGCGACGCCAGTGAGAAGCTGCGGCCCGACTGGTCGTGCAACGTCGTTATCGGCGGTGCCGGCACTGAGCGTGCCGCCCAGATCGCGTCGCCGTAGAGCCCGTCGCGCATGATGCTCGTCGACGCGGACGAGAGCGCGGGGGCGGACGGCTTAGTCAGTGCGTGCACCGCGAATCCCACGCCGATCCCGATACAGATCGCCAAGAGCACCGCGCCGGCCATGACGCCCCGGGGCGTGCGGCGCATTGCGCCGCCTGAGATCGCTGGATTGGTGCTCACCTTCATGCTCGCAACCGAAGGGTCTACTGATACGGCTGCGGCTCGTCCGGCCTCGCCGGCGGCTCAGGGGTCGCGGGCTTGGTCTCCGCAACCGAACTCTCGGCGACCGTTTTCTGCCGATGCGCCTGCCGGTAGAAGAAGACGGCGAAACAGATCAGCAGGGCGACCGGGACCAGGGTCGACAGCAGTGACCCCGCCAGATAGCTCCCGTACATCAGCGGCATGAATATTCCTCCGTCATTTGCTCGTGCTCCGGGGTTGAAATCAGGTTGCAGGCAACGTGCGCCGTTGCGTCTTTTCGCTGTCCGCGCTTGCCCAGCGAGAGAAGATCGCCAGCAGCGCGATCGAATAGGACACGGAACCCGGCACCCACATCATCCCACCGGCGACCTGCTGATCGGTGAGTGCTGAGATGCCGCCGGGACGGGTCAAGAGTTCGGCGTAGTGCGGGTACAGCGGGTGCTTGACCAGGACGAGCAGGATCGCGAGCACCCAGCCCGCGATCATCGCGCCCGTCACATAGACCGCCCGCCAGTACCAGGTCATGCGCTGGCGCAGCGGCCCCGGATCCACGACATGAGCCCAGAACAGCAGCCCCGTGAAGAAGAAGAGCGCATGCTCGCAGTTGTGGATCCACTGGTGATTCAGGGTCAGGTTGTACGCCGCCGGGATGTGCCAGATCAGCATGTTGGCGTTGAACAGCAGGAAGGCTGGAATCGGCTTGGCGATCGCGCGAATCGGAGCGGTCCAGCGTGCGCCGGCCAGCGTGCGCCCGACCGAGGTCCGCCAGCTGAGCGGCAGCGCCTGCCACATCCTCGGCCACGGCCGACCCAGCAGGATCAGCGGGGGCGCCACCGTCAGCAGGATGATGTGCTGGCCCATGTGGACCCAGAACAGGAGATCGCTGTAGTAGTCGATCGGCGAGTCCAGGGCGATCACGATGCTCAGCAGACCGAGCCCGAACGAGAGCTCGCGCAGGCGCGCCTCCCAGCTGCCGGTCAGCCTGCTCCGGGAAGTTCCCGGACGCAGGCCACCAAGCACGTACATCAGACCGGCGACGGTCACGTAGATCAGCGACGGATCCCATGACCAGTGCGCGGTTAGCGAGCCCATCCCTGCGACCGCTCAGATGATGTAAAGCACGACGAACATGATCACGCCGATTCCGACGAAGAACGTCCAGCAGATCGAGCAGGCGTCGAGACCCGCCTGCAACAGCTCCCCATCGACTTCCTCAGCGCCCGGTCGCCGTGACCGCCAGATCGCCGCGATCTGCGTCTCCATCCAGTAGATGCCGAACAACGCGCTGGCCGCGTATGTGGCGGTCCATCCGAAGAAGACGCTCGCGTACCCGCCGCTCGCTGGCCCGAAGCCCAGCGTCGAGTACTCGATGAACTGGAACACGACGCCGCAGATCGCGAGCAGGATCGCGACGACCCCGGTCGAGATCTGATCGAGCGGCCTCCGAACGCCAAGCCACAGCAGCAGGCCGCTCAGCAGGTAACAGGACATGACCGTCACGCCAAGACCACCCGAGGGGCTCACGTGCTTGCCGATCGTCCAGCTGTTGTTGGCGTCGAGTGACCTGAGGTAGAAGTAGGCGAACAGGAATGCCGCGAAGAAGAAAGCGATCGCGCCGCAGAACATCTTCGCTCCGACGTTCAACGAGCGCATCCGCCACTCTCGTGGCTCCTCCTGGAACGCCTCTCCCGACTCGAACCTATGTGCCGATGCTTCCATGACTTAGACCGCTCCTGCTGTCGCCGGCTCGGGACCACCTGCCGGGGTTGATGCCGGTGTCTCACCGTACGGGTACGGGTCTCCGCTGAACACGGGGATCCGGTTGAAGTCGTACGCCGGCACCGGGGTCGGCAGCGACCATTCGAACGACTTCGAGTGCCACGGGTTGTCCTCCGCCGGCTCGCGATCGTAAACCAGGCCCTTGATCACGATGTAGAGGAAGAACAGCATCGACAGTCCGAGCAGGAACGCCGACACGCTGACCCATCGGTTGAGGCCGATAAGGCTCGTCGGGTAGGTGATCACGCGCCGCGGCATCCCCAGGAACCCGACGGCGAACAACGGCCCGAACGTCGAGTTGAAGGCGATGAACATCCACCAGAAGTGGATCTTGCCGAGGCGCTCGCTGAGCTTGAAGCCCGTCATCTTCGGCAGCCAGTAGTAGATCGCTGCGAAGAAGGCGAAGATCAGACCGCCCATGATCGTGTAGTGGAAGTGAGCCATCACGAAGAAGGACCCGTGTGTGGTCACATCACTCGGGACGTCCGAGTTGAACACGCCCGATATGCCTCCGAACAGGAAGTTGAAGGCCCATGCCAGGCAGAACAGCATCGGCACCGTCAGACGGATCCGGCCGCGCCACAGAGTGCCCATGACGCATAGGAACGTGAAGCCTGTCGGCAGCGAGATGATCTCCGTGGAGAGCATGTAGAACGGCCGCAGGTCAGCGTTGATTCCGCTCACGAAGAGGTGGTGCTGCCAGACGAAGAAGCTGAACAGCGCCACACCCATCATGCCCGCCACGGCGAGGCGGTAGCCCCAGAGCGGTTTGCGGGCGAACACGGGTATGAGCTCCAGCACGATCCCGAAACCTGGGATCGCCAGCACGTACACCTCGGGGTGTCCGAACACCCAGAACAGGTTCTCCCAGAGGAAGGCGCTTCCGCCGACGCCCGGGATGAAGTAACCGGTGTCCATCGTGCGGTCCATGGCGCCCATCAGCAGCGTCGCCGTGAGCATCGGCGCGGCCAGGACCATCAGCAGGCAGGTGGCAAGCACCGCCCAGCAGAAGATCGGCAGCCGCGACCAGGTCATCCCTGGCGCTCGCATCGTCACGATCGTCACCGCGAGGTTCAGACCGAGCAGACACATGGAGATCGACACCAGCGTGAAGAAGCCGATGTAGGCGTCATAGCCGGCTGTGCCCTGGTCGGACAGCGGCTCATAGCCGGTCCAGCCTGTCTGGAACCCTCCGAAGAAGATCGTGCTGATCAGCACCGCGCCAGCGGCCATCAGCATCCAGAAGGTCAGGGCCTCGATACGCGGGAAGGCCATCCGCCGCGAGCCGATCATCAACGGCACGACCCAGTTGGCGAACGGGCCGAGGATCCCGGAGGTCATCATGCCCATCATCATCGAGCCGTGCATGCCGACCACGGTGAGGTACTGGTTGGCACCGAAGACGTGAGTCGAGGGCGACAGCAGCTCCGTGCGGATCAGCATCGCATTGAGGCCGCCGACGAAGAAGAACACGCCGATGCCCATCATGTACTGCATAGCGATCACCTTGTGATCGGTGCTGAGCCGGAGGAACTTGGCCATCCCGGGCTCTTCGACCTCATGATCCGGGATGTTCGGCGGGTGGCCGAGGATCCGCATGATCGGGTAGTTCAGGAAGCCCAGGCCGGCGAGGAAGCCGACGACCCCTCCGAAGTAACCGATCATGATCTGGACGTCGCTCTGTCCGGTCTCCGCGTAGGAGTCCAGGCTTGCGCCATGGATCAATCCGGCCAGCGCATAGGCGACCCAGTATCCGGCCACACCGAGGACGATCCCGGTCAGCAGGTTGAAGCCCAACAGGCGCCTCTGGAGCGGGGGTGCTCCAGCGGCGCGCGTCGCGGTTGCTGTCATGAACCTCTCCCTACTGGCTCTGGGAAGTAGTGCGTTGAATACGGCGGCAGTGACTTGGCCGCAGGTCCGTACTGCACCTGCATGGCCTTGATCCAGGTCGCGAAGTCAGGCTGCGACACGACCTTGCCGGTCTCGAACATGTATCCGTGCCAAACCCCACAGAGCTCGGCGCAGTGAATCGCGAAGCTCAGCGGCCCCTTCGTGTTGACGTAGGCGATGTTGTCCTCACCTGGATTGGCGTCGGCCTTCACGCCGAGCTGGTAAGCCCAGAACGAGTGGACCACGTCGAGCGAGGTCACATGGAACTCGACAAGCGTGTTGGCCGGCAGCTCGAGCGTCGGGGTCTCGATTCCGCCGTACTGCGGGTAGCGGTAGGTGAACTCCCACTGCTGGGCCAGCACCTGAACCTGTAGGGCGTGCTGATGCCCGGTCGGGTTGACCAGCGGTGTCGGCCCCTGGCCGCCGCCGGAGCCGTCCTGAAGCAGTCGTACCGAGCCGAAGCCGGCCAGGAACAGCACCAGGGTGGTGGTGATTATCAACCACCACATCTGGATGCTCGAGTTACCGGTGATCGCAGGCCCGTCGAGCACGGGGCCGTTGAGGTTGCGCTCGCGGAACGCCCAGATCTCATAACCGAGCGTGACGAGCACCGCCATCGCGACCGGTACCGAGAGAGCGAGCAACACGATGTTGTCGGCGGTCTGGCCGGAGGCCTGCACCGAGCCGTTGCCGGGCGGGAGGCCCGGGCCGAGCACGAAGATGACGATTGGCGTCAGGATCGCCGTCGCGATCAGCCAGAGGATGGCGACGCGACGGAAGTGGGGGGTCTGATCGGTTTCCAACTCACACAACCTTCAGGAAGCCATCCATGTAACCGACGGTCTGCATCGGCCCACCAAAGTCGAACACGGTGCCGGCCCCGCAGGGCACGAAGCACTGCCAGCGATAGAGGCCCTTGGCCCCCGTCCGGAACGTGAACGTCACGGTGTTGTGCGCCATGCTCATCGAGCAGGGCGCGTTGCCGCACGGGTTCTTCGCGTTGCTCGAGACGCCCTGGAGCGGAATCGAGACTCCCAGCGCCGGGATGGCGAAGATGTGGGCCGCGTCATCAGGGTTGATCGTCTGCACGGTCTTGCCGTTCAGCTGCATCGTGCCGCCCACCGTCCCCTGAACCTGCGAGAGGAAGTTGTTGCGGAGACCGGAATCCCCGTCGAACTGGAAGATGGTGACATGCACGAGCGTGTTCGCCGGGACGGTGAACGTCGTGTCGTGCTGCCAGTTCTGGTCTTGGCTGTTCGTTACGTAGTACGACACCCACGTCGGGTGTGGATCCGAGAGCTCAGCTGCTGCCACCGTCGCCAAGTACAGGTGGGCACCTTGAGAGCTCTGGGCGGCTTGGGCTGTGCCCGGTACGTTCGTCAGATAAAGGACTACGTATGCCGCAATGGCCGCGACCACCAGGGCCGTGGCGGATAGGACAAGTATTGATCGTTTGACCATCGGTGGCCGCGTTTATATAGGGTTCGCATACGAGCAAGGGAGGGGCTCATGACAAAGCTGTCATCTATCTGTCATCTGAGGGACGTGCCGCCGCGCGTCGCGCTACCGTCGGCTGGCCCGCAACATCTGGTGGTTCCGGCGATGGAACGCCGCTCGAGGCTTCTGTCACGGCAGGGAG